>Ga0207701_10007502_pt1 | contig 10836 bp, 10 predicted proteins | sample KBSSwiSSwithPhiX_FD_184294 | JGI IMG/M metagenome (GOLD analysis project Ga0207701, IMG submission 184294) | Switchgrass rhizosphere bulk soil microbial communities from Kellogg Biological Station, Michigan, USA, with PhiX - S5 (SPAdes) (version 2) | ecosystem: Environmental > Terrestrial >...
GGTAGGCAACTTCCTGTTTTGTAAAGTACACAGTCGACATGTACAAAGTTGCGCCGGGCTCAAACTCGAGACGCTCTTGCCCACATGGGTCCTTTCCAAAGGTCATGAGGTCATTGACAAAAAATTTGAATATTTTTTCTGTGATATAATAAGATGTCTGTTTGCTTTGAAGCAACATGGAAATAACATCATCTCCGTCAAAATTTCCCGTTTTGCCGAATATGGTTTTACTGCCGCTATCATGAAATTGTTTTCGAAATATAAATTCACCACTAAGATCGAAACCCCAGCCGGTAAACGCCCTGGCGGCTTCCTTGACATCCTGCTCTGAATAATTTCCCCTTCCCAGGGTAAACAATTCCATCACTTCGCGGGCAAAATTTTCATTTGGATGTTGTTTCCTGTTCTGCTGGTTGTTGAGAAATGAAAGCATTGCTGCACTCTTGGAAACTTCAGTTAACAATTCACCGAAATTTCCTAAAGCATTTACCCGTATTACATCGAGAAGTTTTTGTTGAAAATAAATATTGATCTCACGATTGGCAAAATGACCGTGCCAGAAAAAAGCCATTTTTTCCCTGAGCTGGGCTTTCGAATTAACCATTTCATCAAGCCACCGGAGGTTAAGATTTTTTATGGCTTCACGGCTTTCTTTCCTGATCTGTTGTTTTTGTTCTTTGGAAAGCTGTGCGATTTTTCCTTCGTTGATGATTCCTTTATAAAGCCCGTCCAGCGTGCCCGACGACACTTTAATATATTCCGTTTTTATTGATGAGGTTTTTACTAAGGAAGAATACAGTACACCAGAAGATAATTTACTGTAGGCCTGCAAGTCTTCCAGTGCCGGTCCGAACCCAGCTCTCCACATCAGGTGAATATTCTTCGACTGCTGTTGTACATCCATGTCGGAATTTACGGTTTGACGATTAATAATACAGTTAGTTTAAAATGCCATTTAGTTATTATTAAAAAAATATTTAGCGCGATTTCATTTTCTTTATTGATAACGGAAGATGAAAAACAATAAAAACAAAACTTGGCTGTTAATTTGCAATACGCCTATCGAATAAAAACTCTACTCCACTAACATCCTGTGAAATGAAAAAAAGCATTCTTATCGCTGCTTTTATAGCAAGCTTTTTCGTTACGCGTGCTCAGATCAATATTCGTCCATATGTTGGAGTTGGCTATGGCCTTGAAAACCAGGTTGGTTTCAGGGGAGCAACCTTTCAAGGTGAACTGGCTTTTGGCTTCCAGGAACATATGGAAGGCATTATCAACCTCAACTATTTTTACAGTAACAATGTTCCCAAATGGGATAAATCAATGAATGAGGGTGCTTACTTCCACCAGTCATCAGCTGCAATTAAGTTTCTTTACTACAGTGGCACTGATGGAAACGGACTTTTACTAAGTGGTGGTCTCGCTTTTCGCTCGGGCAAATCCTATCATTTCCTCACCGGGGATCTTGAAAATGGCAAGTTTACCAACAATCGTTATATCACTGACCAGATAAAAAGCAAGGGCTTTGTTGGTGGAATTGGCTATGGTTTCAAGCTTTCCCAAACACTGAACGCCCGTATCGAATTCAGTCATTATGCCTTTACATCACTGAACGATATGCAGACACTTACCATGAAGATCGGTTTCTGATCTTTTAAAATGGAGCACACTAGCCCTATCTTTGCCGGAAATTCCGGGAAATGCTTCAGATCAATTATATACGACAGAATAAAGAACAGGTTTTAAAGAAACTGGCGATAAAGAATTTCAATGAACCACAGGTGATCGATACATTGATCAGCCTTGATGAGCAGAAAAGAAAGATCCAGACCGAACAGGAAGAAAAACTGGCGGCGAGAAATACTGCATCAAAAGAGATCGGTATGCTGATGGGGAAAGGGTTAAAAGCTGAAGCGGACCAGAAAAAAGAAGAAGTTTCCGCCCTCAAAACAGCCATTGACAGTTTAGAACAATCATTAAATACAGTTGAAAAGGAAATCATCGATATCCTTGTAAGGATACCTAATCTACCGTCTGACCAGGTACCTGTGGGCAAAACTCCTCAGGATAATGAAACTGTTCGGGAAGGTGGACAAAAACCAACTCTTGTTGCCGGCGCACAACCACACTGGGATCTTATCCGAAAATATGACCTGGTTGATTTCGAAACAGGAGTTAAGCTAACCGGCAGCGGTTTCCCATTATTTAAAGGCAAAGGCGCAAAACTGCAAAGGGCATTAATTCAATATTTTCTCGATTATAATACGGCTGCAGGGTATACCGAATACCTGCCACCACTGATGGTAAACGAAGCATCTGCCTGGGGTACCGGTCAGTTGCCTGATAAAGAAGGGCAGATGTATTATATGCCCGCGGATAATTTTTATATGATCCCTACTTCAGAAGTTCCGCTGACCAATATTTATCGTGATGAAATTTTGAAAGAAGCCGATCTGCCGGTGAAGATGACTGCGTTTACACCATGTTTTCGCAGGGAGGCTGGTAGTTTCGGAAAAGATGTAAGGGGATTGAACAGGGTACATCAGTTCGACAAAATCGAAATTGTACAAATCGTGCACCCGGAAAAAAGTTATGAAGCGCTTGACCAGATGGTAGCCCATGTAGAAACACTGGTAAAAAATCTTGGACTGCCTTATCGCATACTTCGGTTATGCGGCGGCGATATGAGCTTTGCATCTGCGATCACTTATGATTTCGAAGTTTTCAGTGCTGCACAGGAAAGATGGCTCGAAGTAAGTTCTGTTTCCAATTTTGAAGCTTTCCAAACGAACAGGATGAAGATCCGTTTCAAAGATGGTAATGGTAAAACCCAGCTTTTACATTCATTGAATGGAAGTTCACTCGCGTTACCAAGGATCATGGCAAGCATACTCGAAAACTACCAGGAAACAGACCATATAAAAATACCGGAAGTATTGAGGCCTTATTTTAATGAAAATGAAATTCGATGATGAATATAGAGGATGACCTGCAAGCCAGGTGGTGGAAGCTGGAAGAAAAACTGATGGAGAGGTTTGGTAAAAAACCTGACATGGAAACCATTCTTTTCCTGGTAGGAATCCAGGAGTTCGGAGACCTGCGTGGCAAGTTTACGAAAGAGCAGAAACAGGATCTTATGCATATTGCGGTTTGCTCAATATTATCCAATAGCGGATACTATGAACTTGACGGGGTTGATGAAGACGGATGGCCGCATTTCAAACAGCTAAAGCATATTGCACCTATGTCGCTAAAAGAACAGGAAGATTTTCTTAAAGATCATATTCTGATGTATTTTCAGAATAATGAACTGTTATAAATCAGAAACCCCATGATGAAAAATTTGCTGGCGATCATTTTGCTTTTATTAAGTTTTGAGTCAGTTGCACAAAAACAAATCAAGCTTAAGAAAAAAGATTTACGAAAAGATGTGCTGTTATTAACGGACAGCGGATCAATTGTTTTAAGGCTTTCAGATTCTACTCCATTGCACAGGAACAATTTTCTGATGCTGGTAAAACAAGGCTACTATGATAGTGTATTGTTTCACCGTGTGATTCAGTATTTCATGATTCAATCGGGTGACCCAAATTCCAAACAAGCCAAAAAAGAAGACCACCTTGGAAATGGCGGACCTTCAATAAATATCCCGGCAGAATTCAGGGTTACTCTTTTTCACAAACGAGGTGCTTTAGCCGCTGCCAGGATGGGCGATGATGTTAATCCGAAAAAAGAAAGCAGCGGGAGTCAATTCTATATTGTACAGGGCAAGAAATTCACTGCTGCCGGACTTGACTCGGTTGAAACCTATCGACTGAAAGGCAGAAAAATTCCGGCAGCTGAGCGGCAGGTATATGAAACCATTGGAGGCGCACCGCACCTGGATCAGAATTATACTGTTTTTGGTGAAGTTGTTTCGGGAATGGAAGTGGTTGATAAAATTGCCGCCACCAAGACGAGACCGGAGGATAACCGACCCCTCGATGATGCAAGAATCATTAAAGCATCGTTGGTAAAACGAAAAAAATCCTGAGTTCTATAATATATCCTTCACATAATAAAATCTGAAGAACAACAGATTTTCTTCATATTTGCTACTCTAAAAGTTAGAACATGAATTTTCCCGACAATCTCCGTTATACAAAAGATCACGAATGGGTTTTACTCGAAGGAAATGTAGCCACTATAGGTATAACCGATTTCGCACAAAGCGAACTTGGTGATATTGTTTACGTGGACATTGAAACTATCGGAAAAGAAATTCCTGCAGATTCTGTTTTTGGAACAGTTGAAGCAGTGAAAACAGTTAGTGATCTTTTCTTACCAATAACCGGAACCATCACTGAAAAAAATGCGGAACTTGACGCACACCCCGAACTGGTAAACCAGGATCCATATGGTAATGGCTGGATGATTAAAATGACGGTGAAAGATCCTGCGGATATTCAGTCTCTGCTTGATGCAACAGCATATCAGTCCCTGGTACATTGATCATGGGTATTGATATCAGAAAAAAGCTCAGTAGTAAATGGCCTGCTATCGGATGGACACTGATGATCTTTATTCTACTCACAGTAAGAACAGGTAGTTTCGAGAGAGTTCCATTATTTGGCGTACCGCACCTGGATAAGTTCGTTCACATTATACTTTTCGGAACCCTGGTTTTTTTATGGTGGGCATATGTCAATGGAATGCCAAAAGAAGTTTCCACAAATAAGGTCCTTTTGATAATTTTTTTAGCCGCTTCTCTTTTTGGAATTGGGATGGAATTTTACCAGGAACATTTTACTTCAAGAGAATTTGAACTGGAAGATATTTACGCAGACATAGCTGGCGCTGCACTCTCATCATTTTTCTGCAGTTATCTAAAAAATAAGCCCCTATGGAAATAGGGGCCGCAACCAAAACTAACTGCTTATGAGAAAATTGACTGTTTAATTCTTTCTATATAAGATACAAACCGGATGCCAAGGTTTAATCCTCTCTTGTTAATGGATTGATAAAGAAACCTTACTGAATTCTAACGAAATACATCACTGAAAATTGTGTAACCCGTTTTTGCATCATTTAAAAGATCTACACATATATGACGCTTAAGGGAACAAAAAGTTGTGGGTCGATTTCATAAAGAAATGCAAAATCAATTTCAATACTTTACGGATTATTACGTTATGGATGGTAAATCCATTCAATGTGAAAAAGCTAATACTGTCAAGCCTCGCCATCTGCCTTATTTTATCCGCCAGCGCACAATTTAAAATGGGCGTTCAGGGAGGACTAAATATCTCCAAAATGCAGAATTCCCTGCAGCAAATGATCTCCCGAACTGATAATATCCGACTTGGCCCAAATCTGGGGATAATGGTCGGTATGGACCTTGGAGAATCCAAGCTCAGCATTCTACAAGAGTTTTCGTACTCAACTAAAGGACTGTTATATAATGGTTTAAGTCAGGCAGCTGAATCTGTTGAGGGAAACATTTACATCAATTACCTGGAAATGCCATTGAACCTGTTATACTATTCGGGTATTGGAAGAGGACATTTTTTCTTTGGCGGTGGACCTTATGTCGCCCTGGGGTTAAATGGACAAACCAAAGTCGTTTATAATTCAAAAGAAGTAGAAACAACAGAAATCATATTCGGATCTGAGCCTGGAACAGTCAAAAAAACAGATTTTGGGGCACAGGGAGTTTTAGGTTACAAACTGGGGTATGGTTCCTATATCAAGCTTTTTTATTCACACGGACTAAGCAACCTGTCCAATACTCCGGGTGAATCTATTCACAACAGGAATGTTGGAGTTTGCTTCGGATACTTTTTTGGTTCAGGGAGAAGTAAGTAAAAAAGAATTAGTGAATCAGACCTTTTGCCATTTCGGCTAATCCGGCGCTGCCTGAGTTGTCTCTTGCGCCGCCAGAAATCCGGGCAATGATATCCTGCATATCTGTGTCACCGTCACCATCGATATCGCCACCAGAACCTTGCAATTTTTGCAGCAGGTTATCAAAATTTATTCCCTGTGCCTGTCCGCCGGTGAGAGATTGCATTACAGAATTAATGTCAAGGCTTTTGTCATTTGGATCTGCAATTTTTTTACTGAATTCCTGTAAAACCCGGGGTATCAAACTGCTGCTTAATACAGATGCCTGGGAAGGATCAATCTGGTAACTATTGGCAAGTTTTCCGGAAAACGACTGAACGATTTCCTGAACTACCGGATTGTCCATAATGCCGTTATCCTTAATACCGGACGATCCGCGATTAGTCAATAAACTCAATACCTGTGATAATCCTCCTCCTGCAAGTGCACCCTGCAGGCCACCGAGAATTGAATTACCTGCCTCACCCAGAACAGCATTATTCTGCTCATCAGGTATTGCGGGATTGCGAATCACGGTTTCTTCCCCTTGCTGTTGTACAAGATCCAATAATTGCTCCAACATATTAAAAGAATTTAGGTCACGTAAGGTAGGAGAATCACCTGATTCTGGATATTTTGTTTAGGCTTTAGTTTTGTTGCGCGAGTTTTTCTGCATTTTCCGCAAACTGCAATGCATCGATGAGTTCACCAATACCACCATTAAGTACTTCATCCAGGTTATAAAGAGTCATACCAATACGATGATCAGTTACCCTGCCCTGCGGAAAATTATAGGTACGAATTTTGGCTGAACGATCTCCTGTACTCACAAGACTTTTACGGTGACGTGAAATTTCATCTTCCTGTTTGCGAACCTGTTCTTCGTATAACCTTGTGCGTAACATTTGCATTGCCTTTTCTCGGTTGCCCAACTGCGTTCTTTCTGTCTGGCACATCACAACCAGACCAGTAGGAAGGTGGGTAAGTATAACTTTGGTCTCTACCTTATTTACGTTCTGTCCGCCTGCACCACCACTTCGCGCCGTTTCCATTTTCACTTCACTGTCTTTTACTTCCACATCCACTTCTTCAGCTTCTGGCATTACTGCGACCGTTGCTGCACTGGTATGAACTCTTCCACTGCCTTCTGTATCCGGTACACGCTGAACGCGGTGTACACCGCTTTCGAATTTCAATATTCCATAGACATCATTTCCTACCACTTCTACCTGGATTTCCTTATAACCACCAACTGTGCCTTCGCTTTCACTTAGGATAGCTGTTTTCCAGCCTTTCCTTTCACAATATCTCAGGTACATTCTCAACAGGTCGCCGGCAAAAAGAGAAGCCTCGTCGCCACCTGTTCCTGCCCTGATTTCAATGATGGCATTTTTATCATCCTGGGGATCTTTAGGGATCAGCAGGTTCCTGATATATTTTTCCATTTCATCCTTGCGTGTATCCAGTCCGGCAGATTCAGCTTTTGCCAGGTCACGAAGTTCCACATCATCACCCATCAGGGCTTCACGGTTAAAATCAATATCTCCAAGGAGTTGTTTGTAATCTGAATAGGCATTCACGATGGTTTCGAGATTGCGGTATTCTTTACTCAATTGTGTAAATTTCCTGTTATCATTAACAATCGCAGGATTGGTAAGGGCAACACCCAGGTCTTCAAACCTGGCCCTGATCGCTTCCAGTTTATCTATCATACTTTTGCTGACTCTTTTTGTAAAGAGCGCAAAGTTACAAAAACTGATAATGGCATACCAGAAACTTAAAGGGGATCATCTTTTTGACGGAAAGAATTTATGGGGAGATGAGAAGGTTCTGGTATTAGATCAGGCCGGAAATGAGGTCGATATCATTCCATTGGAAGAAGCCGGGGATGGTGTAGAATATATCAAAGGATTGATCACCCCAGGATTTGTGAATGCCCACTGTCACCTCGAATTGTCGCACCTGAAAAATGCCATCGACCCACACACCCATCTTGTCCCATTCCTGCTGGAAGTAGTTTCGAAAAGAAACTTTCCCGAAGAAGAAATTCACAAGGCCATTAGAAATGCAATCATCGAAATGGAAAATGACGGGATCATTGGCGTGGGAGATATTTGCAATACTGCAGTGACAGCTGCTTACAAGAAATCCGGAAAAATACAGTGGAGAAATTTTATTGAAGTGTTGAGCTTCACCGATGCAAAAGCAAAAGAAAATCTTTCAAGGTATCTGCAGGTTCTTGATCAGTTTGAAAAAATGTCACCCGGAATTTCCAGCCTTAGTCCGCATGCTCCTTATTCTATCAGTGAGGTTAGTTTCAACATGATCAACGATGCCACACCAAACAAAACAATTTCTATTCACAACCAGGAAACAAATGCAGAAAATGAACTCTACCAGACTGGTAAAGGTGAGTTTCTGAAATTATATGCTCATTTCGGTTTCCAGGGATCGCCATTTCCTGTAACCGGCACCACCAGCATCAGGCACTATCTTCCGCATTTCACTCACAGACAAAAAATCATTCTTGTTCATAATACATATATGCCGGAAGAAGATATTATCTGGGCCAATGACTATGCGAGCCAACATGACCTGAGTCTTGTTTATTGTTTATGCGTAAATGCAAATCTTTATATTGAAAATCATTTACCACCTGTTGAATATTTTAGGAAGCATGGATGTGAAATCGTTCTTGGAACAGACAGTTATAGCAGCAACTGGAATTTAAAAATCACAGAAGAAATCTTAACCATAAGAAAACATTTTCCTGGTATTCCAATTGAAGAAATTCTTGGTTGGGCAACGATAAATGGTTCAACCGCATTAGGCACGAAGAGAAAATGGATCACTGGTTCAGATCTCATAAAGCGCATGGAGCACTGACAGTGACCGCAGTGTTCCGAAATCAGGCTGGTGATATGCATAAAAAGACAGATATGCATCCAGCAATCGGGCACGCTGCTCCCTCGTTAATAAAAATTGTCGCAGATCTTCCGGATGTCTTGCTTTCAGCAATAAAGAAGTCATTTCACTTAGCTCACCTTCCAAATAATTCGGATGCAACGGTTTTATTTGGGAAAATCCTCCTTCCTGCAGGTCAAGGATATTATTTTCAACATTGTAATCATCCTGTATCTGGAAACCGAAAAAATGTGCAAGGTGTAAGGTAAAATACAAAGGAAAATTTGCAGTAGTCTGTGCATCCGCTCCGTCAAGATGAATAAATGCATCTTCAATGAATTCAAATAAAATCGCGTTGGTCTCAGGTTGCTTCAAACATTTCTGTAACATCTCCACCATGAATAAGGCAACGGTATTTTTATGTACATTTTTATAGATGTCGGAATAGATGGTCGACAATTTAAATTCCCTGATCCGGTGAAGATTGCTCCTGTCGCTGTGGTAAACAACAAGATCCAGCAAAGTAGCCGGTTGAAACATGCCGGCACGATATGGGATCTTCGGTGTTGACAAACGAACGCCATTCACGAGATAAGATTGTATCCCCAGCATTTCTGTGAAAATGGTGACGATGAGACTGGTCTCACCATATTTCACACCGCGCAATACTATGCCTTTTGTCTTCTGCAGCATGGAGTTAAAAAATCATCATTTAATATAAAATATTTTTGCCGCTACTTTCTCCTTGTTCTGCTCATCCGTAGCCAAAACAATATAAACACCACTGGAAATCCTGTTTCCTTTATAGTCCCGCCCATTCCATGTAGCCATTCCGCCTTCAGCCTTAACCTGGTAAACCAGCCTTCCGTCCATTTCAGTAATTTTTACCTGCGCATTCGTTGCCAGTCCCCTGATAGCAATTGTACCCTGGTAACCGGGCGGTACAGGATTAGGGTATACTACAACGTTAGCGTGTTCAGTTGTTCCCTCTGTTGCAGTGCCCATAAAGGAACAGATCCCGCTTGCGGTGGCGACAAAAACCTCACCGGTTAAGGGATCAATTGCAATGGCACTTATCTCATCATCCAACAAAGGACTGTTTGCTAACGTGAACCGGTAAACGGTTTTATCACCGTCTGCGCTGATCAGCCAGAGACCGTTTTTTGTTCCCACCCATTTTCTGTTGGCGCCATCCACAGCCATGGCCTGCACCTCCTCTCCTTTGAAAAGATATCCGGCGAAATTATCCTGCTGAACTACCGGTAACACAGCTTCACAATTGGAATTCACCGCATCACTGATGCACTGTATGATACCAATTCCATCATCGGTTCCCACCCACAAAAAACCATTTTTATCGACAACTGTGCAGAGTACATTACTGGAAGGCAGGTTACCATTCCCCTTGCCTTTTCGAAAAAATCGCCAACGATCATCGCCTGTATTGTCAATACTTGCACCCGAATTAAACATGAATAATCCATTGCCTTTAGGTGAGATGATCCATTTCTGATCGTAATCGTCGATAGTGATGGCTCCCACCGCATTTTCAAGATGAAAAAATGGTATACTGAAACGCTTCCATGATCCGTCAGATTTTTTTACGATTATATTTTGAGGCGCGCCGTAGTTTGATATCCAAACATTATTCTGAAGGTCAGTGGCTAGTCCACCCACCCTGTATGAACCGGGATCTCCAATAGCGGGCTGAAGGAGTGATTGTTGTTTATAGATCACCAGGTTATTATCCTTAGTGATCTCCAGCAAGCCTCCGCCAAAAGAGCCCGCAAACAAACTACCGGTTGATGGTTGTTTAGTTACCGTAATAAAATCCAGCATTGAATCCAGTTTCGGGTATGCGTATAGGTTATATCCTGTCCATTTTTCACCGGAAAACCTGTATATACCATTTGGATTGAATGTATAATTCCACGCCTCATTTACTGTTCCTGCTGTGGCCCAAAGGCTTCCGTCCATATACTTCATTTCGCCGGAAGAAATATTGATTGGACTATTGGGAAAAATTCGCTCAACCGATGTGCCATTTGTTTTGGTGAGTCCGTTGTC
>Ga0207701_10007503_pt1 | contig 10835 bp, 9 predicted proteins | sample KBSSwiSSwithPhiX_FD_184294 | JGI IMG/M metagenome (GOLD analysis project Ga0207701, IMG submission 184294) | Switchgrass rhizosphere bulk soil microbial communities from Kellogg Biological Station, Michigan, USA, with PhiX - S5 (SPAdes) (version 2) | ecosystem: Environmental > Terrestrial > Soil...
CTACTGCCGCCGCCATCGCCGGCGTTCCCGCCGATGGGGATCAGCAGTCGAGGCGCCGCTGGCTGCGTCCGGTGCTGATGCTGATCGTGCCGGCGCTGCTGCTGATCGGCGGGGCTTATTACTGGATTTCGAGCGGCGGCAAGGTCTCCACCGACAATGCGTCTGTGAAGCAGGACATCGTTTCCGTCAGCGCCCAGGTGAATGGCCCGGTCGTCGAAGTCGCCGTAAAGAATGGCGACCCGGTGAAGCGCGGAGATGTTCTCTTCCGCATTGATCCTGCACCCTATCGCGTGGCGCTCGAGCATGCGGAAGCCCAGCTTGCCGCCGCTAAGCTCCAGACGACGCAGCTACGGACTCAGGCGGCGGGCACGGGCGCTGACATCACCGGAGGCTCGGCCAACCTGCAGATCAAGCGCAATGCCCTGTCGCGCCAGGCGGCTCTTCTGAAACGCGGTTTCACGACGCGCGCCGACTATGAGGATGCGCTCAACGAAGTGCGCACCGCGGAAACCGCTCTCGCGGACGCACAGGCGCGAGCCGCTAACGCGCATGCGGCGCTGTCGCCCGGCGAGCAGCCGTCGATCGCACAGGCCCAGGCCGCCGTCGACAAGGCGCGGCTCGACCTTTCCCGCACGGAGGTCCGGGCACCGATGGATGGAACGATAGCCAACGCCGACCGCCTCCAGGTGGGCCAGATGGCCGTTGAGGGCGTCGGCATGCTGTCGCTCGTCCACAACCAGGACGCTTGGGTCGAGGCGAACTTCAAGGAAAAGGACGTCGGAAAGATGATCCCCGGCCAGCGCGCGACGATCGAAATCGATGCTTACCCCGGCACCGTGTTCGAGGCGCATGTTCAGAGCATCGGCGCCGGTACGGGCAGCGAGTTCGCGATCATCCCGGCGCAGAACGCCAACGGAAACTGGGTAAAGGTCACGCAGCGCGTGCCGGTCCGGATTGCCTTCGACGGACATCCCGACAAGCCGCTAATCGCCGGTCTATCCTCCGACGTGACCGTTTATCTCGGCGACTAAGGCCTCGTGGCTGAAACTCCGGCACATGTAGCGACCCATCCGCTGCCGCCGCGGGAGCGGATCATCGTCACCATCGGGGTGATGATGGCGGTTCTGCTGCAGGTGCTCGACACGACGATCGCCAATGTGGCCTTGCCGCATATGCAGGCGAGCCTCAGCGCGACGCAGGAGAGCATCAACTGGGTGCTGACGAGCTATATTGTCGCCTCGGCGATCGCGCTTCCGATCAGCGGCTGGCTCGCCGACCGGGTAGGGCGGAAACGCCTGCTGCTGGTCAGCGTGGTCGGCTTCACCATCGCGTCGGTGCTCTGCGCGTCGGCGGTCTCGCTGACGGAGATGGTCTTTTTCCGCGCGCTCCAGGGCATCAGCGGGGCCTTCATCGTACCGCTCGCCCAGGCGACTTTGTTCGACATCAACCCGCGCGAGAAGCATGGTCAGGCGATGGCGCTGTTCGGCGGCGGCGTGATGATCGGGCCGATCCTCGGTCCCGTTCTCGGCGGCTGGCTGACCGATAATTACAACTGGCGCTGGGTCTTCCTGGTGAACCTGCCCGTCGGCGTGCTCTGCACTTTCATCATGCTTCGCTACATGCCGAGGACGGAGACGCTGAAGCGCAACTTCGACATACTTGGTTTCGCGCTTCTCGCGCTCGCGCTTGGCGCACTGCAGATGTTCCTTGACCGGGGCGAACAGAAGGACTGGCTCGAAAGCTGGGAAATCATCGTCGAGCTGGGCCTTGCAATCGCGGCCGCCTGGATGTTCGTCGTCCATCTCGCGACCGCGAAGAATCCTTTGTTCGACCGATCGATGTTCGCTGACCGGAATTTCTCGACCGGCCTGGTCTTCATGGGCGTGACGGGCGTGCTTCTGCTCGCGGGTCTCGCTTTGCTGCCGCCGCTCCTGCAGAATCTTTACGGCTATTCGGTGCTTCAGTCCGGCTATCTGACGGCGCCGCGCGGCATCGGTACGCTGATCTCCATGCTCGTAGCGGGAAGGCTGACCGGCAAGATGGATGCGAGGCTTCTGGTGGGCATCGGCGTCAGCTTGATGGGTGTGTCCCTGTGGATGATGACCGGCTTCGCACTCGACCAGCCGTCGCGGCCGGTGATCATCAGCGGTGTCGTGCAGGGCCTGGGCCTCGGACTCATCTTCGTGCCGCTCCAGAGCCTGGCGTTCGAAACGCTGGCGCCGCGCATGCGGACGACGGCCGCCGCTTTGCTCAACCTGTCGCGCAACATCGGCGGCTCGATCGGCATCTCCGTGGTCAGCGCACAGCTCGTGCGGATGAGCCAGGTTGCGCACGCCGACATAGCCTCCACGATAACCGAGCAGACGATCCCCACCGCCGATCCGACGATCCTGCAAACGATCGCTCCGCAAGGTTCGACCGCCATCGCAATGATTAACGCCGAAGTCACTCGGCAGGCGGTGTTCATCGCCTATCTGGACGACTTCAAGCTGATGATGCTCGTGACCTTCGCCGTCCTTCCGCTGCTTTTGCTGATGCGGCGTGGCCAGCAGGGGCGCCAGCGGCCGCAGATGGCGATGGACTAAAGCCGCAGCCCCAGGCGGGGCGCGAGCCAGAACATCAGCAGGTAGAGCAACGCGGTTCCCGTCACCGAGATCGCGAACGCGGCCCAAAAGGTTATGCCGGCTTTGAGCATCGCCGGGAGCACCAGGAACAGCGGCATCGAAGGCAGGAAGAACCAGAAGGCTCCCTGCGCAAGCTCGGCGACTTTTTCGCTGCTCCGCGTATCTCTCCAGACCCAGATGAAGGTCAGCAGGGAGACGAGCGGGAGCGAGACGATGAGTCCGCCGATGCCGGGCCACTTGCGAGCTATCTCCGATGCCCCAGCGACGATCGCTCCCGAGATGAGCGCTTTGATGGCAACGTAGAGCATCAGCTTGGAGGATAGTCGGCGAGCGCGGCGGCGAGGTCCGCGATCAAGTCGTCGGGGTCTTCGAGACCGATGTGCAGTCGCACCAGCGGGCCCGGATATTCGCGCCGGGCTGCCGTGCGGAGCTGATCTACCTCGGCGGGCACGGCAAGGCTTTCGAATCCGCCCCAACTATAGCCGATGCCGAACAATTCGAGGCTGTCGACCATCCGGTCGCAGGCGGCGTCGTCGCCTCCCTTGAGAGCGAATGAGAACAAGCCGGACGAGCCCGAAAAGTCGCGTCTCCAAAATTCGTGGCCCGGGCATTCGGCGAATGCGGGATGCAGGATCAGCGCCACCTGCGGCTGGTCCTTCAGCCAGTGAGCGACCTTCACCGCCCCAAGCTCATGCTGACGAAGACGGGCACCGAGCGTTCGTAGACCCCGAGCGGCCAGATAGGCGTCGTCGGGGCTGACATATTGTCCAAAGCTGCGCCCGGTTCGCGAAAGCCGCTCGAAATGCGACGGCGCGGCCGTCACCGCGCCCATCATCAGGTCGGAATGTCCCGAGATGTATTTGGTACAGGCGACAATCGAAAGATCGACGCCCTTGGAGATAGCCGTGAAGAAGAAGGAGGTCGCCCAGGTATTGTCGAGCAACGTGGTGAGCCCTCGTTCCTTCGCCATTGCGCAAATGCCGGGAATGTCCTGAACCTCGAACGTCAGCGAGCCCGGGCTTTCCATGAAGATGGCGCGCGTGTTGTCGGACAGGAGCGCCGCCAGCTGCTCCGGCGTTGCGACAGGATCATAATAGCGCGTGTCGATGCCGAGGCGCTTGAGTTCGCGGTCGCAAAACAAGCGAGTCGGACCGTAGGCGCTGTCGACCATAAGCAATTCGTCGCCGGGCGACAGGACGCTGGTCAGCGCCATCGACACGGCCGCAGCGCCCGACGGGAACAAGCGCGTTCCGGCGGCACCGGGCTCCAGCTCGGTCAGCGCTTCCGCAAGCGACCATTGGGTCCAGGTGCCGTTGCGCCCGTAACTGAGCCGTCCGTCCTCGGGCGGATAGCCGGCATGCAACTGCTCGATGCTGTCGAAGAGCACAGTCGACGTGCGCGACACGGGCACGTTGACCATGCCGCGAAGCCATTCCTTTCGCCGACCGCCGACGATGAGCTTCGTGTCCGGATGCATCGGCTTCTTGTCGCTCATGCGTCGAAGCTAGCCCCCGTACCTGCGAAGGAACAGGCTGAACATTTCAGGCCAGCGTGACGCCGGTAGATCGCCGGCGCAAGCAGCCCGAAACCGTGATTGCCCTGCGCAAAGAATCCTCCGAGGAAAGCTCTGTGATGGATCATCGGCGCCGCAGCACCCAGTCGAGGCCGTTGGCCACGTGCTGGAGGAAGAAGGGCTCGGAATAACTTTCGGTCGTGTGGCCCATGGCCGTGTAGAAGACGCGGCCCTCGTTTATCTGCCGCGTCCAGGCGATGGGGTTCGGGTTGGTGTCCCGTTCTCCGATCGATGAAGGATCGAGCGTCACAAGCACTTTCGAGACCGGATCATAGTCTTCGAAATAATACCATTCGTCGGTACGCTCGACGCTGCGCGGCAGGCCCAGCACGGCAGGATCCGTAGGGGCGACCACCGTGACCTGACCCTTCGATGTCCTTTCCGGATGCCGGGCAAAGCGGCCGCCGATCAGACGCGCGTACCAGGGCCAATGGTAATGGGAGTCCGCTGCGGCATGGATTGCGACGATCCCGCCGCCGCCTCGCACGAACTGCTGGAGGGCGTCGCGGCGGTTCCCGACCAGCCATTCGGACGCGGGGTTCTTCGGGTCCGTCGTGCAGCTTAGAAGCACGATTGCCTTGAAACGTTTCAGGCTGACCGGCGAGAAGACCGCCGGATCCTCGCTCGTGACGACGGTCAGTCCGCGGCGAGTTGCCATGGTGCTGACGGCCTTGATCCCGGCCGGAATGGAATCGTGACGGTATCCGGTCGTTCCGGAGTAGATGAGCACCGTCCCGGCCGAGGGTTGAGACGAAAGAGTGGTCGCTGAAGCGGCCATCATCGAAGCGATCAGAAACAGGATCAGGCGGCGCATGCTCATCCTTTCGCGGCTGAGCCTAGAGGCTGTTCCTGCTCACGCAACCGAGCGAGGCAAAGCTAAGGAAGCCGGAGCTCAGGGCCGACCCGAATTTCGTTCGCGCGGCTAATCGTTACGTTCCATTCCAAGCAGACTGCGAACATTCCGTTTTGCCGACGCGATGATCCTTTGGGCAGTCATCGGACTCAAGGCCGCATCTGACAAAAGCTTGGCAGGATTGGAAAAATCCGACGTCATGAAACCTGTATGAGGGCGTGGCTCGGTACCGCGAAGCGCGGTTCTGGTGATCATCTGGAGGGGTATGATCGAGTAATGCGTACGGGAGGGCGGCGCGTTTTCCCCCTTTTCGCTCCGTCCTCCCGCAGTTCGATCAGGGTGAAATCAGCCCAGGATGAGCGCCAGGGCTTGTACGATCAGAACCGCTACCGCCACCGGGGCGCAGGCCCAAAGGAGAATGGTCCAAAGGTCGGGCATCGTCTCGCTCCCTTCCCCTCGTATTTAGGCCCGTACTTCCTTCCATCCGCCGACAGCAGATACCCTTCGGTAAGGGCCGGGAGCGTAATGACCGCGGCAATCAGCTGAAGCGACTGGGCGCCAGCGTTTGCCGACAGAACCTCGCTCTGGCATGATCCGGCGATAACCAGGGGTGTCTGCGATGGACTCGCTCGTAACCGAGCTGTTCTACGGCGAGCCTGCCGGGACCTTCTCAGATGGCCATATATTCGCACGCGCGCCGGAACTGGATGGCGCCCCAGCCGATCCTGCGCTTGGCTATTGGCACTGCGACATCGCGGACCACGATCGCCTGACCTGGTCCGACAAGGTCTATGATCTGTTCGGACTGCCCAGTGGAGCCTTGGTGGAGCGTGACTGGGCCGTTGCGCGCTACAGCGAGCATTCGAGAAATGCCTTGAAGAAGATCCGCAACTACGCGCTCGGACGCAAATTGGGTTTCATCCTGGATGCTGAAATCAGCCCCGAGGGCGCGGCAAGCCGCTGGATCAGGGTGCTGGCAGTTCCCATCGTGGAGGCTAACCGGGTTGTGGGCCTGCACGGATTGAAGCGGTCTCTTTAGCGTATCGCGGACATCAGCTCCGTCCGCAGCATCCTCCCGCATCGCCTTTCTGCCTCGCTTCCTGAATGGGCGGGCAGGGCATGTCCGCGTAGGAGCAGAATACGCAGCAATCGCCCGCGAGCGGACGCAGGACAGCGGCGCAATACTTGCAGTCGTAGAAATATTGGCATGCGTCCGTCGGCATCGTTTCCGTGGAAGAGCCGCCGCATTGCGGACAGGTGATGGTCGACGGGAGCTCAATCGGCATTCCGGTGATCTTTCGGCCGCCTATTTCTGCCCCGTGAGACGCTTTCCAAGCTCTACTTGCGCGAGGAAATCCTGCATCATCGCGGAGACATTTCCTTCTGGCCCCAGGCGCACAGGCGGGCCTTGATCATACCAGCTTGCCCAGACCTGATCCCCCTGCAGGCTGAAGACGACCCCGCCGTCGCTTGCGCCGCGGTTCTGAATGGCCACGACCGTTCGCCGGACCAGAACGACAACGCCGATCATCGCGGCCGACGACGCGAGGAATATGCCGGCGCTGGACAGGAAGCATGAAGAGGTGAAATGCGTGTTCGTCGGGCCAAAGACCACGCCGCCGAGTATTGCCGCCGATGTGACCGCGACGGCGCTTGCCTGCCACCATCCCAACGCAAGCGCAGTGATCAGGACGAACGGCAAGTAGGGAGTGAACTCGCATCCGGTTACGACGCCATCAATCGCCGCGCGAACGATCGTCGGAATGGCGACCGCGGCAATTCCGCACAGAAGCGCTAGCCGGCCCGTTACCAGCGGGGCCTGAAGCCATCGATGCAAGCCAGTTTGAAACATCGGCAGCCCTCCGAGCTTGGCGGCACCACGATTCGATCATGGACGCGGACGAGGTCAGGATTCAACCGATTTTCGGTTCGACTGCGCCGCATCCGCATGTACGCGGGCGCTCCGGCTCGGCCACCAGTTCCAGCGGCCGGCTACTTGCATCAGCGCCGGGCCGAGTGCCGAACGGATCACTGTGGCGTCGACAAATACCGCAACCGCAAGTCCGAGCCCGATCATCTGCACGATAACGTCCCGGGCAAAGGCGAACGCTCCGAACACCGCGACCATGATGAGCGCCGCGCTGGTGATCACGGCTCCGGTGTCGGCCAGGCCTTCGCCGATGCTGCGCGCATTGTCGCCGGTTTCATCGAAGATGGTTCGCACCCGGCTGAGCAGGAAGATTTCGTAGTCCATGCTCAGCCCGAAAAGGAAGCAGAAGATGAGGAGCGGAACCGTAATCGGCACCACTTCCGTCGGCGCTTCGACTCCGAAGAATTCGGATCCATGGCCGAGCTGGAAGACGAGAACGACGATTCCATAGCCCGCGGCCACAGAACAAAGATTGAGGACAATGGCCTTGGCGGACGCCAGCGGCGCTCTGAACAAGAGGAGCAGGGCCAGCGCCGACATGCATAGGACCAGACCGACCGTCCTCGGATAGGACGCCATCACCGCTTCGTCGAAGTCGTTGTAATATTGGGCTTGGCCGCCGACCTCCACGGACAATCCGTCCGCATTGAGCCATGCGGGTAAACGCCCCGAAAGCTCACGCAACTCGGTCAGGGTCGAATCGCCTGACGGAACCACCAGAAAGAGGAGCTTGTCGCGGCCGCGGCTGATGAACGCGTCCCTCTGCAGAGCGCCGCCGACGGCCTCGCCGAGCGTTCCGCTGTCGCCTTGCGCCTTCGAAGGAGCGATCGGCCCCTGGACGAAGCGGACTGCTCGTTCCTTTTCGAGGCGTGCAGCGAAATCGGCGAGGAGCGGCGCCCGGTCGGGGTCGAGGGCCGGCCTTCCTTCGGTGTCGCTGACGATCACGATGATCGGGGACAGCAACCCTTTCAGCTCCATTCGATCGAGCATGCGCAGCCCTTTGGAAAATTCGAGCTCGGGGGGCAGGAACTCGCTTTCCGGGAAGCCGACGCGGGTATGCAGCGCGGGCGCCGCCATCGCGAGAAGCAGCGCCAGGCTGGTGGCAATCGCGAGAACGGGGTTCCTCTCCACGACCTTCGCCCAGCGCCGCCAGAGCCTGCGGGACTGCTCGCCTGTCGTGTGCCTGGAAATGAAGGGCGGCCATTCCAGCGTCGAGGGCCGCACCAGCCGCAGGATCGCCGGCACTAGCGTCAGCGATCCTGCCAAGGTTACCAGCACGGCCAGCAGGCCGCCGAGGCCGACCGACCTGGTCTGCATCAGCGGAGTGGCGAGAAGCGACCCGATTCCGATCGCAACGATGGCCGCGCTGTAAAAAACCGCCGAACCCGATTGGGTCATGGCGCTGCGCATCGCCAGTTCTTCGCGCCTCAGGCCCCGGATTCCCGGGTCTTCAGTCTCGATCCGCTGAAGCTCCCGCCGATAGCGGTGAAGGAGGAACAGGCAATAGTCGATACCGAGCGAGATCGAGAGCATCGTCACCACGCTCAGGACCAGATTCGCGATTTCGAACGTCCCCGCGAGGACGAAGATCACGCCGAGCACGACTGTCCGGCTTGCGAGTGCAAGGAGGAGCGGCAGCATCGAAGACATTACGGATCCGAAGGCGGCGATGAGGATCAGCAGTGACAGCGGCAGCGCTCGGATCTCGGCGCGGGCGGTGTCCTCGGCATCGAACCGGTTGAGGTCATCGGTCAGCGCGGCTCGCCCGGTGATTGCCCATTCGAGATCGCCATGCCGCGCTTTGGCCGCTTCAAATGCGGGCCGAACCGCGGCACGAATTTTGGAAACCTGCTGCTCGGTCGCCTGCAGGCCTTCGGTCTTCGGCTCGATCAGGATGAGATGGCCGGCCCCCGCCTTCGGGATTAGGCGGGCATCCTCGATGTCCCGTTCGCTCAGCGCCTGTCCAATGGGCAAGCCGGTCGTCAGACGGCGTTTCAGATCGTCAAAGAGTGCCGAGAGCTCGGCCGGTTTCTTGTCCACGCTTGCCGACCGGAAAACCAGGATCAGACTCTGGGCGTCTCCCCGGCCGAAATCCGAACGAAGCAGCTGGTCGACTTTCAGCGACGTACTTCCGGTTATGTCCCCGGCGCCGCTCAGCAGCCGCTCGGTCAGCTTGCCCGTAAAGACGCCGGCTGCGATCGCGGCGAGCAGCCACAGGAACAGGACTATCCGGGCATGCTTCCAGCAGAAGCTGCCGAGTTCCGCGAGCGCATGTCCGAAAGCCCGGCCCGTGCGCAACTCCGCGTTTCGCAACGGACCGATCATCACTGGTCGCTCCTACAAGATCTCAGTGCACCTGCATTGAACGGTACATGCAATGCCCGCGTCACCGAATCCAGAGGGCGCGAAACGCTACAGCTCGGTGCGGAAGATGAGCATTGGGCCGCTCTGGGCTACATTGTAAAGAAAGTCGCCGTCGTCATAGTTCACTTTGAAATAGCGCCATCCGCCTCCAAGAGACATCTTGCGGCTGATTTGATAATCGACACCCGCGACAGCCTGCCAGGTCACGTCCGACCCGAAGAGGATGCCGCCAAGGTCGCCGTATAGCGACATGCTCCATTTTCCCCCGAGCGGGGCGGAGGCGCGTGCAGCGATGAGCGGATCCAACCACTTTTGCTTCTCCGAACCCTCGGCGCTGCGGTTGGGCCCTTCGAGCTGAAGCGTGGTCTTGAAAAAATTCATCCGGCCGCCGGCGAGAAGGTCGAGCTTGAATGGCCCGTCGTTCATGACCCGATAGCCCGCCAGCAACGTGATCTCGGCGGTTCGGGAATCGAGCTCGGCCTCCAGGAAATTCGGATCGCGGATGCCGATCCCCTCCTTCGTGTCCAGATGAATGAAGGTGAGGTCGCCAAGGACGACGAGCCGATCCCGACGCGCCTCGGCCGCGCCCATGAACGCAAATTTGAAGGCCTTGAGGACGTCGCCGAAGGACAAGTCGAGATCGACCGGCTCGACAGGGCCGATCACGTCCGTTTTGCCCTCCGCCCCGGCGAACCAGGCGTAGCCTATGGTGGCGAATTTCCACTTCTTTTCGTTAGCGGTCGCTTCTCCCGATGAGGTTTCGCTGCTTGCATCGCCCTGTTGGGCGGTGGCCGGGGGATCGGTCGGCGCTGCGGTCTGAGCTGGGTACGATGCCTCGGCGACCTCGGCCCGCAGGTCCGTGCTTCCGAAGAGAAGCAACAGTAGTCCAGCTGCCCAACCGTACGATTGCATCGCCTCTCTCCGGATAAATGCCGATCGGTCTTGCTATGGGCCACGTGCCGTAGCCATGCGGAGAAACCCGGAGCCGTGCTCCCGGCGACGATTATGACGGTAGAATTTCGCTCAGATCCCCTCTCCGGCCCAGAAAAGAAAAGGGCGGCCCGGAAAATCCGGACCGCCCTTTGCGTGACGCTCTTTTGAAGCGATTAGCGCTTCGAGAACTGGAAGCTGCGGCGTGCCTTTGCGCGGCCGTACTTCTTACGCTCGACGACGCGCGGGTCGCGGGTCAGGAAGCCTGCCTGCTTGACCGTCGTGCGGAGCGCCGGTTCGAAGCGGCTCAGCGCCTGGGCGATACCGTGCTTCACGGCACCGGCCTGGCCCGACAGACCACCACCCTTGACGGTGATGACGACGTCGTACTGGCCGCGGCGATCGGTGATGTCGAACGGCTGGTTGATGACCAGGCGGAGGGACGGGCGAGCAAAATAGACTTCCTGGTCGCGGCCGTTGACCTGGATCTGACCCGAGCCCGGCTTCAGCCAGACGCGAGCGACAGCATCCTTGCGGCGGCCGGTCGCATAGGCGCGGCCG
>Ga0207701_10007504_pt1 | contig 10835 bp, 9 predicted proteins | sample KBSSwiSSwithPhiX_FD_184294 | JGI IMG/M metagenome (GOLD analysis project Ga0207701, IMG submission 184294) | Switchgrass rhizosphere bulk soil microbial communities from Kellogg Biological Station, Michigan, USA, with PhiX - S5 (SPAdes) (version 2) | ecosystem: Environmental > Terrestrial > Soil...
GAGGGCTTTTCCTTGGCACTGTCCGGAATGATGATGCCGCCAGCGGTCTTCTCTTCGGCGTCGATGCGCTTGACCACGACGCGGTCGTGAAGCGGACGGAATTTCATGCAGTCCTCCTAAGTTTTTGCAGATGTTGTCGAATTTTGGAATTTTGGCAGTCCGTACCAGCGAGTGCCAGCACGGCTGCGGAGGACATAGGCCAGACTTGTTCAGGGGACAAGGGCTTTTAGCAGAAAAATTGGCACTCAAATATGACGCCTGCCAATTTCATTCATCATGATTAATCAGGGTAAACGGCCCCGAACGGCGTATTAGCACCTGCGGTAAGCTGCTGCTAACGCACCAATTTTCAACAGTTCATTAAACATTTAGGCTTGTGATGGGTTGGTCACGTGCGTCACATTTCTCTCATGTGAGCGCATCTCCGCCGGGGTGGCTCGGTAGGGCCGCCCAAGTGAAATGCGCTTCCTGCAATGGAGGTTGGCATGGTGTCGCGGGTTGGGGTTGTTTCCGACGATTTCCGGAAGCAGGTCCTGGGTTACGGGCTGACGACGGCGGAAATTCTCTATCGCATGCCGGATCACCCCTCGCTGTTACAGATCTACGTCTGGCAGAATTACGATCTGTTTCCGAAATTCCCTGCGCTCAAGGATTTTCTGGCCTTCTGGCAGCAAAAGCTCGATGGCCCGCTCTATTCGGTCACGGTGGCGCATTCCAAGCTGATCAAGCCGGCCGAACTGCGCGCCGTGGACGGCGTGTTCAGGCTGCATTGAAGGCGATGGGTAGGGTGGGCAAAGCGAAGCGTGCCCACCATTCCCAGTGACGTTGTATCTGGTGGGCACGGCGCAAGCGCGCCTTTGCCCACCCTACGAATTTCTTTTTTATGCTAGCTTCTCCCGACCAACGAACGGGAGGGCACCAATGGCCAAGCAAAAAGCGACCTCGAGAGCCGCCGCCAAAACCGCGGTGAAGAAGAAATGGGCGGGCCACAAGACCACCGCCAAATCATCGGCCCGCAAGACCATCAAGTCCAAGGGACGCGGCCTGCCCGCGGTCAAGCCCAAGACGGCGGCCAAGACGTCCTCCAAAGCGAAGGCGCGGCCAAAACAGCGCATCGCCATCAGCCATCACCGCGAAGAGGATTTCAAGGCCGACGGCCTGCGCACCTACGCGCACTACCGCAACCTCGGCATTGCGGATGCGACCCACGGCCTGGCGCAGGCGCACGTGATCCGGCTGATCGGTCCCTGCAATCCGGCCGAGGTTTCAAAGCTGCATTTCCACGACGTCGAATTCCAGATGGTCTACGTGCTCAAGGGCTGGGTGAAAACCTACATGGAAGGCCAGGGCGAGACCTTGATGAAGGAAGGCAGCTGCTGGACCCAGCCGCCGCGCATCAAACACCTGATCATGGATTATTCCGACGACGTCGAATTGCTGGAAGTGATCCTGCCGGCGGAGTTCAAGACGGTGGAGCTGGCGACTTAAGACGTCATGTTTCGATACGACCTGTCGTCGTCCACCGTCATTGCGAGCGAAGCGAAGCAATCCATCTTGCGACAAAGAAAGTGTGGATTGCTTCGTCGCGGAGCCTGTCTTCGGGCGCGCATTCGCGGGACCCGTTGGCTCCTCGCAATGACGGCCTTGGCAGATACGCCAACCTTTTCCTCACACCCGTTTCGTCTCCGGCATCACCAGCGCGATCAGGCACAGGCCCAGGCATCCAACGGATGACAGGCCGAGGAAGGCCACGCTCGGGCCGAGGCGGTCGCTGACATAACCCGCCAGTATCGTGCTGAGCGACGCGCCGATCCCGGTCGCGGTGCCGACCACGCCTTGCGCGAGGTTGAAATGCCCGCTGCCGAAGGCGATGTCGGCGACGATCAACGGGATGAGGACGCCGAATACCGAAGCCGTCACGCCGTCGAAGAATTGCACGGCCACGAGAAGATAGGGATCGGTGACGGTAGCAAACAGCACGCCGCGGATGGCGAGCGCGGAAAAGCCGATCAGCAGTAGCGGCCGGCGGCCCCATTGCTGCGCCTTGCGGCCGACCGACGGCGAGGCCAGCGCGACGATCGCCTGCGGCAGGATGATGCAGGCCGCGATCAGCACCGGCGCCCACTGGCTCGAGCGCGTCGTCACGATGCCCGCCATCAAGGGCAGCATCGCGGCGTTGGCAAGCTGCAGCAGCAGCACGCTGCCTGCGAAGATGAGAAGCGGGCGCTGGCCCAACAGATGCAGGACGCTGGTGGCCTCGGGGTCCGGCTCGGGGCGGACGATGGCGCCATGGGCCTGCTCGGGGTCGATTTCGCGGTCGGATATCCGCGACAGCGCGATGATGGTCAGAATGACAAGCACGAAGGTGGCGAGAAACACCGAGCGGCTGGACAGGAAATAGCCGCAGGCGCCCATCAGTGCGGCGGCAAAGCCGTTGCCGAGCGAGGCGAACCGCGCATTGCGCCCGAGCCGTTCGCCGATCGCGGCAGGCCCGACCAGTCCGAGGCTGATCGCCGCAATCGCAGGTCCCAGCACGCAACTCGCCATCGCATGCAAGGTCGCGGCCGCCGCGACGACGGGAAAGATCGGCCAGGCCGCATAGGCGAGCGCCGCGACGCCGATGGCGCCGACCGCAAAGCCCGCGACCAGCCTTTCCCTGCGCGCGGCATCGATGATGGCGCCGCCGGGCATCTGGCCGATCAGCCCGACGATGCCGCCGATCGACAGCACGAGGCCGATCTCGACCTGGGTCCATTTCTGCGTCGTCAGGTAAACCGCGACGAACGGGCCAAAACCGGTCTGGACGTCGGCGAGGAAGAAGATGAACCAGTCGAGGCCGTGCTGGCTTTGCGACGAGGGATGCGGCTCAGGCGGCGGCCGCGCGGCCGGTCGTCCCGCCTCCCGCGGTCCATCGACCGGCGGTGCGCGCGGCGTGCCCTCGGCAAGATCGTGGTCGTATGGGTGCGGGCGCGCGAACAGCTGAAGTCTCCCGCGCTCAGTGATCGAATTGCAGCGGAGCCAGGCTGCCGGAGGCCCCGAGCGAGACGATTGGCGTGTCCTCCTTGTATTCCGGCGCCGCCTTGACCTGTTCCAGCGTCAGTTCGAGCGTGATGCTCTCCTTCTTGTTGGTGACCTGTCCGAAATGCAGCGCGCTCCAGTCGACCACGATCTTGCGGCTGCCGACCCCGAGGAAGCCGCCGAAATCGATCACGGCGGCGCGCACCGTGCCGGCGCGGTCGACGATCACGTCGACGATCCGGCCCATGTTCTCGCCGGCCGCGCTCTTGACGTCCCGTCCGAGAATGCCGCGTGCGTCATAGGCGCCGATCACCGTGACGGAAGGCGGCGGCGCGGGCTCCTTGGCGATATCCGTCGAGGTCTTGCCCGACGGGCCCGGCATGGGCGCCGTCGTTTCGTCGGTCGCGGCGAGTGCGCCGGTCGATACCGCGCCGCAGAACAGGATCGCTGCCATCATCTTGTTTCCCGGACGCATGTGAACTCCCGAGTTATTCTCGTTGATGGATATGTGACGGCCGCCGTCAGCGCGACAGCACGATCGAGACCTGAATCCGGCCGCGCGTCCGCATCATCTCGAGCGAGACGTCGTCGCCATGCCGGCGCAGCCTGAGATCGACGCTGGAATCGCCAAGCCGCAGATCGCGCAGGATCACTTCGTTCAGGAATTCCGGCAAACGCGGGTTATGCAGGCGTATTTCGCCGGCGGGCGCGTCGAATTCCAGGCCGAGCGACGCCTCCAGCAGCGTGAACGGCGTAGCACTGGCCCAGGCCTGCGGCGAGCAGGCCACCGGATAGAGCGTCGGCCCGCGCCGCCGCTCGCGGTGAAAGCCGCAGAACAATTCGGGCAGCCGCCGCAGATCCATGTAGCTCGCCGCGCCGAACAGCCCCTTGAACAGGTGCTCGACGGAATGCTTGAGGCCGTAGCGGGCGAGGCCCAGCGCGATCAGCGCATTGTCGTGCGGCCAGATCGAACCGTTATGATAGGACATCGGGTTGTAACGTGCCTCACCCAGCGCGACGGTGCGGATGCCCCAGCCGGTGAAGAACCGCGGCCGCATCAGGTCGGCAGCCACCATGCGGGCGCGGTCCTCGCCGATGATGCCGGTGAACAGCAACTGGCCGGCATTCGAGGTCCGCACCTTGCACGGCCGCTTGGCGCCATCGAGCGCGAGCGCGTAGGTGCCAAGCTCGGGACACCAGAACGCCTCATCGAAACGTGCGGCGAGTTTTTCGGCCTCGTCTTCCAGTTGTCGCGCCTTAGCAGCGAAGCCAAGCTGCCGCGCGCAACGCGCCGCCAGCCGTTTTCCCGCGAAGACGTAGCCCTGCACCTCGCAGAGGGCGATGCAGCCTTCGGCCAATTGGCCATCGGCATGGAAGATCGCGTCGAAGGAATCCTTCCAGCCCTGGTTGGCAAGCCCCTGTTCCGAGGCGCGCTGATATTCGACAAAGCCGTCGCCATCGGGATCGCCCGGACCGTCGATCCAGGAAAGCGCGGCCTCGATCGCGGGCCACAATTCCCGCAGCGTGGCCGCGTCGCCGGTCCGCTCGAAATAGAAGCCGGCGAGCAGCACGAACAGCGGGGTGGAATCGACGCTGCCGTAATATTGCGCGAACGGCACCTCGCGCAGGGCAGCCATTTCGCCGCCGCGCATTTCGTGCAGGATCTTGCCCGGCTCGGCGTCATTCAGGGGATCGACCGCTTTGGCCTGGAAGGCGGCGAGCCGCTTGAGCACGCCGCGGGCCACGCGCGGATCGATCCAGAGCATCTGCAGCGCCGTGATCAGGCCGTCACGGCCGAACGTGGTCGAATACCAGGGAATGCCGGCATAGGGATAGCGGCCGTGCGCGGTCTCGGTCATCAGCATGTTGAGATCGGCCATCGACTGGCACAGCACCTCATTGAAGATGTTGTTCGAGGTTTCGATACTGGTCGTCCCGCGTGTCGAACGCCGCATCTCGCGGCGGTGCGCCAGCAGTCCGCGCATGAACGGCACGGGCTGGTGTTCGGCGGAATGGTTGCAGGTCACCGCGACGAACAGCGAGGTGACCTGTCGGGGAGCGAGGTCGAAATGCCAGGTCGCGCTGTTCACCGCGAGCAGGGTGGGGCGCGGATCGAAATGCAGTTTGGTCGTTCGCGTCCTGCCGTCGAGGCCGTGATATTCGAGGCTGACATCGGCGGGGCTGAGCAACTGGCTCGACCCGGCGCCGCGGCGCGGGCGCCGGGCGCCGCGCACTTCGAACAGATCGGCGAAATCATTGTCGAACAGGAAGGTCAGGTCGATGCCGGCGGTGCGGTCGCCATGGTTCTGGATGCCGATGCGCTGATAGGCGGTGCCGCGCCACAGGAAGAGGGTGCGCACGATGTGGATCAGGTCCTTCTGCAGGACGATCCGGTCACCGTCATAGATGTCGGGATTGGTGAGGTCGACGGTCAGCGCTGAATTGTCGTCGCGCAGGTTCGAGCCGAGCAGCAACGGCTGGGTCTGGTTCAGCATCAGTTCGAGCCGCGCCAGATAACGCGTATCGGCATTGAACAGGCCGTCGGGACCGCCGGCGGAGGCGCCGATGTCGCCATGGCTGTCGAGGACAATGAAAGTATCGTCGTGCTTGAGCGTGCGCCGCGGCCGTGCGGCCTGGCCGGTCATCGGGATGTAGAACGGCGATTCCGTTATCTGTTCCACGGCGGGTGAATCCGCCAGCTGGACGTTGGCTTTGATCGCCATCTCGTCATCCCTGTCCTTTGACCTTGCGGATACCGCCCCGCACGCCGCGACCCGCGACTAACCTAAATCATCATCGCACTCAGGCCGCATGGCTCGCGAGACGATTCATTTCCTGCGTCACAAGTTCCCGGTAAGGTCCGGAGCCGCGCATCAGCCGGTCCGGCGGACCATCCTCGATAATCCTGCCGTCCCTGAGCATGACGACGCGGTCGAAGTTCCGCAAGGTCGCCAGACGATGCGCAATCGCGATCACGGTGCGGCCGCGCATCAGACGGCCGAGCGCCTCGCGAATCGCCTCTTCGGATTCGCTGTCGAGTGCCGCGGTGGCCTCGTCGAGCAACAGAATGGGGGCGTCCTTGAGGAACGCGCGCGCGATCGCGATGCGTTGCCGCTGTCCGCCGGATAGCTTGACGCCGCGGTCGCCGACCATGGTGGCGAGGCCATCCGGCAGCGCCTCCACGAAATCGCACCGCGCCGCGATCGCCGCGCGCAACACCTCGTTGTCGGATGCCGTCGGGCGGCCGTAACGGATGTTTTCCATGATCGTGCGGTGGAACATCGAGATGTCCTGCGGCACCACCGAGATCGCCTCGCGGAGGCTTTGCTGGGTAACGCGCGAAATATCCTGGCCGTCGATGGCGATGCTGCCGTTCTCGACGTCGTAGAAACGCTGCAGCAGCACGAACAGGGTGGACTTTCCGCCACCGGACTGTCCGACCAGGCCGACGCGCTGTCCGGGCTGAAGACGCAGGTTGAACCGGTCGAACACCCTCGGGCCGCCGGGATATTGAAACGAAACATTCTGGAACGCGATGGCGGCGCCGCTCTTGACCAGTGGTTCGGCCTCGGGATGGTCGCGCAGTTGGTGCGGCTGCAGCAGCGTTGCGATCGCTTCCGAAAGCCGGGCGACGTGCTGGGTGACGTCGACGAGCGCGACCGCGAGATCGCGGGTCGCATGCAGGATGGACAGGCCGAGGGTGCAGACCAGCACCACGTCGCCGGTCGTGGCGTGGCCGGTCTGCCAGAGCGTCACCGCCCAGTACAACAGCGCAAGCGTCAGTGCCAGCGTGATCGCGGCATGCGTCAGCCGCAGCTTTTCGAGATAGCGCAGGCTGCGGCCCCGCGCGGTTACCTCGCGCTCGACGGTCGCGTCAAAACGGTGATGCTCGTGGTCGAAGCCGCAGAATGCCCGCACCAGCGGCATGTTGTTGATGACGTCGACCATTTCGCCGTCGACGGCGGCGGCCTTGTCGGCGAAATCATCGTGCAACGGCTTGCCGGCGGCAGCGATCCGGAACATGGCGACCACGACGACGCCGGCGATCACGATCATGCCGGCGGCCATCGGCAGGCTGACGGTTCCAATCAGCGCGATCGCCACAATCGTGGCAATGCACGGCGGCAACACGTTCCACACGAACATGTTCTCGACGGTGTAAACGGCGTTCGAGGTGGCGGTGATGCGGCTCGTCAGCATGCCCGGCAGCCGGTCGACGAAATAGCTCGGTGCATGGCCGGTCAAATGGCGAAATATGTCGCGGCGCAGATCGCCGGTGACGCCCACGAAGGTGAAACTCGCGGTCCAACTCGCGATCCGCCACAGCAGGACGTCTGAGGCGATCAGCGATATGAGAAAAATGAATGCCAGCCATACACCGCCGCTATGGGCAGGCCCGGCGGAAAGCGCGTCGACCAGATATTTCACGCCATATTGTGTCCCGACGGAACAGGCAACGGCCGCCACGACCGCGAGCAGGATCGCAAGATGCGAACCCAACCGCCGGCGCAAATAGCGCATCACGAAAGGGAATGGGCGGTCTGCGTATCCCGAAAGATTGTCCAAAGGATTGTTCATGTGTTCTGCCAAACCTGTTGGAGACTAACGGGAATTGTCAGCGGACCGCCGGTTGCGGCTTTTGATCATGGCGATTCCGAAGACGCCGCCGCGCCGCGACTGCGCAATCTCGCAGCACGGCCGGTTTGGAAAGTCTGATCACGCGTGATGGCATCAGCAAGACGACAGTGTGGGAGAACTGCGTACTCCTATGGAACCTCGCAGGTGCGAAAACGTTCCCGCTATGTGGACGTTGGGCTGTCGAGGGCTTCCAAGCTTTAAGTCGTGTCAGGAGGTTGTTGGGATGCGCATCGCGCAGGTTGCTCCGTTGACGGAGGCTGTTCCGCCCAGGCTGTATGGCGGTACCGAACGCGTCGTCTATTGGCTGACCGAGGAATTGGTCGCGTTGGGCCACGAGGTCACGCTGTTCGCCAGCGGAGATTCCCGTACATCCGGCAAGCTCGAAGCGGCATGGCCGAAAGCGCTGCGGCTGGATGGATCGGTCCGCGACGCCAACGCGCTGCACATGCTGATGCTCGAGCGTGTGCGGCAGAAATGTGACGACGAGGAATTCGACTTCCTGCATTTCCACCTCGATTATTACCCGTTCTCCCTCTTCTCTCGTCAGCCCACCCCGTTCCTGACCACCCTGCATGGGCGGCTTGATCTTCCCGAGCATCAGCCGCTGTTCACTGCCTTTTCATCGATACCCCTTGTCTCGATCTCGAATGCGCAACGCCGTCCAGTGCCGCAAGCCAATTTCATCCGCACCATCCATCATGGCCTGCCCGAGAAGCTGCTGACGCCACAGCCGGTTCGGCCGAGCTACCTTGCGGTGCTTGGCCGCATCGCGCCGGAGAAAGGCGTCGATCGGGCGATCAGGATCGCGATACGGTGCGGTATCCCGCTGAAAATCGCGGCGAAGGTCGATCGCGCCGACCAGGAGTATTACGACACGCTCATCAAGCCGATGATCGATCATCCGCTGGTCGAATATATCGGCGAGATCGGCGACCACGAGAAATCCGAATTCCTGAGCGGCGCCACTGGCCTGCTGGTCCCGATCGACTGGCCGGAGCCGTTCGGTCTGGTCATGATCGAGGCCATGGCATGTGGCACGCCGGTGATCGCCTATAACCGCGGCTCGGTTCCTGAGATTATCGAGGATGGCAAGACCGGCTTTATCGTCGAGGACGAGATCAGCGCCGTTTCCGATGTCGGCCGGCTGCCGGAGCTGGACCGTCAGGCCATCCGCAGCCGCTTCGAGGAGCGATTTACCGCCCGCCGCATGGCGCTCGACTACCTCGATACATATCAGGGCATGATCGACGCCGTGGCGCCGCGCATCAAGCTGGTCAGCAGCGCGGAGTAAACCGGGCCGGGATCATCGGCGCGGCGAGGGCGCCCGGAAAATCGATATCCAAAACGCGCCGATTTTGTCGCCGTACGATCAACTGGACCGGCGTGCGACGTCTTCGCCGGAATCCAGCGCTTGCGCGATGGACGGTTGTCGCCAATAACCGAGGGTAGCTGACGCGCGATTTCGGGCGCGGCGATTGGGGCTGCAGTCTTGTTCAACGCAAACAACGCAACGTTGGGAAATCCATCATGGCACGGAAGTTTCAGAGCATCATCGAAACCGTCGGCAATACGCCGGTGGTCCGGATCAATCGTATGGCGCCGCAGGGGGTCAATCTCTTTGTGAAGATCGAGGCCTTCAATCCGCTTGGCTCGGTGAAGGATCGCCTGGCGCTGGGCGTGATCGAGGCGGCCGAAAAGTCCGGAGAGCTCAAGCCCGGTCAGACCGTCATCGAGGCGACCAGCGGCAATACCGGGATTGGTCTGGCCATGGTGTGTGCCGCCAAGGGATACCCGCTGGTGGTTACCATGGCAGAACCCTTCAGCGTCGAGCGGCGCAAGCTCATGCGTTTCCTTGGCGCGAAGGTCATCGTCACGCCGGCGGCCGAGCGCGCCGTGGGCATGATCAACAAGTGCGTCGAGCTTGCCAAGGCGCATGGCTGGTTCATGACCCGGCAATTCGAGAATGAAGCCAATCCCGATATTCATTCACGCACGACGGCGCGCGAGATACTTGAAGACTTCTCCGGCGAGCGGCTGGATTATTGGGTGACGGGCTACGGCACCGGCGGAACGCTGAAGGGCGTTGCACGGGTGCTCGCCAAGGAGCGCCCGGAAACCAAGATCGTGGTTTGCGAACCGGAAGACGCGCAGTTGCTGGCCAGCGGCACCGCGCAGTCGCGGAATCCGGACGGTACCCCGGCGGCACCGCATCCGACCTTCAAGCCGCATCCGATGCAGGGCTGGACGCCGGATTTCATCCCCAAGATCACCGACGATGCCGTCGCCATGAAGGTCATCGACCGCGTCCTGCCCATCTCCGGTCCCGACGCCATCCGTTGCAGCAAGGAGCTTGCCGCCAAGGAGGGTATCTTTGTCGGCATCACCTCGGGCGCGACCCTTGCCGGCGCGCTTAAGGTTGCAGCCGAAGCGGAGAAAGGCGCCAATATTCTCTGCATGCTTCCCGACACCGGCGAGCGGTATTTGAGCACGCCGCTGTTCGCGGATGTGGGGGCGGACATGAACGAGGCAGAGCTTGAAATCTCGCGCTCTACCCCGGGCTCGCAGCTCAAGGCTTCCTGAGGGAAGTGAGCGGGGAATATCGGGCGAGGTGAGAGCGTCGCCCAAACACCGAACCACGGCGGCCCATCTACAGGGCCGCCTTTCTACTTTCGCTTCGCCCGAGGCTTTGATTTTCGCTTCGGCGTCGCCCTTTCGCGCTTCGCCGCGATCCGGTGCGCCGCTGCGATGGCGGCTCGCGCCCAGCTGACGAGTTCGTCGGGCTCGTCAAACAGCCGCTCCGGCACGCGCCAGAAGGAGAGGTCGATCATTGCGCCTCCCTTTGCGTAGTTGAGTGGCGGGAAGCCCTCGGCCTCCTTGAACGTCTCGCGGTTGTGGTCATCGACGCGAAAATACAGCGTGTTCTCCGTCACCATGGCAAACATCACGCCATCGCAGAACACACCCGTCTTGCCGAACATCCGCCGCAGCGAGAGATGGCCGAGCGGCGCCAGCTGCTCGCGCAGAAAGTCGGCATAGGTCTCGCTGGCAACCATGCTCCACCCTCGTGAACGCTCTTTAGCTCAACACGCCGACGATCGCGCCCATCAGGCACGTGGTCAGCGTACCCGAGACGATCGATTTCAGCCCGAGCGCATTGATCTCGTCGCGGCGGCCGGGCG
>Ga0207701_10007505_pt1 | contig 10831 bp, 4 predicted proteins | sample KBSSwiSSwithPhiX_FD_184294 | JGI IMG/M metagenome (GOLD analysis project Ga0207701, IMG submission 184294) | Switchgrass rhizosphere bulk soil microbial communities from Kellogg Biological Station, Michigan, USA, with PhiX - S5 (SPAdes) (version 2) | ecosystem: Environmental > Terrestrial > Soil...
CTGAACAGAGCGTCATCGCCCTCAGCGGTGTTGGCGCCGGGATAGCCGCCATCCGGCGGCGGGTTCACCGCTTGCGTGTTTTGGACGAGCGCAAAGCAGGCAAGCGCGAGCGGGATGAGAAGGAGAGCAACTCGCAAAGGCGAGCGGCTATTGGATCTTATTAGTGTTTTCATTTTTTTGAGTTTATTTGGGTAGTAGTTGCCGTGTTGAAAGCGTGAACTGCCCTCCAGCTCGCGCGAAGCCAAAAATCATCCGAAGAAATGCGATCCCCAAGAGAGTTTCTCATTCATTTGGCTGAGTGCCGGCTCCAGTTGTTTGCGATCACGCGAAGCGCCGGTCCAGCGTCGATCATCCAAGAGACTACTACTTCAGTCTGGCGGAAAATGCGTTGGAACGTCGCAGGACGGGGTCGAAAACCTTGGATATCAAATCGCGCTTCAAGGGGTCAAGCACAATATTTCTCGAACTTTGAACGCGGTGTGTTGATCTCCCCTTGACACCAGGTTGTGTACTGGGTCGTCTGCATCGGCGAAACTGGCGTGTAAAAGCTTTTCCGGTTAGGCGCGGCACGATCCATTGCCGTCCGTTTCAGTCACCGATCAATTTCATAGACCTCGTAAATCCTCTCGCCGGCAGACGAAAAATCCTTTACGAGCCGGGATTTGAGTTCTGGGTGGGTTGCTAATGCAGCGAGGAAATTTCGGCGTGTCTCAGGAAAAGTCTCTTTTGTTGCGGCGAATGTCAGTGCAAGGCTTTTGCCTGCAGGAAAGATAAAACTTAGGTCCGCGGTTTGCCTCTCCTGACCTTCTTTCCCGAGGTTTAGGAAAGTCGGCCAGTCATCGCGCATCCGTCGCTGCAGGTCCCTGGGCGCGAGTGAGTGGAGTTGGTTGTGGAGGCCCCAGTCAACCGAGACTACGCTCTGTACTCCAAGCCCATGCTCGTTAATATATTGAGAAAGAGAATAGATTTCTGGAGACGAACGCGCGTTGTAATGTGAATTGGCTCGTAAACGGGAGAGGTAGCTTCCCATGTTATAAAGGTTTACGGTAAAAACACAAACTGCCGCGAAAACGAGAACAAGAGCGGCAAATCGCCGCACAGTTTTCGCAGCAAGGTGCCTGTACAATGGTTGCGCGAGAAAGATAAACGCCAGAAGAGGCAAAGGAAAAATCATTGAGTAATGATGTGGACCCCCAGCCTGAGGCGTAACAAGAATTTGCACAAATACAAGAAAGCTGATCAGGAGTAGAAAGAAACCGTGCCTACAATTCTCCCGGGCTTCAGCTTTTTGGCCGAGGAAGAATAAGCATGCCAATGCCAGGCAACAATCTGTAACAATCAGCCAAAACGGAACAAAGGAAATGATCCAGCTGCTAGTTTCAAAGATAAAATAAGCTACAGCCTCACCTGATAGAGCGGTTAGTAAGCCAGTCCATTTTGCTTCGAGATTCATTGGTGGAAGGCTGGCAGCGTGGAGATGTAGAATGGGCAAAATAAGAAATAATGTTGCGCCGACTCCGACTAACAGAAGAATGCCTGTCACGGCCCGAGCGAATTTTGAACAAGAAAACCACAGATTCTTCAGGCTATCTGGATAGCACAACGCAATCCCAAGAATAAAAGCTAATATCAGCCAGATAAAATTGAACTTGTCGAAGAAACCGAGTCCGGCACAAATGCAAATAAGGAGAAGTTTCCACAGTTTCGGCTTGTCCCGGTAGCTAAACCAGAGAGCAAGTACGGCAGCCTGGAAAAAGTGCATTAACACGGTCGGGCCCCAATCCAATCGGCTTGGAAACAGATTAGCCGGATCGACCGCCATTAACCATATGGCAGTGATCGCCCAGACAGGACCAAGCTTTGCTCGCATGAGCTGAAAGAGGACCAGCAGGGTCATTGCTGCGAGCAGAATGGCAGGAAGCCGAATAGTCAAAGGCGACACGCCAAAGAGCCAAAAGACGGGAGCGTAGATCCATGCCTTTAGGGCGCCGAGGTAAGGCATGATAAACAGCGGCAGAGAGCCCAGCCGCGTATAGATCATGGTATCATCGGGACCACCTCGGGCCGCGTTAACAAAGTCCACCTCGTCCATGTACAGCCCGGGGAGATCGATTCGATGGCTGGCTACAAGAACAAAAACAAATGCCGCTGCAATCGCCAGGGCGTTTGGCAGGTAGCGTCGACTATGCAGACTGAGCTTTCTGAAGTTACTTTCGTTGATCCTGCCTGCCAATTGAGGCGACTCCTTATTCACGGCCGGCACTTGTCACTCTCATGCACGGGTCGAAAAACTCATCCGTACAGCATGGCAGGCACCTCTTCAAGCCCAAGTGCTAATCCTCTGCCCTTCTACGGCTCGGCGCTGGCCTCGGCAAGAACGCGAAAATAAAAGACCTGGGTACTTACGGATTACTGGAGGCTATAGACTTCGGCTAAGCCAATGCCTGTACCGCCATTGGCTCCGCTCACGACGGCGGTGTATTCTCCTGCGGGCAGGTGCAACACGAGCGCCGATTCCCGCTCATTTGGCGGCGAGAGTGTATTCCTCTGGACGTCGATCGCGTTAACATTGTCGCGCCAGTTGTCGTTGGTCGCGATGGCAGTGCCAGTCGAGTCGTAGATCGTCAGCGTGGGATCGCTTAGCACTCCGCTCAAACCAAAACGACCGAGCGATGGGCCAAGGGCACGCACAATGACCGTCGTGCTGCCGACGTCGCCAACGGTAAAGCCACTGATCAGTACGTTATCCTGCGTGCCGACTGAACCGCGGGTGCTCATGTTCTTCAACTTAGAGTTGGATAGTGGCGAGAGGTCGTAAAGTTCGACCAAGCCGATCCCCGTGGCCAAATCCTTTCCCCTGACAATCAGAGTATAGGCGCCGGGCGGCAGGATTTGGAAAGTGGCCGATTCCAATAGATTGTCTGGCGCGAGTCCATTCTTCTGGATGGCGGCGTTTTGAGGATCGCTTTGCCAGTTGTCGTTGGTTGCGATGAGAGCGCCTGAAGAGTTATACAGGCTCAGAACCGGATCGCTGAGAACATTGGAAAGCCCAAAGCTGCTGAGCGATGGCCCCAAGGCGCGAAGCACTACGACCTTAGATTCGGCCCCGGTGATGACGAAGCCACCGATCAAAACACCGTCACCGCTTGAAACGTTGCCTCGAGTAGAAAGGTTGAGCGGTTGAGGCCCTACTGTCGGAAACTTCGTACTTTCCAGATGAATGGGAATGGAGTTGTACGCAGTATTACAGCCGACGGTTGGGTACTGATAATAGAAAATCTTCTCACCACTGGCGTCCAGTCCTATGAATTGACCGAAGTTGGGACGACCCGGCAGTCCACCATTAACGAACGCATAATCAATTAGATAGTTGTGAGGCGCATCCTCATAGATGCTTGAGCAAAACGGGCAGTGGATACTCTCGTTCATCGGGAAGTTCCACACTTCTGTTGCCACCTTATTTACCAGATCCAAGCTGTACTTGCGGGGACTCGCAAATTCGCGTTGAGCCCCGGGAGGATTGTTATTGGGAAAAAGACTGTTTTGACCGTTGTCAAAAAGCAGAAGACTTTGATCGTAGGTAACCGAGGGAGCGTGTTGCCCGATTGGAGGCAGGCTGCCGGGAGCGAGTGTGAGCGCAAATCTCCTTAAAGACGGAAATTGGTACCAATACTTCGTCGGATCGCCCAGGATCCATTTGATGGCACCTGAGTTATAATCCACACAAATAACAAAGTTCTCGCGGCTTGAAACGATCAGTGAATCATCCGCTCTATTGTATGCAGCACCGTTGTTATGGAACCAGTCAAGTGGCCTTGGGAAGATAAATTCGCTCGGATCGTCACCGCCAGCGGCCATGGCGGCGCCGATGATAGTAGCAAAGTTAAACGTCTTCAGCACGTGGCCATCGTTGCTATCAACTTCCAGGATTGTGGATTCGAAGTAGGACGTGGTATCCGGCTCAATGAGTATCCCCCTCTTACCGGGATCGATATTATGATGCATGTTGATCACGCCCACGTCACTGTAGTCTTTAAGCAAGGTGATGCTCTCATCAAGGCCGATTCGAAACAACCTGCTGCCTTGTGTCACGTAAACCGCGTTATCGAAGAAGGTGGAAGACGCATTAAGAGCGCCTTGCGTGGGTAGTGGACTCACCCAACGCAACGCTCCATCAGAATCTATAATGATGGGTGAGAAAGTCCCGCAAGCAGACCTGTCAAAGATATAATCATAACTCAACTCGGTGCTGTTCGTCCTGGGTTGAAGCCTGGTTGGATTGTTATAGCCGCACCCCTGATCATCGAACGTGGCGGTGCTGACCGTGGTCTGATTTTGCTTTGAAGAACCGTCCACGAAGCGATAAGTCAGTCTAACGATATTCGCACGCCCAGCGTAAAGTCCATAGACCGGCAAAAGGACGTCCCCGGTGTGTGGATTTTCAAACCCCCGGCTCACGAGGTAGTCGTTGGAATAGGTGCCGGACAGTGGCCGCGTGACAGAGCCCGGTTTCGGATCGATTGTAAATTGAATGCTCTTCAGAACGCTCGTATTACTGACGTCTAAGGCCACCTTACCGTTAAAGGGCGTGACACCTGCAGTGAAGCCGGTGATTCTTATCGTCGTGTCATCTGCATAACTCGCTCTCGCGAGGTGCGAAAAAACGATGAACACGGTCCCGACGGCGATTAGTAAGCATGTTTTCATAAACAGTAATTTTTTTATACTTTTTTACTCCAGAAGGGCCCAAGGGTTTCAGAGGAGGCCTTGCGAGTCCAGCAAAAATTTGATTGAGATACATTTTTTTTGGGGATTCTCAAAGTCCAACGCGGACCATGGCGTGGACGGAATCCTGCAGCACAGTGCGAATTGGATATGGAAACCGAGCGAATTTAGTCGGCACAGGCGCGGTTGGGTTCGCTGCTTGGAAATCACTTACGGATTAATGGAGGGTGTAGACTTCTGCCAAGGCAATTCCTGTACCGCCATTGGCTCCGCGCACAACGGCGGTATACGCCCCTGCGGGCGGGTGAAGCACGAGTGCCGATTCCCGCTCATTTGGCGGCGAAAGTGCATTCCTCTGGACGTCGATCGCGTTCACATCGTCTCGCCAGTTGTCGTTGCTCGCGATGACGGTGCCAGTCGAGTCGTAGATCGTCAGCGTGGGATCGCTTAGCACTCCGCTCACACCAAAACGACCGAGCGATGGACCAAGGGCGCGCACGACGACGGTCGTGTTGCCTACATCTCCAACGATAAAGCCACTGATCAGTGCGTCATCGCCAGGGCCGACGGGGCCGCGGGTGCTCATGTTCTTCAACTCAGAGTTGGATAGCGGCGAGAGGTCGTAAAGTTCGACCAAGCCGATCCCCGTGGCCAGGTCCTTTCCCTTGACAATCACGGTATAGGCGCCCGGCGCCAAGGTCTGAAAAGTGGCCGATTCCGATAACCTGGCTGGCGCGAGTCCATTCTTCTGAATGTCGGCGTTGTGAGGATCGCTTTGCCAGTTGTCGTTGGTTGCGATGAGAGTATGAGAAGAGTTATAGAGGTTAAGAACCGGATCGCCGAGAACACCGGTAACCCCAAAGCTGCTGAGCGATGGCCCCAGCGCACGAAGCACCATGGTCTTAGGTTCGGTCCCGGTGATGACAAAGCCACCGACCAAAACACCATCACCGCTTGAAACGTGCCCCCGGGTTGAAAGGTTGAGCGGTTGAGGCCCTACTGTCGGGAACTTCGTGTTTTCCAGATGAATGGGCAAGGCGCGATAGATCGTTCCACAGTTGATGGCCGGGTACCGATAGGAAAAGATTGTCTCGCCAGTGGCGTCCACACCCAGGAGTTGAGCGAACGTAGGACGACCAGGGATTCCACCATTAACGATCGCGTAATCAATTAGGTAGTTGTTCGGGGCATCCTCGTAGACGCTTCCGCAGAACGGGCAATAGATACTCTGGTTCATTGGGAAGTTCCACACCTCAGTCGCGACCTTATTTACGAGATCCAACCTATACTTGCGGGGACTCGAATAGCGCCGGTCGCTCGGTTGTGCGTTATCAAGCACCAGGAGGTTGTGATCAGCGGTGATCGAGGGCGTGTGCTGGCCAATCGGAACCATGCTGCCGGGCGCGAGTGTCAGCGCAAATTTTCTCAAAGACGGAAATCGGTACCATTTTTTCGTCGTATCACCCAGGATCCATTTGATTGCGCCTGTTTCATAATCGATGCATATGAGGAAATTTTCCCGGCTCGAAACGATCAAGGAGTCATCGGCTCGATTGTATGCGACCGCGTTGTTATGGAACCAATCGGTCGGCGTAGGATGAACGAACTGGCTGGGATCGTCTCCCCCGGCAATCATGGCTGCGCTGATGATGGTGGCCAGGTTCCATTGCTTCAAAACCCTTCCTGAAGCGTCCACTTCAATGTTCACGCAGTTGTAGTAGGTTGTGGTATCCGCATCGAGGATAATTCCCACTTTGCCAACGTCGATGTTATGGTGGAAATTAACAATTCCGAGATCGCTGTAATCGGCAAGCTCGGTGAAAGCGCCATCGAGGTCGATTCGAGACAGTTTGCGGCCATGACCCATATAGGCTGCGTTATCAAAGAAGATGGCGCTACCGGCGGAGATGCCGGCGGTGCCCACCCATCGTAATCGGCCGTCAGTATCGAGAATCGCAGGTGCGAAATCGCTGCACCCTCCCTTAAGCATCATGTAGTCGTAGCTCAAATCGGTGCTATTTGTGCGTCGTTGCAGGACCGTCGGAGTCTTATATCCGCATGTATCGTTGAACGTGGCGGTCGTGATACTGGTGTTAATTTGCTTTGACGATCCGTCCAAAAAACGACACGTCAGTTTCACGCTGTTATTGTATCCATCGTAAAGTCCATAGACCGGCAAAACGACTTCGCCGGTTTGTACGTTTTCGAACCCGCGATCAACGAGGTACGAATTGGCATAAGTGCCTGACAGGGGCCGGGTAACAGAGCCTTGTTTCGGCGTAATCGTGAACTGAATGCTCTTCAAAAGCGTCGTGTTGCTGACCGCCAGGCTCACTTTGCTGATGAAGGGTGTAGCGCCTGCCGTTTGGCCAGTGATTCTTATCGTCGTGTCGTCTGCCTGATTCGCGGTGGCAAAATGGGAGAAGACCATGATGATGGCGCCGACGACGATTAGTGAGCATATTTTCATAGGCATTAATTTCTTAAAGTCTTGCCCGATAAGGCTGCCCGAGAATTTCAGAAGAGGCTGCTTGAGTCCAGCAAAAATTTGGATGAGAGGCAATTTCTGCGGACGAGTGCATACGCAACTCCAGAGTGCCGGCTGAGATCAACACAACCGGGAGCAGAGGCTCACGCCTAAACAACGAATAACTCAGTACCCGGCAAGCGAGTTTGATAAGTAGCTCAAGGCCGCAAAGCCGGGTAGCAAATATTGCGCGAATTGAATTTCAAACCGGATGAACCTGGTTGTTAGATCTGACTGTCGCGCGCTGTTAGTAGGCCCTTACAGGATTCAATGGAGGGTGTAGACTTCTGCTAAGGCGACGCCTGTACCGCCATTGGCTCCGCGCACAATGGCGGTGTACGCCCCTGCAGGCAGGTGGAGCACGAGTGCCGATTCCGAGGGATTTGGTGGAGCCAGTCCATTCCTCCGGACGTAGATCGCGTTAGTATCGTCTTGCCAGTTATCGTTAGTTGCAATGACAGAGCCAGTCGAGTCGTAGATCGTCAGTGTGGGATCGCTTAGTACTCCGATAACACCGGAAGAAGCGAGCGATGGACCAAGGGCGCGAACGATGACGGTTGCGCTGCCTACATCTCCAACGATAAAACCACTGATAAGCACATCATCGTCCGTGCCGACCGAACCACGGGTGCTCATGTTGACCAAGTTGGAGTTGGATCGCGGCGAGAGATCGTAAAGCTCGACCAAGCCAGTGCCCGGAGTCGAATCTTTGCCAGTGACTATCACGGTATACGCGCCGGGTGCCAGGGTCTGTAAAGTGGCCGACTCCAATAGATTGGCAGGCGCGAGTCCATCCTTCTGGATGTCGGCGTTGTGAGGATCGCTTTGCCAGTTGTCATTGGTTGCAATAAGAGTACGAGAAGAGTTATACACCCTGAGAACTGGGTCCCTGACAGTGTGGGAAAGCCCGAAGCTACCCAGCGATGGCCCGAGCGCGCGAAGCACTATCGTCTTGGGTTCGGGTCCGGTAATGATGAAGCCACCAATCAGAACGTTGTCACCGATGGAAACTGTTCCGCGCGTGGAAAGATTCTGCGGCAGAGGACCCACTGCCGGAAACTTGGTGTTTTCCAGATGAAGAGGAATAGCGTTAAAGGACACGGTACAACCCGGCGTACTGTGGTATTGATAGCGAAAAGCCGTCTCACCGCCCTCGTTTAAGCCGATCCACTGCGCCAAACTTCCGGGGTCTCTGACACCATCGACAAATGTAAAGTTGATGAGGTAGTTAAATGGCGCATCCTCATAGACACTCCCGCAGAACGGGCACCACAAACTTTGTCCCAAGTCGAAATTCCAGATTTCCGTCGCGGTTCTTGCGTTCAAATCTAACTTATACTTACGAGGGGTTGAATAGGTACGCTCCGTACCCGCTGGCTCCTGAAAGGTGCTGTTTTGTCCGTTGTCAAACACCAGGATGTTCTGGTCAAACGTGACGGAGACAGAATGTTGCCCGATCGGGGGCAGGCTGCCGGGCGCAAGCGTGAGCGCAAACCGCCTCAAAGACTGGAATCGGTACCACTTTTTGGTTGGATCTCCCAAGATCCACTTTATCGCACTTGTTTCATAATCGATGCAGATGAGAAAATTTTCCCGGCTCGAAATAATAATAGAGTTATCCGCCCGATTGTAAGCCACGGAGTTGTTATGGAACCAGTCGTTTGGCGTCTGGTAAACAAACTGACTGGGATCATCTCCTCCGGCCCTCATGGCGGAGCTGATAATATCGGCCAGGTTCCACGTCTTCAAAACCCTGCCTGAAGCGTCCACTTCAATGTTCACCGAGTTGTAGTGTGTTGTGGTATTGGCGTCGAGGATAATTCCAACTTTGCCAGTGTCGATATTGTGATGAAAAAAAGTAATCCCGATACCGCTGTAATCGCCAACCTCGGTGAAGGCGCCGTCGAGATCGATTCGATACAGCTTCGTACCATGAGCCAGATAAACAGCGTTATCAAAAAAGCCAGCCGCATTACTCGAAAAGCCAGCCGTTCCAACCCATCGCAGCGCACCGTCCGTATCGACAATGGCAGGAGAGAAATCGCTGCATCCTCCCTTAACTAAAATGTAGTCGTAACTCAAAGCCCTAGTTCTGTGTTGTAGGTATGTCGGATGATCGTATCCGCACGGGTCGTTAAAGGTGGCGGTCCTGATTGTGATGTTCGCTCGCTTTGAAGAACCGTCGAGAAACCGATACGTCAAGCCAACCACATTGGCGTAACCGTCGTACAGTCCATAGACTGGCAAAATGATTTCACCGGTTTGAGGGTTTTCAAAACCCCGGTCAACAAGGTAGTCGTTGGAATAAGTGCCTGACAGTGGCCGGGTAACTGAGCCGGGCCTCGGAGTGATCTTGAACTGGATCTCCTTCACCACAGCCGTATTGCTGGCTATGAGATTCAGATTGCTGATGAACGGCGTCGCCCCCGCGGTGTACCCGTTGATTCTTATCGTAGTGTCACCTGCCTGATTGGACCCGGCGAACGGGGCAAACGCGATGAAGAGACCGGTAACGATGGAGATGGGTGCAAAAAAAATCTTCATTTTCTCCGTGCTGATATCCGTGAAATCATCTCAAAACAGGGTTTATCGTCGAGAAAGAAATTTCACCAGGGTGTTCTTTGATGATCAAGAAGCAACTCGGGACAAGACTGGCTTTTTGGAGCACTCCAAACCCTCGCGTGGGGACGGGCGGTGACTCGCGCAAGTTTCAAGAGCAATGTGCCGATTTAACCGCAATCCGAAACTGTTGGCTCACCAATCTTTGTTGCTTTGGAAAGTGAAACTGGTATGGAAGACAATCGATACGGATATCACGCTTGACCGATGTTTGTAGATGACAAGCAAGGACAAACTGGAAGACGATAACGCAGCACAAAGAATCTCATCGTCCTTGGTAGCAATTCCCAGCCTGCGTTCGCTGGATATCGCTACGGGTGCTCTTTTGTTGATTCTGTCGCTTTTGTTTTACTACGGCACGGTTCTTCGGGTGCCGTTTAGTCGGACCGACTTCCTGGATCTAGGTCCTTATCCGGACGCGGTAGAATACTTCGCGCAGGCTAAGTCGATCTTGAAAGAAGGCGCGCCAACGATTCAGATTGGCTATGACAAATTACCCTCCCGCTACCCGCCGGGCTACCCAATCTTGATGATCCCCTGGTTGGGATTTCTGCCGCACAACGGGATTCTGGCCCCATTTAGAACAAATCAAACGATCGGCCTGTTGCTTTTGGCAGGCAGCTTCGTGTTTTATGTTGGGATTGGAAGGCCACTCGCCGGAGGACTGGCAACCTTGTTGGTCGCGACACAACCAGCGTTCATTAGCTTCAGCCGGTCGTCAATGAGCGATCTCAGCGCTGGGGCTGTCACCGTGCTCGCTTTTGCACTAGTCTACTTGGGCCTCGCCTGGCGGCACCGCTGGCTGATTTACAGTGCCGCGATTGTTCTTGGATTGTCTTTGTGCATACGACCACAGTTATTGTTCATGGCTCCCTTATTAATAGCTATGGCTCTCTTTCCGGCTAACGTATCCTGGACGAGATGGTTCATGCATTGCTGCCTTGCCCTTGCTGTATTCGC
>Ga0207701_10007506_pt1 | contig 10830 bp, 7 predicted proteins | sample KBSSwiSSwithPhiX_FD_184294 | JGI IMG/M metagenome (GOLD analysis project Ga0207701, IMG submission 184294) | Switchgrass rhizosphere bulk soil microbial communities from Kellogg Biological Station, Michigan, USA, with PhiX - S5 (SPAdes) (version 2) | ecosystem: Environmental > Terrestrial > Soil...
ATCGAGTACCTGGTATCGAAGGGGGCTCGCGTCGATCTCGTCGGCAGGAATGGACTGACCGCGGCGGACATGGCCAACGGTCCACGCGAACGCATCCAGCCATTCCCCGAAACCATCGCGCTGCTGATCAAGCTGGGCTCGAAGTTCTCGAACCGCTGCCAGTCCTGTTGACGGAAGGAATCAGGAATCAGGAAACAGGGCTGGGCCAGGCTCGTAGGCCGGGTCCCCCTGGACCCGGCAGAGACACGTAGGCCGGGTCCCCTTGGACCCGGCAGAGGCACGTAGGCCGGGTCCTCTTGGACCCGGCTTCAGGGATCAGGCCCGCCGACGTCGTATGATCGACGCGCATGCGCGTGGTCGTCGGCGCTCTGCTCCTCCTGACCGCTCAGGTCGCCTCCGCGCAGCCGGCGTCAACGCCGCGTGCAGCCATCCTCCGCGCGCTGCCAATCCTGCAGCAGTCGGCGAAGACGTTCGTCGACAAACGCGGCTGCGTCTCCTGTCATCACAACATCCTTCCGATCCTGACGCTGCACCTCGCGCGCGGGCGCGGCTTCAAGGTGGACGCAGCCACACTGTCCGCGATCGAAGCCAAGACGTTCCGCGAGCTGTCGAGCCCGACGGCGATCGACGACGCGGTGCAGGGGATCAACGTCGCCGATCCGACGCCGAACGACAGTCTTCTGCTCATCGCCGCCAATGCGGCGAACCGGCCGAGCGATCTCCCGGCCGAGATCTATGCGCGACGCCTCGTGCGATGGCAGCGGATCGATCACTGGACGACGTCCGATTTCAGGCCGCCGCATTCGAGCAGCGACTTCACGGCCACCGCGACGGCCGTTTCCGCGATCAAGGCCTACATGCCGGCCGCGCTCACTGCCGAGCGCGACCTGGTCATCGGCCGGGCACGAGGCTGGCTGCTGGCCACCCGGCCGCAGTCGACCGAGGACGCCGCGTACCGCCTGATGGGACTCGTGTGGGCGGGCGGCGCTTCTGCGCAAGACCTCGCGCTTGCGCGTCGCGATCTGGTTGCCATGCAGAACGCGACCGGCGGCTGGCCGCAGCTGCCCGGTTACTCAGCGGACGCCTACTCCACCGGAGAAGCGCTGTTCGCGCTCAGTGAATCCGGCGTCGCCGCAACCGATGCCGGCTGGCAGCGAGGCCAGAGATTCCTGCTGTCGACGCAGGCGCGTGACGGCACGTGGCACGTGCGGACGCGCATGCTGTCGCCGGCCGACGTCAGCCCGCCGTATTTCAACGTCGGCTTCCCCTACGGCAAGGACGCCTTTCTCTCCTACGCCGGGACGTCGTGGGCGGTCATGGCGCTGCTGACAAGCCTGCCATCCGCAGTCGAAGGGGCGCACATCCGTCCGACGGCAACAGCAGCGGCCGATGAGGCGTGGCTGCGACCGGCGCTCTTCGAATCGGCCGGCCAGCTTGCCGCCAGGCTCGACGCGGGCCTCGACGCCAACACCGCCACCGCGCGGGGCACGACGCTGCTCATGGCCGCGGCCGGAGAGGCTGAGAAGGTCGCATTGCTGCTGAAGCGCGGAGCACGCCCGCAGACCCGTGCCACCTCGGGTGCCGATGCGGTGACGGTCGCATCGACCTATCGCGGCACCAGCGCATCGATCCGGCTGCTGCTCGATGCCGGCGCGGCAGCGGTGCCGCCCGAGAACGTCCACGTGCGCCGCAGTCCACTGGTCTACGCGGCGATGTCCGGCGACACCGAGATCGCGTCGCTGCTCCTCGCGCGCGGCGCCGCGCCATCATCCGAGGCGCTCGCCGAATCGATCACCTTCAACAACATCGACGTCACGCGCGCCCTGCTCGCCGCGGGCGCCAACGCGCAGGGCAAGGAACAGACCGGCGTCACGCTGCTCCACTGGGCGGTCATCGCCAACCGTCCCGCGGCCATTCCGCTGCTTGCGGCGGCCGGACTCGAGCTGAACGCGAAGGACAACGCCGGGTTCACCCCTCTGATGTACGCCGCCACCATTGACCTGGGGACCACGGATCTCGTGGCGGCGCTGCGTGCCGCCGGCGCCGATCGCCGGGTGCGTAACGCGGCCGGGCGCACCCCGCTTCAGCAGGCGCTTTTCTTCAAGCACACCGCCCTTGCCAACGCCCTGCGGTAACGCCAGCCGGAGGGCCTGGCGGTAAACACACTCCGCGCCGCGACGGTAAGAGCATCGACACCCCCACGCGTGACGTACCACGGTCCGCCTGAAGGCGGCCCCCACGTGTAGCGCACCCCGCGTGTGACAGACCCCGCGCGCGGCGAGCGCCACGATATGATGCGTCGCACACTTCGATCGGACCGACATGACCGCGATGACATCAAAGGGAAATGCGCCGCGGCTGACGCCGCTGCAGTGGGTGATCTGCGGCGTGGCCGCATTGGGCTTCGCCTTCGATACCTACGAGCTGCTGATGCTGCCGCTCATCGTGCGCCCGGCGCTCGGCGAGCTGCTCAAGGCCCCGGCCGACAGTCCTGCTGTCGCCTCCTGGATCGGGGCGATGCAGTACTACCCGGCCGTCGCCGGCGGCATCTTCGGCCTGCTCGGCGGCTATCTCACCGACCGGCTCGGCCGCCGGCGCGTGCTCACCTACAGCATCCTGCTCTACGGCTTCTCCGCGTTCTTCGCGGGATTCGCCACCTCGGTCTACGAGCTGCTGTTCTGGCGGTGCTGCACGTTCGTCGGCGTGTGCGTCGAGTTCGTCGCCGCGGTCGCGTGGCTCTCGGAGCTCTTCGACGACCCGGCGCAGCGCGAACGGGTCATCGGTTACACCCAGGCGTTCGGCTCCCTCGGCGGCATCATGGTGACCAGCGCCTACGCCTTGATCCTCCGCGAGGCCCACAGCCTGCCCGAGGTGAGCGGGGGCCACGAAGCCTGGCGCTACACCCTCATGTCCGGCGTGATTCCGGCGCTGCCGCTGATGATCATCCGGCCGTTCCTGCCGGAATCACCGGCGTGGCTCGAGAAGAAGCGCGCCGGCACGCTGCGACGCCCCAGCTTCGGAATTCTCTTCCAGCCGCAGTTCCGCCGCACCACGATCGTCACCACCATCATGATGGCGTGTGCGTACGGAGCCGCGTTCGGCGCCATCCAGCAGATGCCGGGTGTCGTGCCGGGCATGGCCGAGGTGAGAGACCTGGCGCCGAACATGCGCCAGCAGGCGGTGGCCGCGGTCCAATGGTTCCAGGAAGTCGGCGGGCTCACCGGCCGCATCATCATCGCCTTCCTCGCCGCGATCATCGTCAGCCGGCGGCGGCTGCTGCGGCTGTTTCAGATTCCCGGCGTGTTCGTGCTGCCGGCGGTGTTTCTGATGGCGCTGCCGGAAGGGGTGACGTTCGCGAAGTTCGGCATCTTCGCCATCGGCCTGCTGACCATCGCGCAATTCAGCTTCTGGGGGAACTATCTGCCGCGCGTCTATCCCACCTACCTGCGCGGCACGGGGGAAAGCTTCGCCGCGAACGTCGGCGGCCGCATGATCGGGACCTTCGGCGCCTATCTCACCACGCGCATCGTCGCGCCCTACATGCCGGGTGCGACCGTCCCCGCGCGGCTGGCAGTCGCCTGCGCGCTCGTGGGCACGTCGGTCTATATCATTGGCGTGATCGCGAGCTTCTATCTGCCGGAGCCGAAGAGCGAAGAGCTGCCGACGTGAGACGCGAAAACCACGAAGGCAGACTGGTCTCCGATGTCATGGCCTCCTGCCGATCGCGAACAAGTGATCGTCGGTGCGGATGAAGATCTGTCCGTTCGAGACGGCGGGTGACGCGACCTGGCGCTCGCCCAGATCGTTCCGTGCGAGCACTTCGGGCGTGCGGCCGGCGCGCACGACGATCGTCACGCCGTCTTCGCTGACGAAGTAGACCTTCCCGTCGGCGGCAACCGGCGACGCGGAGAACACGCCGTCGATCCGCTGCTGCCACACCCGCGACCCGTCCTTCGCATCGACGACGGTGACGGCGCCGACGTCGGTGGCCATGTACACGAGCCCGTTGTCGTGCACGAGCGACGAGATGTACGGGCCTCCCGTGGCGTTCTCCCAGACCACGTGTGACTTGCTGATGTCGCCTGTCCCGCCGGGACGAATGGCCATGTAGGGGCTGCTGCGATACCCGCGGCTCATGAAGATGACGCCGTCGAAGAAGAGCGGTGAGGGCACGGGAAAACGATTGGTCCCGCCGGTGAACCAGAGCGGCGCCCCGGTTCGCGCGTGATAGGCGTCCACGCGCTCGCTGGAATTGACGATGATCTCGGGACCGTTCGGCCCGGTCACCACGAGCGGGGTGCTGTACGACATCCGCCCCTTGCCGCGATCCGCGCGCCACTTTTCCTTACCGGTGCGCTTGTCGACAGCGAGCAGGTACGACTTCGTGTCGTGGTCGCAGAGCAGGAGCAGCGTGTCTTCGAACACCACCGGGGAGCTGCTGTGCCCCCACACCAGATCGAACGGCGCGATCTCGCGGCCAAGATGGCGCTCCCAGACCCGCTGTCCCTTCATGTCGAGCGCGACGATCTGCCCGGTGGCAAACCAGGCATAGACCATCTGGCCATCGCTGACCGGACTGGGTGAGGCCATGTTGTGTTTGTCGTGGACCTCGGGCATCGGCCCGGCGGCCTCCATGCGGTACTCCCAGGCGCGCTTGCCGTCGGCGCGATCGAAGGCTTCGAGAAGGAAGAACGTCTTGCCGTCGGTGCCCTGTTCACGTCCCGCCCGTGACTCGCCAAGCGCGCGCTCGCCCGCCGCCGTCGGATCGCCGCCTTGCACCAGGCGTGGATGCGTACCGGCGCGCCGGGTGCTCGACCCGAGCTGCGAGCTGACGAACACGTATCGGCCGCTGACGATGGGCGTCGACACGCCCAGGCCACCAATCTCTGCCTTCCAGGCGACGTTTTCCGTCGCACTCCATTTCACCGGGAGCGACGTCTCCGTCGTGGACCCGGTGCCATTCGGTCCGCGCCAGGCGGGCCAGTCGGCGGCGGCGAGCGGGACAACGGCGGAAAAGCACGCGAGAATGATGGCGAGTCGTATGTTCGATGTCATGCGCGAGACCTCCGGCAAGGGCGGATCTTAGTCCGGGTCGTGCCTCACCCGACACACATCGCGGAGGCTCGAGCACAGGAGAGCATTCATGCAGGCCTTCACCATCGCATCCTCGACAGGGCGTCCCGTCTGGGTGCTCGCACCGGCCTTCGTCGTCGTTGCCATCGCGATCGGGGTGCTCGTGCTGGTGTCGCTGGCGTCGCGGTCGGCCCGCTTCGAAGTGTCGAGTGAGGGGCTGCGGCTGCGCGGCGATCTGTACGGCCGGTTCATTCCGGCGGGCGCCCTCGAGATCGACAAGGCGCACCGTGTGAACTTCGGCGCGTCGCCCGAGCTTCTTCCGGCCCGCCGGACGATGGGCACGGGGCTGCCCGGGTATCAGTCGGGATGGTTTCGCCTGAAAAATGGTGAGAAGGCGCTGCTCTATTTGACCGACCGCACGAAGGCCGTCTACGTGCCGACGACCGAAGGGTACGGGCTTCTGCTGAGCCCCGACGATCCTGACGGCTTCCTCGGCGCGCTCGCCGCGCGATAGGTCAGTGGCGTCATCGTTCCAGGCGGAGACTCACCGTTCGTTTACTTTCCAATCGGTCTTCTCACGGACGACGCGCAGCGGAGCAGCTTGAGACACGCGCGGGCTTGCGCTGGCCTTGATCCGATTCAGAACACTGGGAGCGATGCTCGTGACGAGATCGTGACACTCGCGCGAGGCTTCCCTCCCTACAATAGGGCGGCGTGGGCTGGCTCGAGACTCGCAAACTTCCCGCATTGTTTGCCATCGCAACGCTGCTGCCCATCGCGGTGTTGTGCTGGCTGGGTGTTCGTACGCTGCAGCAGGACGAGCGGCAGCGCCGCCGCGCGCGCCTCGAAGTGGCCGCCGCCCGCGTGGCGCTCGAGATCGAACAGGATTTGCAGCGCATCGAGGCCGCCCTCACCGACGGCCACGGCATCCGTCTGACCTCCAGTGGCATCCTCGGCACTCCGGAGACACCGATCGTGTTTCAGCCCGAGGTGCCCGCCAGTGCGGCGACACCGTCGGCGGACCTCGAAGACGCCGGATTGCTCGAGCATCGCGACCTCGATCGCGCCCTCGCCGCGTATCGTCACGCGGCATCCTCCTCGTCTGCAGCCCACCGCGGGGAGGCGCTTGTGGCCCTCGGCGGACTGTTGCGGCGCGTGCGGCGGTACGACGAGGCGCTGCGCGTCTACGCCGAGCTCGAGCCTCTGGGCATGGTGGCGGTAGCGGGCGAACAGCCGGCGGGACTGGTCGCGAAGCAGGGACGCGCGAAGACGTTTCTGGAATCGGGTGACACGACGCGGCTCCGCGAAGCGGCCGCGGACCTCGCACGGAGTCTGCGCCAGGGCGGCTGGCCCATCGATCGCGCCTCATTCGAGATGTATCAGCACGACATGGTCGAAGCGTGGGGCGGCCCGCGCGTCGATGCGCATGACGTGCAACGCGCGCAGGCAGCCGCGGAATTGTGGCGATCGTGGCGGCGAGGTGATCTCGCGCCGCGAGGGCGGCGTGTCGGCGGCAGCGCCGGTCCGGCGCTCACCATCTGGGTGAGCGGCCTTACGCCCGTCGTAGCGGTGTTGACATCCGACGAGCTGCAGACGCGATGGCGCGCGATCTGGTCGTCGCGGGCGCTGACCGCCGCGGTCTCTGGGGTCGACGGTCCGCCGCTGTTTGGCGCGGTCGCCGACGGGGTGGTATTGCCTCCCTCCGAAAGCCTGCCGTTCGTGCTGACGGTCGGCACGGCATCGCCATCGCGCAACGACGAGGACGTCGTGCGTCGACGGACGGTCATTGCCGGAATCGTGCTGGCCGCCATGTTGATGATCGCCGCGTCGTACGGCCTCTATCGCATCACGGCCCGCGAGCTGCTGCTGGCGCGCCAGCAGTCCGACTTCGTGGCGGCGGTCTCGCACGAATTCCGCACGCCGCTCACTTCGATGCGTCATCTGCTCGATCTGCTGATCGCGCGCCGCATCCGTGACGAGGACCGTAAGGCCCATTACTACACGCTGTTGGCGACGGAGACGGATCGGTTGCAGCGCATGGTCGAAACGCTCCTCAGCTTCGGGCGCATCGACGCCGGTGCGCATGTCTGGACGCTCGAGCCGTTGAACGTCGCCGATCTGTCCGCCGACGTCGCCACGGCGTTCCGCAGCGAGCTCGAGGCGCGGGTCCTGCTGGTCGATCTGGACGACGGGCTGCCGCCGATCCGTGGGGACCGCGAGGCACTGACCCGGGCGCTCTGGAATCTCCTCGAGAACGCGGCGAAGTATTCGCCGGCGGGGAGCCCGATCCGGCTGTTTGCGCGGCGGGAGGGATCGACCGTCGTTCTGGGCGTCGAGGATCACGGCATCGGCATTTCCGGCACCGAACAGCAGCGGGTCTTCCAGAAGTTCGTGCGCGGCGACCACGCCAAACGTGCGGGCATCCGCGGCGTAGGCGTAGGTCTGACACTGGTGAAGCGCATCGCCGAAGCCCACGGCGGCAGCGTCGGGCTGACCAGTGCCGTCGGGAGCGGCAGCACCTTCACGCTGGTGCTGCCGGTGGTCGGATGAGCGCGCGGATTCTCGTCGTCGAGGACGACCGGGCCATCGCGACGGCGCTCGAGGACGATTTGCGCCTCGAGGGCTACGAAGTCGAAGTGGTCGGCGATGGACCGTCGGCGATCGAGCGCGCATGCCGGTCGCGTTTCGAGCTGATGCTGCTCGACGTGATGCTGCCCGGCAAGGACGGCTTCGACGTGTGCCGCGAGCTGAAACGGCGCGGTGTTGAGATAACCATTCTGTTGCTGACGGCCCGCGGCGGCGAAAGCGACAAGGTCATGGGACTCGACCTCGGTGCGGACGACTACGTAACCAAGCCGTACAGCCCGAAGGAGCTCCGCGCGCGGGTCCGGGTCCTGCTGCGCCGCGGGGTGCGCGACCGGCCGGACGTCGCACGCTTTGGTGACTGCCACCTCGATTTCATCCGCGGTGAGCTGCGGCGCGCCGGCAGACCGGTGGCCCTCACCCCGCTCGAATTCAAGCTGCTGACACTCTTCGTGACGCGGCCCGGACGGGTGCTGACGCGGCGTGTCCTCATCGACGAAGCCTGGGGCCGCGACACGGCGATCACCGAGCGCGTCGTCGACAACCAGATTGCGAATCTCCGCAAGAAGGTCGAATGGTCGCCTGCGGACCCCCGGTTTCTGAAGAGCGTGAGAGGCATCGGATACCGATTCGACCCCGAAGACGTGATGGAAGGATGACGATGCGGTGGAAGGTTCGCGAATCGCGCGGCGTAGCTTCGTTGCTGGAGGTGAGGCGATGAGGCGGATCGCATTGATGATCGTTGTGGTGGCAGCCGTAGGCCACTCGCTGGCGGCGCAGGATCTCGACAGGCTGTTCAGGAACGCGGAGGATGCGGAGACGGTCGATCACAACTGCAAGGGAGCCATCGAGCAGTACAAGAAGGTGGCCGACGGGAGCAACCGCGCGCTCGCCGCGAAAGCGCTGCTGCGGATGGCGGGGTGCCATCAGAAGCTCGGGGATGCGCAGGCGCAGCAGCTGTACGAACGCATCGTTCGCGACTACGGCGAACAGGTCGACATCGTCAGTCAGGCCCAGGCCCGCCTGGCTGACACGCGCGGCTCGACAGGCGCGCGGCGGGATGGCATCAGTCTTCGACGGGTGTGGTCCACGGACGGTACCCTGTCGGGCGACTTTCGCAGCATGTCTGCGGACGGCCGTCTGCTGGCGTATGCCGTTGACGCCAGCCCGATCAGCCCTTCGGTCATTCGGCTGCGCGATGTGATTTCCGGCGTGGAGAGACCGCTCACGAACGAGACGCCAGGCGACGAAACGTCGTGGCCGCTTCTTTCAACAGACGGGAAACAGGTGGTCTACGTGAGGGCCCATGGACCATACGAGCTGCGAATCGCGTCACTCGCGGGAGGCGGTGTCCCCGCGTCGAGGACGTTGTTCGGAGGGCCGGAAGTCGCGGACGTCGTCCCGATGGATTGGTCACGGGATGGCAAGTTGCTGGCAGTCATCGTCGCTCGCAACGACCGCACCAGGCAGATCGGAGTGGTTTCGGTGCCGGAGGGGCAACTGAAGGTTCTGGAGTCGCTGGATTGGAACGGACGGCCGAGCGCGCTGCGGTTTTCCCCCGATGGTCGCGACCTGGCGTTCGACCTGCAGGTGAACGGGACGTCGGAACGCCATGTGATGGTGGTGGCTGTCGACGGCAGTCGGGAGCTGGCTGTGGTGACGGGTTCAGGCAGTAACAGAATCCTTGGCTGGACCGACGACGGACGTCATCTGCTGTTTACGAGCGACAGCAGCGGCACCAACGATCTGTGGGTGCAGCCGTTCGCGACCCAACGTCTTCGTCTTGACGGCGCGCCACAACTTGTCAAGCGCGAGATCGGTGACGTCTACTCACTCGGGCCGAACCGCAACGGCGGCCTGTATCTCGGCATGCGCGCTGTTGATCAGGATATTGAAGTGGTGTCGGTCGATCTGGTGACGGGGAAAGCAATGGGGTCGCCGGTGAAGCCGATCCAACGCTTTGCCGGGACCAATCGCGCACCGGCATGGTCTCCGGATGGCAAATCGCTCGCGTACGTGTCGGAGCGCGCGAACGACATGGTGCTCGCGATTCGTCCGATGGACACCGGTCGGACGAGAGAGGTGCCGCTTCGCATGGACTCTCTCGCCTGGTTCAGAGGGTTACGGTGGGCGCCCAAAGGCGAATCGTTGACCGCGTTCGGCGTCGATCGCAACGGCCGTGGCGGATTTTTCAGCATCGACCCGCACAACGGGGAGATCACGCGACTGGCGCCGTTTACACCGCAGGGCGAAGGCTGGTCGTACGAAGGAGCTTTCCTCTCGCCCGATGCAACGCGGATGTACTACCACACTCGCTACGGATGGATTCGCGAACGCGATATGACCTCCGGCACGGAACGCGTGATCGTTGCTGGCGGCAACAAGTCCGAGGGAATGGATCCCGACAAGGATCTGGGACTCATCAGTCTGTCACCAGACGGACGTTGGTTCGCATCGCACAAACCCGCGTATCGCGCCCCCGATGGCTCCACGCGGTTTCAGTCGCTCGTGCTGATTCCAGTCGCCGGCGGTGCTCCGCGCGAGATCCTCCACGTGAATAAGCCCGAATGGCTCGATAACGAGTCGATTCCGTGGACGCCGGACGGACGGTCGCTGGTGATCAGAAAGATGATCGGCGACAGCGGCAGCGAGGTCTGGCTCGTGCCGGTCGATGGCGGCGCGCCTCGCCGACTGGATGTCTTCGCCAATCAGGGAGGAACACTGCACGTGAGCCCCGACGGCCGCCAGCTGGCCACGACCACCTACGCTCGCCGCAACGAAGTGTGGCTGCTCGAGAACATCATTCCTGCTGCGACGAAGTAGTTATCCAAGTCGATTTCTGAGAATCCAAATCAAGAATGGACGACGCGCCGCGAGGCGCGTCGTCTCACATGCGGGCGGTTCTATCTGATTCTCAGGCCGCGGTTATGACGCAGATTCTGACGGTCCGCCCCATTACCACGCGACTCGACCCGTCTATCTTCGTCAGCGATTTGTCGGCTGAGTAACCTTCACGAAATCCTGACGATTCGGCCTCGCGATCCGTTCAGAATGTCGTCGATGGTGCCCCTCGAGTCGGCCCGCCGCCGCTGGCGATCGTGGTGGTGGGTGTTCGGCGCCCTGATCGCCCTTCCCGCCACGGCACTGGCGCTTCTCGGCGCCAGTGCCATCCGT
>Ga0207701_10007510_pt1 | contig 10827 bp, 4 predicted proteins | sample KBSSwiSSwithPhiX_FD_184294 | JGI IMG/M metagenome (GOLD analysis project Ga0207701, IMG submission 184294) | Switchgrass rhizosphere bulk soil microbial communities from Kellogg Biological Station, Michigan, USA, with PhiX - S5 (SPAdes) (version 2) | ecosystem: Environmental > Terrestrial > Soil...
CTGCTGCGAACGATCGCCCGCGAGACCCGCGCCCGCATCCGCCTGGTGGTACCGCCAGGCCGGGTCGTCGCCGACTCGCACGCCGACGGCGCACCCGAAGGAATCGAGCGCGCGCCGTCGCTCGCGGGGCCGCGCCTGGGGGGCGCGCCGCCGCCCGACGCCCGCCGCGAGGCCGAGCCAGCCATCGCCAATCGCCCGGAGATCAAGAGGGCGCTCGCGGGCCACTACGGCGCGTCGACTCGCGTCTGGCACTGGCCACGCTACCTGTCGGGCGCAGTCGAGGGCGAGCGCGTGTTCCTCTTCTCGGCGCTGCCTCTGACCCGCGGCGACGGGACGGTCGCGGGCGCGGTGTACCTGACGCGCTCGACGGTGCCCGTGCTGGCGAGCATGCACCGCCTTCGACGAGGGCTGATCAAGATCCTGCTGGTCATCATCGCCATCACCAGCGTGATCTCGCTCTTTCTCGCGGCGACTATCGCGCGCCCCCTGCGCAGGTTGCTTGCAACCGCGAAGAGCGTCGCCGCTGGCGCCCGCGGCAACAGCCTGCGTCTCGACCGGCGTGACGAGATCGGCGACCTCTCTCGCGCGCTCGACGAGATGGCGCGGCGGCTCGACGCGCGCGCGGCCGAGAGCGCCGCGCTGGCCGCCGACATCAGCCACGAATTCAAGTCGCCGCTCACCGGCCTACGCGGCGCCGCCGAGCTCCTGCTCGAGGGCGCGGCCGAGGATCCGGCGACGCGACGGCGCTTCCTCACCAACATGCTCACCGACACCCAGCGTCTCGATCGCCTGGTGACTCGCCTCCTCGAGCTCTCGAGACTGGAAGCCGACAACGCGGCGCCGGTCGAGCTGAACATGAGCGATGTGGTCGCCGAGGCGATCGAGGGCGCGGCCGATCGCGCGCTGGTGACCTGGCACGCTCCCCTGGACGGTGTCGCCGTGCGCGGGCGCCGGGGCGCCCTGGTCGCCGCCGTCCGCAACCTGATCGACAACGCAACCGCTCATGCCGCGCCGGGTACGGGCGTCGACGTTCGCGTCGAAGCGTCGTCCCGCGATGGGATCAGTGTCGTTGTGACCAACCAGGGTCCGGTCATTCCGCCGGCGACGCTCGAGCGGATGTGGGACCGCTTCTTCACGACGCGCGCGGATCGCGGCGGCACGGGTCTCGGTCTCCCCATCGTGGCCGCGGCGGCCAAAGCGCACGGCGGCAGCGTCACCTGCACCAGCAGCGCCGAAGCCGGCACCAGGTTCACACTCGCCCTGCCGTAGAAGGTCCGACCTCGCTGGGAAGCTCGAATCAAGAGGTCTGCCGATTCTGTCCGGCGCGCTTGATCACTCGGCTTCGGATGGCAAGATTCGAGCCCCATGACTGAAGCAACTTTCCAAGGCGTCGACGGGCTCAAGATCTTCACGCGCGAGTGGCAGCCGGCGGGCAAGCCCCACGGCGTGGTCGTCATCTCTCACGGGTTCAACGCGCATAGCGGCCTGTACGAATGGGCCGCACAGCAGTTGACTTCCAAGGGGCTCGCGGTCTACGCGCTCGATCATCGCGGCCGCGGCCGCTCCGAGGGCGAGCGCTTCTTCGTCAAGAAGTTCGCGGACTACACGAAGGATCTGGCGACCTTCATCGACCTGGTCAGGGCACGCGAGCCGGGCCTGCCGGTGTTCCTCCTCGGTCACAGCGCTGGCGGGGTGATCGCCTGCGGCTACACGTTGGAGCACCAGGACGAGATCGCGGGCCTCATCTGCGAGGACTTCGCGTACCAGGTGCCGGCGCCCGAGGTCGCGCTGGCGATCCTCAAGGGGATCAGCCACCTGGCGCCACACGCGCATGTGTTCAAGCTCAAGAACGAGGACTTTTCGCGCGACCCCGCGGTCGTGGCGGCGCTGAACGCCGACCCGCTGATCGCCAACGAGTCGCAGCCGAGCGAGACGATGGCCGAAATGGTGCGCGCCGACCAGGTGCTCAAGAAGAGCTTCGGGCAGTTCACCCTGCCGCTCCTCATCCTGCACGGCACGGCCGACAAGGTGACCAAGGCGAGCGGGAGCAAGGAGTTCTACGAGAAGGCCGGCTCGAAAGACAAGACGTTGAAGCTATACGAGGGGCACTTTCATGATCTGCTGGCCGACGTCGGCAAGGAGCAGGTCATGGCGGACATCCAGGCCTGGATCGAAGCGCACCTGGGGACGGAGATCCCGCGCACCCGGCGCGAGCTGCGCACCTGACCGCGACGGACTCTCTCGCCTTCAGACCTCGACGTCCCAGGGAACGGCGACGCGTGCGTCAGGCTCGTAGCGACAGAACAGGCCCGTGCGAACGGTGGATTCCAGGTAGCGACCGAGCTCGTCGTGCTCGCGGCGGATGCGCTTCAAGGCGGACTTGATCGCCTTGGTCACGCTCTGGCGCGCGCGCTCGCTGACGTCGCCGCTGGGCCGCGCGCGGCCGCCGAGGCCGGTCGCGGCGGCCAGCTCGCGGACCAGCGCCTGCTGCTCCTCGCGGGCCCGGTCCGCGCCCCCGCGGTCGCCCGCGGCGTCGGCTCGTTCCGCCGCGGCGGCCAGCTCCTCGGCTCTGCGCCGGTAGGCCGCGCGCGCCGCGCCGTCGATTGCCGGCCCGAGGTCACGCTCGACGCGGAGAAGGCGAACGGCGGCTGAGGCATCGACCTCGGCCTCGCCGGACACCACCCCTCCCGTGGCCAGCTCGATCGCGCTCAGCTCCTGTCCGGGCCGCGCCAGCAGCTGGGCGACGTACCGCACCCCCTTGGCGTCCGCGAGCTGGATCGTGCGCCGCCCCCAGCGCAGGCTCCAGATCTCGCCGATCCGGCGCAGCTCCCGGGCCTCCAGCGCCGACGGCGCGCTGGACGGCGCGGTCACTTCGACGGAGGTGTCGCGCGACGTGCGTTGCGCTTCGAGCAAGATGTCGGTGAACCCGCCTCGCGCCGCCTCGCGCTCGACCGCGCGCAGGACCGCCGCCGCCTCGCCGCGAACCTGGGCCGGCGCTTCGGGCGCGGCCAGCACGATGCGCGCGCGATCGAGATCGCAGCGCAGCGCGCACAGCGGAGCTCCGGCGGCTCGGTTCCCGGCGGCGGCGTCGCGCAAGAGACCAGCGGCCTGTTGCCAGTCGCCCAGGGCCGCCGCGACCAGCCCGCGATACCGATCGGCGGACCCCAGGAACACGCACGACGGGGCCACCACCGACGGGCGTGACACCTGCGACAGCAGCGGGACCAGCGCCTCGGCCGCGCGCCGGTGGCCGAGGCGTTCCGCCATCTCCGCGCACAGCGCCAGGGCGTAGTCGTGGTGCAGCAGGTCGTGCGTGTCCTCGAACCCGTTCGCCAGCTGCGCCTCCAGGTAGTTGCGCCCCTGGTCCACGCGGCCAATCTCGACGGCCAGGTGCGCTCGCACGCACCGCAAGATGAAGAAGCTCGGGAGCTGCTCCGCCGCCTCCTCGACCTCGTCGGCGAGCTCGGCCAGCCGGCGTTGCTCGCGCAGGATGGCGTGCAGCTGGCCGACGGCGACGGCCCGGCTCTCGCGGGCCTGGGCGTGCTGGCCCACGCGGCGCGCCTCGCTGGCCAGCGCCTCCGCTCGCTGCAGGTTGCCGCGCAGGATGGCCACCAGGGCCTGCGCCGCGTGCGCGTACCAGATTTGACCGGGCTGGGCCAGCCTCTCGGCCAGGCGCGCGGAGGCCGCCATCTCGGCCTCGGCCGCCACGCTGTCGCCCCGGCGGAGCAGCGCGATCAACCGGTAATCGTGCGCCTGCATCTCGCGCTCGACGTCGCCGGCCTCGCGCGCCGCCGTCTCGAGCGCGGCCGCGCTGGCCAGCGCTCGCTCTGGCTCGTCCAGGTCGCAGAACGTCTGCGCGTTGAGGGCCTGCGCCAGCGCCTCGTACTCGCCGGAGGCCCGCCCGAGCGCCACCGCCTCGGCCGCGCGCAGGCGGTGCTGGGGCAGCAGTCGCCGGTCCCGTTGCATGCCGACCAGCCGGGCCAGCAGTCGCGCGCGCAGGCCACGCTCGTCGGCCGAGAGCGCGGCCAGGGCCCGCTCGCACAGCTCCACCTCCGGCGAGCTCCGCGCCGCGCGCGACCAGACATAGCGCCCTCCGAAGCCCAGCGCCGCGCGCGCGAGATACGCGCCGGCCTGCATCCGGCCCGCGCGCTCGGCGACCTTGAGGAAGGTGGCCCGCGCCTCCTCCGTACGTCCGGCGCGCCCCTGGGCGTCGCCGAGCTCGAGCAGCACGTCGCAGGCCAGGCGGGGATCGTCGATCAGCGGCGTCGCCTCCAGGGCCAGCCCCAGCATCCGCACGGCCTCGTCGCGCGCCGCGAGGCCGGCCGCCCGACGGGCCGCCAGGCGGCAGTACTCGATCGCCAGCGGCGCCGCGCCCACCGGCAGCGCCGCCACGTAGTGGCTGGCGATGGCGTCGAGATGCTCGTCGAGCGAGCCGGCGAAGTGCGCGCGCAGTCGCTCCGCGACGCGCTGGTGCAGCTCCGCGCGCAGCAGCGGCGCGAGTCCCTCGTACAGGGATTCGCGCAAGAGCGGATGCGAGAACGCCAGCGCCATCGGCCGCGCGGGGACCGGCACCAGCACGCCGGTCTCCAGCGCGGGACCCAGCGCGGCCAGCAGGCGATCGGTGCTCTCGCCGGCCACCCGCGCCAGCACGCCGAGCTCGACCTCGCGCCCCAGCACCGCACCCAGGCCGAGCAGCTCGCGGCAGCGCGCGGGCAGCGTCGCCAGCCGCTGGCCGATGAGACCGCGCGCGCCCGCCGGCATGGGCGCGGCCGCCAGCTCCGCCAGCGGATCACCGCCCGCGGGCGCGATCAGGCGGATGAACTCCGAGGCGAAGAGCGGGTTGCCGCCCGTCCGCTGGTGCAGGGCGCTGGCCAGCGCCGGGGTCGCCGCCGCGCCGGTCATCGCCTCGACCAGCGCCCCGAGCTCGTGGGGAGCGAGGCCGCCGATCGTGCGCAGCGAAACCGCGGGCTCGCGTCCGATGCGCGGCAGCCACGGCGCCGAGGCGGCATCGGGCGGCAGCGGCGAACGATAGGCCCCCACGGTCATCAGCGCGGCCGGCGCGCGGGCCCGCACCAGGTACAGCAGCAGCTGCAGTGACGGCGCGTCCGCCGCCTCGAGATCGTCGAGCACCACCAGCACGGGGCGGGTCGCGGCCAGCCGGCGCAACAGCTGGGCGGCCCCATCGAAGAGGCGCAACTGCGACGCCTCGGCCCCGCCCTCATCGTAGCGGCCGGGCACCGGCAGGGTCGCGCGCAGGCGCGGCAGCAGGCGCGCCAGGCTCGGGTCGGCGTGCGCCAGCAGCGGAGCCAGCGGCGCCGTCCCGACGTCGTCGACCAGCGCGGCGAAGGCCTGCGTCCACGGCCAGTAGGCCGGGGCGCCGCCCACGTCCCAGCAGCGGCCACGCAGCACGTGGCCACCTTCGGCCCGCACGCGCGCGCAGTGCTCGTCGAGCAGGCGGGTCTTGCCGATGCCGGCCTCGCCGGCGAGCAGGACGTGCTGCGCCTGTCCGCTGCGCGCGTATTCCCAGTCAGCCTGGAGCGCCGCGCTCTCCGCTTCGCGGCCCACGAAAGCAATCATGCGATCTCGCGATGCGCCTCCCGCATAACGGAGCCCCATCCTGCAACGCGCGGCCCGGATTGCCAACGCAGTCACAAGAACGCTGACCGAGCTGACGAATTCCCAGAAAAATCACCCGCGCCGGTCAGCGACCGCTGGCCGTCCGAGAGAGATCGTCGCGAGCGCGTGAGGATGATGCCGGGTAAGATCTCCGGAGGTTGCGACATGGTCCCCTTCGTAGGGCGCGAGCGGGAACAGGCTCTCCTCGTCGACGCCTGGCGGGGCGCGCAAGGGGGCACGCCGACGTACGTGCTGGTGCATGGCGAAGCCGGCGTCGGCAAGACCCGCCTGGTCGACGAGATCGGCGGGCGGGTGCGCGCCGAAGGGGCCTGGGTGCTGCGCGGCCGCTCCTGGGACCTGGGCGGCGCACCCGCCTACTGGCCGTGGATCCAGGCGTTCGGCGCGTTGATCGACGAAGCTGGCGAGACCGCGCTGGCGCCGCTGCTGGACGAGATCGATCCTGTGCTGCTGCCCGCGCTCCTGCGGCTCCTCCCCCGCCTGCGCGCCTTCCTGCCTCCGCCGCTCGCGCGTGAGGACGTGAGTCGCGAGGCGGCCGAGGAGCGCCTGTGGCACGCGGTGCCCGCGCTGCTGCGCCGCCTGAGCGCGTGGCGGCCCCTGCTGCTGGTGCTCGACGACCTCGAGGCGGCGGACCTGCCCTCCCTCCTGCTCCTCGGCTCGCTCGCGCGCGGTGGTGGCGACGCGGCGCAACTGCTGCTGATCGCCGTGCATCGCACGCCGGTCCTGCTGGAGACGGCGGCCGCGGCGGCCCTGAACAGGCTGTCCGCGGAACCCGCGGTCACCCAGCTGCGTCTGGCCGGGCTCGACCGCGCCGAGATCAGGCAGATGATCGTCGCCCTGACCGGTCGCCCCGTCGACGAGCAGGTAGCCGCGGCGCTGCACGCGCGCACCGGCGGCAGCCCCCTGTTCGCCTCCGAGCTCATTCGCCTGATGGCGTCGGAGCTCGCGAGCCCATCCGAGTCCGCCGGCGCTTCGGACCTGCCGTCTGCCTGGCCGCTCCCCTCGGGAACTCGCGGCGTCATCGAGCAGCGCCTGGGGAGGCTCCCCGCCGACTGCCGGGATCTGCTGGCAACGGCGGCGGTGGCTGGACGGGAGGTGGACCTCGATGTGCTCGCCGCCGTGTCCGACCGTGACGCGTCGGAGGTGCTCGCGGCGATCCGCCCGGCGGTGGCTTCCGCGGAGCTGGTGACGATACCCGAGCGACCGCGGGCGTATGTCTTCGCGCACCCGCTGATCCGCGAATGTCTGTACGAGGGGCTGCCCACGGTGACCCGCGCCGACCTGCACGGCCGCTTCGGCGATGCGCTGCGCGCGCACCACGCGGACGCCGTCGACGAGCACCTCGAGGTCATCGCCAGCCACTATGTGGCCGCGCTGCCCGTGGGATGGGCGCCCCAGGCGCTCGAGGTGGCGCGGCGGGCGGCGCGGCGCGCGGCGGGTCTGGGCGCGCGCGACGAGTGCGTCCGGCTGCTGCTCCTGGGGCGCGAGGCGCTCACCGAGATCGACGAGGGCGGCGCGATCTGGTGCGAGCTGACGCTGGAGCTGGCGGAGGCCCAGGACCGCGCCGGTCAGACCCTGAACGCGCGCGCCACCTTCATGCAGGTCGCCGAACGCGCCGAGACCGTCGGCCTGTTGAACGCCTTCGCCCGAGCCGCCGTGGGGTACGGTGGTCGGTTCATCTGGGCACGGCCCACCGGCGACCCGCGCGAGATCCCGATGCTCGAGCGCGCCTACGCGGCGCTAGGCGGCGACGAGCCGGCGCTGCGCGCGCTTCTGCTGGCGCGCAGATCGATCCTGCGCCGCGACCTTGCCGGCGTGGACGCGATCCTGGCCGGGTGCCGGCAGGCGGCAGAGCTGGCGCGGGCGGCTGACGACGCCACGGCGCGGGCCCAGGTGCTGGGCGCGCTGGTGTACGCTCTCGGATCCTTCGGGACCACGCAGGAGTGCCTGCGCGCGATCGACGAGCTGGCGGCGACCGCGGCGGCGAGCGGGGACGTCGAGCAGACGGTCCAGGCGCACGTATACCGCGCCGCCTGCTTGCTGGAAGACGGGAACGCCGCCGGCGCCGACGCCGAGCTGGCGGCGTGCGACCGGCTCGAGGAATCCCTGCGCCAGCCCGTGCAGCGCTGGCTGCGCGAGTTCTCGCACGCGGAGGTCGCCTGTTTCCGGGGCCGGCTCACGGAGGCGGAGAGCCGCACCGAGGAGGCCCTCGGCATCGGCCAGGCGCTCGGGCGACCGGAGGGCGCGGTCATCTACCTGGCGTCGATCTATCTCGTGCGGCGCGAGCAGGGCCGGCTCGCCGAGCTGGAGGCGCTGGTGAGGCAGGCGCGCGCCGACCTGCCGACGTTCGCGATCGCCAGATGCCTGCCCGGCCACCTCGACGGCGAGCTCGGGCGGCTGGCGGAGGCACGGGCGTTTCTCGATCGACACCTCGAGAGCGGCTTCGCCGAGCTGCTCGAATCCAGCACGCACCGGATGGTGCTCGGCCTGCTCGCCGAGACCGCCGCGCACACTGGTCATGCCGCCGCGGCCGCCGCCCTCGAGCTGCTGCTGGCGAGGGTCGCGCGGCGCTACCTCTCGATTCCCGGCGCCGTGGTCCTGGGCCCCACGCGGCGGGCACGGGGCCTGCTGGCCGCCGCCGCCGGGGCGTGGCAGGAGGCCGCACGGCTGCTGCGCGAGGCCGCCGATGAGAGCCGGAGCGCCGGCGCAGACTGCTGGGCAGCGCGCTGCGAGCTGGAGCTGGCGCAGGCGATCCTGGCGGGCGGCGCGGGCGATCCGTCGGAGGCGCGCGGGCTGCTGGCGGCGGTGATCGCGCGGGCTGACACAAACGGGTTCGCGGACGTGGCCGCACGAGCGCGGCGGGTGGAGGCGCGTATCGAGGAGAACGCCGGTGCCGCGGCCGCCGCGCCACCCACGTTGCATCGGGAGGGTGGGGTGTGGACGATCGCCTACGCGGGAACGAGCGTGCAGGTGCGCGACCTCAAAGGCATGCGCTACCTGGCTGCGCTGCTCGCGCACCCCGACCAGGAGCTGTCCGTCGTGTCTCTGGCCGAGGGAGACGCCGGCGCCGGCGCGGAGCGGACGGAGAGCGAGGAGGACCGCGCCGCGATCGAGCAGCGGCTGGAGGCGCTGCGAGACGAGATCGAGGAGTCGGCCCGGTGGAACGACCTCGAGCGGGGCGAGCGCGCGCGCCGCGAGCGGGAGGAGCTGGCGGCGGAGCTGGCGGCCACCCTGGGGCTGGGCGGAGGGGGCGGCCGGCGCGCCGGGACGCCGGTGGGTCGCGCCCGTTACAGCGTGACCAAGGCGATCCGGAACGCCGTCCGGCGCATCGCTGGTGAGCACCCGGTGCTGGGCCGTCACCTCGAGACCACCGTGCGCACCGGCCTCTACTGTCGCTATCAGCCCGACCCGCTCCTCCCGCCGCGCTGGCGCGTCCAGCCCTGACTCACTGCGGGCCCCTGATAGGTCCCGCCCTCCCCCGCGCGATGGCGCGAGGTCACCTGCGTGAAGCGCATTTTCACGCCCAGGGTGCGCAGGTCACACGACGGGGGGACAACGACCATGACAGCAAGAACCAATCTCTGGGCAGCAGGGCTATTCACCATGTGTTTCTTGGGGTTTGTGCGGGGCGCGGCGGCACAGCAGGAGCCGCCGCCAACCATTCCCCCTTCGCTGGACACGGTCCCGGTGCCACCGGTACCAGGGCTGGACCAGTTCATTCAGAACCGGACCGCGGCGATCGTGCTCGGCAAGGCGCTCTTCTGGGACACGGCGACCGGCAGCGATGGACAGGCGTGCGCCAGCTGCCACTTTCACGCGGGCGCCGACAACCGCATCAAGAACCAGATCAACCCGGGCACCCTGCGCACCGATGACCCGACCTCGGGCATCACCTTCGGCCCCACCGCATCCGGCGCCGCCACCAGCGGCCCCAACTACACCTTGCGGGCCGGCGATTTCCCGTTTCATCAGTTCAACAATCCCGACGCGCGCAACTCGGGGGTCAGGTTCACCACCGATGACGTGGCTTCCTCACAGGGAACCTTCGGCGGCACGTTCATCTCGGTCCAACCACCTCAGTTCACGGACAACTGTCAACGGACACCCGATGCCATCTTCAACGTCGCGGGGATCGGGACGCGACGGGTGGAGCCGCGCAACACGCCGACCATGATCAACGCGGTCTTCAACTTTCGTAACTTCTGGGACGGCAGGGCCAACAACATCTTCAACGGCATGAATCCATTCGGAAAACGAGACCAGACGATACGGTTGTTCAAGACCCAGCCCAGCGGAACGCTGCTGCCGGTTCAGGTCTTCTTGCCCAACTCGAGCCTGGCCTCGCAGGCGGTGGGCCCGCCGCTCAGCGCGTTCGAGATGTCCTGCGACGGCCGGACCTTCCCCAAGCTGGGACGCAAGCTGCTCAAGATGCAGCCGCTGTCGACCCAGAACACCGACTTCAACGACAGCGTCTTCGGGCCCTTCCGCACCAACAACCTGGGGCTCAATGGCACCTACGAAGATCTGGTGAAAAGGGCGTTCAACCCGATCTGGTGGAGCTCGACCAACCAGGTCGACGGCTTCTCGCTGATGGAGAACAACTTCTCGTTGTTCTGGGGACTTGCCATCCAGGCCTACGAGGCCACGCTGATCTCGGACCAGACGCCGTTCGACGCGTGGGTCAAGGCCGGCCAGCCGGATCCGAGCTACATCACCGGGTTCGGCGCGGCCGAGATCCGCGGCCTGAAGAACGTGTTCATGACCAAGGGGAAGTGCATCAACTGCCACAAGGGTCCGGAGTTCTCGGGGGCGGCCAGCCACCTTCAGGCGGAGAATCAGGAGAATGGGCTGGTCGAGCGCATGTTGATGAACGACGGCGGCGTCGCCCTGTACGACAACGGCTTCTACAACACCGGCGTCACCCGAACGGCCTTCGACATCGGCCTGGGGGGTGTGGATCCCATCATCGGGCAGCCGCTGTCGTTCACCGAGCAGTACCGGAAGTTCTTGCAGGGCGGTAACCCGCCGGATCCCTTCCAGGTCGACCCCTGCACCTTCGACATCCCCTTCGATCCCAGCAACTGCCATACGCCGCCTACTCCGGACTTCCGGGCGGCGGTCAACGGCGCCTTCAAGGTCCCGGGGCTGCGCAACGTCGAGCTGACCGGTCCGTTCATGCACAACGGCGGTATG
>Ga0207701_10007511_pt1 | contig 10827 bp, 9 predicted proteins | sample KBSSwiSSwithPhiX_FD_184294 | JGI IMG/M metagenome (GOLD analysis project Ga0207701, IMG submission 184294) | Switchgrass rhizosphere bulk soil microbial communities from Kellogg Biological Station, Michigan, USA, with PhiX - S5 (SPAdes) (version 2) | ecosystem: Environmental > Terrestrial > Soil...
GTGGTCGCCGGAGCCTGCGTGCTGTTCGAGGACTACGTCGAGGAGCAATGGCGCGAGGGCCGGATCAACCTGGCTCTGAAACCGGGGCCGTCAACCGTCCTGCTGCACGGCCACTGCCATCAGAAAGCGATGGGCCTGATGCCGTCCGCCCGCACGCTCGCGGCGCGCGTGCCATCGTGCACGGTCGTCGATCTCGATGCAGGATGCTGCGGGATGGCTGGCTCGTTCGGCTACGCGAAGGAGCACTACGACGTGTCGCGCCAGATCGGCGAGCGCAAGCTGCTGCCAGCCGCGCGGGCCATGGCGCCGGACGCGGTCCTCGTCGCCGCCGGCACATCGTGCCGCGAACAAATCCGGCACTTCACCGGGGTACGAGCGCTGCACCCTGCGGAATTGCTCGCTTCGCTCGCCGCTCCGCAGGGTGAATTAAGAATTAAGAAGTAGGAATTTGGAATTCGTACACCAATTCGACCGGCGGAAGTCGTCCCGCTCGACGAAGAGAGAGACGAATTCTTAATTCTAAATTCTTAATTCTTAATTCCCGTGCGCCGCGGAGCGGGGAGCGCCTTGCGTGGCAGCTTCTCGTCGCGCGTCGCCGCGTTGTAGGCGAACACGGCGATCACGGTGGCCTGCTGGACCATGTCGTCGCGCTGGACGCGATCGAACGTGTCCATGTTCGAATGATGGGTGCGCGCGTTGTATTCGAGGCGATCGACCATGAACTGGAACGCCGGCACGCCCACCTCGTCGAACGCGACGTGATCGGTCGAGACGACCGACCGCGGACCCACCGTCGACACACCCAGGTCGCGCAGCGGCGCCATCCACTGCTCGAAGATCGGCCGCGCCGCCAGGTTGCTCTGCAGCCAGAGGCCGCGGACCTTGCCGGTGCCGTTGTCGGAGTTGAAATAGGCGGCGAAGCGCGCGTGCTCCGGCTTGACCACCATCGAATCGACGTCGGCGAGGTGTTCGCGCGCGTAGGCGCGGGCGCCGAGCAGCCCCTGCTCTTCCCCGCCCCAGAGCGCGACGCGGATGGTCCGGCGCGGCTTGGCGCCGACCGCTTTCAGGATCCGCATCGCTTCCATCATTGCCGCGCTGCCGGTCGCGTTGTCGGTGGCGCCGGTCGCGAACGGGTGCGAGTCGAGATGGGCCCCGAGCAGCACGACGTCAGCGGCGAGATCGCTGCCGGGAATCTCGGCGATCGTGTTGACGCCGTTCGGCGTCTGCTCATCGTAGAACTTCGTTTCAACGTTCAGCTCAACCTTCACCGGCACACCCTTGTCGAGCACGCGCACCATGCGGTTGTAGTGCTCCACCGCTAGCGTGACTTCGGGCACGCTCTTGCCGGCATTGCCGTCGCGCGCGCCGGCGCCGGTCGGGAAGATCGTGCCGCCGTCCGGATGCTGCTGTTGCCAGGACAGATCGCTGCCGCCGGCGGCCATGTCGCCGTCGCTGCCGCGGTCGAAGATCGCGACCACTCCCTCGTTGACGTAGAACTCGGCAAGCCGGAGCCTGAACTCCGCCGCACGCTGCGCGCGCGCGGCGGCAGTGGAAGCGCGGGCGCCCGACGGCGGCGGCCCGGGCACTGGCGTGGTTTCGGCCTCGGCCAGATCCTTGTCGGTCATCCGCAGGATGACCGGCCCCTCGAGCATGCGCACGGTTCTCGCCGGCTGGACGAGCGCGATCTTGCCCGCCAGCTTGCCGCGATAGGCGGTGAAGTCACCCTCGTCGGAAATCTGCACGCGCACGACCTCCGCCGTCACCGCGCCCTTGGTACTCGACGACCACGAATGCGGGAAGCCGATGAGCGGCTGGATCTGCGGCTCGACCAGGTGCGCGCTGAAACGAACGAGCGACCAACCCTTGCCGAATATCCACCGCTCCTGGTGCGCGTTGGCGAGCCCCCACTCGTTGAACTTCTTCATCGCCCACTCGCTCGCCTGCTGGAGGCCCGGCGACCCGGTGAGGCGCGGGCCGTAGACGTCGCTGAGCCACGAGATGTGGTCCATCACCTGCGAGCGGCTGAGGCCTTCGTCGCGAATGCGGCCGAGCATCGCGTAGTCCAGCTTCTCCGACTGGGCGCCGACGAGCGCCGCCGCGCCGGCCGCGAGCACCGAGGCGAGAATCAGGCGTTTCATCCGTTGGATTATTAACCAATAATCGTTCGAATGCTTCGCTCGACCCGCATCAGGGCAGCGGTCACCGCGGCCGCTCTCCTCGTGCCGCCGATGTATTCGGCTGCCGCCGCGCCCTCCGCGTCCACGCTTCCCGACATCCTGCTTTCGCGACAACTGGCGGAGCAGGCGTCGCTGCACGTGGGCGACACGGTGACCTTCGCCGCCGACGCCGACGGCAAGGACCCGAAGCAGTTTCGCGTCGCCGGCATCTACGAGCCAACGCCCGATCCGATGCGCTTCACCAGCCGCCGCATCGAAGCGCGCGTGCACCTGCCGGATCTTCTGGCGCTGACGGCGCGCCCGGACGATCCGTCATCCGCCGATTCGGTGCGGGCGATGAACGTCAAGCTGGTCGATCCGAAGGAGGGCGACGCCTTCTCCGCCGCATTGTCCGCGCGCGTGCCCGGCACCTTCTCGCGGCCGACCGCCCGGGCACAGGACGGCTCCGATCCGTTCGCTGTCCTCGAGCGCTTCCACCTCGCCGTCGCCATCGTCACCGTGCTGGGAAGCACCGCGTTCCTGCTGGCGCTGATGGTGATGCGCGCCGAAGAGCGGCGCGAGATTGTCGGCATCATCCGGCTGATCGGCGTCTCGCAGCGGTTCGTCCTGCTCATGGTCCTGGCCGAAGGATTGCTGATCGCCGCCGCCGGTGCGATCTTCGGCGTCCTCGTCGCGCTCGCGGCCGAAGGGAGCGTCAACCGCTTCTTCCAGTGGCGCTACGACACCACGCTCGTCTTCGTCCGCGTCACCGCGCGGATCGCGCTGCAGTCGGTCGCGCTCGCCGTCCCGCTCGGCATCCTCGCCGGGCTGGTCGGCTCGTGGACGCTTCTCCGGCGCGACATCATCTCGCTGGTTCGCCGATGAGCGCGTGGAGCCTCGCGTGGCGCACCGTCGCGCACAACCCCGCGCGCGCGTGCCTGGCCATCGGCGGCGTGGCCGTCATCGGGGCGCTGCTCTTCAACATGCTGCTGCTGTCGCAGGGGCTTCTGCTTTCGTTTCGCGATCTCCTCGACACCGCCGGCTATGACGTTCGCGTGCTCGCGAACGAAGGTTCGCCCATCCACCGGGCGCCGCTGCCGGGCGCGCCGTCACTGGCCGACGAGATCGCGCGCCTGCCACAGGTTCGCCGCGTCGCGCTGATCCGCTCCGATACCGCGCTGGCGACCGCGCCCGGCCGCGAGGCCAATGCCGCATCGGTGACCCTCATCGGGAGCAGCGAACACGAGATCGGCGGTGCGTGGGAGCTGGTCAAAGGGTCGCCGCTTCCCTCTTCGTCCGCGCCAGGCGAGCCGGCGCCGCTCGTCGTCAGCACGAAGCTGGCGCAGCTCCAGCAGCTCCAGCCAGGGTCGTTGCTGCGCCTCCGCGTCGCGCTCGGGGGCGCCGCCTCCGTCCTGCCCTCACTTGACTGCCGGGTCGTCGGCATCGGCAACTTCACCTTCGAGGCCGCAGACGACTACACCGTGGCCACTACGATGGCGGGATTTGCGGCGGCACACGGGACACCGGAAGGAAAAGACGAAGCCGACCTGATCATGGTGGCGTCGGCGCCCGAGGTGAGGCCCGAGGTTGTGGCGAAGGCGATCGCGGCGCTGCGGCCCGATCTGCGCGTCTACTCGAACGCCCAGGTCGTCGAGCAGTTCAACTCGCGCGCGTTCAGCTACTTCAGGCAGATCTCGGTGGTGCTGTCGACGATCACGCTCGCGTTCGCGTTCCTGCTGGTGGCGACGCTCCTGACCATGTCGGTGAACCAGCGGCTGGGCGAAGTGGCGGCGCTGCGCGCGCTCGGGTTCCCGCGGCGGCGGATCGCGGCAAACCTTCTCTGCGAATCGGCGCTGCTCGTCGGCGTCGGCGGCCTCGCGGCGCTCCCTCTCGGCGGCATCCTCGCCGTCATCCTTGACCGCATCCTCCGCGCGATGCCCGGCGTGCCCGAGCGGCTGCACTTCTTCGTGTTCGAGATGAACACGCTGCTGCTGCATGTCGCGCTGCTCGCCGCCACCGGATTTCTCGCCTCGCTCTACCCGATCTGGCTTGCAGCGCGGCTGCCGATCGCCGCGACGCTGCGGCGGGAGATCGTGTCGTGACGGCGTTGACGCCAATCGTCGAAGGGCGCGACCTGACGCGCGTGTTCCCGATGCCGGCGGGCGATGTGACCGCGCTCGGCCACGTCTCGATCCGCATCGAGCCGGGTGAGCACGTCGCCATCACAGGCCCATCGGGGTGCGGCAAGTCGACGCTGCTGCACCTGCTCGGCTGCGTCGATCAGCCGAGCGGCGGCACGCTGCTCTTCGAAGGTCGCGAGGTCGGCGCGTTGTCGGAAAGCGACCGCAGCCGCATCCGGCTGACACGCATCGGCTTCGTCTTCCAGCGGTTCTTCCTGCTGCCGATGTTGACCGCGTGGGAGAACGTGGAGCTGCCCCAGGCCGAAGCCGGCGTGCCGAAGAGCGAGCGCCGCAGCCGGACGCGCGAGCTGCTCGACTATGTTGGCCTCACCGGGCGGATCGATCACCGGCCGTCGCAGTTGTCCGGCGGCGAGATGCAGCGCGTCGCGATTGCGCGAGCGCTGGCGAACCGGCCGCCGCTGTTGCTCGCCGACGAGCCGACGGGCGAGCTCGACGAGACCACCGGCGAGCAGATCGCCGATCTCTTCGACCGCGTCCACGCCGACGGCACCGCGATCGTGGTCGTCACCCACAACCCGGTGGTCGCCGCGCGCGCGCAGCGGCGGTTGACGATGAAGAGCGGATCGGTGGTCGGCGGATGATCTTCAGGCTCGCGTTCCGCTCGCTGGCGACGCGGCCGATCCGCACCGCGGTCCTCGCGTGCGGGTTCGGGTTCGGCATCGCCGTCATGGCGGCGCTGCTCGGCGTCGGCGCGGTGATCCTCGAGCAGGCGCATTCGCCGGCGCTGCAAGGGGGCGGCGATCTCATCATCCTCGGACGTTTCGGGTCGGTCGACAGCGCACGATTCGTGTTGACGAGCGTCCTCGGCGCCCCGGACCTCGCGCGTCGGGCCGCGGCGATCTCGCCGTGGAAGGAAACGACCATTCACTTGATGAGCGCGTCGGGACCGATCAGCGTCACGGCAACCGGCGGGATCCCGAGCCTCGAGCGCGCGATCGGCGATCCGGAGATCGCGGCGTTTTCCGAATGGGGCGATACGCCAGCCGATCGAGCCTGGGCGTCGCCGTCGCCGGGTGACGTGCTGCGCGCGATGGATCGCTTTCATCCGATCCCGGACGCGCCAGAATTCGCCAGGTCGTGGGCCGAGTGGCTCTACTTCAACGGGCACACCGCCGACGGCTCGGTGCGCTTCTACCTCACGTTCCTCGTCGGCCCCGCGGCCGCCACGCCCGGACGACGCGTTGCCGGCGTGCGCCTGCAGCTCGAACGCAACGGGTTGATGAAGAACTACGCAGCCGGCGCGGAGATCGACGAGGCGAAGCTGCTCGAGAGCGCGCCCGACCTCGACATCGGGGGCAGCAGCGTCCGGCTCGAAGGCCACCGTTACCGCATCCAGCTCGCGCTGCCAGGCGCGAATGGCGAGATCGCGCTCGATGCCGTCGCTGGCCGATCGCTGCCGCCGGCGACGATTCGCGGGGCGCGCGGCTGGGTCAGCGGCTACACCGCTCCGGTGCTCTCGGGAACGGTCCGGGCGACGCTGAATGTCGGTGGCGAGCAGGTATCGTTCGAGAATGCGGTCGGCTACCACGATCACAACTGGGGGTTCTGGGAAGGCGTGCGCTGGCAGTGGGGACAGGTCGCGCAAGACGACGTGTCGATTCTCTACGGTCGCGTGTTTCCGCCGGCGGATGTCGCCGACCCCGAGCGCGTGCCGGGCTTCCTCGGCGTGCTCGGCCCCGAGGGCCCGATCGGGTTCTCGACCAACGTGACGATCGAGGAAAGCGGCCAGGCCGCCGGCCAGCCCGATCGCGTCGTCGTCAAGGCGCGGGGACGCGCGATCGACGTCAACCTCACGCTGGCGGTGGAGCGGCTGACGCGCAACACGATGTCGATGACGCAGCCCGGCGTCGGGCCGGCGCTCGATTTCCTGCAGATGGGCGGCGAGTACACGGTCAGCGGCAAGGTCGGCGAGCGCGCGCTGGACTTCAAGGCGCGCGGCGCGGCGGAGACATTCCGCCCGCGGTGAAACGACGGGGGAACACAGAACCCGCAGAGCACGCAGAGACGACAACGCGCCGCACGTCGGCCGGCCATGCCGGCCGATTGGACTCGCGCGTTCTCAGATCGGGAGCGTCAAGCCTGTAAGGCCTCTTGACCTCCTGATCTCCTGTTCATCACCGGCGGTGAAGAGATCTCAGCTCCCCGACCAGACCGGCTTCCGCTTCGACAGGAACGACTCGATTCCTTCCCGGAAATCGCGGCTGGTGTAGCACATCTCGACGATGTCGGCGTCGGCGCCGCGGGGGAGGCGGCGATGCGCGAGGACGCGACGAATGAGCTCCTTTGTCGCGCGAATGGTCAACGGCGCGTTGGCGGCGATCTCGGTCGCGAGCGTCCGCACTGCGCGATCGAGGTCGTGTCCGGGAACCAGGCGGTTGACGAGGCCGAGGCTCTTTGCTTCCTCGCCCGAGATAAGGCGGCCGGTGAACAGAATGTCCTTCGCGACGCCCGGATTCATCAAATCGAGCAGCCTGGCGCAGGTGGCCGCCGACAGGCAGTTGCCGAGCGTCCGGGCGATCGGGATGCCGAAGCTGGCGTCGGGGGTGGCGACGCGCAGGTCGCACGCAAATGCGATCGCGCAGCCGCCGCCGGCGGCCACGCCCTGCACCTGCGCGATGGTCGGCTTGGTCACCCGCTCGAGCCGATCGAGCACGCGATCGAGCCGCTCCTCGTACTTCACACCGTCGTCTCGATCGGAGAAGTTCTGGAACTGTGCGATGTCGGTGCCGGCGACGAACGCCTTGCCGCCGGCGCCGCGCAACACCAGGACGCGCAGCGACGCGTCGCTGTCGACGCGCTCGCAGGCTTCGACGAGCGCCTCGTACATCTCCCACGTCAGGGCGTTGCGCGCGTCGGGGCGATTGAAGGTCAGGAACGCCAGCGGTCCGTCGGTCTCGAAGTTGGTATGCATTAGAATCCCGCACCAGCGATGAGCAGCCACGCGCTCGAGGGACTGCACGTGCTCGACGTCACCCAGGTGATGGCCGGGCCGTTCTGCGCGATGGTGCTCGCCGACCTCGGCGCGGACGTGATCAAGGTCGAGCCGCCCGCGGGCGATTCGACCCGCCAGATGCCCGGCGCCGTCGGCTCCGACAGCCCCAGCTTCAACGCCGTCAACCGCGGCAAGCGCAGCATCGTCCTCGACCTGAAGACTGAGGCCGGCCGCGCCGCGCTCATCAGGCTCGCACGCTCGACAGACATCCTAATCGAGAACTATCGGCCGGGCGTGATGGATGCGCTCGGGCTCGGCTACGAGGCGTTGTCGCGCGAGAACCCGCGGTTGATTTACGCGTCGATCTCCGGCTACGGCCAGACCGGCCCCGATCGCGACAAGGGCGGCTTCGACCTGATCGCGCAGGGCGTGTCCGGCATCATGTCGATCACCGGCGAACCTGGCGGCGCGCCGGTGAAGGCCGGCATCCCGCTCACCGATCTCGGCGCCGGGCTCTTCGCGCTGGTCGGCATCCTCGCCGCCGTCGCGCACCGCCACCGCACCGGCGCGGGGCAGCACGTCGATACGTCGCTGGTCGATGCCGGCGTCGCCCTGTCGGTGTGGGAGGCCACCGAGTATTTCGCCGGCATGGGCGTGCCGCAGGCGCTCGGCTCCGCGCACCGGCTGATTGCGCCGTATCAGGCGATTCGCTGCCGCGACGGCTACATCACGCTGGGCGCGGCGAACGAGCGCCTGTTCCGGCGGCTGTGCGAGGTGCTTGAACACCCGGAGTGGGCGGCGCTGCCCGAGTTCCTGGACAGCAACGCGCGCCTGCGCAACCGCCAGACACTGACCGATCGCATCGAGGCCATCACCACGGGCGAGACGTGCGCGCACTGGCTCGCGCGGTTCGAAGCCAACGACATCCCGTGCGGCCCGATCAACGACTACGCGCGCGTCTTCGCGGACCGCCAGGTCGTGGCGCGCGAGATGGTGGTCGAAACCAATCATCCAACGCTCGGGAAGCTCCGGACGCTGGGGTCGCCGATCAAACTGAGCGCCACGCCGGCACTCGTGGGGCGCGCGGCGCCGAGGTTAGGAGAGCACACGGTGGAGGTGCTTCGGCAGGCAGGGTTCAACGACATCGAGATCGATCAACTTCGGCGGCGCGGTGGTTAGCGGCTCCCGGGGGGAACAAGAGATCAGGAGGCCAGGAGGTCAGGAGGTCTCTTTTCCCTCTCTGCTTTATCGGCGCACTGTCGCAAAATCAGGCGGCGTCCGTAAGTCGCAGAGCCTTCACGGTGCAGCCCTGAAGGCTGCGCTACTTTGGACTTCTGCGTCGCAGACGACGGTCCGAGGCTCACGCCCTCTTCATGTATCGATCTGGATGATCCAGGCGCTTCAGGCCGGCTTTCAATGTTGGCGCGTTGAAGTTCATCAGGAGGCCGACTGGTAACCCGGCCAGCTTCAGATAGGTGATCACCTGCGCCTGGTGGATCGGATCCAGGCGTTCGACGGCCTTGAGTTCCACGATGATGCAGTCTTCGACGACGAGATCGAGTCTGAGCCGGCTTTTGATCCGTTGTCCTTTGTAGTCGAACGGAATCTGCCGCTCGCTCGCGACGCGAAGGTTCTGCCTTCGCAGTTCGAGGATCATGCATTCCCGGTAAACGGACTCCAGCAATCCCGGTCCGAGCGTGCGATGCACTTCGATCGCACAGCCAATCACCTTCTCGGTGAGTTCGTCGATCCCCGGATAGTGTGAGGTCACGACCGCCGGTCGTGCACGAAGGAGTCCAGCAGTTTTCCTGAGAATTCCCGCTGAAAAGCGGTGAGAGCGGCATTTCTTAGGAGGCTGCACGTTGCGGAGTGCCGCGGATTCTGCGTACGCTTGAACGCTTCTAGCCAACCCTACTGAATTAGTGTCCTCCTGATCTCCTGACCTCCTAACCTCCTGTTGTGCTGTCGCCGCGAATGAGCCCGAGAGCCGCTAGTCCGGCGCCCTCCTCAACTCTCCACGCGCACGTTCGAACGCGTGCGCGATCTGCAGCAGGCCCCAGTCATCCCGGTGGCGCGCGACAATCTGAAGGCCGACCGGCAGCCCCTCGGGCGTGAAGCCGGCGGGGACGGAAATCGCGGGGTTGCCGACGACCGAGATGTAGTAGCAGGACTTCATCCAGTCGATGTAGGTCTCCATCGCGACGCCGTCGATCTTGGTGACGTAGGGCTCGTTGACGTCGAACGGCGGCACCTGCGCGACCGGCAGGACGAAGAACTCGTAGGTGTCCATGAACCGACGCATGCGGTCATAGAGCTCGGTCCGGATACCTTCGGCTCTGGCGATCTCCGCCGGCGTGAGGCGCTCGCCGCGTTCAATCTCCCACAGGATCGTGTCCTTCACCTGATCGTGCCGGCCGCGGATGCGTTCGGCAACGCCGATGAGAAATGCCATCGCGCGCAGCGTCCTGAACACCGCATCGAAGCCGGCGAAGCGCGGCTCGGCCTCTTCGACGATGCAGCCGAGCGATTCGAAGATGCCTCGCTGATGGTCGACGACGGCTTTGACGCGGGGATCGACCGGCAGTCCACCCAAATCCCGCCACCACGCGACGCGCACGCTCTTGAAATCGCGATCGAGCGGTGCCGAAAACATCGCGCCGGGATCGTCGAGCGCGATTGGCGATCGGTTGTCGGGCCCCGCGATCGCGCTGAGCAGCAGCGCGACGTCCTCGACGCTGCGTCCCATCGGGCCGTCGACGCTCAGCGGCGACCATGCCGCCATCGACGGCCACACCGGCACGCGCCCGGGCGAGGTGCGCAGCCCGACGACGCCGCAGAAGCTGGCGGGATTACGGAGCGAGCCTCCCATGTCGCTGCCGTCGGCGAGCGGCAACATGTTGCACGCGAGCGCAACCGCGGCGCCGCCGCTGCTGCCGCCGCAGGTTTTCGTCAGGTCGTAGGGGTTCAGCGTGGCGCCGAACACCGGGTTGAACGTCTGCGACCCGGCGCCGAACTCCGGCGTATTCGTCTTCCCGATCGCGATCGCGCCGGCGCTGCGCGCGCGTTCGACCAGCAGCGAGTCCTGGTCGGGAACGAAATCGCGATAGATCGGCGACCCGAACGTCGTGCGGATGCCGCGCGTCGGCTGCAGATCCTTGTGCGCGATCGGCAGCCCGTGCAGCGGACCGAGAGCTTCGCCGCGGGCCTGCGCCTCGTCGGCGGCGGCGGCGTGCTCCATCGCGCGGTCGGCGACGAGCGTCACGATGGCGTTGACGCGCGGGTTGATGTCGGCGATCCGCTTCAAGTACCCGCCGACGACGTCGCGCGCGGAAAGATCGCGCGCCCGAACGCGCCGCGCGAGCTCCACGGCGCTCAGACTGCAAATTTCGGTCATTGATACCGAGCTGGCCGGCGGCCCTAAAGGGCCGCCCTACAGAGGCGCCGCCCCACACTCAGCGACGGCCAGATATTCGAGGGCGGCGGTGACGCCGCCGCGCTTGAACGGCACATCCGCCGCCGCGAGCCCCATCTCGACGCC
>Ga0207701_10007513_pt1 | contig 10823 bp, 7 predicted proteins | sample KBSSwiSSwithPhiX_FD_184294 | JGI IMG/M metagenome (GOLD analysis project Ga0207701, IMG submission 184294) | Switchgrass rhizosphere bulk soil microbial communities from Kellogg Biological Station, Michigan, USA, with PhiX - S5 (SPAdes) (version 2) | ecosystem: Environmental > Terrestrial > Soil...
GCGCAGGCGTCCAGGTCGGCGCCGGTCAGCGAGGTCACGAGCGCAAGTGAGGTCAGCCGCGCCCCGCCGTGACCTTCGAGCAGCGGGCCGTAGGCGACGACGGCACGAAGCCGATCGCGAAAGATGGTCTGCAAATCGTTCACGAGAGCCGGCGCGGAGGGCGGCGCGGAAGCAGGCATGGGCACATTGTAGTCCCCGCGTTGTGCCCGGGCGCGACCGCCGCTGCGAAGTACAATTCGCGGATGCAGTTGCGGGACCTCAACATCGGATGCTTTGGCGGCGGCACCGGGCTGCCGAGTCTCCTCGGCGGTCTGAAGAGCAATCCCTGGCTGCGCGTCAACGCCGTCGTGACGATGTTCGACAGCGGTGGCAGCTCCGGTCAGCTGCGCGACGAGCTCGGCGTGCTCCCGCCCGGCGACGTGCTCAAGTGCGCGCTGGCTCTCGCGCGCAATGAAGGGGAGGCGCGCCGCGTCCTCCTGGCCCGGCTGCCGACGCTCGAGCAGCACGACAAGCTCGCGGGCCATACCGGCGGAAACCTGCTGCTGTCGATGATGGAGCAGTACAGCGGCGACTTCCTGGCCGCGGTGGACGGCTTGCGCGGACTTCTCGGGTGCCGTGGCCGCGTCTGGCCGGTCAGCGTCGAGTCGGCGTCGATCTGTGCCGAGTACGGCGATGGATCACAGACGCGCGGTGAGGTGGAAGTCGACGCGGGTCAGCAGCACGGACATCAGGTGCGGCGGCTCTGGCTCGAGCCGCAACCTGCCATTCATCCGGTGGTGGCGCAGGCGATCCGCGACTTCGACGCGGTGATCATCGGCCCCGGCAGCTTCTTTACCAGTCTCATGCCGCCGCTTCTCGTGCGCGGCGTCAAGGAAGCGCTGGCCGAGATGCGCGGGCCGATCATTCTGATTGCCAATCTGCTGACGGAAGGGCGTGGCATGGCCGGCTTCACCGCCGCGGAAGCGGCACGGTGGGTGGAGCACGCCATCGATCGACCAGTCGATGTGGTGATTGCGAACACCGGGCGTCCATCCGCCGAGGGCCTGATGCGGTATGCGGCGGAGCACAAGGCGCCACTGGAGCTCGGCGACCTCGATCGCGAGGTCGTGCCGGTCCTCGGTCGCTTCTGGTGCACGGAGATCGCGCGCCACGATCGCCGCCGGCTGTCCTTCGCCGTCTGGTCGGTGCTGTCCCAGCGGCTGCTGCAGTCCGACGCGCCTCTCGTCGACTCGCTACTTCCTCTTCCCTGAGGCCGGGCGGCTTCGCGGCGCCGCCTTCGATGTCGTCGCGCGCCCGCCCGTCTTGCGCGGCTGTCGAGAGGTGGCGGCCGTTGTCTTCCTGATGGTTTTCCTTGCGGCGCCGGACCCGGCCGCAGTCCGCGTCGTGGAGCGCCGTGCCGGTGCGCCGGAAGGCTTCTGCGCCGGCGTGGCCGCCTGACGCATCTCGAGCGCACGCCGCACGATGCGCTCGAACATCTGCCCGGCCTCGCCCGACTGCGCCGGACGATGCGATTCCCAGATCTCGGGGCGGTCCTGCGCGAGGATGTCGGCGAAATCGCCACCGCTCTTGACGCTGTCCGGGGCGAATTCGACGATGTCGACATCGCCCGCCCATTCGTCGCGGTGCTTGATCAACAACCACGAACGGCCGTCGTCACCCGACGACCGACCGCCCCAACCCCGCGTGCGCACGAGGACCCACGAGCCTTTCAGCTTGTAACCGTTCAGGGTGATTTTCAGGTCGCCCTTTCTCAACGCGGCGTCCACATCGTCGACCTCCGGCGTCCACGTCCCCCGATCCCACAACATGACGATGCCGGCGCCGTAGCCCGACGGGATTACGCCTTCGAACTCACCGTACTCGACAGGGTGATCCTCGACATGCATGGCGAGGCGCTTCGTTCCGGGATCGAGTGAGGGCCCTTTCGGCACGGCCCAGGAGAGGAGCACGCCGTTGTGTTCGAGGCGGAAGTCGTAGTGCAGATGGCTGGCGAGGTGCTTCTGTACACAGAAGAATCGGGGAGTGCGGCCGGCCGGCGAGCGATGCGGGCGGTCGCCGGCCGGTTCCGGCGACTCACTGAAGTTGCGTTTCCGTTTGTATTCGTTGAGTGGCACGGTATGCAGGGCCGGTCCTCGCGGACCCGGCATCAAATGTAAGCCGCTTCCGATCGTATGTGGACCCCGCTGCCCAATGGCGGTTGACGTGCCGCCGGGGTCCGACGGACCCAGGGCTGCGCTATCCCGGTACGTAGCCCGGCGGAGGTGCGGCGGCCTCCCCGAAGAAGAAGTCCTCCAGCTGGCGCGCGATCAGTTCCTGCGCCTCTTTCTGCCACGGCAGGAGCCGGTACTCGTTGAGGATCATCTTCTGCCGCTCCTCCCACATCTTCCAGGCCTGCGCCGACACGTTGTCATAGATTCGTTTCCCAAGTTCGCCCGGCCATGGCGGCGCATCGAGACCGGGAAGCAGCTTTTGCAGCTTCACGCACTGCACCATTCGCGTACCTGGGGACTGGGGGGACTGGTCTGCCATGTGCCGATGTTACCGCGACCCGCCGTCCCGACACGCGCCGAGACCGGCGATGTCTCCGGAATCCGTCTGACATTCCTACGCTGAAGAACCTCGACTGTAGGGTTCCACGTCACGGTAACCCGTTACCGATCGAGAGCGCTGTGGGTAATCGCTCGGAAACCTCATTGGTTCCCGCTTGACGGAACGATCTGGCTGGGCTGGCACGGGCCTTGTAGCCCAAGCACGTCGCCGGCGAGCAGCTGGCAGTTGTCGAGCGCTATCAAGGAGTGGACATGGGGGAGCCTCAGGACCGGCCCGATCCGAAACCGGAACGTGATCGGGACGATGATGACAGTCCCGAGACACCTCCTTCCGAAGCCCCACCCGTTCCTGTCCAGGAGCCACCGTCGGCGCCCGGACAGGCGGGGCCTTACGTAGTCGCTGGCTAGGAGCGCGGAGCGCTCTGGAATCAGGAGGAGTACCGTGGACGGAGTTCGCAAGGAACGGCGTGGGTTTGCGTCAATGTCACCCGAGAAGCAGCGCGAGATAGCCAGCAAGGGAGGTCGCGCGGCGCACGAGAAGGGGACGGCGCACGAGTGGACCGCCGACGAGGCGCGTGCGGCTGGCCGGAAGGGTGGCCAGATCAGTCGCGGCGGACGCGGCCGGCTCGTGCCGGCGGACGCGACAGGCGATGCAACGGGCGGTTCTGGCCGGCCTGAGTAACGCGAGTTCACCACACGGGCGCCACGCTGACTGCAAGCGTGGCGTCTCCTTCCACAGCCAGCCGGTATCATTCGTGCTCCCGTCCCGCGTGGGGAGACCGCAATGAGCTTTGTCCGCATTTATCTCGTCGGCTACTTCCTTCTGTTCTTCGGTGCGCTGTACGCGCTGTGGCAGGCGGGGGTGCTCAGTCAGATTCCGGCGACCTGGGTGGCGCTTGCCGTGGTCGCCGCGCTTGGCTTCGGCATCCTGCTCGCGCTCGCCAGCGGTCCGCGCAAAGTGACGACCTCGCGCGAGTACGCCTCAGCACCGCCACCCCGCGTGATTCCGCCTGCATCCGCGCGTCGGTGAACTGGCACGCGGCTTGGTATCTGCGTCAGCACCATGCCGCCCGCGCGCCACGCAGCGTTCGCACTCACGCTTCTGCTGATCGGGTGCTTCGCTGCGGCGTGCCATGAAGACGGCGAGATCAAGGTCGCCAGCCTGAAGTTCGAAGGCGTCAAACAGGTCAACAAGACCGCCCTCGCGAATGCCCTGAAGACGAAACAAGGTTCCCGCCTGTGGTGGGGCCGCAAGCGCTACTTCGACCGGCGCGACTTCGACGCCGATCTCAAGCGCATCGCCGCGTTCTATCACGATCGCGGATTCCCCGACGCGCGCGTCACGTCGGTTGACGTCCAGCCGAACGAGAAGCAGGACGCGGTCGCGGTGACGGTGCGCATCAGCGAGGGTGAGCCGATTCTCGTCGCCGAGATCGCGCTCGAGAACTTCGACCTGTTGCCGGAACGTCAGCGGCGGAGACTCGAGCGTCAGATGCCGTTGAAGGCGGGCGAGCCGATGGATCGCCAGCTCGCCGCCGCATCACGCGAACGCGCGGTGAATGCCTTCAAGGACCACGGCTATCCGTACGTGCAGGTACGCCTGACCAATCAGCCACTCGAGATGCGTCGCGAGCGGGTCGTCCTGCGCGCTGAGCCAGGCACGCTGGCCCACTTCGGCGAAGTACAGGTCAACGGCCAGGCCAGTGTCGGTGACGACGTCATTCGGCGCGAGCTGACGTTCAAGCCGGGAGACGAATTCTCGCGCGCCAAGATGACGTCCGCGCAGCAGAAGCTGTATGGCATGGAGCTCTTCCAGTTCGTCAACGTGGAATCGCTCGAGGACAAGGCGCAGCAGCTGCCGGAGGTGCCCATTCGCATCACGGTGGGCGAGGCGAAGCATCGCAAGATCAACTTCGGCCTCGGCTATGGCAGCGAAGAGCACGTGCGCGCGCGCGTCCGGTGGGACCACGTGAATTTCTTCGGTGGCGCCCGTCACCTCGGACTCGAGGCGCGCTGGTCGTCGCTCGATCGCGGTGTGCGCGCCGAGTTTCGCGAGCCGTTCTTCGTGTGGCCGGCGTTTTCCTTGAATTTCGAGGCACAGCAGTGGCACGCGTCGGAACCGGTCTATACCCAGAACACGGTGGGGGGGCGCGCGATCATCAGACACGAAGTGACGCCGCGCCAGTTCTGGAGCATCTCGGTGATCAACGAGTATCAGAGCAGCAAGATCGAGGATGTGGCGCTGGACGATCCGACCATCCGGAACAACCTGATCGCCCTCGGTCTCGATCCGCGCACTGCCGAGAGCCATGGCACCGTAGGCGCCCTCGCGTTCGATATCAGCCGCCGGACCGCCAACAATCTGCTCGACGCGAGACGCGGATACCTGTTGACCCTCCACCTCGAGGAAGCGGGCGACTGGTTGTGGGGCACGTACAACTACTTCAACCTGGCGGCCGAGGGGCGCTACTACCACCCCATTGGCAACCGGTTCGTCGTGGCGCAACGCATCAATCTCGGTGCGCTCGATCCCTCGGACAATCTCGATGCGAACATCCCGTTTGCCAAGCGCTTCTTCGCCGGCGGCGCGAACAGCAATCGTGGATGGGGACGATACGAGGTGTCGCCGCTCGACGATGCGGGGTTGCCGATCGGCGGCCTGTCCATGTTCGACGGCGCGTCGGAAGTCCGCTTCCCGATCGCCGGCAAGCTGGGCGGACTGTTCTTCCTCGACTACAGCACCGTGTCGCCGCAGCGCTGGACGTTCGACTTGAATGACCTCAACTACGCCGTCGGCACGGGTCTGCGGTATCAGACACCGATCGGCCCGGCGCGCGTCGATTTCGGCTATCAGCTCAATCCGATCGACGGTCTCCAGGTGAATGGCGAGCCGCAGCAGCGGCAGTGGCGCGTTCACTTCAGCATCGGCCAGGCCTTCTGAGCAGAACATGGTGAGACGGTCGCTCCAGGTTGTCGCCTTCCTCTGCACCCTGCTCGTCGGGGTGACATCGATGGCGGTCATCGTCACCCAGACGACGTGGTTCAAGGAGTGGCTCCGCGGGTTCATCGTCCGCCAGTCGGAAGACTACGTGAACGGACGGCTCTCGATCGGGCGGCTCGACGGCAATCTGTTCTCCGGCGTTCGCCTCGCCGATGTCCGGGTCACGCAGAACGGGAAGACGGTGGTTGGCGTCGACGATGTCGGGCTTCATTACAACGTGATGACGTTCATCAAGGGAGACGTCATTCTCGACGACATCCGGCTGATTCGCCCGGTGCTGCGTCTCGAGCGGACGGCCGACGGAGCGCTGAATCTCGCCAATCTGATCAGGGTGAAGACGCCGGATCCGGACAAGCCGCCGAGCCGCCGTACGATCGAGATCAGCGACATCGGCATCAGTGACGGCACGCTCTACGTGGAGCCTGGTGCCGTCGGTACGTCGGGTGTCGCACTGCCCTCGAAGGTCGAGCGGCTGGATGCGTCACTGGGCGTCCGCAGCAACGCGGACGAGCTCATCGTCAATATCGGGCGTCTTTCGCTGCGGGCAGCGGAGCCGGAGTTCGGCATCAATGCGCTGTCCGGCGTCGTGCGGCGCACGGAGAACCAGCTGCACTTCGACGATCTCTCCTTGCGCACCGAGGAGAGCTCGGTGCGCGTGCGCGGAACCATCGACAACATCGAAGGCGGCGCGCCGGTGCTCGATCTCCAGCTTTCGTCCGACAAGCTCGCGCTCAATGAGATTGCGCGGGTACTGCCGGCGTTGCGGGGGTACCTCATGCAACCGGCGCTCGAAGTGACAGCGTCCGGCCCTGCCGACAAGCTGCACGTCGGCGTCAACGTGCGTGACACCCGTGCAGGCAAGCTGACCGGTGACCTGATTGTCGATGCGACCGGACCCGGTCGCCGCGTGGCTGGTGTCGTGTCGCTGGAGCGCTTCAACCTGGCACCGCTCTTCCCGGACAAGGCGCGCACCGGCTCCGGCGATCGGGTGTCGCGGCCAGCCAGCGGTGGGGCCGCGCTGACGAGCGATATCACCGGCCGGGCGCGAATCGATTTTGCCCTTCCCGAAGGCCGGCTGCCGTTCAGCGGCACCTACACGGTGAATGCGGGTCGCGTCAAAGTGGCCGGCTACGAGGCGCGCGACGTCGTCGCGCGCGGCCGTATCGACGGTCAGACGGTGCGTGTCGACGCGAAGGCGACCGCGTATGGCGGCCGCGCCACCGCGATTGGTACTGTGAAGTTCGGCCCGCGACTGGACCTCGCGCTGCAGGGACGGGCGACGGACGTCGACCTCCGCAACCTGCCCGCTTCGCTCAGCGTCCCCTTCGTGCCGAGCAGCATCAACACGGCATACACGCTGAACAGCCAGGGCAACGTCTTTTCCGGAACCTTCGCGCTCGACGAGTCGATGCTGGCCGGCGCGACCCTCGCGCAGGGGACCACCGGCTCGTTCCACGTCGGAGAGGGCGCACCTCAATACAGTGCGAAGGGCGACGTCGCCCATCTCGATCTCCAGCAAGTCGGCCAGCATTTCGAGGTATCCGCGCTCGCGTCCGAGCGGTACCACAGCGATATCAGCGCCTCCTTCGACGTGAGCGGGAGCGGGGGAGGCCGGTATCCACTGGCGCTGGATGCCACCGGCACGGTCGTGCAGAGCACGCTCTTTGGCGCCAGCTTTCCGAAGCTGAATTTCACGACGAACCTCGCCGAGGGCGACCTGCACGTGAAGGCCGACGGTGAGTTCGCCAATCTGAACCCGGCGACGGTATCGGGCAACGAGAAGGCCGCGGGCATGGTGTCGGGCACGGTCGACGTCGACACGACGCTGCGTGGCTACGCCGACGGTGTGACGGCCGACAGCATCGATCTGTCCGGACGGATCGTGCTGGGGAATTCGACGGTCGGCGATCTGTCGATCGATATGGCCGATATCCAGGGCCAATACAGCAACCGCGAGGGAAACCTGGAGATGCTGACGGTGACCGGCGCCGACGTGAGCATCACCGGTCACGGGCCGATCTCGCTCACCGACACCGGCTCCACCAATCTGACGCTGCATGCCGAGACCGCGGCGCTCGACGCGGTGGGGAAAATAGTCGGGCAGCCGCTCAAGGGCGCGGCCGCCATCGACGCGACCGTGACCGGAAACGCGCGGTCGCTCGAGGCCAAAGGCACGCTCAAGGGCAGCGATATCGGTCAGGGCGAGAACGAGGCGTTGAGTCTCACCAGCAACTTCGAGGTGACCGTGCCCGACCTGACGCCGGCGAGCGCGGTGGTGCGCGCGAGCAATATGGCGACGTTCGTCGAGGTCGGCGGCCAGAAGATTACCGAGCTCTCCGCCGGCGTGACCTATTCGCAGTCGAAGCTCGATTTTCAGGCGAAGGCGCAGGAAGGCATGAGAGAGCTGGAAGCAGGCGGCAGCGTCGTCTTCCACCCTGAATACCAGGAGATCGTCCTGCCTTTCCTCGCGCTGCGGGCCGAGAAGATCGAATGGCGAACGCCGGACGGCTCGGACGCACGTGTGCAGTACTCAAAGGAACGCGTGACGATCGAGCATCTGCAGCTCGCCAACGGCGATCAGCAGATCAAGGCGGACGGCGTGATCGGTTCCGATAGTGATCCGCTGCACGTGCAGGCCCAGAACATCGACGTGGCCCAGCTCGACGCGCTGTTTCTCGGCGATCAGCGCATCGGCGGACGGTTCTCCGCGGATGCGATGGTCAGCGGTCCGATAGCCAAGCCCCGCGTCGACGGGGAGTTCACGCTGGCCCAGGGCTCGTTTCAGACCTACAAGTTCGACTCCCTCGCGGGGAAGGTATCGTACGTCGAGGACGGCGTGAGCCTCGACGTCCGACTGCAGCAGACACCCGCCGAATGGCTGGCGGTCAAGGGAACCGCGCCGCTGACGCTGTTCAAGCCGACCCCACCGGAGAAAGCGGGTGCGCATCAGGCGCCCGCGCCCGGAGACTCCATCGAGCTCGCGGTGACGAGCAGTCAGGTCAACCTCGCGGTCGTTCAGGGTTTCACGTCCGCGATTACGAATGTGACCGGCAACCTTCAGGCGAATATCAAGGTCACCGGCTCGGGTTATGACCCGCACCTCGACGGCTCGGTCGAGATCCGCGGCGGCTCCTTTGCCGTCCCGGAGCTCGGCACGAAGTACACCGGTCTCGACACGCGCCTCGATCTGAATGCGGAGGGGCTGTCGATTCAGCAGTTCAGTATTCTGGACGATCGCGGCTTCCCGATGACGATCGGCGGGACGCTCTCCCTCCATTCGAGAGCCCTGGGCGCGTTCGACATCAAAGTGCAGTCGAGCAAATTCGAAGTCGTCGACAACAAGCTCGCCGACGTCAAGCTGAACACCGACGTGCACGTGACCGGCGAGCTGCACAAGCCGAAGGTCGAGGGCTCCATCAGGGTGGAGAACGCCACCCTCAACGTCGCCGAATTGCTACGACGGTTCGCGGCCGATCCCTACGCCACGCAGGAGACGTCGCTCGGCGACGCCGCGGAGAAGCCGGCAACGGAGAAGCCAGCTGTCGAACCGCAGCCAAGCATGTTCGATGCGCTGGAGATGAACGTCAACTTCTCCATTCCCAACAACATGGTCATCAAAGGGAACGGCATCGAGGCGCCGAACGCACCCGTGTCACTGGGCGACGCGAGCATCACCGTGGGTGGCGAGCTGCAGATTCAGAAGCCGCCGAGTGGACGCGTGCAGGTGATTGGCGACATCAACACCGTCCGAGGCATTTATACGTTCCAGGGCCGCCGCTTCGACATCGAGCGTGATGGACGCATCGGCTTCTCGGGTGGGGACGAGATCAATCCGGTCCTCAATCTGCGCGCGCGCCGGGAGATCTCGGGCATCGAGACGTTCGTCAACGTGCGCGGCACGATGAAGCGGCCCGAGCTGACCTTCACCAGCAACCCGCCGCTCGAAGAGGCCGACGTCCTCGCCCTCATCGTCTTCAATCAGCCCGTCAATCAATTGGGCGAGGGCGAGCAGCTCTCGCTGACCGAACGCGCCGGCGCACTGGCCAGCGGTTATCTCACCTCCGGTCTGTCCCGCTCGATCGGCAACGCGCTCGAGCTCGACGAGTTCAGCATCCAGGCCCAGGGGGAGAACGGGCAGGGACCGAGCCTGACCGTTGGCGAGCAGGTCGGGAAGAATCTGTTCTTCCGTCTGCGACAGGCGTTCGGCGCCGAAGCCACGACGGAAGTGATTCTCGAGTATCAGATTCGCAGCTACCTGCGGGCGCAGGCGTCGGTCGCTGAAGGCGACCTGCAGAAGGAGCAGTTCCGCCGCATCGAACGTGCCGGCCTGGATCTGATCTTCTTCTTCAGCTACTGAACCTCCTGCACCTTCGTGACCTCCACTCGCGCGTCATTGAAACAGGCGCCTCCGCCGAGGTCGGTCAGCGTGTCCGGCGCAACGGCATTGGCGGTCGATCCGTTCGTGGTGTGACGCCGCCAGAGCCCCTTCGGCAGCGACACGGTGCCGCGGCGGATCCAGGCGCCTACGGCCGCCGGACACCGGATCTCCCCGATCGCACTGACGATCCGCACCGCATCGCCCTCGACGATGCCGCGCGCTGCCGCGTCGTCGGGATGCATGAGCAGTCGCACCTCCGGCCGTGGCAGCTCGGACATCGTCGAGCTCACCGTCCGTTCGCTGGCCGGTGAGATCAGGGCAAGCGGGTAGTCGGCAGTTGCCGGGTCGGGAATGTAGCCGTAGAGGCCGCGCGGCGCTGCCGCGTCGAGCGCGGCCGGAAACAAGTCGACTCTTCCGTCCGGCGTCAGCGGCCGGACGTCGACGAACTGCACCGGCCGCCCCCCGAAGGGAGGCGTGGCCGCGCCGGTCTCCTGCAGATCGGCGGCGATGCCGGCGGGAAGCTGGTGCAGCACATCGAGCATTTCCTCGAGCTCACCCGCGGGGTCGTCGTCGTGACGCAGATCCAGCCGCGCGATCAGATCGCCGAAGACGTCGGCATTCGAACGGGCCTCCTCCACTGGTTCGATGACCGGCTTGGTGAGGCGCAAGCTGATGGGACCGTACGCACGCGCCAGATCGTAGCCCTCCAGGAACGTCGTGGCGGGCAGGAGCACGTCGGCGTACACGGCCGTGTCGGTCATCACCTGATCGAAGACCACGGTGAAGAGGTCGTCACGGGAGAGACCCGCGATGACGCGATTCTGGTCTGGCGACGTCGCCGCCGGGTTCGAGTTGTAGACGAAGAGCGCCTTGACTGGAGGCCCGTCGGGCTCGG
>Ga0207701_10007514_pt1 | contig 10823 bp, 10 predicted proteins | sample KBSSwiSSwithPhiX_FD_184294 | JGI IMG/M metagenome (GOLD analysis project Ga0207701, IMG submission 184294) | Switchgrass rhizosphere bulk soil microbial communities from Kellogg Biological Station, Michigan, USA, with PhiX - S5 (SPAdes) (version 2) | ecosystem: Environmental > Terrestrial >...
AGGCGTCGAGCCACTCGGCGGCGCGGCGGGAGCAGAGGCCGCCCCCGAGGCGCACGACGAGGTCGGGACGGGCCGAGAGCGCCCATCCCTCGTTGCGGAGCAGGAGATCCAGGTGAGCCACCGCCGGCTGTCCGGGGGCCCAGCGCACGTTGCTCGCCGCCTCGGCGAGCACCGGGTAGCCGTGGGACGCGGCGAGGGCGCGCACGGCGGTGCCCAGCCGGTCGGCGCGAGCACGGGGGCCGACCACCACCACGCCGCGCTCGGCGGCGGCCAGACGGCGGCGGACCGCCTCGAGCTCGGCGGCGGGCGGGAGAGATGCGGGTGGGACGGTGCGCAGGAACGGCGCGTCGCCCCGGCCGTCGAGCGCCTCGGCATCGAGGCCGGGAGGGACCGGGGCGTCGGGGACCGGCGCGAGCGGCTCGCGAAACGGAACGTCGAGGTGTACCGGACCGGAGAGACGGCCGGCGGCGGCGGAGGCGGTGCGGGAGACGACCGCGCGGAGATGGCGGAACGCGGCCGAGCTCGCCTCGGGAACGGGGAGGGTCTCCGCGGCGCGGGTGAAGCGGCCGAAGAGGCCGTCCTGCGGCATCGTCTGCGCCGCGCCGAACCCGTGGAGCTCCCAGGGCCGGTCCGCGGTGAGGGCGATCAGCGGGATGCCCGACGCGGAGGCCTCGACCATCGCCGGGAAGAGGTGGGTCCCGGCGCTGCCGGAGGTGACGAGCACGGCGGCGGGGCGACCCGACTCGAGGGCGAGGCCGAGGGCAAAGAAGCCGGCGACCCGCTCGTCGAGGACCACCCAGCTGCGGACGTCCGGAGCGGCCTCGGCCGCGGCGAGGGCCAGCGGGGCACTGCGCGCGCCGGGACAGAGGACGACGTCTCGCACCCCACCCCGCTGGAGCTCCTGGACGAGAGCCCGGGCCCAGAGGGTGTTGAGCGAGGGCACGGGGTCAGCCCTCCACCCCGAACGCGCGGAGCATGAAGCGCGCCTTCACGGCGGTCTCGGTCCACTCGCCCTCGGCGGTGGACCCCGGAACGCAGCCCGCCCCGGAAAAGAGGCGTGCGGCGTTGCCCCGGACGAGGGCGCAGCGAAGGGCTACGCGGAGGTCGGCGCGGTCCGGGCCGATCCAGCCGATGGCGCCGGCGTACCAGCCGCGGGCGAGGCGCTCGTGGGTGCGGAGGAAGGCCAGCGCCTCGTCCCGCGGAGTACCGCCGACCGCGGCGGTGGGGTGCAGCGCGCGGACGACGTCGGCCGGGGTGATGCCGGACCGGAGCCGGGCGCGCACCGGAGTCCGGAGGTGGGAGACGTACCCGAGCGCGAGCGGCTCGGGCCTGGCGCCGATCTCCACTTCGGTGGAGAGCGGGAGCAGCGCCGCGCGGATGCTCTCCACCACGGCAGCGTGCTCGCGGGCCTCCTTGCGACCGCCGGTGAGCCGGTCCAGCTCGCCGGGCGCGGCGCTGCTGGCCAGGGCCTGGGTCTCCAGCCGGCCGGCCTCCAGGGTGAAGAGCCGCTCGGGGCTCGCGCCGAGGAGGGTGGTGCCGTCCTCGGCGCGGAGCTCGTACCCGACGGCCGGGCCGGCGATGGAGCGCATCCGCTCGCGGACGGCCGGAAGGACGAGCGGCGCGTCGGCCTCGATCTCGAGGGCGCGGGCGAGCACCACCTTGCGCAGGTGGCCCGACTCGAAGGTGGCGAGCGCCTCGGAGACGAGGGCGTCCCACGCGGTGCGGTCCTGGGGCCGGAGATGGGGCGCGCGCGCCGGAGCGTGAGCGTCAGTCGAGGACGACTCCACCAGGCGCTCCCTGGCCTGGGCGAGCGCGGCGGCCGCGCGCTCGCGTGCGGCGTCGAGCCCACCCTCGCCGACGCGGACGAAGACACGGAGCTCGGCGGTGCGGCCGTCGGTTCCCAGGAGCAACCGGGGGACGAGGGCCCATGCCGGGGGAAACGCCTCCCACCAGCGATCGAGCGGAGCGGAGGCATCGAAGGCGAAGCCGCCGAACCAGGGCGCCGGCGGCCGAGCGTCGCCTCCCTCCGTCACGACCTCCGAGCGGGCCACCGCCTCGAGGAGCTCGACGTGACCGGGAGCACGGAGTGTCGCGGAGACGCCGGTGCCGGCCCAGCTCCACGCGCCGTCGGACCAGGAGAGCGTCCAGGGCTCGGGCAGGCGCAGGGCAGGCGAGACGCGGGCCGCGATGCCCAGGAGCTGCACGCGACCGGAGGTGATTCCTTGCATGAGGTGACGCATCGTGAGCTGGACGCGGATGCTGTTGAGGTTCTACGTCCGCCGGGCTATCCCTGCACCGGAAGTTCAAGGAGCCTTGAACCCCTTGAATTCCATATCTCGATGAGACCCACAAGTCCTGCCGCTGATCCGTCGATCCCGGCACGCGTGCTCAGGACCGCCCGTCCGTCCGGTACGCGCGTCGCCGTGGGCCCGGTGGAGGTCGGTGGATCGGCCTTCGTGGTGGCTGCGGGACCCTGCGCGGTGGAGAGCGCGGCGCAGACCGAGGCCGCGGCGGAGGTGGTGGCGGCGGCGGGAGCGCACCTGCTGCGTGGCGGCGCCTTCAAGCCGCGGACGAGCCCCTACGCCTTCCAGGGGCTGGGGGATGCGGGGCTGGCGATCCTCGGGCGGTCGGGTGGGCGCCACGGGCTGCCGGTGGTGGCCGAGGTCCTCGAGACGTCGCAGCTGGCCTCGATGATCGACCACGTGGACGTGCTCCAGGTGGGCGCCCGGAACATGCAGAACTTCGCCCTGCTCCGCGCGCTGGGGAAGGTGCGGCGGCCGGTCCTGCTCAAGCGCGGGTTCTCGGCGACGGTGGACGAGTGGCTGCTCGCGGCCGAGTACCTGCTCGACGGAGGCAACACCCAGGTCATCCTCTGCGAGCGCGGCATCCGCACCTTCGAGACGGCGACGCGGAACACGCTCGACCTCGCCTCGGTGGCGCTGGTGAAGCAGCGGAGCCATCTGCCAGTCCTGGTCGATCCGTCACATGCGACCGGGCTGCGCGAGCTGGTCATTCCGATGGCGCTGGCGGCGGCGGCGGCCGGGGCGGACGGGCTGCTGGTCGAGGTGCACTCCCGGCCCGACGAGGCGCTGTGCGATGGACGTCAGGCGCTGACGCCGGAGCTGTTCGCGGAGCTGATGCAGCGTTTGCCGGCGGTGCTCCACGCGGTGGGGCGCACGCTGCACCACCGGGTGTCGACCGCGCCGGCGGTCCGGGCGGTCTCGCCATGAGCGAGCAGGTCCGGGAGATGTTCTCTTCGATCGCGACGAGGTACGACGTCACCAACGTCGTCCTGAGCTTCGGGGTGGACCGGTGGTGGCGGCACGTCACGGTGAGGACGGCACGGACCGGCCCGGGGATGCGAGTGCTCGACTGCGCGACGGGGACCGGGGACCTGGCGCTGGCATTCCGGCGGACGGGTGCGGAGGTGGTGGGGACGGACTTCTGCGCGCCGATGCTCGAGCCGGCGCGGGAGAAGGCACGGGCGGCGGGGCTCGACGTGACCTTCGAGGTGGCGGACGCGATGGCGCTCCCCTACCCCGACGCGAGCTTCGACGTGTCGTCGATCTCCTTTGGGATCCGGAACGTGGACGATCCGGTGCGGTGCCTGCGGGAGATGGCGCGGGTGGTGAAGCCGGGCGGTCAGGTGCTGGTGCTCGAGTTCGGGCAGCCGCACGGGATCTGGGGCGGGCTGTACAGGCTGTACTCGCGGGTGGTGATGCCTACCGTGGGAGGGCTGCTGACCGGAAACAAGGCGGCCTATCAATATCTGCCACGGACGGCCGCGGCGTTCCCGGCCGGCGGGCGTTTTCTCGAGTTGATGGAACGCTCCGGAGCGTTCCGGGAGCGCTCGGCGCGGCCATTCACGGGCGGCATCACCTGGCTGTACCGGGGAGTCGTCGCGGGCTGACGCTGCGCACGGAATCCTGCGGGGACGCTGCCCGTGTGTCATCGTTTCTCTCCACTGCTGTTCCGGCTACGCCTGGGTCGCCCGGGTACGGTCAGAGCTCCACGTCGTCCTGAGGAACATTCGATGACCGTCCCGAAGATCCTGCTCTCCTGTGCGGCAGTCCTGGCGTTCGGCTGTGCCACCACCGAGTCCGCGGCCCCCGCAGCGGCGAAGCCGGCGGCTCCCTCCCGTCCCACCGTTCCGGCGGAGGTCGAGGCTCCCTCCAGCGCCACGCTGGTGGTCCAGCTCTTCGCGAAGGGGACGCAGAACTACCGGTGCCAGGCGACGTCGACGGCGGGCGCGGCGGAGTGGAAGCTGGTGGCTCCCGAGGCGGAGCTCTTCCGGGCGGAAGGCGGAGAGCTCGCGGGCACGCACGGCGCCGGGCCGTCGTGGACCCTGAAGGACGGCAGTGGAGCGAAGGGCGACGCGCCGAATGCGAAGAAGGCCGCATCGCCCGAGGGCGGCTCCGTTGCCTGGCTCCTGATTCCCGCGCAGTCGAACGGTCAGCCCGGTGAGCTGCAGGGAGTGACGCTGGTCCAGCGCATCGGGACGCACGGAGGGATCGCTCCGGCAGGTGGTTGTGATTCGTCGAGCGTGGGCGCCGAGACGAAGGTGCCGTACACGGCGACGTACGTGTTCTATCGCTGAGCGCTCATCCGAGGCTCGGGTCGTCGAGACGCCCCGGGGAGAAGCGCCTCGAGGAGACGCGGGCGGGACGGGCATCGCCGCGGCGGCCGTCCCGGGCGGCCTGCGCGTTCCTCGGTCCCTCGGGGGATGCACGCTGGCGTGCGGAAGCACAGCGGCGCGGGCTCATCCCGGGCAACACGGAACACGTCCACCGAGCTCGGAGCACGCCTGCCGGAACAGCGTTCGCCTCCCATCCGGCTGGAGGTGCAATAGCAACTGAGCCCGCACTGACGGTGATCGAAGAACGATGAATCGCGAGGATGCAGCGGTTCCACTCGCACCCCATGTCATCGAAGTTGCTATTGCACCTCGAGGCCGGGGACGGGACTGCGGTGCCGCCGGCGGTCCTTCCTACGGCTGGCGGGCGAGTCTCGCGAAGGGCCGCACGCGCAGCGAGTCGAGGACGTCGTCCAGCGCATGCTGGCCTCGCGCTGACGCGTCGTCCGTCCCCAGGGTGTCGAAGTCGATCTGGATGCGCGGCGTGCAACTCTCGACAGCGAGCGCCGCATGGGGATGCCGGCGATCCACGGCGATCGACGAGCTCCCGAGCCTCGACCGGCAGAGCCGTCCCTCGAGTGCCGTGATGTCGCTCGGGGGAGCCCTCCGCCATCGGATGCCCAGCGCGCCGACGTTTCTCAAGCCCTCGAACACCACGAGGCCATCCGGGCCCACCCCGTCGGCCCACTGCGCTTTCCCCCCCCGCGCGCGAGGCGGCTCGGCCTCTACAATCTCGACCCCTCGAAGTCGTAGATCTTGTCCACCGCGATCTGCCGGTACCGGTCCGCCTTCAGCGCCCGCTTCGAGGCCTCCCAGGTCAGCTGGACCGGTGGCGCCTCGGGCATGACCTTCTTCCGCCGCTTCACTTCCTTCTTGATCGACTTCGCCGCCTCGCGGGGGTGGAAGCAGAACGCCGAGCTGAAGACCAGCGCCCCGTCGAACGGGATCAGCCGCGCCTCCAGGATGTCCCCCTTCTCCAGGCCCACCGTGTGGCGGCGCTCGGTGACGTCGAACTCCTTGCCCCCGAACAGCTCCCGCAGCCGCACGACGCCCGGCTTGATCTTCCGGACCTCGAACAGCCCGTGCACCGTCTCGGTGAAGCTCCGGAACGCCGCGACCTCGGCCGCATCTCCCGCCGCCGTCCGCCCGTCGAGGAACTCCTCCGCCGGCGTCTTCCCTCCCTCGGGCTGCTTCCGGTCGAAGAGGTAGTAGTCGAGGAACGACGCCATCCTCATCTCGAACTGCTTGTCGTCCTCGAAGACCTCACCGGTGCGCTGGAAGTACTCGGCCTTGGCGGCGAGGAGGTCGGGCTTTCGCTCCTCGTGGCTGGCGAACGCGATGAGCTGGTCCAGGTACGCTTGGTAGGACAATGGGTCGATCCCGGGGGGCTGGGCCCGCGAATCTACCGCGCCATCGCCTGCGTGAAGCGGGCGAATAGGTGCCGCGCATCGTGCGGCCCCGGGCTCGATTCGGGGTGGTACTGGACGCTGAAGGCCCTGGCGTCGGGGATCTCCAGGCCCTCCACGGTGTGGTCGTTGAGGTTCAGGTGGGTGACGTTCGCCTTCCCCTTCACCGAGGCCTCGTCCACCGCGAAGCCGTGGTTCTGGGCGGTGATCTCCACCTTGCCGGTCAGCAGATCCTTCACCGGCTGGTTCGCCCCCCGGTGGCCGAACTTCATCTTGTAGGTCGTCCCCCCGATGGCCCGGGCCAGGATCTGGTGCCCGAGGCAGATCCCGAAGACCGGCACCTTGCCCAGGAGCGCCGCCACGGCGCGGTCCGTCCCGCTCACCGCCGCCGGATCTCCGGGACCATTGGTCAGGAAGACGCCATGGGGGCGCCGCGCCAGGACCTCCTCCACCGGCGTGGCCGCCGGGACGACCGTCACCCGGCACCCCGCGTCGACCAGGAGCTGGATCATCGCCTTCTTCAGACCGTAGTCGTAGGCGATCACCTCGAACCGGAGATCGGGCGGCGGCCGCTCGGGGGTGAAGACCGCCGGGGTGGGCTCGGTGAACACGTAGGGCTTCCGCGTGCTGATCCCCGTGACCAGGTCCCGCCCCTCCATCCCCGGGGCCTTGCGGGCCCTCTCCACCAGCGCCGCGGCCGAGTGCCCCTCGCTGGAGATGACCCCCATCTGCGCCCCGCGAGTCCGGATGTGCCGCACCAGCTTCCGGGTGTCGATGCCCTGCAGCCCCACCACGCCGTGACGCTCGAGGTAGGCGTCGAGCGTCTCCGACGCCCGCCAGTTGCTGGCAGCCCCGGACAGCGAGCGGACGATCATCCCCACGGCGTGGGGCCGGGCGCTCTCGTCGTCGACCGGGTTCGTCCCGACGTTGCCCATCTCGGGCGCGGCCATGGTCACCACCTGGCCCACGTAGGACGGGTCGGTGAGGATCTCCTGGTAGCCGCTCATCGAGGTGTTGAAGACGACCTCGCCCACCGTCTCCCCGGTGGAGCCGAACGCCTGCCCCTCGAAGGTCGTTCCGTCTGCCAGAGCCAGGATGGCTCGCCTCGTCATCGTCTCTCCTCGAGGGGCCAGACCGTCCGCCCCCCCACCACTGTCCGCACCACCCGCCCGGTGACCTTGCGGCCCTCGAAGGGAGTGTTCCGGCTCTTGGACTGGAAGCGCGCCGCCTCGACCGTCCACTCGGCGCCGGGGTCCACTAACGTCACGTCGGCCGGCGCGCCCGGAGCGAGGTGCCCGCCGGGAAGCCCGAAGGTCGCCGCCGGCCCCGACGTGAGCAGCTCCACCGCGCGAACCGGACCGAGCACCCCCGCGCGGACCAGCTCCAGGGTGAGGGGAAGCGCCGTCTCGAGGCCGACGACCCCGTTGGCGGCCTCGGCGTAGGGCACCTGCTTCTCCATGATCCCGTGGGGAGCGTGGTCGGTGGCGACGGCGTCGATCGTTCCGTCGGCCAGCCCGTCCCGGACCGCGGCCACGTCCTCCGGATGCCGCAGCGGTGGGTTCATCTTGGCGTGGGTGTTCCAGCCCTCCACCGCCTCGTCGGTGAGGGTGAAGTGATGCGGAGCGGCCTCCGCCGTGACGTGAAGCCCTCGCCGCTTCGCCTCCCGGACCAGGGCCACGCTGGCGGCGCAGCTCAGGTGCGCGACGTGGAGCCGCCCGCCCACCTCCTCCAGAAGCACGAGGTCCCGGGCCACCATCGCCACCTCGGCCGAGCGCGGGATGGGCAACAGCCCCAGCCGTGTCGCCCGCGGGCCTTCGGTGAGCGCGCCGCCCGCGGAGAGCGTGAGGTCCTCCTCGTGGACCATGACCGGCAGCCCGAGCGGCGCCGCGTAGAGCAGCACCCTGCGCATCAGGCTCGCGCTCATCACCGGCCGGCCGTCGTCGGTCACCGCAACGCAGCCTGCGTCCCGGAGCGCGCCCAGCTCCGCCATCTCCTCTCCGAGGAGCCCCTTGCTGATGGCTCCCACCGGGTACACCCGCGCCAGGTCCGCCTCCGCCGCCCGCTGCCGGATGAGCCGCGTGACCAGCGCAGAGTCGTTGACCGGCCGGGTGTTGGGCATCGCCGCCACCGCGGTGAAGCCACCCGCCACCGCGGCGCGCGTGCCGGTGAGGATGGTCTCCTTCCCCTCCTCGCCCGGCTCACGCAGGTGCACGTGCAGGTCGATGAAGCCCGGGGTGACCCACAGCCCCTGGGCCTGGATCTCCTCGGCCCCGTCGAGGCGCAGCGGCTTCTCGGACACCGCGGCCACCTTCCCGTCCTCCAGCCGCACGTCCCGGACCCCGTCCACGCGGTTCCGCGGGTCGATGACCCGGCCGCCCCGGATGACCACCGGCTTGCTCATCCGCAGGCCTCCAGAATTGCCATGCGCACTGCGACCCCGTTCGCCACCTGCTCGAGGATGACGTTGGCCGGACCGTCGGCCACCTCCGGCGCGAGCTCCACGCCCCGGTTCACCGGCCCTGGATGCATCACCACCGCGTCCGGCTTCAGCGAGCGGGCGCGCCCGAGTGTGAGCCCGAAGGCCCGGGCGTACTCGGCGGAGGTGGGGAACATCGACTCCTTCTGCCGCTCCAGCTGGACCCGGAGCATCATCACCGCGTCGGCCTCCTCGAGCGCTGCATCGATGGACGGGACCACCCGCGCACCCAGCGCGTCGAGACCCACCGGCACCAGCGTGGGCGGACCGGCGACCACCACCCGCGCCCCCAGGGCGGTGAGGCAGTAGACGTTGCTCCGGGCGACCCGGCTGTGAAGCACGTCGCCCACGATGGCCACCGTCTTCCCCTCCAGGCTCCCCCAGCGCTCGTGGAGGGTGAAGGCGTCGAGCAAGGCCTGAGAGGGGTGGGCGTGGGTCCCGTCGCCCGCATTCACCACGGAGCAGCGGACCTGACCCGCGACGAGGTGCGCCGCCCCCGAGGCCGGGTGCCGGAGGACGATGATGTTCGCCCCCAGCGCCTCCACGTTCCGGACGGTGTCCACCAGCGACTCGCCCTTCGACACGCTCGAGGTCGCGGCGTTGAAGTTGAGGACGTCCGCGCCGAGCGCCTTCGCCGCGCGCTCGAACGACAGCCGGGTCCGGGTGCTGTTCTCGAAGAAGAGGTTCGCCACCACCCGGCCGGCGAGCGACCTCAGCGGGGTGCCGGCCCGCAGGCCACGGCCGTGGAGGCGCGCCCGTCCGAAGAGGAGCTCGATGTCGTGGCGAGACATCCCCTCGGTGGTCAGCAGGCTGCGCGGCGAGAACGGGTTCACGGCCGGACGGTCGCCTCCCGCGACGTGTGGAAGTTCAGCGTCCAGTAGCGCTCCAGCGGCTGGAGCTTCACCGTGCGCCCGTAGTCCACCGTGAGCCGGCCGGACTTCCCGTCCGCGCCCCGCTCGAGCTTCACGTCGTCCGGCTCGAGGCCCAGGCCGGGAACCTGGACCTGCTTCCCGTCCTGCTCCTCCCAGTGGTAGCCGACGCGCTCAAGGCGCAAGGCGACGGTCTTCTGGATCGCCGCTGGATCCATGCCCAGGTTCTCCGACGTCAGCTGACCGGCCCCGGCCGCGAGCGCCTCGCGGACGTCCAGATCATCCAGCCAGAGGGGAATGCAGAGCCACGCGAGGTAGCCCCCGGAAAGCACGGCGACGGTCAGGGTCAGGTTGACCAGGTTCACCGCGCCGCGGGGCCGTCGCACGAGCGTCTCGGATACGCTGCCTGTGCTCCGCCGTCAATGGCTGCGGCGGGGCGCCCACCGGGGCTCACCTGACCTGGCGGAAGAACCGCTCGGTCCGGATGCCCGTGCCACCGAAGAGGTCGGCCCCGAGCCCCCCGTGGGAGAGCGACAGCCAGACGATCATCGCCTTTCCCTTGATGTTGCCGTAGGGCACGAAGACCACCGTCCTCCGCGGCCCACCCAGGCCGAAGCGGCTGTCCAGGCTGTTGTCGCGGTTGTCGCCCATGACGAAGAGCGACTTCGGTGGGACCCGGATCGGCCCCTCGGGCGCCGTCTCCCGCCGGATGTCCTCCTCGAGGAGGATGTCGTGCTCCTTGCCTCCCAGGGTCTCCTTCCAGAGGTCCGGGTGCTGCACCCGCCAGGGGCTGTCCTCTGGCCGGTCCCAGATCTCGACCTGGCGGTCCGCAAGCTGCGCCGGCACCACATGCCCGTTGAGGTAGACCCGGTCGTCCTTCAGCTCGATGACGTCGCCGGGGATGCCCACGACCCGCTTGATGTAGTCCTGCCCGGTGATGGGATTCTCGAAGACGATGACGTCCCCGCGCGCCGGCGGGCGGACGATGACGAAGGGCACCACGTTCGCCCACGGGATGTGCACGCCGTAGATGAACTTGTTCACGAAGATCTGATCCCCGATCTGCAGCGTGGGGAGCATCGAGCCGCTCGGGATGCGGAACGGCTCGATGAAGATCGCGCGGATGAGCAGCGCCACCGCCAGGGCCTTGGCGATGCCGATGCCGATCCCCACCGCGTTCTGTTTCCGGAACGCAGGAACCAGCCGGGCGGCCTGGTCGGACAGGGTGTGGATCTCCTTGTCCAGCGCGGCGGCGTCCCCGGCGGCCACGGCGGCGTCCACGCGGGCCGCTCCGTCCACCAGGCGGTCGCGGGCCGCGGCGTCGTGGACCGAGCCGAGCCCGTGTGACAGCTCGCCGGTGAGCTCCCGCGCGTCGTGCCGGAGCCGCCGGAGCGTCGCCCCTCCACGGTCCGCCATGCGCCAGACCAGCACCCCCACGA
>Ga0207701_10007515_pt1 | contig 10823 bp, 6 predicted proteins | sample KBSSwiSSwithPhiX_FD_184294 | JGI IMG/M metagenome (GOLD analysis project Ga0207701, IMG submission 184294) | Switchgrass rhizosphere bulk soil microbial communities from Kellogg Biological Station, Michigan, USA, with PhiX - S5 (SPAdes) (version 2) | ecosystem: Environmental > Terrestrial > Soil...
CCCATGAGGCACCAGTTATAATAAAATTGATGTCCGTATTGTTCTCCAACAGCGTCGAGTACACGCAATGCCTGAGCGATCACTTCCGGTCCTATTCCATCACCTGGTATTACGGCTATATTCTTATGCATAAATTCTATGGATGTAATTGCTTTTCAAATGCTTCAATACTGCTTCTTAACGTCAACAAATAATCGATATCGTCGTACCCATTCAACAGGCATTCTTTTTTATATGGATTAATGTCGAATTTTTCTGCTGCACCAGTTGATGACAAACTAATTGTTTGTGCAGGCAGGTCTACTTTGATCAGGGTATCAGGATCTTTTTCAATGGCCATAAAAATTTGCTCCAGGAATTCATCAGAAACTTTCACGGGGAGTAAAAAATTATTGAGCGCATTGTTGCTGAAAATGTCAGCAAAAAAACTACTCACTACCACATCAAATCCAAAATCCTTCAAAGCCCATGCTGCGTGTTCACGGCTTGATCCGCAACCGAAATTTTTTCCGGCAACCAGGATGCTTCCACCGTATATATTGTTATTTAAAACGAAACCAGGTTTTGGTTCTGCTTCATTGTTGTGTTCATAACGCCAGTCGCGGAACAGATTTTTTCCGAAACCATCACGCGTTGTTCCTTTAAGAAACCTTGCTGGAATGATCTGGTCCGTATCCACATTTTCTATAGGCAGTGGTACTGCTGTTGAGGTGACGATATCTATACTTCTTTTCTGCATAAATTATATTCCTAGATAAGTTCCCTGATATCTGCAATTTTTCCGGTGATGGCCGCGGCAGCAGCGGTAAGTGGAGAAGCCAGCAATGTTCTTGCATTTTGTCCCTGTCTTCCCTCAAAATTCCTGTTGCTGGTACTGATACAATATTTTCCTGCGGGTATCTTGTCTTCATTCATACCAAGGCATGCGGAGCATCCTGGCTGACGAAGTTGAAATCCTGCCGCTTCAAACACTTTATCGATCCCTTCTTTTATGGCCTGTTGTTCTACCTGTTTGCTGCCAGGCACTACCCAGACTTCTACATTATCCGCTTTCTTTTTTCCTTTCACAAATCCTGCAACAAGTCTCAGGTCTTCAATCCTGGAATTGGTGCAACTTCCGATAAAAACATAGTCCACTTTTTTTCCCTTGATCGGTGTACCCGCTTCAAGGCCCATATACTGAAGTGCTTTAATAAATGATGGTTGGTCGGCGCTGTTCAGTGATTCAACGGAAGGAATTTTCTCTGTGATACCGACTCCCATTCCCGGGTTGGTACCATAGGTGATCATTGGAGAGATTTCGGCGGCATTAATATGGATCTCTTTATCAAATACTGCATCCTGATCTGTGGTCAGTGTTTTCCAGTATTCAACTGCTTTATTCCATGCTTCTCCTTTAGGCGCAAATTCTCTTCCCTCAAGATACGAAAAACAAACTTCATCCGGAGCTATCAATCCGCCTCTTGCACCCATTTCAATACTCATATTGCAGATGGTCATCCTTCCTTCCATTGAAAGGTTGCGAATGGCCTCTCCGGCGTATTCGACAAAATAACCGGTTGCTCCTGATGCGGAGATCTGTGATATGATATGAAGGATAATGTCTTTTGATAAAACTCCTGGTTGTAATTCGCCTTCTACATTGATGCGCATTAGCTTAGGCCTGGTCTGTAAAAGACATTGTGTAGCCATCACCATTTCCACTTCGCTGGTACCGATGCCAAAAGCTATTGCTCCAAATGCCCCATGTGTTGAAGTATGGCTATCTCCACATACGATGGTCATGCCCGGTTGTGTGATACCGAGTTCAGGGCCGATCACATGCACGATCCCCTGGTATGGATGTCCAAGCCCGTATAATTCAATGCCGAACGACGCACAATTTGTTTTCAATGCTTCCACCTGTTTCCTCGACAATTCTTCGGTTATAGGTAGATGTTGGTTTATGGTAGGCACATTATGATCTGCAGTAGCAACAATTTGTTTTGGCCTGAAGACTTCGAGTCCGCGATTGGAGAGTCCCTGGAAAGCCTGGGGAGATGTTACTTCATGAATAAAATGTTTATCGATATAAAATACCGATGGTCCGCCTTCAATTGTTGAGACGATATGTTTATCCCAGATCTTATCGAATATTGTCTTACCCATTTTACTTTAAAACTTTCAGTACAGTTGTTAAAAAAGGCGTGGCTTTTGGCCACGCCACCAAAGCTGGACATGAGAAAAACTCTTTATACTAGGCCGTAACCGGCTGGTATTTTTTGGCTAATAAGAGAAGGTCTTCATCATTCACTTCTTTGATCTCGTCTGCCACTTTGAGAAACCTCTCATAGAGAACGTCTACATCATTTCTGCTAAATTCATAACCAAGATTGCGGAAACGGTAAGCAAGGGCTGATCTGCCACTTCTTGCCGTAAGTACAATTTTGGAAAGGTCGGCACCCACTTCTTCAGGGTTAATGATTTCATAAGTCTGCGCATCTTTAAGGAAGCCATCCTGGTGGATACCTGAAGAATGCGAAAATGCATTTGCACCTACAATTGCTTTATTAGGTTGAACCGGCATGCGCATCGTTTCTGCAACAAGACGGCTAACAGGATTTAATTGTGTTGAATTGATCTGTGTGTACAATCCCAGTTGCTGGTGTTGTTTGATCACCATCACAACTTCTTCAAGGGATGTATTACCTGCCCTTTCACCCAGTCCGTTGATGGTACACTCGATCTGCCTTGCACCATTCATGGCACCGGAGATTGAGTTTGCCGTTGCAAGTCCCAGGTCATTATGACAATGACAGGAAAGAATGGCTTTGTCGATATTGGGGACATTGTTGATCAGGTAAGCCATTTTCTCACCATATTGATGCGGAAGGCAATAACCTGTAGTATCCGGAATATTGATTGTAGTTGCACCTGCCTTAATAACGGCCTCCACTACACGAGCGAGGTATTCATTTTCTGTACGTCCTGCATCTTCTGCATAAAACTCCACATTGTCGGTATACTTCCTGGCCCACTTTACGCATTGAATGGCACGTTCAAGAATATCTTCCCTGTTACTGTTGAATTTGGAACGGATATGAAAATCTGAAGTGCCGATACCAGTATGAATTCTTGGTCTCACAGCGTATTTCAATGCCGCAGCGGCAGTTTCAATATCTTTTTGCACGGCCCGGCTAAGTCCGCATACCACTGCATTTTTAATAACCTTGGAAATTTCCGTCACAGCGTCAAAATCACCAGGGCTGGAAATGGGAAATCCGGCTTCGATGATATCGACTCCCAATGCCTCGAGTTGAAGGGCAATGTCGATCTTTTCAGCCGTGTTGAGTTTGCAACCCGGAACTTGTTCGCCATCCCTTAACGTTGTATCAAATATGTATATCCTTTCAGATGCCATAACTTTATTGAGTCGTAATCAAAAGAAAAAAGCAGGCCGTTGGTTTTTTATTGCTTATCAGGATAAAGGTAAAAACAGCCTGCTATCACGAATTTATCCCTATTAAACCGGGAAATAAATCCATTTTCATTTGTATTTTACGCCTCCGAAAAGGACTGATTTTAACTGTAACCCACGCCCGGTAAGGGTTGTAAAGAACTGTATGTACGATGCCCAACCGCTCAAAAGATGAATTATTCCAGTTGATTCAAACGTTGGAAAAGGCCGAAAAAAGGAATTTCAAACTGTTTGTTAAAAGGAATTCGGCTACGGATGACCTTAAGATCATCCAATTGTTTGATGCCCTGGATAAAATGGATCTCTACGATGAGGAACAACTGTTGCGGAAAAATCCAACCATAAAAAAACAACAGTTATCAAACCTTAAAGCTCATTTGTATAAGCAAATACTTTCCAGTTTGCGCATCATGCGTGATGATTCCAATATCGACATGCAACTGCATGAACAAATGGATCATGCGAGGATATTATATAACAAGGGACTCTACTCGCAGAGCTTGAAAATTCTGGCCCGGATCAAGGAAATCGCACGGGCTTTTAACCAGATTACTTTCTGGTTGCAGGCACTTATTTTCGAAAAAAAGATCGAGTCTTTACATATCACGAGAAGTTTTGAAGACAGGGCAGAACAACTGGCAAATGAAGTTGATGAGCTCGATGAAAGACTCGTGATGGTGGGTAAATTATCTAACCTGGCCCTTCAACTTTATGGCTGGTATATTCGTATGGGTCATGCGAGAGTGAAGCAGGATGAAGATGCGGTGAAACAATTTTTCGAACAACATCTTCCTGAAAATGCAGCTTCTTTCAAGGGTTTTTATGAAAAGCTTTATCTCTATCAAAGCTATGCATGGTATGGATTTATTCTCCAGGATTTCCTGTTATACTATCGAAATTGCCAACGATGGGTAGACCTGTTTGAGAAAGAACCTTTCATGAAAAAAGTGGAATCGCAACATTATATTAAGGGAATGCACAATTTGCTGAATGCACATTTTATGTTGCAGAACCATGTCAAATTCGAAGAGGTATTAGAAGAGTTTGAACGGTTTTATCATTCACCCGAAGCAAATAATAATAACAACAACCAGGTTCAGAGTTTCGTGTATCTGTATATCGCAAAACTCAACAAGCATTTCCTGGAAGGCAGCTTCAGCCAGGGTTTGAAGCTGATACCACATCTTGAAGAAAAATTGCAGGAACATGAATTGTTGCTCGACAGGCATAGGATACTAGTGTTCTATTATAAGATCGCCTGCCTTTATTTTGGTGCAGGGAATTACGACAAAACAATTGAATACCTGAACAATATCATTAACTGGAAAGTTGACCTTAGGACAGATCTGCAATGTTATGCCAGGTTACTTCACCTGATCGCACATTATGAACTGGGCAACTATGATATCCTGGAATATTTGATAAAATCTGTTTACCGGTTTATGGCGAAAATGCAAAATCTCAGCGTTGTAGAAAAAGAGATATTCAAATTTTTGCAACATACATTTCATCTTGATAGGGCACATGTCAGGATTGCTTTTGAGAAATTGCGTGACAAACTCCAAAGTTATGAAGGCAATCAGTTGGAAAGTCGTTCGTTTATGTATCTGGACATTATCTCCTGGCTCGACAGTAAAATTAAAAATGTCCCTGTGCAGGACATAATGCGCGAGAAATACCAGCAAAGGGAAAAGGTCAGGAAATGAACTAACAGTATCCAATGAAAAAACTGTTATCCGTATACTTTTTATTATTGTCATTGATGGGAACCGGAACAGAAAAATCTGTTCATGTCCAGTTGCCTGTAGATAGTGTTCCCGGTTCAAAGCATAAGGCAGTCAGGCCTATTGATGCAAAGTCATTTATTTTACCCGGTTCACTGATCGGGGTTGGTGCTATTCTGACTTTTACAAATTCGAACCTGGATAGTTTGGTTCAGGATGAAATAACACAGGAATTGCCGGGTTTCCATACTGGTCTCGACAATGTCCTGATGGTGGCACCTGCGGTTGCAGTTTTTGGGTTAAACGCAGCAGGCGTCAAAGGAAAGAATAACCTGCTGCATGCAACAGAATATTATTTAACGGCGCTGCTAATCAGTTTGGGAACCAGCGAAATCCTGAAAAAGGTGATCCATGTGGAAAGACCCGATCAGTCGGGCAACAATTCCTTTCCCTCCGGCCATACCACCAATGCATTCATGGGGGCAGAGTTTTTACACCAGGAATATGGTCATCGTTCTGGTTGGTACACCGCTGCCGGTTATACCACTGCTACGGCAACCGGTTTACTCAGGATGGCGAACAATAAGCATTGGCTGGGAGATGTTATCGCAGGGGCCGGAATAGGCATTTTATCCACAAGATTTTCTTATTGGCTGATACCCAGGATCAACAAAGCCCTTCATAAAGAGAAAGCTCCTGCCCCCGTGTTAAAATTCTAGCCTTTTTTATCATTTGCACACTACCAGATTTCCAGATTATCATATTATTTGCTTACCTTTGCCCTCCTTAAATTAGGAATGCTGGCATTTTCCCTGTTAAATCATAGTGTAATTCATTGATTTTCAATTACTGGGCCTGAGAAATCGGGTCGGGTGGGGAATTTTCTGCATTTAGGTCAGATTAACCGGTTAAACTTCGACAATAATTATGGCTATCAAGAAAGAAAATCGGCCCAGGTCAAACTTCTCAAAGATCACTATCAGCCTTGCGTCTCCGGATTCTATCCTCGAGCGTTCATTTGGCGAGGTGCTTAAACCTGAAACGATCAACTACCGTACGTACAAACCCGAGCGTGATGGTTTGTTTTGTGAAAGGATTTTCGGACCAGTAAAAGATTACGAATGTGCCTGCGGTAAGTATAAGCGTATCCGCTACAAGGGCATCGTTTGCGATCGTTGCGGTGTTGAAGTAACAGAGAAAAAAGTTCGTCGTGAGAGAATGGGACATATCAAACTGGTTGTTCCTGTTATTCATATCTGGTATTTTAAGAGCTTACCGAATAAGATCGGTTACCTGTTGGGTATGAGCTCTAAAAAACTGGAAAGCATTATTTATTATGAGCGCTATGTTGTAATACAGCCGGGCCTCAGGGTAGATAAAGGACAGAATACCGGTGATCTTCTTACTGAAGAAGAATACCTGGATATCCTGGAAACACTTCCTAAGGATAATCAATACCTCCCTGATGAGGATCCAAATAAATTCATGGCCAAGATGGGTGCTGAAGCCGTGCATGATCTGCTTGGCCGTATCGATCTTGACGGATTGAGTTTCTCTTTACGTAATGCTGCAGCAAATGAAACTTCACAACAGCGTAAAGCTGATGCATTGAAGCGTCTGAGTGTTGTAGAAGCATTCCGTGATGCCAATCTTAGAATTCAGAATCGTCCGGAGTGGATGGTAATGCAATATATTCCTGTTATTCCTCCGGAACTTCGTCCGCTTGTTCCTTTGGATGGTGGCCGTTTTGCGTCTTCTGACCTGAACGATCTTTACCGCAGGGTGATCATCCGTAACAACCGTCTTAAGCGTTTGTTGGAGATCAAAGCGCCTGAAGTTATCCTTCGTAATGAAAAGAGGATGCTGCAGGAAGCCATCGACTCATTATTCGATAACAGCCGTAAGAGTAATGCCGTTAAAGCTGAAGGCGGACGTGCACTGAAATCTCTTTCAGATGTTCTGAAAGGTAAGCAGGGTCGTTTCCGTCAGAACCTTTTGGGTAAACGTGTTGACTATTCCGGTCGTTCTGTAATTGTGGTTGGACCTGAATTGAAACTCCATGAGTGCGGTCTTCCTAAAGACATGGCAGCAGAGTTGTTCAAACCATTTATCATTCGTAAACTCATTGAAAGGGGTATCGTTAAAACAGTGAAATCTGCCAGGAAACTGGTTGATCGCAAAGAAGCCATTGTTTGGGATATCCTCGAGAATATATTAAAGGGCCACCCGGTTATGCTTAACCGTGCCCCTACGCTTCACCGTTTGTCTATCCAGGCTTTCCAGCCTAAACTGGTAGAAGGTAAAGCGATCCAGCTTCACCCATTGGTCTGCGCTGCCTTCAACGCTGACTTTGACGGTGATCAGATGGCGGTGCACGTTCCGTTGAGCAATGCCGCGATACTGGAAGCACAGTTACTGATGCTGGCCTCACATAATATCCTTAACCCACAGAACGGTACGCCGATCACCCTTCCTTCACAGGACATGGTACTCGGTCTCTACTATATTACCAAAGGAAAACGTACCATCGGTGATGAGAAAGTAAGGGGAGAGGGAATGACGTTCTACAGTCCTGAAGAAGTTATCATCGCATACAACGAAGGACGTGTAGACCTGCATGCATTCATTAAAGTAAAAACTTTTGTCCGCACAGATAATGATGAACTTGATCTCAAGATCATCGAAACTACTGTTGGTCGCGTATTGTTCAACGTTGTAGTTCCAAAACGTGTGGGTTATGTAAATACCCTGCTCACCAAAAAGAACCTCAGGGAAATCATTGGTGACATCATCAAGATCACTGACGTTCCAACTACTGCGAAATTCCTGGATGCCATCAAAGAAATTGGTTTCCGTATGGCCTTCCGTGGTGGATTGAGCTTCAATATCGAAGATCTTGTGGTGCCTAAGTTGAAGGAGGACATGGTTGACCAGGCCGCCGGTGAAGTACAGGAAGTGTGGGACAACTATAATATGGGTCTGATCACCAATAACGAAAGATATAACCAGATCATTGACATCTGGTCAAGGGTGGATACCAAGGTAACGGAAACGCTCATACGAGAAATGGCAACAGACAAACAGGGCTTCAACTCTGTGTTCATGATGCTTGATTCGGGTGCGCGTGGTAGTAAGCAACAGGTAAAACAGCTTGCCGGTATCAGGGGTCTTATGGCCAAACCAAGAAAGAGCGGTTCATCAGGTTCAGAGATCATCGAAAACCCGATCCTCTCCAACTTTAAAGATGGTCTGAGTGTATTGGAATACTTTATCTCTACACACGGTGCCCGTAAAGGTCTTGCTGATACGGCGTTGAAAACAGCAGATGCGGGTTATCTTACCCGTCGTCTGGTTGACGTTGCACAGGATGTGGTGATCACTGAAGAAGATTGCGGAACACTGCGTGGTATTGCCATCAGTGCATTGAAAGATAATGAAGATGTAGTTGAACCATTATACGACAGGATACTTGGACGTACATCATTACATAATGTGTATGATCCTTTGACTGACGATGTAATTGCAGAAGCTGGATCTGAGATCGATGAAGATATTGCGCGGCGCATTGAAGCAAGTGGTATTGAAACGGTTGATATCCGTTCTGTACTTACCTGTGAAAGCAAGCGTGGTGTTTGTGTGAAATGTTACGGTATCAACCTGGCAACGGGTGATCTTACACAAAGGGGTGATGCTGTTGGTATCATCGCAGCACAATCAATCGGTGAACCTGGTACACAGCTTACGCTTCGTACCTTCCACGTGGGTGGTGTTGCAGGATCAGCTTCAGTTGAATCTCAACTGATCGCGAAATTCGACGGTACGATCCAGTTCGATGGATTGCGTACTGTTAAGTCAAAAGCAACTGCCCAGAGTGAAGCAATCGCACCTGGTGAAGTAGATATCGTTATCGGTCGTACTGGTGAAGTAAGGATCATGGACGTGAAGAACGATCGTCTGCTGATCACCAATAACGTTCCTTATGGAGCTACACTTCAGGTGAAAGACGGTCAGATGGTAGCCAAAGGGGATGTGATCTGTTCATGGGATCCGTTCAACAACGTAATCCTTGCAGAGATCGCGGGTGTTGTAAAACTCGATAATGTTATCGAAGGTGTTACATTCCGTGAAGAATCGGATGAGCAGACAGGACACCGTGAGAAAGTGGTGATCGAAACAAAAGACAAAACAAAGATCCCATCGATCAATATTGAAGGAAAGAAAGAAACTAAGAACTATAATACACCAGTTGGCTCACACCTCATCATAGAAGAAGGGGAAGATGTGAAAGCCGGACAGGTTTTGGTTAAGATCCCAAGGATCCTCGGTAAGCTGAGAGATATCACGGGAGGTCTGCCAAGGGTAACCGAACTTTTCGAAGCCAGGAACCCGGGCAATCCTGCCATCGTTTCTGAGATCGATGGTGTAGTAGCCTTCGGTGCCATCAAACGTGGTAATCGCGAGATCATCGTGGAAGCTAAAGACAGTGTAATTAAAAAATATCTTGTTCCACTGACACGCCAGATCCTTGCACAGGATGGTGACTTCGTCAAAGCTGGTACTTCATTGTCTGACGGACAAACTGCGCCTGCTGATATTCTTTCCATTAAAGGACCATTCGCTGTTCAGGAATACGTGGTGAATGAGATCCAGGAAGTGTATCGTTTACAGGGTGTAAAGATCAACGACAAGCATATTGAAGTGATCGTACGACAGATGATGAAAAAAGTAGAGATCGTTGATCCGGGAGATACAAGATTCCTCGAAGAGGATCTGGAAGACCGTTTAACTTTCAATGAAGAAAATGACTGGATCTTCGATAAGAAAGTGGTTACTGAGTCTGGTGAATCAGCTAAACTGAAAGCCGGACAGATCGTAAGCCTCCGTGATGTAAGGGAAGAGAATTCTGTTCTTCGCAGGAACGACAGGAAACTCGTTGAATACCGTGATGCAAATCCGGCTACTTCAAGGCCTGTATTGTTGGGTATAACCAAAGCATCACTGGGTACACAGAGCTGGATCTCAGCCGCTTCGTTCCAGGAAACAACTAAAGTATTGTCCTCTGCCGCTATACAAGGTAAAACTGATGACATGCTCGGATTGAAAGAGAATGTTATTACTGGTCACCATATTCCGGCTGGTACGGGCTTGCGTGAGTTCGAAAACATGATCGTAGGAAGTAAGGAAGAATATGAACTTCTTCAAACTACCCGCGAAGCCATGACATTCGACGAAGAGGAGTAATCTAAAAAGTTAAAAAGTCAAAAGTCGAATGAATAAGTCAGGAAATAATTGATTTCTGGCTTCTAAAATTTGACTTTTGACTTTTGTTTTACTTATACGTTAATAAACATTCATGAAGAATTTTTTAGTAGGTGTAGTTGCGGTCCTTGTCATTGCTGTCGCAGCACTTTTTTTTCTGCACTTCAAGTATCACAAACAACTGGATACCATTTCTGAAAAAGTGGTAAGGCAGGATACTATGGCTAAGAGGCCATTGAGGATCGCTTATGTAGACCTGGATTCTATCCAGGAGAAATATGAATACTACCGTGAGAAGATGACTGAATTTGAACGTAAGAAAGAAACGGCCGACCGTGACCTGAACAGTTCTTTTCAAAAAATCGAAAATGAACGCGTAGCTT
>Ga0207701_10007516_pt1 | contig 10823 bp, 6 predicted proteins | sample KBSSwiSSwithPhiX_FD_184294 | JGI IMG/M metagenome (GOLD analysis project Ga0207701, IMG submission 184294) | Switchgrass rhizosphere bulk soil microbial communities from Kellogg Biological Station, Michigan, USA, with PhiX - S5 (SPAdes) (version 2) | ecosystem: Environmental > Terrestrial > Soil...
GTGAGAGTTGGGCCTCACGGCGATTACACCAATCTGCAAGACGCCCTAAACGATGTATCGCTAGGTACAACTATTCTTTTGCAACCGGGAGTGTCTTACACCTCTCCCAACGACAATGGATTTATCCTCCCCAACAAAACAACAGGAAATGGGTGGATCGTAATCCGTCCCGATTTACCGGATTCTGCATTACCGTTATCGGGTACAAGAATCACTCCCGCTGATTCTGCAAATCTGCCAAAAATCCTTAGAGGCGATGTGAACGTGTATGCAATGTCTGCGGCGCCAGGCGCACATAACTATCGTGTCATCGGGGTTGAGTTTATGAACAAAGGCAATGTGGATACGCCTTATACAGGAGCTTTTGTAAACCTGGATGCGAGAGAAGAAAGTATTTCAGCGCAGAGCAATCACATTGTCTTAGACCGTGTTTACGTTCATGGTCCGTCCACACCCGGATCGATCGGCATTAAATTTGGAGTAGTGCTAGGCGGGCAGTATCAGGCCGTTGTTGATTCCACTATTGATGACCTGCACTCGAACGATGGGGAAGCAAAAGCTATTGCCGGGTGGGATGGCGCGGGCCCATGGCTTATCTCAAATAATTTTCTCTCGGCATCCGGGGAGAACATCATGATAGGCGGATCTACGCCAGTCGTTAGTGGAGTGACTCCTTCCGATATCGAGATTACGCGTAATCATTTCTATAAGCCATTAGCCTGGCGTGATGACCCGGCCTACACTACTGGGGACAACCGAGTAGTGACAAAAAACCTGTTTGAGTTGAAAAATGCACAGCGTGTGTTAGTGGATTCAAACGTGTTCGAAAACGTATGGCCGGACGGCCAAAGCGGGTACGCCATGGTTTTAACGCCTCGGGGAGGAGGAAGTACAGGTAGTGATCCATGGACTACAGTATCGGACGTCACAATAAGCAATAATTATTTTAAAAATTGTGCCGATGGAATTGGAATTTCTGGCGGGGGAATCACTATATCTCCAGCTCAAGGAGGCCCTACTCAGCGTGGAGGGCGTTTCCTAGTAGAAAATAACTTGTTTGTGGGGTTAGGGGGCGAATATCCACTTGGAACAACTTCAGGGAATTTAGCTATTGTTGGTTTAGGCGTATCTGACGTGCAATTCCGTCACAACACGATTGCATCATATGCTGGAACGACTATTAAGGGAACGACCTTCACCTTCTCATACGGGGTTTCCGATGAAGGAGGTCTTTTCCCATTGCAAAGACTGGTGGTACAAGACAATCTCTTATTAGCAAGAGCCTATCCGTTGACCCTCGGAGAAGCCAGTGACTTGAGCACGGTCGCTCCGAATTATCTATGGTCGAATAACGTTTTCGCTGGCCCTTGGCCCACTAGCGGTGGGTGGATATCCGCAAAAATGCCCCAAGGAAATGGGAATAATTATCCGTCCAGTGAAGTAAATATCGGCTATGTGAATCTAGCAGCTGGCGACTATCGTCTGGCCTCGACCAGCCCGTATAAGGGAGCGGCATCGGATGGAAAGGATATTGGAATCGACTGGAACCAATTCAATATACCAAATAGCTAGACTGCGGATTGCAATCCGAATGGCTACTACTAGGAACGGTCGATGGAATATTTCGTAAGCAACCCATGGAGGGTCGGTCGGCTAATGCCGAGTTCTGCCGCTGCTTTACTGATGTTTCCACGATGTTTCGTGAGAGTGCGCTGAATAAATTCTTTTTCGATGGACTCGCGGGCATCTCGTAGACTTTGTCCCCCACCCTTGGTTCCTGCTGTGGAGATCTCAAGATCTTCTGGTGTGATACGAAGGCCTTCTGTCATCACCACCGCCCGCTTGATACGATTTTCCAGTTCACGAACGTTACCCGGCCAATCATGACTTTCAATCATTTTGATCGCCTGTGGGGTAAAGCCGGTGATCTTTTTCTTTAATTCATTCCCATACTGCACCAACATCTTATTAGCCAGTAGAACAATGTCCTCGCCACGTTCGCGCAGAGGGGGCACGACGATTGTCACAACTTGTAATCGATAGAACAGGTCCTCTCGAAAGACACCCGACTGGATGGCCTGGCTCAAATCGCGATTGGTGGCCGCAATGATGCGGGCATTGACGGCGATCTCTTCCCGACCACCCACCCTCACAATGCGCTGTTCCTGAAGCACGTGCAGCAGCTTCACTTGAAGCGCTAAAGGAAGCTCGCCGATTTCATCGAGGAATAGCACGCCGCCGTACGCAGATTCAATTCTTCCCTTTCGCTGCATGTGCGCGCCGGTGAAGGAGCCTTTCTCATGTCCAAACAGCTCACTTTCGAGAAGATTTTCCGGAATGGCCCCGCAATTGATGGCAACAAATGGTCCTGCCTGGCGGCTGCTGTAACGATGGATCGCACGCGCGACCATCCCCTTGCCGGTACCGCTTTCTCCTGTGATAAGCACAGGAACATCCGAGGGCGCCGCCCGCCTTACGATCGTAAAGATTCGCTGCATGGGTGGGCTGACGCCCAACATGTCGCCAAAGCCCTCATGCTTTTGTTCTTGTTGAAGGGCCTGATTTTCGCGGTCGAGTTCAAGCAGGTACGTCGCTCGTTGAAGAATCACTTTCAACACATCCAATTGCACAGGTTTGTGAACGTAATCATACGCGCCAAGCTGCACGGCCTTTACTGCATTGGTCCGGTCGCTGTTACCCGTCATTACTACGATCTTCGTCAGCCGGTTTAAGGCCAGAATTTCTTCGAGCACAGCCAGGCCTTCCGTCGCGCCATCGACATCTCCCGGCAATCCTAAATCCAATGTGACAAGGCCGGGACGTTCCTGGCGTGCGAGCGACAATGCGGTGGGCCTGTCTTCAGCTTCCAAAACGGAATACTCCGAGGCCAAGGCCCACTTCAATTGTTCTCGAATTTCCGCATCGTCATCGACGATGAGGACCGTTGGTCGAGTTTGCGCCGTTGTACCGGTCACGCGTTCGCTTGGCTCCTGATGGGCTCCGATTCTTCCGTCATTCGTACGTCTGACGCAAACGGCAGAGTGATACGCACCGCGGTGCCACGACCGACTTCGCTTTCGATACACATCGTCCCTTGATGCGATTCTATAATGCGCCTGCATTCATACAGTCCCACGCCAAGTCCTTCCTTTTTAGTCGTCTGAAACGGCTGAAACAGTGTGCGGAGAACTGTGGGAGGAATCCCAGGGCCGTTATCAGACACTGTCATAATCACCGCGTTGTCTCGCGCGACCGTTTGTATTTCGATGGCACCATTCTCGCCGCAGGCTTGTTGCGCATTGAGAATGACATTGAGTAAGACCTGCTGGATTTGATCTCGCTTCATCCGAATGGGTGTAAGGGTGTCGTGGTTTTGCCGAAGCGGAACACGCAACCCGCCGTTCAAGGAATCCACGGTCTCGGACAAAACGGCCTGTAGCTCAAGCACCTCCCATTGTCCCAGCTCCGCATGCTGAACGGTTCCTGAACTCCGAGATAGCTTTGTGATGAGAACCATCATTTTCTGTACAGTCGTCGCCACGGTACGCATCGCCGACTGCTGGAAGCTGGGGTCCTGTCCGAATACTTCCGCATTTTGCATCACCAACGACAGGCGGGCCGCCAGGTTTTTGATATCGTGCAGGCAGAAGGCGGAAAATCGATGCAGCGCTTCCAATTCAGACGCCGCACGACGCTCCTCTGCCAACTCGGCGAGGGACAAGAGCATGGCGACATGATGGGAAATCGCCCGCAAGAGATCCGCATCATCCGTTCCGTATGCCATCCCGCGTTCCTGACTCAAAGTCACAAAGCCTACAAGACGATCTCCGGATCGTAGCGGCGCGCAGAGTACAGCCTTCGTCGATTCCCAAAATACATCCGTGAGATTGGTTCGTTGTTTCACAGACGTCAATAGTTCGAGCCCGAGAGGTCCCTCCGTCTCTGACAGCCGATCGATAAGGGGGTGCGTCGTCTCCAAGGGAGGGGGGGCCGACTCCGTATTGACCGATCGAACCTGATGAAACCGCCCATCAGCCTCAAATCGTACCCAGATAGAAATACGTCCCGCCCCGAAAGTCGTGCTTAAGACATCGAGAAAACGATCGAGTATCGCATCGACGGACGCGCACGATAAGAATGCCTGCGTGACTTCCAGCCACTTCGACCGATAGTCGTACTTCACTCGATAGAAATATCGACTGATCGTTCGCTTGAGCGAACTGCGGACAGTGCGAGATGACAGGACCACAACAAGCCCGACCGCCGCGACAAAGATCAGCAGCGTGCTCAGCGCAGAGCCGATCGATTGATCGGTATAACGCAAGAGTTCGCCCACCACCCCGACCGCGAAGAGGTACAGTCCAACGACCAAAAAGGTGACGGAACCGTACAGGACCTGGGGGGCGACGTAAATCCTGGCCTTCATCTCCTGAAGACGTACTCGACGCAGGCCGTAGACCACCAATCCGATGGAGATCAGCACCACAAGGCTCTCGACCTTCACATCGTCGGCTTGCCAGATGGGGAATAATAAAAATCGGCTTGACTCGTAGATCCGATAGCCTACGAATGCGCCCAACCCAATTAGGACAAACTTCAATCGATATCTGAGCGGTTCTCGCGCTCCTCGAAGCACTTGTTCGAATTGAGCAAGCGCCAGCGCCAGAGTAAGCACGATGAAAATATAATCGACCCGTCCGAGTTCTCCCAAAACGACGCGTCCAGAGTCCACTCGCAGCGTCGCCTCGGACCAGACCAAAAGGCTTAACGCGCTTCCGATGGCTGCCACCACATGGACACGCCAACGGCCGCCTTGCTCCTCATGCAGACCAGCCACCCGCATCAAGGCGAGTCCCGTATACAGTAATGTGGCGGGAAGGAGGAGCTCGCTAAAAAGCGCCAGCCGTTTCCACAGCACCACGTCGAGAGAGTCAATCAACGCCATGCCATCGGCAGCCTGCTGAACCCCGCCGACAAGCAAGACGAAAGCAATCGCCCGATGCAACGAAGTGGAGCGGTCTCTGATCAGCAGAAACGCCGCTAACGAAAATGTTAAAAGGCTCGCGAGGAAAGCGGATGCCCCAAACAGGACGGTGGCCACGGTTAGGCTACCCTTTCTCCTGTCGGCATATATTCAAGCAGCAGGGGCCACGCGTCACGTAGAAATGACAATCCGTATTGATACGCGTCGTCAGGAGTGGTCGTCACCGGCACGGAAATGCGTACGAGGGAACCATCGGTTCTATTCTGCGTCATCGCATCCCAGATCATATATCCCTTTGCCCAATATTCGCTGGCGATGACTCTTCCACGATCCTGATACCAATATAAAATGATCTGTTTATCGAGACCTTTTTGTATGAGCACCTTATTGATGAGAATCGATGTCGTATCAGAAGCGGGGACGACTACCTGATCCGTTTCTACGAACTGCCAGCCTGATCCAGGCAGACAATTCTTCGGTGAGTGATAGGTCGAGCCCGTGCGCTGGCTCTGGTAATAGCCGACATAGAGCCAGAGTGGAGTCACGCGGCTTTGTCCTTCCTGAGGCGGTATATAGACGCGCATCATGTAATCACTCAGCTTTAAGATATCGAGCACGCTTTGCTCCATGCCCAATTCCTTCCCCTGCCATTTCTCGGCAATTGTCAACGGGAACTGGGCAAACGGCTTCTTGCTGAGCACCGGCTCTCCATGGGAGAACACTTGTAGAGAACCCCACGTCACCAACAACATCGTGACCGCGACGACAATCGGCCATCGTTTCATATCACGCCTGTCCTTTATGCACGGTAGTTTTTCGTCCATTGCCTATTTTTGTGAGGATGCCCCCACATCCAAGCAGGAGGAGAAACGCCACGACAAAGATGAGCCAGCCCGAAAAGGTATGATAGAACCCCTCGGCCGCCTGTGATCCCCAATAATTCGCCAACACTCCTGTCCCGCTCACACGAAAAGCATTGGCTGCGATAGCAATTGGAATGGACAAGAGCACCAAGACCCATCGCTTCCACATAGCTCGCTGAGAAAAGTAGGCATAGACGGTGCCCAGCGCCAAGAGGGCCTGCAACGAACGAATCCCACTACAGGCCTCCGCTACTTCTAATGTGGTGCCGGCAAGCACAATCACGTTGCCCTCACGTAGCACCGGTATGCCGAAATTAAACAAGCAAAACTCCGCCGTTCTTGCTGCAAACAGTTGAAGGGGAAACGCCACTGCGTTCACCACAATGGCCGGCAAAGGAATCATGAAGAAAATAAAGGCGATGGGAAATAGCAGCGTCTTGAGAGCCCGCGGCCCTAACATCAGTAACACTAAGCCAGCCAGCACAATGATGAGCGATGATCGTTGAAGATAGAGCTCAGCCCCAACCGAACCAATGACTAAAATCAGTAGTCCCAGGCCCAGCAGGCCGATTCCCCATACACTGGGTGCCAGTCGGTCAGCCTTGAGACGATCCCATCTTTCCCACACAAAATAGCTGACAAGGACCGGCACAAGAAATCCATGCGAGTAGTCCGGATCGTCATTCCACTGAATGCCCATTTTCAACAAGATATGATGATAAAGCAGGCCTAGGAGACCTGCCAGGGCACTTACGGCTAGTACGACGTACCAGTTTGTCGTCGTTTTCTCAGGCAACACGTGAGCCGCCCCTGTCTCGTCCGTGGCTTTCACTTGGACAGAAGGGAAATCTTTCGAGAGCAGTCTATCCATAGAAGGATCCATTGTTAACGGAATCGAATCAATTGTCTATTAGCCAAATGAGGGATGTTTGCGTTTGTCGGCTTCTTGGGCACCTATCATGGAGCGCTCTATTTCAGCACGCTTCAACGAGCCGGCTCATGTGTTCCACTCGCGCTTCCCAACTGTCCTGACTGATCGCCTCTCTGCGCTTGTTGGTTGCTGATTCGCTCGTATCAAGGACTGCTGCCTCTAAATAAGTGACGAATTCGTCCGGGCTGTGGGCTATGGCGATTACTTTTTCATACTGCTTCACTTCCGGTAGAGCGGTAGACACAACCGGAAGGCCGGCCGCTAAGTATTCACGCAACTTAATAGGATTCACATTTTCGGTCAGCCGGTTTACTTTAAAAGGCAGAATGGCAGCCGTAAAACCCTTCGCAAATCCGGGAAGAGCTTTATACGACCGAGGTCCAATCAGATGGATGTTCGGCATTCCTTGAAAGGCGGCGCAAGAAACATCCGCTTTTCCAATCAGCGCGATCGACCACTCCGGATGGCGTTGGGCGACCAAGCGAATTAAGTCCAAATCAATCCATTCTCCGATCAATCCCCAAAAACCGATCACCGGCTTCGGCAAACTACGCAATTCCGGCGCAACCTCTGTACTCCCCGATTGCGCTTGAGCAAAATGTTCGCTATCGACACCATGGGATATCAGATGCGTGTTGGGATTTAAGTGACGCTTGGTGGCATAGAGCTTCTCAGCAGTCGTAATCACAACGTGGCTTTGCTGAATCAAACTATGCTCCATCTGCTCCATGAGTTGGCTGTTCAAAAAGGTGAACGCCGACCACTCGTCGACGCAATAGTAAATAAGTTTGTCCGGCTTTAAATAGGGCACGAGCGGGGCCGTCGTCGGCATAAAGGACCACATCTGAAACCGCGTCATGCCCAATCGTTTAGCTTGCGACCGAATATAGCGACTCAGCAGCCACGCATTGATCGTCGGCACACTCGGCATATCATGAAATGGTATGGCGAGTGGAGTGAGGACGTGAAGGTTCGGCGCCACGCACACTGGTCCGCGCGCAAACTTTTTTACCTTGGCAATAATGCGAGATGCATCCTGAGCGGTTGCTCCCGGCCGGCGAAGCCCAATCGAGTTGACCCACAGGACGCGATTGGAGCGTGCCAAAATCTTCATGACCTGATGCTTGCTGGTCGGATCGGCATCCCAATCATTCGCAAAGCACACGATGTTTTGGCCCGACATCATAGTTGGACCTCAAAGGTACGGAACCACCATTCGAGGACGAGCAGGCCCCACAGTTCATTCGAGAAATCATGCTTGCCGGCCTTGTGCTGATCCATCAGTGAGCGTAGATACACGAGGTCTATAAAGCCGCTCACATGGCTCTTTGAACTCAGCAAAAGCTCCGTCGCCATCTCATAGAGGCCGTGCTTGAACCAATCCGAAACTGGAACTGGAAATCCTTTCTTCGGTCGATAGATGACGTCGTGCGGCAAATACGGCTCCATCACCTTTTTTAAGAGATATTTGGTTTGGCCGTGACGAATTTTTAGCGATACAGGAAGGCGAGCGGCAAATTCGACAAGCCGATGATCGAGAAAGGGCACCCGCAGTTCGACGGACGCCGCCATCGTCATCTTATCCGCCTTTACCAACAGATCATCGGGAAGCCATGTATTCGTATCTACAAAGAGCATGCGGTTGAGGTCGCGATCCGACCGAACCCGACCATAGTACTGCGAAAATACCTTTTCGGCAAAGTTTTGATCGGCATCTTTCAACACGCCTGGTTTAATCAGCCGCTCTCGTAGGCCTTCCATAAAGTGACCGGACACGCCGCGATACCGCTCTTCCAGCGGCTTTCTCAAGAGACGGGCATATCGCGCCGTCTTCCCCGTTTTGACAAATGGGGTGATGGTCCGCGAAAGTGTTCGACAGGCCGAGGACCATGGTCCTCTTTGCAACGTATTCATCCATTCCATCTTTTTATAGATAGAATACCCTGCAAAAATTTCGTCGGCGCCTTCTCCGGACTGGAGGACCGTGGCGCGCTCCTTCGCATATCGAGCCAAAAAATACAGCGGGATACAGGCGGCATCTCCCACCGGCTCATCCAAATGCCAGACGAGTTTAGGAATCCAATCGGCAAAATCCTGCGCTTGCAAGGTGAGCGTGTGATGAGTCGTTCCAACATGACGACTGACAGTATCCGCGTAATCGAATTCGTTAATTCCGGCAGCCTGATCATAGCCTACGGTGAATGTCTGAAGACGATTCGCCAGCTTTTTCTGTAACACCGCAACCACCGCGCTCGAGTCGATGCCTCCACTTAAAAATACGCCATACGGCACTTCGCTCATCAAATGATCCTGGCAGACCTGAGAAAGCAGCGCATCAAGTTCCTGGCCGGCCTCCTGAACACTGCAATCTCGCTCTTCGAAAGTCAGTTCCCAATATTGCCGCGTCGTGATCGTCCCATTCTGGACGATCATCGTATGACCCGGTTGGAGTTTATAGATATCCCTGAACATCGTCTTCGGCCCGGGAACGTAGCGAAGACTCAGATAAGCATCCAATGCCTCGAGATCGACTCTTCGGTCGATTCCCTTTAAGGCAAGAATCGATTTGATCTCAGATGCAAACACCAATTGGCCACGGCAAATCGTATAGTACAAGGGTTTGATACCTAGTCGGTCTCGAGAGAGGACAAGTCGACGTCGGGGATTATCCCAGATGGCAAAAGCGAACATGCCAGTCAACTGCGATTCGAAGTTCTCTCCAAATTCCTCATAGGCATGCAAGATAGATTCGGTATCCGAGTGTGTGCGGTAGCGATGCCCCTTTGCTTCGAGAATAAGGCGAAGAGCGTCATGATTATAAATCTCTCCATTGAAGACGATGGCGATCGACTCGTCTTCGTTGAACATAGGCTGATGACCGCTGTTGAGATCAATGATGCTGAGGCGCCGATGTGCCAACTGTATCGGGCCGGATACAAAAAACCCTTCATCATCTGGTCCCCGATGCTCCATGACATCAGCCATACGCTTGATGTCCGAGGGGTCGCTCGTCCCTTGTCCATTCAGATGTAAAATGCCGGCAATCCCGCACATGGCTTAGTTCCTTGGTAGCTTAAGGCGGGCCAGATTTTTGGTCACAATGAACATGAAAAAGATTTCAACCTTGTCTACAAGAGTCCGCTTGTTCGTGTCCCACAACTGGGCATACCGCAGGAGTGTCTCGTCTCCGGTCAAGCGGCCGAGAATGGCCAGTAATGTTGTATTGAGCTTGTGATAGTGTGGAGGGCAGAGGTATCCATGAGACCCATACCAGCTCCATTTGTTTCTGTAGTTCCAAAAATCGACCGACGCTTTCAGTCCCTGTATGCCGTCCTCGAAGAGCCCCCGTATCTCAGAGGACTCAGTTTCTACCCATAAATCGTAGAGACCCAGGAGACTGAACAAATAGCCATCGAGGACTCGAGGTAACGGATATGCGGGATATTCCTCATATAACGATCCCCCGCCTTCCTGCGTTTTCACTCCCCCCTCCTCAACGGATCGTGTAAAGACGAGCGTAGCTTTCTTGCAAAGCTCCAACAGGTCTTCATCTCTATCCATGCGATACGCACGTACGAGCGTGCTGATGACGACACCCTGATACATCGCGGATATCCACGGTGAGGCAAGCTTGCAGAGACCTTCCTGCCAATCGAAATAGCAAGGCCAGACGACACTCCCATCCGGTCGGTGCACGGCATTCTTTTTCATCCATTGCACTTGCACCAGAAATTTGCGGCAGTACTCATAATCCTGCGTGACAAGATACTGCTGTAAATTCGACAGGCCCCACCATGCGATAAACAAAGGATTATATTGTAACCCTTGCGCACGGTAGCGCTTTCGTGGCACTTCCTCCTCGTCAAAGACTAGGTTGTCGAGGAACAGGGTCGGATTCCAGAGGTAATAGTGAAGGTCATCGGCAGCGCCGGCCTTTTCGATAACTTCGACGGGATAGGTAAGACGAAATCCGAATAATTCCTGCTTAAGAGCCCGCACGGCATACTTCACCGATCGCATCATTATTCGTTCATCACAGGTGTGT
>Ga0207701_10007519_pt1 | contig 10820 bp, 5 predicted proteins | sample KBSSwiSSwithPhiX_FD_184294 | JGI IMG/M metagenome (GOLD analysis project Ga0207701, IMG submission 184294) | Switchgrass rhizosphere bulk soil microbial communities from Kellogg Biological Station, Michigan, USA, with PhiX - S5 (SPAdes) (version 2) | ecosystem: Environmental > Terrestrial > Soil...
ACACCGCGACCGGACTCCAGCTGCTGATGAGGTAGTGACAATCGACACGGCGCGCGGGCGGTTCCTCGAATACGTCGCGATCCACGACCGTGCGCTCGCGCGCGTTGCTGCGCAGTTGCCGGTTCTCGCGCAAGTCGGCGAGATAGACGTTGAGCGAATTCGCGGGATTGCCGAGTGCGTCCGTAATGGTCGGCACCAATGCGCGCCAATCTTCGTCCGGCGGCTGAAAGCGCACCTGCGCGTCCGACGTGAGCTCCGCGATCGAGTTGCGGAAGAGCCGGTGCAGAAGTGTGTCGAGATAGTCGATCATCGGCGCGCCCGGTCGTGGATTCGTTCAGTAGCCATTGCGGATCGATTGCATGGGTTCAGTAGATGACGGCTCTCACCAGCGATCTCAGTCTTTCGACAAACGCCTGCTCGGTCGCCGCATCAGCGGCGGTCGGTGGCGTGTCGCCGACCGGCCAGCGCTCGTAAAGCGCCTGCAGCACTGCGAGACGCTCGGCCGGCGGCGTGTTTGTTTGAATGCCCGCTGCAATGTCGTCGCGCAGTGCGGCGCCGTTGCGCAATGGACGCGCCCCGAGCCGGCTGGCCCAGGTGTCGAGCATCATTACGGCGCGCTGGCTGCTCGACAGCAAGGTGTTTGCAGCGAGGAGCGCGGTTTCCCGGCGGATATCGGTGCGATGAATGGTTGGATTGTCCGTTGCGGGAACGACGCGCGAGTCCGGTTGATCCGCCAGCATCCGCGCGACCGGATGCTCGAACATATTGAAGCCCTGTAACCGGATGTTCGATGTCGGCGGCACTTCGACGACGATGCCCAGCTCGGCGATGCGTGCGAGGGCGGCGCGGCGACGTGCTTCGAGTCCGGCGATCTCCTCGGGACCGATATCCTGAGTTCTCGATTGATTGCCGCTGCTCGTCGGGACCTCTCGTGTCCAGTACGAGCCAGTCCACCTGAAGCCAAGCTTCGGCAAATCATCCGGGAATTTGATGCCGAGTATCGTGCCGTGGCCGATGCGATCGGTCCCCGCGGCGATGGCTTCTTCCATGAGGGTGAGCTCTCCGGCGAGCGAAATCTCGCCGCTCATGAGTTGCTCGCCCGCATGAATAGTGATGCCCCGCATGGACCTGGGAAGGGTGCCTGCGCTTGCTTCCCGAGCGACATCGGGATCGGCTGCCGCATCCGCATGCAGGACCGCGATCGTTTCGTAGACCTGCCGCAGGTGATGCGCGAAACTCGCGAGCGGAACGCTTGCGTCCAGCGGCGGCGGTATTCGTGGGTTGACCGGATCGAATATGTACTCGTCGCGAGCGCTCCACGCGTTCATGACGAGCTCGCATTCGTGCATCAGTGTTTCGAATATGTCGTTCCCGAGTCGGCCAGCGACTGCCGCTGCCGTGGCGGGGTTGTCGTCGAGCCAATCGACCAACGCACGCCAGTTGTCGGCATGCGTTCGCAGGCTGATATCGACGAGAACCCCGGGACCTTGCCCTTCCTGCTCGACTCCTGACAGTTCGTAACCGCTGATTTCCGGCGGAGCGAATGACAAGGGCCTGCGCTCCCCCTGCACCTGCGTCGTGAGCAGGTTCTGCCAGCCGCGTATATCGTTGGCGACCTGCGTTATCACAGGAACGATGCGTGTGGTGCCTGCGGGCATGGGGTCGACATACGGCACCTGGCGATTGCCGGAGGCGAGGTCAACGTGTTGGCCCTGCGGCAACGGACGCCCGGAGCGCGCTTCGAGGCCCGCCGTCCCTCCTTCAGTCTGAAATCTGAGCGCTTCGACCTGACCGGACGCCGCTCGCTCGGCTCCCACGGCTCTACGGTCGACGGTCTGTCCGACGTGCCCGAAGAAGGGGAAGAATCGTGTAAATTCCGGATCATTCGTAAGGTCTATCGGCATCGAGAACACGGCTTCGATTTCGAGACCCAGGTCCATTGCAGTCTCACGCGCTTGTTGCACACGATCGGCGAGCTCTCGCGGAGGGAGTCGCTGGACGTCATTGCTGAGTTGCTCGACCTCCTGAAAGAAATCCTGCAGGCGGACCCACAATCCGTGCGCTGCCCCCAGGTCCCGACGCTCACTCACCAGAAGCCGCCAGGCAGTCCAGTACCAGTCTTCCGCCTGTTGCCGCAGGCGCGGCACCTGCCTCGCCGTGCCCCGCGTCGCCAGCGCGTTAACCATACTCAGCGTGATGATGCGTCCGTACGGCGCGGCGCCTTTGAGATGGGCGTGGGTTTCGTAGAACTTGAGATTCGATGCTTCACTCAGCGCGCCAGCCATGTTGCCGGCCGCGCGTCCTGCCCCCGGCCACGGACTGAAAGGCACCATCGATGTCGGCTCGCCCGAAGCGACATCGGCCGTGGTATCGGATGACGGTACATTCGAAGCCGGAGTCTCGCCCGACACCGGCGCATCGGATGACGCGCCGGACAAAATCAGCGATTGAGGATCGTCGATCTGCGTCAGCAGATCCTCGAGCATCCCGTGAGACGCGGTTATGGTCCTGGTCGTCGTTGCTGCCGCCGGCGTTTGGGCTTCGGCTTCCGCTGTGGATTTCGCCGAGCCCTGCGCAACCGTTTCGTCAGTGCGCCCTGCCGCACGACGCGATGACGGCGACACCGAGTTCACGGCAACGGTTGTTGGCGCGGACTTTGCCGGCTCCGTTTCAGCGCGCGTCAAGCCCGTCTCTGACGCAGATGCCGCTTCCGCTGCTCCTGGTTCCGCTGTCGATCGCCTGGCAAAAGGCCACGGCACTTCGGTGACTGCGCCTGCGGGGCCACGGGCATAGACTTTCGGCAAGCCCTCGGGCTGTGGCAGGAACAGCATGTCCGGCAGATCGGGATGCACTCCGACCAGCAAGTCGCCCGACCGGTAGACCGAAATGCCGTAGTCGATATCGACGCCCACCTCCTGCCACAAGGCGCCTTTGCCGGAGGATGTGCTCTGCAGCGCGGTGGCCGGGGCTGTCTCATGCGCGGTCTGCGAGTCTCCGCTCTGCGCAGAGGCGGGCGTCTCAGAAGGTGTCAGCGAGTGGATGGCCCCGCCTGTGAACCCGGCGCTGAACATCGCCTGCGCGATCTCGTTCGGCGAACGACCGACGGTCCATGCACCCGCCCCAGCGGCTGCACTGCTGCTCGCCGCATCGATCAGCATGCGCGCGGGTAGTCGCAATCCGCCGGTCAGCGCGGTTGCTGGTCCGCCGAGCATGCCGCCGATAAGGCCTTCACGGCTGCCGCGAACCGTCGCGAGCGCCGCATCCTCCACGGACTTGCCTTCCAGCGCTGCGCCAAGTCCTCCGCCCACGGCGCCGCCGGCCGAACCCGCGACGCCGAATCGTATTGCCGTCTGTGGCAGCGTGGTCGTCGGTCCCAGCACGCGCGCGACGCCCCCTGTGACCAAAGTCGAGACCGCGGCGGTTCCGCCTGCTTTTGCGCCAGCCACCGCCTCGCCCCACGCGTGAGCCGGGTCAACGTCGCCGCCCCGGATCGCCTGCTTCGTGACATCCATCCCACCTTCGGTAGCCCCGCCCACCCCGGCGGCACCGCCGACGATCAGAGCAACGGCGCCCACCGTCAGCGCCTCAGGCGCAAGTAAGACGGCACCGATGCCGATCATCGCGTTGGTGAGCGCCTTGCGGTAGCCATCGACGGCGTCCGCGAGCAGGGTCGTGTTCGCGAGTAGCTGCTCGCGATAGGCGAGGACTGCTGATTTGCACTCCCGCAGTGCTGCGTCGCCGAGCAGCAGTTCTTCGAAGGCTTCGACGAACCCGTTATGGCTCAGGTTCTCTTCAGCCTGGTTGGCGTAGTAGCGGGCCAGGGGCAGGGAAGCGATCATTTCCTCGCTGCTCTGCGGCACGCCATAGAAGAACTCTGTCGCAGCGACGACGGGCGAATACAGTCGATTGGTGCCGACGATATGTTGATAGGTCGCTTCGACATCCGCAGCACCAGCGCGCACGGTGTTGGTCAAGGCGACAATCGCCGCCGCTGCGCTTTCGCGGTTGTGCTGATACTGGATTTCATCGATCTCCAGGAGCTTTCCGTCGAGCTCGATCGAATAACGTCCCGCCTGCCCCAGGAATCGCATGCCTTCCACGGCAGACAGCCGCGAGCGCACGCGTGCGATGGCATCGTCCGCAGCGGCGGCGACGCCCGCTCGAGCCGGCGCTTCAACGTCGCGTGGCTGCTGAGTCTCCAATGGCTGGCGCGCGATACCGGGCGCACTCGCACCTTCAACGGCGACGGGCCCTCCGGCAAGAAGAGCGTCTGCGGCGCGATTTGCATTGGTCTCGAGTGCTGTCTCGAATGCGCCGCCCGACACCTGGGGTATCAGGCCTCCGCGGGTCTGCTGAACGACATGCGCGAGCTCGTGAGCGAGCAGACGCCTTCCTGCTGGAGCCGACGGAGCAAACTGCCCGCGGCCGAATACGATGTCACCGCCGCAGGTGAGTGCCTTCGCCTTCATCGCTGCCGCGATGTCGTATGCTTTCGGGCCGTCGTGCACGCGCACGTCCGCGAAGCTTGCCCCGAAGCGGCGCTCCATCTCGGCGCGCACGATCTCCGGAAGCGGCGCGCCGCGCCCCAGCAACTGCGAGACGGCGTGATTGCCGGCCATGCCCTGTAGCGAGGCGCCGGCGTGTACGACCGGACGTGTTTCGAACGTGTCGGTCTTCGGGTCACGATGTGTCCGGTCTGCTGCAACGGGGAGCGCCTTGGCAGGAGTCGCGGTGCTGCTCATGACGCCACCCTGACCGTGTCGAACGCGCGCTGAGCGGCATTCATGGCGAGCTTCCGCAACGAGCCGTTCATCGGTGCGTTCCGCGTATGCTCCGCGATGGCGTTGCGGATGAGCCGGTGCAGAAGGATGTCGGGATGGTCGATCATCGGCTGCGATTCAGGCCTTACGGCGCTTGCCTTTGAACCAGATGCGACGGTGTTTCGGCGGGTTCTTGGAGGGAGGCTGATCCTTGGAGGTAGGCCAGTCCTCGGACCAGGCTTCGCTTTCTTCCTGTTGCAGGCGCACCTGATCGGGATCGTCCGGGCCTTGTGCAGGGACCGATTCGGCAGCGGGCCGCTGCGCCTCTGCAGCGCTTGCGGGCTCGGGTGCAAGGCCCGCGCGCTCGCGCGGGACATCGCGGGGCATACCCCAATCCGCGTCCCACGCTTCCCTTTCTTCCTGCTCGAGCCGTATCTGATCCGGATCGTTGGGGCCTCGCATGGCGGGGTCCGGGACTTCGAGTTGCTCGTCCGGAACGAGCGTCTGCCCCGACGTACGTTCAGCGGACGCGTCGGGACCGTCTTCGTACTTGGAGAAGCCCGGCTCCCGGCCCGCGTCACCGCCCCCGAATTCTTTCCCTCTTGTTTCACCGGGATGTGCGGCGTCCCACGCGCTTGGTTCGACTTCTGCCCGACGCGTCGTGCCTGCGGATTCGATCAGCTCGTTGTATTCGGTGGGAGGTGGCTTCTCAATGCCGTACGAGCGTGCGAGCGGTTCGCGACTCAGCACTTCGCGCAGCTCGGTATCCGGGACGTCAGCCTCTACCATCTCGCCGGGCTGGCTGCGTACCTCGCCGGGCGGTTCGCTTGCCACTCCGATTTCGTGTTCGCCGGGCGCCGCCGGAGTGTCTTCGTAGTCCGGTCTCTTCAGCCACCGCTCGGCGTTTTCGTCTTGTCCTGAGGCGGCCGGTCCGAAGGATTTGTCGTTGACGTTGTAAGCCGCTGGCGGGGTGCTCTCGCCTTCAGGCGCAAACTGCTTCCAGTTTCTTCCCGGACGATCGGTAGCCTCGGCGGCCGCGGCTGCGTCAGCGTTCGGCGTGGTCTGCGAACCCGCTGGCTGCGCCCCGGCGCGCTCGCGTGCCTCCAGCCGCAGGCGTGCCGACGCTTCCGCAGACAGCTCCTCGGTAGGCGCGTCCTGCGGATCGAGCCCCGCCCACGGTTCCTCGGGTGCATCAATCTCAGGCCAGTCTTCTCTCAGACTCGCGCGCGCCTGCGCTTCGGCGATCAGCTTCTTCTGGGCCTCGGGCTCGAAGATTTCCGTGGCGTCATCGTCCACACCTGCGCCGCCCCGGATTGGCGCGGGTCGCGCAGGGGCACTGGTCCTCGGCGTCGGGCCGCGAATGCGTCGCGCGAGTTCTTCGCTGCTCATCTCGATGCGTCCGCTTTCACCGCGCGCGGCGGCGAGGCGCACTTTATCAATCAGAGCCTCCAGCGATGCCAGCAGGTCCCGCAATGGATCGAGAATCCTGGCGAGTGCTTTGCGGAGAGGCTGGAGCGCCGCGTCCTGCAGGGCATTGAGCGCTTCGCCGAGGGCGCCGGTGACTTCGGCGAGAAGCGTGACGAGCCTGGCGGCGCCGATCACCGCCTTGCCGGCTGTGGGACTCACGCGCGACACGGCGGCGCCGAGCCTTGCCAATGCACTGCCCGCGGCTTCCAAAGCGCCGGATGCGCCTGCGGTACACGCGACCAGGATGACCTGGATGGCGACCCATCCCATCGCGTATCCGGCGGCCTCGCCCAGCTTTGCGCCCGGTGAGGCGATGCCCCAGTCGTGGACGGCCTCCGCCTTGGATTGCATCCACGAAAATGCGGTTGAAACGCCGAACTCCGGAGCCGGTGCCGCGGCGGCTTCGGGCGCGGCCCATGGCGATTCGAGCGCCGAGACGGCTCTGCTTGCGCCGGCGCGGCCGAGCTCGTACGCCTTGGTCTGCGCGTAATCGTTGGCCGCCTGCGGCAGCGCGAGGAGCGTCTGCAATGCGTCGGGATCGGTGGCAAAGGCGCTCAGGGCGTCCCCTGCGCTGCGTGCCAACGCGTCGCTCTTTTGCAGAAGAGCCTGAATTTCCGGAGCGAGCTGGTCGGCGGAGTTGTAGACGCTCTTCGCGAGGCCCCACAGCATGTTTCTCGCGTTCTCGCCGAAGACGGCCATGCCGAAGAGATCGGTAAGCGGGCTGGCGAGGCCTTCGGCGACGCCCACCTGGTAGCCGGCGAACGCCTTCGCGACACCCAGCGGACCAAGGCCGACGAGCTTCAGGAGAAGCGCCTTGCCCCGTCCTTCGACCCACAGTTCCTGGAAGCACTCATCCGAAACGCCTTCGATCGCCTTGGCGAGGAGTACGTCGCCGGCACTGCCATGCTGCTGCGCGCCGGAGACGATCGCATCAAGGAGAAAACGCCGGAAGCGGTTCAGCATCACACCGGTCTCGTCGTCACTGCCTGGTGCTTCGTCCAGCTCCGCGCGCGCCACGCCGACTGCCGACGCACCTTCTACGGCGACAGGGCCGCTGCCATTAGCGACATGGCCGGCTGCGCTGTCCGCAGCCGACTCGTTGAAAGATGCGCGGTGCCCGGGTGAGAGTCCGCCACGCCGTTGCTGGACGACGTGCGCCAGTTCGTGGGCCAACAGGTGCATGCCTGCGCCGGACGCCGGTGCGAAACGCCCGCGGCCGAAAACGACGTCGCTGCCGCAGGTGAGCGCCTTCGCATTCAACGCGGACGCGACGGCATGAGCCAGCGGATCAGTGTGGATGCGCACGTCCTGGAAGCTCGTGCCGAAGCGCCGCTCCATCTCCGTGCGTACGTATTCCGGAAGCGCGACGCCATGCCCGAGCAACTGCGAGACCGCGTGGTTGCCGCCGAGTGACTGCAGCGATTCTGCCGCGAGCAGCGGACGCCGGGCGGCTTTCTCGCCAGCGGCTGCGCGGCCGGCGAGATCCCCCGTCGTTTTTGCGCGCGCTGCCGTGCTGCCCATCATGCCGCTTTCGCCGTGCCGAGGGCGAACTCGCCCAGGTTCTTGCCGACCTTCTGGAACTCGCGTCGCGTCGCGTGCAGCAGCGTGGTCCGTGAGATCGCCTGACCTTCGTCGGCAGCCAGATGGGCGGCCGCGATAACGATATTGCGGATAGCGCCGCCCGACAGTCGGAACTCACGGGCAAACCAGTCGAGGTCCACGTCGGCTGCTCGCGGCGCTCGCGGCGGCCATAACGCTTCCCACAACTGGCGCCGTTGGGCTTGTTCGGGGAACGGGAAATTGACGGTGAACGTGAGGCGGCGCGCGAATGCCTCGTCGAGGTTCTGCTTGAGGTTGGTCGCGAGCACCGCCAGACCGTCGAAGCGTTCCATCTTCTGCAGCAGATACGCGATCTCGATGTTGGCGTAACGGTCGTGGGCGTCCTTTACTTCGGAGCGCTTGCCGAACAATGCGTCGGCTTCGTCGAAGAACAGCACGGCGTTCGCATGCTCGGCCGCAGCGAACACGCGCTCGAGATTGCGTTCCGTTTCGCCGATGTACTTGCTCACCACCGAAGCGAGCTCGATGCGATACAGATCGAACCCGAGCTCGCGTGCGATCGCCTCGGCGGCCAGGGTTTTGCCGGTGCCTGAGGGACCGGCAAAGAGCGCCGTCACGCCGATCACGCGTGAATGCACGTTGCCCGCGCCCCAGTTGTGCCGGACGCTTTCGCGTGACGTCACGCGTGCGCAGATTTCGCCGAGTTGCGCGCGCACGTCCGGTGGCACGATCAGCGAATCGATGCCGGCCTCGGGCGTGATCCGCTGCGCGAGCCCGGCGAGTTGCGCCCCGCACTGAGCACGTGCCGCGGCGGCGAGTTCGGCATAGGAAAGCGGGGCGTCCGGTGATGCTGCCGCCGTGGCGTCGACCGCGTCGCGTGCGGCCTGTTCGATTTGCATCGGTCCCATGGTGAAGCGGCTCGCGATGCGCAGCAGTGACGGTTCCTCCATGTGACGACCGTATCGGGCGAGCGCATGGCGCCAGATCGCCTGACGCGCGGGCACGGGCGGTAGTGAGAGCTCGACTCGCTCGACCGGCAGCACTGTCCCGGCCGCAGGCGCGATGGGCGTCGCGGAAGAGATCAGGAATCGCACGGAGGCGGCGCCCAGACTTTCCAGCACGGCGCGTATCAGTTGCGGGTCGCGTTGCGAGAGCCGTCCCGCACCATGCACGTACACCAATGCATCGAGCCACTGCGCCATGCGGTCCGCATGCAGCAACCGAGCGCGCACCTCGGCGGGCGTCATCCATTCGCGCGCATCTACAACCAGCAGTCCGCGGTGCGAGGCCGCGGCCATCTCCCGGGCGAATGCGAACTTGCCTGTGCCGTGTGCGCCGCTCAACAGCAGATGAACGCCCTCGCGATCATGGTTTGCTCGTTGAAGCGCTGCGCGCAGCTCCGCACCATACGTGGCTGTATCGACCAGCTCACACGCGTCGATCAGCCGCGCCCAGTGCGCACATGACGGATCGAGCGTTGCACGCCCCAGCAGCCGGTTCAGCCACGTGACATCGGGGGCAAGGGGACACGCGAGCCGGGGCGACGCATCCGCGTCACCGCGAAATGACACGAGTCCTGCGCGCACGAGCGGCGCATCCGCCGAGAGGCGCGCAAGCACGTTCAGCCGTTGCCGTGCATCCGTCGCCAGCAGGTTGGCGACGAGATCGGGCGTTGCCCGTCTGCGTGTGAGATCGTCCTGCAGATAGCCGTAGATCTTTTCGTACTTGAGGTCGAGGTCCGGCGCGATCGTGATCAGAAGCACGGCGAGATCGTCGGAAGAGAGCGCATGTGACGCTGCCGTGCGCGCCAACGCGGGAACGCAGCGCGCCGCGTCTGCGAGCAGCGCGCCGATGCTTTCCGCAGCGCTCGATGCGTCTTGCGGTGTCGACAGAAGGCGCTCGACTTCGCCGCGATCGAGATGCATGCCGCGCCACGGGTCGAGCAACGTGGCAGGTCCCAGCAACTGCGCATGCGTGTTGACGGCAATGCCGAGGAGCCGGTCGAGCGTGGAGAGCGCGTCCGCAAGCGCATCGAGTGCGTCATCCGCCGGCCGTATTCCGCCGGGCTCGGTGCCGCATCCGCGAATGTCTGACGCTGCGAGCGTGTCCATCAGTCGTGCTTGCGGGCTGTCAGCGATTCGCGTGTGGCGACCGCGAGATCAAGGACTGCGTCGTCACCGCGCCGGCGGTAGCGCACGCGCCCATCGGCGCCCTGCGACACTTCCAACGCGCCGTGCTCCTTCAGCCATTCCAGCGCGCGCGACAGTATGTCCATCGACACTTCTTCCTCGGGCTTGAACCACCAGTGCGCGATCCCGGTTGCCGAATCGCACGCGAGTGGGTTCGCGCGCAGGTAACGGGCGAGGGACCGAACAGCCGCAGTTAATTCGTCTTCGCTCATCGCGTTGCATCCCGGCACTCGTCTTCGCAAGTACGAGGCCAGGCGTGCGCGATTGCGAAGTGATTGATTCGTCTGATGGTGTAGAGCCCCGTCGCCGCCCGGCCCGGACATTCTTGTCTCAGGGGCGCGAACCTGCTTCGGTTGGATCAGGCGCGACGGCGGCGCGGACGAAGTTGTCTCGTCCCTAACGCTTTTTGTCCACGTGATCGCAGGACCCAAGAACCGCCGCTGCAATTCGCAGCGCGCGGCGGAACCATCGATGCGATCTATTGCGGAGGTATGCGGAAGCTTTCGGACGCGATGCGGTACTTGCGCATCAGCTCGAAGAACGCCCGGCGGTTCTTGCCGGCAGCCCGCGCGGCCTGACTCACATTGCCGCCGTTCGCGCCCAGCAGCTGCTCGATGTAGCTGCGTTCGAAATTCTCTATGACACGTGCCTTCATCGACCGAAATGTGCCGCCGGCAAGGTCCTGGTCGCGGCTGCCGCAGTCGATGTCATGCGGGTCGAGCAGCGGACCTTTGGAGAGCAGCACCGCGCGCTCGATGACATGCTGCAGTTCGCGCACGTTGCCGGGCCAGTCGTAGGCGAACATTTGTTTCAGCGCCGCGGCGCTGATGCCCTGGATGGGCCG
>Ga0207701_10007521_pt1 | contig 10818 bp, 8 predicted proteins | sample KBSSwiSSwithPhiX_FD_184294 | JGI IMG/M metagenome (GOLD analysis project Ga0207701, IMG submission 184294) | Switchgrass rhizosphere bulk soil microbial communities from Kellogg Biological Station, Michigan, USA, with PhiX - S5 (SPAdes) (version 2) | ecosystem: Environmental > Terrestrial > Soil...
TTCTTTGTGGTCGGCCGCCTGGACTTCATGTTCAGCACGCTTGCCGAAGACGTGACGCGCAGTTGTCAGACGCTGTCGCACGCGTACGACTCGGATCATTTGCCTCTTCTGCTCGACGTTAGCCTGAAATAGTCGCAGGGCCTTGGCGTGGAGACGGGTCCTCCGTGGCCCGAGCAACGTCGAAGGCAGACCCGCCTTGACCAATCCGTGCGTCGTCGCACGCGGCTTCGCCTGGTCAATTTGCTGCGGTTGCCGCCGTAGCGGTGAGCGCCGGATCTGGTTCAACTACCGCGGGGAGCGCAGGGGCTGGTGCAACGCGATAGGCGTATGAACAAAGGGAATGCCATTCCCTGATCGTTAATTACGACGTATTCACCCCGGCTTGGTCCGTTAATGCTGAGGCACCTGCCTTCTAACGTGGACGCTCGTGAGGCAGGTGACGATGCGTCACGCCCTCCCGGCGGCTCGCGCAATCAGAACCAACGCGGCTCCGATAACAATAGCGCCTAGGGCGCGAGCGGCGCGCTCATCAGGAGGCGCGAGACGTTCGGCTGTGATGGCCGCCGTCACGACGGCCATCGCGCGAAGGTCCATGATCCCCACGACGAGGAGGATCACCATGAGATTGGCGCAACACTGTCCGCAGTAGAGTCCGAGGCGCACGCCGTGCCGCCAGGCCGAGCCGGCGTCGGCAGACAGGTGACGGCCTCGTGTCGCTTCCTCGCGGCAGCACCTGAGATGACGCGTCTTCCACGGCGTGAACTGGACAACGCCGGCGATCAAGATAACCACACCGGCCGCGACCGGTACCGCGCGCGAAATCATCGGCTGTTGCATCTCGATCGCAGCCAGTGACATGCCCAGCGCGAATGCAACCATCCCGAATGCGCCCCAGACGAAGAAGTATCCGACGCCAACGATCGCCGTTAGCCGATCGAGGTGCGTCTCGCGTGTCCTGCCCACGGCCTGCCGATAGCACAGGAGCATTGGGGCGAGCGATGGCAGCATCATCGCCACCATCATCACGATCCACATCCCGATGAATGATGCGGCGGCGCCGGGCCACGGCTGTCCCGGGAGCCGCATCCACGTCATCGACATCGTCCAGCCGCCAGGCATCAGCATCCCGCCCATTGCCGACATCGATGCCGACAACGCGATCGTGATCGCCACGCTGGCTGCGAAGAGCAGCACTGAGACGCCAAGAAAACGGGTCACGACAACCTCGATCTCGCTCAGCGCTTGTCGTATTCGTCGTGACGGCGCCACCAGAGGCCGGTCTCGTTGCGTCCTTTGGGTGCGCGGTCAAGCCACTGGTACATGCCCCACAGGCCATCGAGTCCCCGAGCATAGGTCGAATAGGCGTGGTAGACGACGCCATCCTCGAGCACGAACGCGCTCATGCCTGGCCTTTCGCGAGTGTAGGTCGCGGCGTCAGTTCCCGTCGTCGCCGCCATGTGGACCACGGGTTCGTTGCTGCCGCGTGCCTGCCATGCCTTTTCGCGCCGGTAGTTGTAATCGATCGTTCCTTCGCGCTGCTGCGCCTCGGTGAAGCGGACGCTGAAGTCCGGATTGAAGTCGCTGCCGTGCGACGACGCCCAGGGAAACGTCCATCCCATGCGGCGCTTGTATTCCTGCAGCTTTGCAAGCGGTGCTCGCGAGACCGCCCACAGCATCACGTCGTGGTTGGCCAGGTGAACGGCGAAGCCGTTGAACCCATCCGCGATCGCGGAGCAGGACGGACATCCCGCCGTGTAGTCGGGCCCGAACATGAAGTGATAGATGAGAAGTTGCGAGCGCCCGCGGAAGAGGTCTGCCAGCGAGGCGCTCCCTTCGTCGGTATCGAATCGGTAGTCCTTGTCGATGCGCACCCATGGCAGCTCCTGCCGACGTCGCGCCACCTCGTCGCTGCGACGCGTAAGTTCCTTCTCCGCCTCGAGCAATTCGAGCCTGGCCGTCATCCATTCCTTACGCGTTCCGATCGTGTGAGTCGTGTGAGTTGTCATCGTTGTCTCTCCGTTTGTCCCATCCGGATGTGGCTCCTTCCGTTCTCGTGCCACGTGCCCAGCGGGTCACCGAGATCTAGATGTAGCAACAGGGCCTCGACAGGTGGGAGTGACAACTCTGGCGCGATTTGTTGCCACGAAGGCCACGAAGACCAGAAGGGCCACGAAGGACACGAAGGGCACGAAGGGCACGCATTTTCATGGGATGAGTCTCGGGACCGACGAGTAACTCCGCGGTAACCGTCACCGGTGCCAGTCGGTCGCGGCGCAGCGATGTGGATTCGTCCCTGCCTGGCTTCGTTGATACCAACAGCAACGATCGACACTCGGCATATTGCTCACTGACTGACGCGATGTTTCGATGTTGCACGCATGCGCGCGCATCTCTGGCTGGTGGTCGTCTGCCTGGTCTCGCGACAGCTGGCTGTTGCCGCGGGAGAGCGTGCGCCGCGCGAGCCCATGGGTGAGATCGATGCGATGAGCGGGGACGCGGCTGTCGTCGTCGACACCCTTCGGGCCCCGGATATCTCGAAGGCACGAGTTACCGTGCGTGTCTACAGTTCGACGAACCTTGCAGCCGGCACACAGCGAGCCTCGCTGGAGGTCGCTCAGGCGACGTTTGCTGCGGCGTCGGTACAGATTGTCTGGAAGGTATGCGCACTGGTTGCGTGCGATACGCCGATATCGCCCACGGAACTCGTGGTTCGACTGGTGCAGCTACCGGATCGCGCGGGCGATCATCATCTTGGCGACGCGTTGATCGACCCGGAGAAGCGGACCGGTGTGCTGGCCACCGTCTATGTGAATCGCACCATGCGGCTTGCTCGCGAACTCGAAATCGATCACGACAAGCTGCTCGGTCGTGCCATCGCGCACGAGATCGGTCACCTGCTCCTCGCGACCAACACGCATGCGCCATCAGGTCTCATGCGCGAGCTCTGGTCACACGACGAGTTGCAGAGGGCACGGCGCGAGGACTGGGTACTTCAGCCGCTCGACGCTGCCGCCATTTTGCAGCGCCTGACCTCGTAACGAGCTTGCCGCAACGCCAACTCCCAAAACCCAACTCCCAATCGAAGAGAGTGTGGGAGTTGGGAGTTGGACCTTGGAAGCGCAGTGTGTTGCTGCCCTGACTGGCTACTTGATCGTAAACGGCAGGATGAAGGCCGCCGGATTGGGTGAGGCGAGCGAGTGGAGCGAGCCCGAGCAGCTGGCGTTCACCTGCTCATACAGGCTGGCGGCGAAGTCGAAGGTGCCATCCGCCGGCAGCGACGTCTGCGGCCAGTTGTCCGTGATCTTAGAGTGTGCAGTCGCAAGGAAGCTCGTCCCCGCCGCGACTGTCACATTCTGGAGGCAGAGGCTTTGCCCCTTGGGCGTTCCGGTGCCGGACAGGATCGTGTTGAAGTTTGAGCTGTCGAACTCACCCGCCGCGTTGTAGGTCTTGACCGCGTTCGCGCCGTTTGTCGTGAAGCTGGAATCGAGTCCAATGCGAAGATCAAACGATTGATCCGATCCACACGTGTTGACGACCAGCACGTTGTCGGAGAACTGACCAGGCTGCGAGCTGGTGACCTTGCCGGCCTTTGCGCCATTCTTCGGCACGTTCAGCGACGTCGAATCGAGAATTCCCAGGTTGAAGTCCTGGTCGGTGACGAAGTTGTAGACCTTCAGACAGTCCGTCGGATGCACGAGGCGGATATGGACCTGGATATTGGTCACGGTGCCCACCTTCGAACCGGCATCGAGTTTCAGATTGCCCACCAGATCGGTTCCATCCACCGTGGGTGGAAGGTTGCCGTCCTTATCGGGTGAGATGTAGACCGTGATCCGCGAGACCCCGTTCTGTCCGGTCGTGGTCAAGGCGAAGGTGTTCGGACTTGGCAGGAGATCCACATATCCTCCCTGCTGATCTTGGCTGAGCGTGAACGTGATTCCCCCACTGTAGTCCGTAGCCCTGCCCGAGCCTGCGCTCGTAACCCAGTTCACATCGAACGAGGCGAACTCTCCGATGCTGAACGCGCTGGCGTTCACTGTGTAGAACACCTGGATTGTTCCCACCGCCTGACCGTTGTTGACGATGACCGGCGAACCAGTGGCATTGCTCACTGAAACCGCCATCGAATCCTTTGCCCACGCATTTCCCGCGGGCCACGCACACAGGAACGCGAGAACGATTGTCGCAATCACTGTCTTGGTTCTTGCGCTGACCGAGTTCAGGGACGACATTCCATTTGTATCCATCGTTCGAGATCCTCCCGATCCCTCGCCGAGGGCACTCGACTCGGCCACATGTCAGTGGTGCAAGCACGACGCCGCTTTCGTTGCTACGCGCAATGCCTTGCAAGCTCAGTGGGATAGAGAGAATGCTGAAAACCTTTCGGGGAGACCGTCTGGTCGGGAGCAGATAACATTTGTTCCGGGGCAAGACGGTGTGGCGAGACTCCGATGGACTCGATGATCACGGCCGCGGCGCGCGCGCTTGCGACCGGTGATCCGCTCGGCGCGTTGAAGCGAGTCGCACTGCGCGACGACGCGCCGGCACTGGCGCTGCGCGGCATTGCGATGGCGCAGCTTGGCGATCTGGTTCGAGCGAAGGTGCTGGTGCGACGCGCGGCGCGCGCCTTTGGGCCGAGAGAAGCCGTCGCCCGCGCGCGCTGCATCGTTGCCGAGGCCGAGATCGCCCTCGTCTCGCGCGACCTGGGCTGGCCCGCGAAGGCGCTCGATGCCGCGCGGGTGACGCTCGAAGAGCACGGTGACCGCGTGAACGCTGCGCATGCGCGCCATCTCGAAGTCCGGCGGCTCCTGTTGATCGGGCGCCTCGACGAGGCCGAGCGTGCCCTTGCCGATCTCAACCCCGCGCCTTTTCCTCCCGCATCGCGGACCGCGCACGAACTGGTCGTTGCCGGGATTGCGATCCGGCGCCTCCGGACGAAAGCGGCGCGCGCGGCGCTCGCCCGCGCCGAACGTGCGGCGCGCTACGCTGGCATCCCTGCGCTGACAGCGGAGGTCGAAAGCGCATCGCTTCTGCTGCGCACGCCCGCGGCGCGCCTGATCGCGAACGGTGAGGAGCGATTCCTCCGGCTCGAGGAGGTGGAGTCCCTGGTCGCGTCGGACGCGTTCGTTGTCGACGCGTGTCGACTAGTCGTACGTCATGGCGGACGAGTGATCTCGCTTGCCCGGCGTCCAGTATTGTTCGCGCTGGCACGCGCGCTTGGCGAATCGTGGCCGGGCGACGTCGCAAGAGACAGGCTTGTCGCGCGCGCATTCGGATCGAAGTTCGTCGACGAATCGCACCGCGCACGGTTGCGCGTTGAAATCGGCCGGCTTCGCATGCTGCTCCGGACGCTGGCCGCCGTCAGCGCGACGAAACGGGGATTCGCGATGGCTCCGCGCCATGCCCGCGAGGTCGTCGTGCTGGCGCGGCCGGTCGAAGAGGAGCATGCGGCAGTGCTCGCTTTTCTCGCCGACGGTGAGTCGTGGTCGAGCTCGGCGTTGGCTCTTGCGCTGGACACGAGTCAACGCACCGTGCAGCGGGCCCTCGACTCGCTTGCGGTCGCGGGCAAGGTGCAGTCGTACGGACGCGGGCGGGCTCGGCGTTGGATGACGCCGCCGGTGCCCGGATTCGCGACGACGTTGTTACTCCCTGCTCCGGTGCCGGTTGACTAAGATGAACGCATGCGTCGCTCAACCGCCGAAATCGTTCGTGAGTATGGCCCCTTTCCGAGCGTCAGCCATATACATGGGGTGACATATGACGGTCAGCAGGTCTGGTTCGCGTCGGGAGACAAGCTGAACGCGTTGGATCCTGCGAGCGGGAAGACGCTGCGTTCGCTCGATGCCGCGGCGGACGCGGGCACCGCCTTCGACGGCCAGCACCTCTATCAGCTCGCCGAGGATCGCATTCAGAAGATCGATCCACAGACCGGCCGTGTGCTCGCAACCATCCCGTCGCCCGGCGGCGGCGGAGACTCGGGGCTGACGTGGGCCGAAGGCACGCTCTGGGTGGGGCAGTATCGCGATCGCAAGATCCATCAGATCGATCCGCACACCGGGGCGATTCTTCGTACGATCGAGTCCAACCGATTCGTCACCGGCGTCACCTGGGTTGATGGGGAGCTCTGGCACGGCACCTGGGAGGGTGACGAGAGCGACTTGAGGCGAATCGATCCTCAGACTGGCGAGGTCCTGGAGAAACTCGAGATGCCGCCCGGCGTAGGCGTATCGGGTCTCGAGTCCGATGGCGGCGATCAGTTCTTCTGCGGGGGAGGAAGGAGCGGGAAGGTGAGAGCCGTCCGCCGGCCCCGGCGAGGTTCGAGCCGGTCTTAGCTTGCTCTCAACGTCATCCGCACGACCATGATTGGTGGAATGTCCGGCATGTCAGCCCATCGGACACCGGCTTTGCGCGGAGGCTCGACCGGAAGGCGCGGCTCTTCGAGGCCGTCGACCACGAAGCCGGCTTCGAATCCCTGTCGAAGCAGCGTGCTCAACGCGCGATGAAAGAACCACTGGGGCTCGGGCTGTCCGACGATGCCCTCCGTTTTTCTTGCGCCCGATGAGAGGTACGACGACACCTTCACACCCGAACGGAGCGCGTGCCTGCCTTCCGCTTCTTCAGAGATCTCCGTGAAGCGCTGTATCTCAGCGGAGTGGAAACACGGGTGGGTGATGGAGAACACGAACGAACCATCTCGCGTGAGCATGCGCGGAAGCGTGGAGAAGAGCGTCCTGATTTCCGGCATGTCCATGAGGGCCATGGTGCACACGGCCTTGTTGAATCGGTTCGTGCCAAGGGAGAGAAGGGCGTGTGCGTTGCCGGCATCGACGACGTGGTATTCAATCGATGCGTCGGTCGGCGTGCGTTCGCGGGCGCGCGCGATGAATTCCTCGCTATAGTCGAACGCGACGACGCCGGCGCCCAGATCCGCCATCCTCCTGGCGAATCGTCCCGCGCCGCAGGCGACGTCGACGATGGCGTCCCCTGCTCGAACGGCCAGGAGACGCTCTGTCGCCGGCTCGATCAGCTGGATTTGGAACGCGTTGCCGTCGCCGATCTGGTCGTCCCACCAGCGGGCGTTGGCATTCCATATCCGGCGATTGTCGTCAGCCTGTTCAGGGAACTCGCCGTTCTGAGGCTCGGTGGCCATCGAACGCCATTACAACATGGCCGGCAGAGTCTGGTTCAACCGGTCGAGATCATCCACTTCGGCGATAGTCAGACAACCACTGCGAGCTCACTGGACTGAGGTCGCGCAGAAGGTGCCACGATTCGACGACACGCCGGCCACGCCACCTGAGGACAGCAAGACCGGTCGCGATAAGTGCGAAGAGTATGGGCAGAGCGAAGGAGGAACCTAACATGGGTCGACCTGAGTAAAACCGTGGTGTTGGAGTCGTTCGTCCGGTATATCGGATCGATCTATTTCGGGGTTTAGCGACCGGGAAAACGCGGTCAAACGCGGCGCATTGCGCTATTGCGTTGCGGTTGTTGCATAAGCTGGGCCATTCGGGAATCACTCGCTTCCTGGCGGCCTTGCTGACATCAAAACACTTCGTCGAAGTAGCTCCAGAACTGCTCGTGCGCCCTCTCCATGAACGGCCGCTTGCGCCAGGTATCTACGGTCAGCTTTCTCGACTTCCGCAGATCCTTCTCGAAGTCGCGAATGAACTTGTCGGCAAGCTGTCGATTCAGTGCGGCGATGTTCACTTCGTCATTCAGTTCGAGCGAGCGGTTGTCGAAGTTCGCCGACCCGAAGATGCTGAGCACGCCATCGACGACCAGTGTCTTGGTATGCATCATCGTCGGGACGTATTCGTAAATATCGATGCCGCTCGCCAGCAGGTCGTCGTACGCCGCGCGTGACGCGTATTTCACCGGCTTCTGATCGGTAATCTCTCCCTCTACCAGAATCCGCACTTTCACCCCTCTGGCCAGCGCGTCCTTGAACGCCCACGTCGTCGATTCGTCGGTGACGAAGTAGGGTGATGTGATGTCGACGGATTGGCGAGCCATTGCGATCGCGAGCAGATAGAGGCGCTTCAAGTCGCTCGCGCCATCGGAAGGTGAGCTCCGCACGACCATCGATTTGTCATTGGCGCCCGCGACCGGCGCCACCCTGGTGAGGACTGGCGTGGCGGTCTCGTCTCCCTCGATCAAATTCTCGTAGAACGCACCCTCGAGCAGGCGGACGATCGGCCCGCGAATGAGGACGTGAGTGTCGCGCCAGTGCTTCGCGTCCTGAGCGTCGCCGAGCCAGTGATCGGCCACGCCCAGCCCGCCGGTGAATCCAACGGTGCCGTCGACGACGAGGATCTTGCGATGGGTGCGGTAATTGACGTCCTCCAGCGTGTACCAGCTGGTCGGATTGAAGTTCACGATCGTGCAGCCAGCCGCGCGAAGCCGCTTCACGTGATCGGTATCGATACTGCGGGCTCCCACCGCGTCGAGGATGACGTAGACGGTGACGCCGCGCCGCGCGGCCTTCTCGAGGGCATCAGTGAACTGGTTGGCCACCTGTCCGTCTTCGTAAACGAAAGTTTCGAAGCTGACTCGTTGACGCGCGTGTGCAATGGCGTCGAGCATGGCGGGAAACGCCTGGTCGCCGTTGACGAGGACTTCGTAGCTGTTTCCCACGACTAGATTGGATGCCACCAGTGTGGCGAGGTAGTCGGCCGCATCGGGATCTTCCGCGGCAACCGCGCTACGCACCTTGACGGTCTCCTGATCCTGGGCAATCGCCAGGAGAAAGGCGGTTATCCCGATGGCCACCAGCACGGTCTTGACGATTCTGACGAGCCAGGGATGATCGGCCCGGAGGTTCTTCATGCCCTCGGTGGTGCAACTTCATGGCCGAGGCCTGGGCTGCGAAGTTTATGGCCGAGGATTACTGTTGAGGCAGGTGAGCAAGCCCATCAGAGTGAAGGTGCTCGTTTTCTCATGAACCAGTCGCGTCCGACCAGATACAAAACGATCGATGCGACGACGATTGGAAGGAGGCCGATGAGGTCGGCGTAAGGTCCATCGAAGGCCGGATTGTGCTCGGTTGCCCAGCGTTCGAACCCGAGCAAGCGTCTCGTGACGGTCTCACTCAGATTGAGAAAACTGTAGACGACGCCCGCGAGTGTCGCCCCCGCGATGTATCCCGACGCCAGGAGCACCCCTTGGCTCTGGTCGGTCTTGGACATCATCTCGTCTTCGCTCAACCCGTGATTCTCTGGCTTCGTGCGCAGGTATCGATCGACGCCCCAGCGCACCACGCCGCCGAGCAAGATCGGCGTGGACGTCGATAGCGGCAGATACATCCCGACCGCGAATGCCAGCGAGGATGCGCCGGCCAACTCCAACGTGATCGCAGTCATCGCCCCGAGCAGGATGAGCGCCCACGGGAGATCTCCGCCAAGAACGCCTTTGATGATGTAGGACATCAGCGTCGCCTTTGGCGCGCTGAATTTGGCAACGCTCTGGCCGGTTCCGGGAATAGTGGCGTAAACGCCGTTGATGCCAGGGTCGGCCAGATACACGGGAGCGCCTTGATCGTTCACGAGGTAGCGGCCGGCGGGTCCGTATTCGGTCGTCGTCTTGTGCACCACGTGGTACGCATTGGCGTCGGAGCCTGCCTGCGCCCCCAGCAGCCTCTCCCGCTTCGGCTCATCACCGTTCATGACATATTGATTGGCGGTGAACCGATATCCTGCGGGAAACGAAAAATCCGCGCTCTGCGCAACTGGCACGTAGACAGTGCCGGACTGGTTCATCGCCAGAAGAATGGGGCCGAGCACGAGCGCTGACGTGAGAGATCCGATCAGGATGGCAATCTGCTGATGACTCGGCGTGGCACCCACCAGAAACCCGGTCTTCAGATCCTGTGAGGTGGTGCCGCCATTGGACGACGCGATGCAGACGATGCCACCAATTGAGAGTGCAGTCACGAAATACGCTGGCGACGTCCAGCCGATCGTGAGGAAGACCAGGCACGTCAGCAGAAGCGTCGCCACGGTCATGCCCGAAATCGGATTCGATGATGAGCCGATCTCGCCGGTCAAGCGCGACGAAACGGTGACGAAGAGGAAGCCGAAGGCGACGATCATCACCGCCCCGAGCAGGTTGCCCCGGAGATTCAGTTGCGGTGCGATCATGATGGCCAGCATCAGCAGCACGCTTCCGCCAACGACCACCTTCATCGATAGATCTCGATCTGTGCGCAGCGCCGCGGCCGCGGTCCTGCTCGTGGCTCTCAGATCGCCGAGGCCTCCACGCAGCCCTTTCACGATGAGCGGCAGCGATCGGACGAGGCCGATGATTCCGCCAGCAGCGACCGCACCCGCCGCGATGTACAGCACGTAGGCGCCCTGGATGTCCTCGACGCTCATGTCCTTGATGAGGCGTGCTGCTTCGGGCGCGAGAGGAGCGGCCAGCCCGCTGCCGAAATACTTGATGGCCGGGATGAGGACCAGATACGACAGCACACCGCCGCCCGCCATGAGCGACGCGATACGCGGACCGATGATGTACCCGACGCCGAGCAGAGCAGGGTCGTTCTCGATCGAGATGGACGCCGCGTCGAAGGGCGCCCCGAACACCTTGGTGGGGTACTCCCTCCAGGTCTTGAAGACCTGCTGGACGCCGTATAAGAGGAACCCGAATCCGAATCCGGCGATGATCGTCTTGCCGCCGGCGGTCGCCTCGTCGGCATGACCCGTGAAATGGGTTCCCTCGGCAGCGGCCGCTCTCGACTCCTCCGACGCGCCCGCCTTGAGGACTTCCGCGCACGCCGTGCCCTCGGGATATTTCAACTCGCCGTGCTGCGCCACGATC
>Ga0207701_10007522_pt1 | contig 10818 bp, 10 predicted proteins | sample KBSSwiSSwithPhiX_FD_184294 | JGI IMG/M metagenome (GOLD analysis project Ga0207701, IMG submission 184294) | Switchgrass rhizosphere bulk soil microbial communities from Kellogg Biological Station, Michigan, USA, with PhiX - S5 (SPAdes) (version 2) | ecosystem: Environmental > Terrestrial >...
AGATAGGTGCTCATACCAATCACCTCTCGAATGCGAGTCATCGACGACGACCGCCACCGCCGCCGCCACCGCCACGCGAGGCGCCGCGGCTGCTTTGGCCGCGAGAGCTCGATGCGCGCTGCGAAGAGCCGCTCGAGTAACCGGAGAATGCGTCAGAGCGAGTGCCGCTGCTGCCGCTGCTGCTGGTGCGCGGCGTCGCGGACTGAGTCGTCCGGCTTCCCTCGCCATAGCCTCTCGCCTCTGCGCTGCCGGTGCGATCGGTTGTGCGTTGTGTCGATGCGCTCTGCGCCGAGGCGCCTTGTCCCTGACGCTCCTGAGCCCGCTGCTGTGCCTGGGCCTTCTGCTCAGACGTCGCCTCCGGCCGGTTCTCCGAACGGTCCGTGCGCTGCTCCTGCCTGGTCTCCGTGCGATCGCTGCGCTGCTCCTGCGTATCCTCACGCCGCTCGGTTCGTTCCTCGGTGAGATCCTCCCGGTGATCGATCCAGTCTTCGCGGGCGTCTTCACGATGGTCGTAGTAGTCGTCCCACGCGTCGTTGTACATGTAGCCGCCACCGTGCCAGCCATAGGGACCGTAGTAGTAGTTGTTGTCCATGGCGGCGCCGATCGCGATGCCAGCCGTGAATCCAATCAGACCCGCGGCGACGGCGACCTCGGCATCGTTGTCTTCCTGAACAATCACGGTGGTATTAGTGACGGGCGGCTGGGTATAGACCACCTGCGTGTTGTACTGCGGGACGTAGATGATCTGCGGATTGGTTGGCTCGATGACGATCACCTGTTCACCGCTCGACGTCGTCTTGGTCTCGACCTCCTGCTGCTCGTTGCTCTTCAGCGTTCCGACGGTCTGCGCCTGCTTCCTGAGCTTTTGAATGGTCGCAAAGACCGCCGTCTTGTCCTTGGTGAACGATTGCCCCAGCACCACCGTCCAGGCAATCTGCTCGGACATCATCGTGACCACTTGAGGAAAGATTGCCAGCGCCACGAAACTGGCATCGAACCCCGCTTTCACTGCCGCGTCCTGCAGCGGCGTGCCCTTCAGCGTCGCATTGCTCTTCAACCACTTGTCGAGCTCCGCGACCTTCGGCGGGTCCTGCGCGCTCATGAGAATCTGCGCGAGCAGCGCGTCTGGATACAGCGCGACCGGAGCCAACAGCTGATCGAGTGTGGCCGTCGGGAGTTGCGCCGACGTCTGCGCGCTCGCGGTGACCTGATCCCTCGCCGGACTACACGCCACGAACAACACCAGCGTTCCAGCAATCAAGCGCGTCTTCATAAGTCCACTTTCACTCAACCTGCTTGTGACACATCTCGCAATCAGCACTGATCGTAGTCCCATCCTTCGCCGTATGTGATTCGTCGTGACACCGGAAACAACCGTTCGACGTCGTGTGGCCCTTGTTGTCCGGGTAGCTCCCGAAGGAGACCTTCATCGTGGGGAACACGTTGCGGCGATACACCTCCTGAACGCCCGACACGCTGCGGGCGACCGCTTGCGGATCACGGGAGCCAGCCTGCGATGCGTAGAAGTTTCGGAGACCCTCGTCGATTGCACGCAGCGCGGCATCCTGATCGGGATACGACGCCGTCACGAGGCGGATGCCTTCGCGCCGCACGAACGGAAGATCGCGACTGACGCGCGCAGCCGCGATTGCGCCATCCACGGCGCCCTCAGGCGTCGGCGAAATCGGGTGACCGACCGTGTTGTGACAATCGATGCAGTCCATGGTGCGCCGCTGACCGTCACGGATTTGCTGCTCTGTCGTGTCCGGCGCGACATACTCCTTCACCTGCCCACCGGCGTCCGTCACCCGGACGTATGGAATCGTCTGGCGCTCAGCATCGGTCGCGATGTACTCGATCTTGATATTCGGGTTGGCATGCCAGTGAATGGCTTTCGGTGAGGATGGCGTCCGGCTCACATGCATCTGCAGCACTGTGGTCGTCTCGGCATTCGCTTCGTCGTCTCCGTACGCATGAATCGTGCGGATGCGATCGCCAACCGCCCGTCCGGGTGTGTGGCACGTGGCGCAGGTCTGCGCCTGCGCTCCCGCCGGCATCTCGGCGCCGGGAGGAACCGGCCTCGGGTACGAGTTCACTGATACGTGCAGGAGCTGCCGCACGCCATTCAGCTTGGCGTGGAGGAATCCCGACGCACCCTCGCCGATATGGCAGTCAACGCAGGCGACACGCGCGTGTGGCCCGGCCTGCCATGCAGTGAACTGCGGCTGCATCGGCGTGTGGCACACCTGTCCGCAGAACGTTGGCGACTCCATCCAGTGCAGCGTGCCGTAGCCCGCGAGCAGGACGATGACGATGTTGACGGCGGTGAGTGCCGTGATCGCGAGCGCCGTTCGTCGGACGCTGGCGTTCCTGAAGTCGAACACCGGCCAGTCTGAGACGGCGTTCGGGTTGTTGTGAAGCCGGCGCTGCTCCAGCCACATCCCGAGCGGAATCAGCAGCAGGCCGATGATGAACGCCGCAGGGATGGCAATGAAGACGACGAGCCCTGCGTACGGATTGGAGAGCCAACGCGCGAGCACCGCGATCACCAGCGCGATGAAGAGCACCGCTGACGTGGTCGTCAGGAGTGCGCCGACGATCGCGAGCGGGTGACGGGCGAGTAGTCTGCGGTCGGCCACATCTGTCCTACTTCAGGGTCTGCACATAGGCCACCAGCGCGTCGACATCCTCGGCCGGCAGCTTGCTGTAGCGATCCGGCATCGGCGGCTTCTTCTCCGACTTCGCTGTGGTCGCCATCTCTTTCGGATTCGTAATCCACTGTTTGATGTCAGCGGCCGAGAGCTTCCCGCCGACGCCGTCGAGCGGATTCGCTTTGCCGCCCTTGCCGGCGATCGAGTGGCAGATCTGACACTTCTGGGCAGCGTAGACCTGCTCGCCCTTCTTCGGATCGCCCTGGGCGGCAGCTGGGCGCGACGTCGTCATGAACGCGACGAAAACAATGCCGATCGTGAGCAGGGTCCGTATTGTCCTGACTGTATTCATGAAAAGCCTCCGGGCGATGAACGAGCGTTGGGAGTTCCACGGCACGTACCGCAAACCAATCAGGGCGGAGTGCGCCGTATAGGGACGATAGACGTAGACGAAGCGTCCTCGTTGGTCATGCCGCACTCATGGCCTCGGTGCTGCCGAGCAGGTCTCGCATTTTGAGAACAAGACTGATCCAGTAGATATTCGAGCCGACCGCGGCGAGGACGACGATTCCCGGCAGGGCGTACACGAGTGAGAACGCCATGACGCCGTAGGGCATCGCCGCGCGGGTCGCAACGAAAGACACTCGCCAGATCAGACGGGTCCAGAACGTCGGTTGCGACTTGAAGCGCACCCGGGCCACCGCGTGAAGCTTCTCCGGGCGGCCGTCCGTAATCCGTGACCGCAGGAAGATGAGGATGGCGAAGGACAGCATCGTGCCGGCGAGCGCGACGCCGCCGAACCAGTAGAAGGGGTCCCAATGAGTCTGGCGCACAGCGCCGATTGTCATCCCCACGAAGATGGCGAGATAGTACGAGTAGTCGCCGAACGTCTCGATCCAGCACCCCAGGGCCGATTCCTGGTACTTCAGACGTGCGATCTCACCATCGCAGCCGTCGAGAACGCTTGCAGCCAACGACAAAAACGCGGCGAGGACGCCCGTCCAGTAGTGTCCGAGGCTGAAGAGCCACGCCGAATAGAAGCCAATCGCAACGAGGATCACGGAAAGCTGGTTGGCGGTGAGCGGCGTCGACATCAGCTTCACGCTGATCGGCAGCGAAATGCGGCGGTTGAACCGCGCGATTTTCGCGTCCGTGGCCTTATAGCTCGAGCGCCGGATGGTCTCCTCGGCGACGGCAAGGTCCGCCGAAGTTCCCATGCGGATCGCAAGCATCGCGAGGCCGTTCGACACATCTGGGCCCGATGGCTGTCGGAACGGCGACAACATGCGTGGGGCCAGTTCTCGCGCAACGAGCTCGGGATCACGGGCGTCGCCAGCGGTCATCCGAATCACGCCGCTCTCGGGCCACGCCGGACCGGCGGCGACATCGAGACTCCGCCCGCCTTCGGCCGGTAGCTCACGAGCGGCGCGCAGCAGCGCCGGCGAGACCACCGTGCCAGCCCCGATGATGCTGACGCTGTGTCCGGGCGATATCGATTCAAGAGCGGTCGCCCATTCTTGCTCGACCGTTGCCACGTCGATTCTGGCGCCCGTCGCGCACTCGAGCCCGCGCAGCCGCCGAATCAGCGGCGTACGGCCTGCCGGCTCGGGCGCCCATACGACGATACGGGAGTAGCCTGCCCGCACAGCGGGGCGCACGACGCGCTCGAGGATCGATAGCCCTGCTAACTTTGCAAATGCCGGGACCGACATTGACGGAGCGTTCGGAAAATAGAGCAGCACTTCGGGCGTTGAAACCTGCCGCTTGTCGACCACCGCGCGATCGAGCTGGGAGCGGACGGAGCGCGGATAGATCGCCAGTCCCACGCCAGCCCAGAACAGCCCGCGCAGGCGGCGCGTCAACGCGAGCGCCGCGCCGCCACCCACCGCGCCAACGGCGGTCGCGGCAGCAAAGCTCGAGGCTTCGAGTGCTCCCAGATTGGCCGGGATGAACGCAGATGCGAAGCTGGCGACACGTGAGAACGTCTCGATGCCGAGCGCACTGTGGAGCGAGATCGGCGCGCCGACCGCCCGCAGGATCACCCAGACTTCGAGCGACACGAAGCCGTACGAGGCGGCCGTCGCTGTCAAGAGCACCAACAGGCGCGTCCGGTTTCCGCGAACGAGATCGACCATCTGGCGCTCGGCCGCTGCAATGAAGCGCCCTACCCAGCTGTCATGCGCCGACGTCCCGAGCGCATGGTCCATGCGCCGGAGCAGCGCCTGGAAGTATATGCCCCGCCCGCATGCCACGAAGATCGCCGGCGCGGTGACGGCGGCGGCACCAATCGCGAACGCCCAGAACACACGAGCCCATGGCTGCGTCAATGGCAGGCCGACAGCCGCGAGGAGCGCGCCGAAGCCGACGATCACCGTGGTGCCAAGAAGGTATGCGAATCGCTCGAGAGCCACTGCCATGGTCGCGTCGCGCGCGTCGACTGCCCCCGAAAGGAGCATCACCTTCAGTGGCTCGCCCGCAATGCCGCGCAGCGTGAGGTAGCTGAACGCCTCGGCGGCAAGGCGCACCCGCGCGAGACGCAGCAACCCGACCCGACGCGGCTGCGGGAAGCACCACGCCCAGGCCCACGTGCGCGCGAGGTGCCAGAGGCCGCTGAGCAGCACCGCGAGGGCCAGCGTGACGCCAAGACGCCGCACCGTCGCGAGTGCGGTGGCAAGGTCGAGGCAATAGAGAGCACCGACGAACAGCACGACGCCGAGCGCCAGCGCGCCGAGGCGGACTGCTGAACGTCCCGAGACGGCGCTCATAGGCGTTCGCAGTAGGCCGTTGCGGCCTCCGCGCCGACGGCACCGTCGAGCAGCGACTCAGCGCTGTGCAGATCCTCGATCGTGTCGATGTCGCACCACGTGGCGTCTCCAACGTCGAACGAACGCATCAGTCCGCGCCCTGCCAGAATCCTGATGCCGCCGCTCAGCGTGGTGTCGCCGTTGGCACGCGCCGCCTCGAGCGCGTCGAAGAGCGCGGGCGCGCAGACGAACAGTCCCGTGTCGAGCGCGTCGTACTCCGTCAGGGCTTTCCCGATCGCGACGATGCGGGACCCGCTTAGCCGTACCTTGGTGGCTTCCGCGGCGATCTCGGGAGTCGTCGGCCGCGAGTCCACCGCGAGGAGCGACTCGTCCGGGTTCACGCGCGCGAGCAGCAGCTGTCCGAGCGTGCGCGCCGCGAAGAGATGGTCGCCCATCAGCAATGCGAAGCGCGATCGGAGCCGGGTGCGCGCGGCGAGCACTGATACGCCGTTCTCCAGGTGCCAATCCTGGTTGTAGGTGAAGTGAAGAGTCAGGTCTCGCGGCGCGTGACGCTCGATCGCTTCACGCACGCGGTCAGCGTGATAGCCCACCACGATTTCGAATACCCTGATGCCGGCCTCGCGCGCCGTCTCGATCGTTCGAAGGATGAGTGGACGGCCGAGTACGGGCTCGAGGAGCTTCGACTCGCGCGTGCGATTCTTGAATCGATCGCCGTTGCCCGCGGCGAGCACCAGCGCCTGTCGCACGGCGCCTTTCGGGATGGACTGTACCGCTGCCATCGTTCACCTCTCCCGGTGAACCGGGCAAGCGGCATACCAGGTGCGCGGGTGGAGAAACCACACGCGCGAACGAGTCTCTGCGCGACGCCGGTGCACAGCGGCACGCACAGTGCCTGTTTAGACACGGAGGACCACCGATACTGTTCTGCGACGCCGCTGCGGGCACTGCGCAGGAGAGGAGGGTCGTGCCGGCGCTGAAGCTTGCCTCGGGTTGGCGATCGGTCAGCGGGAGGCTGGTCGTCTCACCTTCGCCCACACAGGAAAGTGGTCGGACCCGGTATGGCACGGCGCGACGCCAGCGCTCGTGACCGCGAGATCGCGCACCACGATCCAGTCCAGGGCATGCTGCTCGCGAATGGTCGTGCGCCTTGTCGCGGGCTGACCGTCGAGCGCGTCCACGAAACCCCGGTCGCGCAGCGTGTCCAGCATCGAAAGATGACCAGTTGGTCCGGAGTTGAAATCGCCCGCCACGACCACTGGCGCGTGCGGGCCGGTGAGCACTTCCTCCTCGGCGGCGACGTCGGCGAGTTGCCTCCGGCGGAACGCGTCGTTCTTGCCGCTCTCGATATGCGCGTTGTAGATCCGCAGGCCGGCGGTGTGGGCACAGAGCGCCATGCGCGCGCCCCGCCGCGGCTGCAACGGGCTCGCGCGCCATCGATACAACGCCTGGTGCCTGAACGGGATCACCGTCGCCGCGGCGATGGCGAACCGGCTCAGGATCGCTTGACCCGTCAGCGCGGCGGCGCCGCGGCGGCCCTGTCCGATTTCCTGGAACTCGCCCGCAAACAGCCAGTTCATTCGCAGGCTGTCCGCGAGCCAGCGTGCGACGTGGCGGAAGCCGCTGCGTCGGCACCCCACGTCTACTTCCTGGAGGAGGCAAATGTCGGGCTCGAGCGACGCCAGGACGCCGGCGTGCTGCTCGCACTTGCGCCCGTACGCGATGTTCCACGAAACCAGCGTGAGTGTCTCGGCCAACGGGCGGGCGGCCTCACGATCCGGCTCACCGTCGATGCGATGGATGTCGTCTGCGCTCAGGGAAGGCTCGGTGAAAAAACCGGCGAGCCGCAAGACCGCCACCGGCATAGCGGCATCATACTCCCCCGTCAGCGTCTTGCCCCTTTGCGTCAGACGAGCAGCGGCGCGAGCTCTCGTCCCGCTGCCGATCTCGGCATCATGCCTGCATAGGTCAAGTGCGGTCGCTCGAGCGCCGCAAGGATTCGTGCTCGTTGAACGGTGACAGCGAGCGATGCCTTCGATCAAAGGAGGAGGCGACCATGAAGGCACGACGAGTCTCATGGGTAATCATGCTCACCCTTGTCGCGTGCAGCACACCGGACCGTCTGCACGGCGAGTCCGCTGACCCGCACGCATACCCTGCGTTCGCCCCTTCGTCGGTATTGCGGCAGCATAACTATCGTGTCGACGCGCAGGTGCGCCCGTTCCTCTTCTGGATGCGCAAAGCGAATATCGGCGACGGACGCCTCACGTGGCGCACGGGCCCGGACGCGACGGTGGGCTACGAGTTGCTCGTCGGTTCCGATCCCGGGCGCGCGCCGCGACACATCAATCGCTGGGGGTACCTGCGTGAAGAATCAGGAGCGGGCGGCGCGATGGTGTTCGGCGTGATGAGCCATTCCGACGAGCAGTCGATCGAGGAGGCCGACAAGAACACGCGCCGGAGCGACCGCGTTCACGTGTTCAAGGCGCTGCGGCAGGTGGTCACCGGGTCGCAGGCGCGTGTCACTGTTTCGGACATCCGCGTGTCGCGAGATTTGACGTACGCTGATCTCGAAGCGCTGCTCGCGTCAGTGCCTGCCGCACCCTCGACGACGAAAAGCGTCCCCTTGGCTGAGTGGTCCTCGCCGGGGTTCCTGACCGCCGCGGCCAGCCTAATGGAAGAAGGACGCAGGACGGCGGGCAAGGTCTCAGCCTCTCCGCGCTTCGTCCGTGTCTATCCCTACAACGGGATGCTCTACGAGCTGCAGTTGCGATCGGCGGACCGCACTGACCGAGGAACGTCAGCAGAAAGGTCATCCGGTCCCGCGATTCAGGGACGATTCCGTGTGCTGAACCGTTCGACGAGAGACGAGACCCTCTTCACCATCGTCTACGGGGTGGAAGGCGACCTCGCCGGCGTTCCCCTGCTCATCTCGTGGCGCCCGCGGTGGTGGCTCGAGATCCAGTGCGTCCTCCATGACGAGGATCGCGAATGAGGACGACGTGGATGCGGCGGGCGTGGTCGGTCGGGCTGGCCGTCGTCGCGTGCGGCCTTCTCATCCTGTTCGTACAGAGGGTCGGACCTCGCGTCGTGATCGAGCAGTGCCTGACCCTCGGCAGAGTACTGCCGGCGATCCTGGCGCTGACCTTCTGTAAGTACCCACTCCTTCGTGCGGCGCTATTGAAACCGTATGTCCCTGTCTCGGCGGCAGTTGCCACGGGAGCCGCATCGCAGGGGTATGCCTCGCGCACCACGCAGTACTGATCGGCGAAGCGTACGTGATGATCCACGCGCTGGGCGCCAATCCCACCTTCGCGACCGTGGCCATGTTCGAAGGCGCCACGAAGACCGCAAACACCGTCGGCACGATCGTCCCTGGCCGGCTGGGTATCGCTGAGGGCGGCGCCGCCGCGATGGCCGGCGCGTTGGGGATCGGCGCGAGCTACGGTCTCGCCGTTGTGTTGATGCGCCGCGTGCGCGCGCTGCTCTGGAGCATCGTCGGGGTACCGCTCGTCGTTCCAGAGCTCTGGCGCATGTCGCGCTCGCCCGGTGAACGTCGGATATAGACGGCCGCGTCCGCCTTCGCCAACGCTCAGGCGACAGCTGCTGAAGCGTTGCCCACTGGCCCGCAGAGAGGCGACCGCCATCGCACCAGGAACCCCGCATCGCGCGGCTGAACACCGCGCACTCTGCTGAAGGTAAACGCGCCGTAATCGATCACAGTGTTCGTAGATGTGCACCTGCGGCGGCCTGCGCCGTCGAGCCCAATGCTCCTGTGCGCCGCAAACGACTGCAGCATCGAGCGATGTCGAATCCACGGGACCCCGCGCCAGGGTGGCATTCATGTTGAAGACGACACATTAGAACGTGCGCAACAACGCGCCCGCGAGGACTGGGAAGGAATGAGTGACCCATGCGCGTCGATATTCTGGTTAGATCGTGCTTATCAATCGCAGTCGTGATCGGCACCGCGGGCATCGCGGTCGCACAGTCGCCGCAACTGACATCCCCTGAGACAGTGATCCAGGACGTGGTGGGCGAAGCGGGCGGACCGCTCCAGCCCGATGCGGCGATCACAGTCGGCCAGTCGCCCGAGGCCGAGACCCGTCAGACGCTGATCGAGGACGCCGCGGCTGATCGCGCCAAAACGCTACACCCATACGTGGTGACCACGGCCGAAAAGGCCATCGCGAGAATCGAGCGACGGTTCACCAACCAGACGATCAGGTGGCACACGTTCCTTCAGAACGGGTATCAAGGCGGCGGCTTTGCAGCCGGCGCTGGCTACATGTTCCACACCAGCTCCTACAGCACGCTCGACGTCCGCTCCAGCTACAGCATGCGGTCGTACAAGCTTGCCGAAGCGGAATTCACCTCACCACGGTTGTTCGACAGGCGCGGAGAGCTGACCGTCCTCGGCGGCTGGCGCGATGCGACCCAAGTGGCCTTCTACGGTTTCGGGATGCAAAACTCGTCCAACGATCGCGCGAACTATGGATTCGAGCAGCCGTACGCATCGGCGTTGCTGAAGTTCCGGCCAACGCGGCGACTGTTGATGGTGCGCGGTGGTTTTGAGGCGGCGCGATGGAACCTCAAGTCTGGAGAAGGAATAGATCCGTCGCTCGACGAGATCTACACACCCGCAGCGCTGCCTGGGCTCGGCACGACGACGACGTACTTGCACACCCAGGCGACGGTCGGCTTCGACTCGCGCCTCTCGAAGGATTACGCGCGCCGCGGCGGTTTCTATGGAGTGACCGGCCATGACTACAGCGACCGCGACGATGCGCTGGGGTTCCGTCTGGTCGAGTACGAGGCGATTCAGCACGTGCCCATCCTGCGCGAGAGCTGGGTGCTGTCGCTGCACGGCCTCGTCAAGACGACCTGGGACAAAGGAGATCAAGAGACGCCCTTCTACATGATGCCGTCGCTCGGCGGCGGATCCAACTTACGCGGGTTCTCCAGCTTCCGCTACGCCGATCGAAACAGCCTGCTGCTGCAGGGAGAGTGGCGAATCATCGCCAATCGATTCTTCGAAAGCGCGGCGTTTGTCGACGCGGGCAAGGTTACGAACCGGACGTCCGATCTGGACCTCCGTGATCTCAAGACCGACTACGGCTTCGGCGTGCGGTTCCATGCGCCGCTCGTGACCGTGCTGCGCGTCGATGTCGCTCGAAGCAACGAGGGTACGCGGCTGGTATTTGCGGCATCGCCAGCGTTCTAGCTCTAGCGCCAGTGTTCAGTCACCAGTCTGGTCATCAGTCTTCAGTCGTGGAGCCATTGATATGCGCACGAAAATCTTGATTCTGTTGTCGTTTGTGTCGATCGCCGCGATTGGCGGGTTCGGGTCCGTGAGCGCCACGAGCCCGCGGGTCTATCGCGACGATCCCATCCTGCGCGAGCCC
>Ga0207701_10007525_pt1 | contig 10817 bp, 6 predicted proteins | sample KBSSwiSSwithPhiX_FD_184294 | JGI IMG/M metagenome (GOLD analysis project Ga0207701, IMG submission 184294) | Switchgrass rhizosphere bulk soil microbial communities from Kellogg Biological Station, Michigan, USA, with PhiX - S5 (SPAdes) (version 2) | ecosystem: Environmental > Terrestrial > Soil...
GGAGTGAGCATATTGGGCATATGTGAGCGACGAGCAACGCCGCCCGGCGGGATGCCCCGCCCGGGAGTTGTCCTAGAAATCACGGTTCCAGGGGACTAGGGCAGGATGCTGAAAAGCGCATCCTGCATGGCAAATGGCCGATGGCGAATGGCAGAGCGGCCCTCCTGAAAACCTCAGCCGTCGCACCGTTCCCTCTGCTCCTCCGAAGCTGGTAAACTCCTGATTCTGCAGCCTCAAGGCGGCAGATCTACGACCCCCGTGTCTCAAACAGTCATCTCCCACTACCGCGTGCTCCAGAAGCTCGGCGAGGGCGGCATGGGCGTCGTCTATCGCGGCGAAGACATGCGTCTGGACCGCGAGGTGGCGATCAAGTTCCTGCGCCGGGAAGATCACGGGCAGGCGCCGTGGCTGTCGCGATTCGAACGCGAGGCGCGGCTCGCATCGGCGCTCACCCATCCGAATATCTGCACGATCCACGAGCTCGGCGAGGAAAACGGCCGGCCCTTCATCGTCATGGAGCTGCTCGAGGGCCGGACGATGAAGCAGCGGATCGAGGGAGGGCCGCTAGCCATCGAGTTGGTGGTTGAGTTCGGGGTCCAGATTGCGATGGCCCTGGACGCCGCGCACGGCCGCGGCATCGTGCACCGCGATATCAAACCGGCCAATCTGTTCGTGTCGCACGACGATCACCTGAAGGTGCTCGATTTCGGGCTGGCGAAGCTGACCGATCATCACCCCCTCGTCGCGACGCTCCGGCCGCCGTCCGCGGTGCAGACGACCGCCGACGCGGACGTCACGATGACCGGCGCCGCGGTTGGCACCGCGGCCTACATGTCGCCGGAGCAGGCGACGGGCCTCAAGGTCGATGCGCGCACCGACCTCTTCTCGTTCGGCAGCGTGCTATATGAGATGGCCACGGGCCGGCGCGCGTTCCCGGGCGACAACAGCGGCACCGTGATCATGCGCCTCCTCAAGGGCGAGTTCGTGCCGCCGCGGGCCCTCAATCCGGCGATCCCCGAACGGCTCGAGACGATCATCCTGCGGGCGATGGAGGTCGATCCGAACCGGCGCTACCAGTCGGCGGCGGCGATGCTCGACGATCTGCGGTCGCTGTCGCGCGCGCTGGCTCCTGACGCGTCGGTGACGCGGGCGCTGTTGCCGGCCCTGGATCCTCTCCCACCGGCGGGCTGGCGCCGCTTCGTCTCACGCCGCTGGGTCGCCGGTGCGGCGCTGCTTGGCGCGATCGCGCTGGGGCTCGGGTGGCGCACGATGCGGTCCACGCCCGCACTCGCCCTGACCAACCGCGATCAGATCCTCATCGGCAGCTTCGCGAACAGCACCAGCGAGTCGGTCTTCGACGAGACGCTCTCGACGGCGTTGAAGGTGCAGCTCGGTCAGTCGCCGTTCCTCGACATCGTGCCCGATGACAAGATCTCCGAAGAGCTCACGCTGATGCAGCGTCCGGGGGACGAGCGGCTGACCCACGACACCGCCCGCCAGGTCTGCGAGCGGCTCGGCGTCAAGGCGATGGTGGACGGCACGATCGCGCGGCTCGGGCAGAACTACGTGCTGACGCTCAATGCCACCGACTGCCGCACCGGCGACTCGGTGGCCCGCGAGCAGCGCGAGTCGCCGAGCCGCGAGGACGTGCTCGGCGTGCTCGGGACGATGGCCTCGACGCTGCGGACGGAGTTGGGCGAGTCGCTGCCGTCGATCAAGCAGTTCGACGTGCCGATCGAACAGGCCACGACCCCGTCCCTGTCGGCGCTGAGAGCGTACGCCCTGGGAATAGACGAGCGACGCAAGGGGCGCGAGCTGGAGTCGGTCGCGTTCTTCAATCAGGCCATCGAGCTGGACCCCGAGTTCGCGGCCGCCTACACCACGCTCTCGACCGTGTACGGCAGCCTCGGGGAGTGGCGGCGCAGTGAGGAGTACGCCCGGCTCGCCTACGATCGCCAGAAGCGCGTCAGCGAACGCGAGCGGCTGTTCATCACCTACCAGTACCACGACCGCGTCACGGGCAATCAGGACGAGGCCCGCACCACATTGGAACTGTGGAAGCGCTCGTTTCCGCGCGACTATCGACCGGCAAATGCGCTGGCGCTGATCGACAACCGGTTCGGGCGCTTCGCCGAGGGGGTGACCGAGGCGACCGAAGCGTTGCGCCGCAGCCCCGGATCGGCCTTCGCGCTATCGAACCTGGCCGTCGCGTATCGCGGACTGGGCCGCTTCGCCGAGGCGAAAGCGGCCGGCGACCAGGCGGTCAAACTCGGCGTCGCCACGGCACCGACGCGGCGGCTGCTCTATCAGCTCGGTGTGATGACCAACGACGGCTCCGCGGCGGCGCAGCTCGAATGGGCCAAGTCGCGTCCACGCGAGTTCGACATCGTCTCGGCGCAGGCGCAGATCGCGGCGTTCGGCGGCCGGCTGCGGGAAGCCTCGGCGCTGTATGCCCACGCCGTCGACATGGCCGAGTCGCGCAGCCTGAGCGGCACGGCGTCCGGCTACTGGGCACACCTGGCATTGAGCGACGCGATGCTCGGCGATCCGCGACGAGGTTCGGATCGCGTGCGCGAAATCGTCGCCAAGACCGCCACCGCCGCCGAGAGCCCCGGCACGATCCCGCGGTTCCGCGCCGCGATCGCGCTCGGCATCGTCGGGCTCGCAGGCGAGGCGCGCGAGTTGGTGTCGCGAGCCAAGCAGGATTACCCTGAGTCCACCTTGACCAGGCTGGTGTTCGTTCCGAGCGCCGAAGCGGCGATCGCGCTCGGACGCGGGGCGCCGGCCGAGGCCATCGCGGCGCTCGCCACGGCCGGTCCGGCCGAGTTCGGAACCGTGGCCGGCCTCGCGCCGACGCTGCTCCGCGGCGACGCCTACCTCGCCGCCGGCGACGCCCGCTCGGCCCGCGCCGAGTATCAGCGGGTGCTCGATCATCGCGGCACCGATCCGTTCGCGCCGATGATCCCACTCGCGCATCTCGGGCTCGCGCGCGCCTGGGCGGCGCTCGGTGACGTGGCGAAGAGCACCCACGAGTACGACCAGCTGCTGGCGATCTGGAAGGACGCGGATCCGGATCTGCCGGTCCTCCTGCGGGCGCGCGCCGAACGCGACCGGCTGACCAGCCGGGATTCATCCGCACCGGCGGCGCGGTGAGCGAGCCGATCACCATCCACGCCGCGGAACCGGGCGACACGATCGCGCATTACCGGCTGCTCGAGCGGCTGGGGCGCGACAAGGACACGACGATCTACCGCGCGCGCGATCTGCGTCTCGATCGCGACGTCGCGGTCAAGCTGCTCTCGCCCGAGCTCGCCGAGACCCCCAAAGCCCGCGACCGCTTCCGCCGGGAAGCCCACATCGCGTCGCTCGTCAGCCATCCGCACATCTGCGCGGTGCACGATTCAGGGGAGGAGGACGGCCAGGCGTTCCTGGTCTGCGAGCTGCTGGCCGGCCGGGCACTCGACGAGGTCCTGGCCAGCGGCCCGCTGGAGGTGGAGCGCGTCCTCGACCTCGCCATCCAGCTGGTGGACGGCATCGCCGCCGTGCACCGCCGCGGGCTGGTGCACGGGAACATCAAGCCGTCCAACGTGTTCGTAACCGATGACGGGCACGTGAAGGTGCTCGAGCTGGGCGTGATGAGCGCCTGGTGGGACACCTACGGGCAACCGGACGGCGTGGGCAGCTCGTCGCCCACAGCGTCGGTCGATCAGCGGGCGCCGAGCGACACCGACGTCGACGGCTTCCACTCCTATCGTTCCCCGGAGCACCTCACGGGCGAGCGGCTCGATCATCGCAGTGACATCTTTTCGATCGGCGCGGTGATCTACGAGATGGCGACCGGCCAGCGGGCGTTCCCCGGCGACACGCCGTCGCGGATCGCGGCGGCGATCGTCTCGGGCTCGCCCGTTCCGTCAGCCGGTGGCCGCGCCGGATTCGCCGTGGTCGAGCCGATCGTCCATCACGCGCTGGAGAAGGACCCGGCCAACCGGTACCAGAGCGCCGCGGACATGCTCGCGGATCTGCGCCGCGCCCGACGCAAGGTGGAGTCGGCCGGCAGTGGGACGATCCCGGCGGCGCCGGGGCGGCGAGGGCGGCTGCTCGGCACGGCCGCGGCCGTGATGATCCTGGCCATCGCCGTCGGCGGATGGTGGTGGTGGCGGACCCGCACGGTCGCGCCGGTGGCTCGGCGTGCGCTGCTCATCGGCAGCATCGGCAATGCCACCAACGATCCCGACTTCGATGGCACGCTGCGGCAGGCCCTGGTCGTCCATCTCGGACAATCCCCGTTCCTCGACATCGTCTCCGACGAGCGCCTGCGCGACATGATGAAGATGATGGCGCGCCCGGCGAACAGCGGGCTGACCCATGCCGTCGCCCAGGAGGCCTGCGTCCGTCTCCAGGCCGGCGCGCTCATCGAAGGCAGCGTCTCTGCCGTCGGGCGGGCGATCGTCGTCGCGCTGGTCGCCAGCGATTGCACTGACGGCCGCACCATCGCGCGCGATCAGGTCGAGGTCGAGCGCAAGGAGGACGTGCTCAAGGCCGTCGGCCGCATTGCCTCGTCGCTGCGGCGATCGCTCGGCGAGTCGAACCGCTCGCTCGAGGGCCACAATGTGCCGATCGAGGAGGCGACCACCGCGTCGCTCGAAGCGCTCAAGGCCTACACCGTCGGCGTCGAGCGGCGGGCGGCCGGCAGCGAGATCGAGTCGATCTCCTTCTTCACGCGGGCGATCTCGCTCGATCCGAATTTCGCGCTCGCCTACACGATGCTGTCGAGCATCTATGGCGGGATCGGCGAGACTGGCCGGAGCGAGGAATACGCCCGGCTGGCCTACGAGCACAGCGGCACCGTGACGGAGCGCGAGCGTCTCTTCATCCAGTCCCAGTATTACGACCGGGTGACCGGCGATCAGCTCAAGGCGCGCGACGCGCTCGAAGTGTGGAAGCAGAGTTATCCGCTGGACTACCGGCCGAGCAACGCGCTTGCGGTGCTGCTCAACCGGCTCGGCGACTACGACCGGTCGATCGCCGAAGCACAGAACGCCATGCGGATCAATCCCGCGCACCCCTTCCCGTACTCGAATCTCGCCTACGCCTACCGCGGCGCCGGCCGGTACGAGGACGCGAAGCGAACCGCGATGAAGGCGGTGGCGATGGGAATCGAGACCATGCCGACCCGCCGCCTGCTGTATCAGCTCGCGATCCTGAACGGCAACCAGGCCGAGGCGCAGCAGCACATCGAGTGGGCGCGTGGCAAGCCGCGCGAGTTCGACGTCACCGGCGCGCAGGCCCAGGTGGCCGCCTTCAGAGGCCGCATTGCGGAATCGCGGGAGCTGTACGAGCGCACGATCACCGAAGCCGGCGGCAACCAGATGGCCCAGGTCGCCAGCGGCTACGTCGGTCAGCTGGCCTTGACCGAAGCACTCTTCGAGTATCCCGATCGGGCCATCGCACTGGCGCGGCGCGTGCCAATGGATACCACCTACGAGCCGCAGCTCCGCGCCGCGACCGCACTGGCGCTCGCGGGCGCCACCGGCGACGCCGACCGCTGGATCTCCCGGCTGCGTGACATACGGCCGGAAGATACGCTGCTGCACGCCGCCTACATGCCGGTCGCCCAGGCGACGGTCCTGCTCGCCCGCGACCGCACCGACGCGGCGCTGGGCGCGCTGCGTCCGGCCGCGCCGTTCGAACGCGGCACCGTCGCGGCGCTGCTGCCGATCTACTTCCGCGGCGAGGCTCGCCGGCGCGCCCGCGCCTACGCCGACGCGATCACCGACTTCCACCTCCTGATCGACAGCCGCGGCGCCGAACCCTTCTCGTCGGCCATTCCGATGGCCCGGCTCGGACTCGCACGGGCTCTCGCCGCATCGGGCGATGTCGCCGGCAGCCGGCGCGCCTACCAGGATTTGATGGAGATGTGGCGGGACGCCGATCCAGATCTGCCGGTCCTGCTCAAGGCGCGGGCCGAAGCCGCCGCCTTGCCGCAGTGACGGGCGATCATCGCGTCCGCGTGTCGTAGTACTTCGGCGGCCGCGTGCCGACGCGGACGCGCGCCGAGATCGACGTGCCGGATGCGTGTCGCGCGATCCGGCAGTGTTCCCCTTTGCTGAGCAGCAGGACGCCGTAAAGGCGATCGCCCCACGGCGTCAGCGCCCAGTCGACGACCCGGCCGGCGCACGAACACTCCAGGGCCAACCGCCCGCCGCGTCTCGGATAATTGCGCATGCCAGAGTCCTTGGTCGCGCCGTTCTCGGCGAACCTATCTTCGCTCACCTGCGCCTGACAGCGAATCGCCGAACGTGTCGTGGGGGCTCTGAGTCGTTCGATGGTCGCAACGCCACCGTATACTCGGCTCATGGCGACGTCGCGCGTGGACGAAGAGATCGCCCGCCTCTATCAGCTGCCGCTGGCTGACTTCACCGCTGCCCGCAACGCGCTGGCGAAACAGGCCGGCGCGCGCGCCAGCGAGGTCAAGGCGCTGCAGAAGCCGCCGGTCGCGGCGTGGGCGATCAATCAGCTGTACTGGCAGCGGCGTGACGTCTACGACCGGTTGATCGGCGCGGCCGGCGACCTGCGCGCGGCGCACGGCGCGGTGCTCGCCGGAAAGTCCGGAGACGTGCGCGCCGCCGGCGCGTCGCACGAGGAAGCGATCGAGGCGGCGCTCAAAGCCACCCTCGCCTTGCTGCGCGATGCCGGTCAACCGGCCACGGACGCCACCCGGCAGGCGATCGCCACCACGCTGCGGGCGCTGCCGGGGACGGACCCGCCGGGCCACCTCTCCGCGACGCTCCAGCCTGGTGGATTCGAGATGCTCAGCGGGCTGCCGGTCCGCGGCAGGCCGGCCTCGAACACGCCCGTGAAGCCTGCCGCTCGCCCGGCCGACACCGCGAAGCCGTCGAAGGCGGATGCCGAGGCCGCAAAGCGCGCGAGTGAAGCGGCTGCGGAGGCGGAACGCGCCGTCCGGCTCGCGGAACACGCGGTTCGGCGCGAGGAGTTCGAGGCGGCTCGCGCTACCCGTGAGGCGGAGAAAGCGGACAAGGCCGTCAGCGCGGCGAGAGCGGCGCTGCACGAGGCCGAAGAAGCACTGAAGGAAGCGGAGATTGCCGCGCAATCCGCCGAGGAGGCGAAGGAGGCCGCGGCGCAGCGCGCCAGCGCGGCGGAAGCGGCGTTGGCGAAGGCGCAGACGCGCCTGCGGCTGCTGAAGGCCGGCCGTTGAAGGTCAGCGCTTCCGCGCGATGCGGCGAATCACTTCGGCCAGCTCGCTGACCTCGACCGGCTTCGGCACGAAGCTCTGATAGCCGGCGGTCAGTGCCCGGCGGCGGTCCTCGGGATGCGCGAGCCCGGTGAGCGCGACCGCCGGCAACCCCTGACTCGCGCCGCTCTGGGACCGAATCCGCTGGATGAGGGAGTAACCGTCCTCGCCCGGCATCCGGATGTCGCTGACCAGCACGTCGGGGTGGAATTCCGAGAGGAGCCGCCACGCCTCGCCCGCCGAGCCCGCGGAAACCGTCCGCGCACCGCACTCGTCGAGCGCCCTCGTGACCACGTCTCGCGCATCCGCCTCATCGTCCACGACGAGGATACGAAGACCGTCCAGGATGTGATCCGCCACGCTCGCCGCGTCGCGCGTGCCGCGCACCGCCCGGAGCGGCAGCTGCACGATGAACGTCGCGCCAGCGCCGCGGCCGGCGCTCATCACACTGGACTTGCCGCCGTGCAGCTCGACGATGTGGCGGACCATGGAGAGGCCGAGCCCGAGGCCGCCGTGCGGGCGGGTGACCGACGCGTCGCCTTGGCGGAACCGATCGAACACGTACGGCAGGACGTCGGGCGAAATCCCTTCGCCGGTATCGCTGACGGTGAGGACCGCGCTCCCGCCGTGGTGCTCGAGCGAGACCGTGATCTCCCCGCCGGTCGGGGTGAACTTGATCGCGTTGACGACCAGGTTCCACACCACTTGCTCGAGCCGATCGGCATCGCCCAGGACCGTCCCCAGCGCCTGCAGGGCGGTGTTGAGCGTGATGCTCTTCGCATCCGCGGAGGGGCGCAACGTGTCGAGGGTGTTCTCGACCAGTGGCGCCAGGTCCGTCGGGCGCAGCTCGAGACGCAGCTTGCCGGTGACGATCCGCGACACGTCGAGGATGTCGGCGATCAGCTGCTCCTGCAGCCGCGCGTTGCGCTCGATCGTTTCGAGCGCTCGCGCGGTGCCCTCGGCGTCCAGTTTGCCGATGCGCAGGAGACGCGTCCATCCGAGCATGGCGTTCAACGGCGTCCGGAGCTCGTGCGACAGCGTCGCGAGAAAATCTTCCTTGGCCCGATGCGCGACGGCGAGGTCCTCGGCGCGCCGCCGGAGATCGTCCTCCAGCCGCTTCCGCTCAGAAACGTCGCGAATCACCATCGAGAAACCGCGCAGCTCGCGCGCGTCGTCCCGCAGCGGCGTGAGCACGACGTGCGCTTCGAAGGCATGACCGCTGCGCCGCACCCGCAGCCCCTCCGACTCGAGCCGGCCCTCAGACTCGGCAGCCATGAGATGCGCGGCCGGTGCCCCTTCGTCGCAATCCGCTTGCAGGTAGAACGCGCCGAAGCTGCGCCCGATGATCTCGTCGCCCGGGTAGCCGAACAGCCGCTCCCCGCCGGCGTTCCAGGTCGTGACGACGCCATGCGGGCTGAGCATGCAGATGGCGTAATCGGGGACGCTGTCGACGAGCAGGTGCAGCTTCTCCTCGGAAAGCCGCAGGCGGTCGGCCTGCGCGGCCAGCTCCGCGTGCAGGGCCATCACTTCGCGGTTCGCGTCCAGCAATTCGTGATGGGCCCGATCCAGCGGGTCGTCGGGTAGAGCGTTCCCGTCGTTCGCACCGCGCGTGCGCCCGCCGGGCTCCGCACCGACGCCCGAGCTCGCCCTGTCGGTCAGCACGCTCCGGAACAGGACGGAAAGCGTGATCTCTGCCTCGTCGGCGGCGCGGGGCTCGACCGCTGCTTGGTGGACCAGCCGCCTGACGATCTCGAGCGAGTGCTCGATTGCATCGATCCCGCCGAGCGTTCTCAGCCCTGCTACGCGAATGCTCACCTGCATCGAGGGACCGTCCGCCAGCGTGAGCTGTGCGGTGGCGGGGACATCGGCCGCGGTGACCGTCTGACCGATCTCGGTAACCGCTGCGCACAGCCGGCGCGTGCCGGCAGAGTCGAGTCCGAACTCCGCCGCTGCCGAACGGGCCCGGCGGCACAACGACACGACGTCCTGCATCGCGCGCAGGGTTGTCGTTGTCACTGTCAGGCCGCCTTCGTCGCTCACGGATACCTTGTTCGCCGGAAATGGTTCGTGAAGGACCGCTCTCTGTGTACTCTGCGTGAGCGCCGGATACGCGGTCTCTCGACGCATCGTGCTCAGGATTGTGCAAGACACGCTCCGGCGGCGCGCGACGTGTTCGTGAACACTCGCTGGCCCGCGGATTCCACGCTCTGCGACGGGAAGTGCTACACATCGGGGGTGATAAATCTGTGCCCGCAACCTGAAACCCACGCCAATTGCGGGTCCGCACCTGGGTGCCACAAGGCATCGCTGTTGCTTGAGCTTCACAGTCGCCGGCCGGAACACGCGTGGAGCGCCCTGCGCGTGCGTATTGTCCAGCCGCGACGTTACTGGTTTTATGGCGCCCGTTGCTGTCCGGTAATTCGGCAATGACCCACCCAGAGTCTCGCAACAGATCTGTGAACAGCCGTCCTGACGAGCCCGCTGACGCGAGTAGCGCCCCTCGCACCACGGCAGAACTGCGCACCTGGGTCCGGCGGCGGTTTGCGCTCAGTGCGCAGCGCGAGAGCGAGCTGTTCCAGGCGGTCGACCAGGTGGTCGCGAATCAACGGCAGCTGATCGAGGCGTCGAAGCACGACGCCATCCGGGCGCTGTCGGAAGGCTTCGCCACCAAGCTCGAAAAACTCCAGCGGCAGTTGTCCGAGAAGGACGTCACGGTCAGCAATATCGCCCGCTACTTCGAGGACGTGGTCGCCGACCTGACCGAAAAGTCGCATCGCGATCCGAAGACGAAGCTGCTCAATTTCGATTGGTTCATGGAGCGGGTCGAATCGTTCCTGGCGGTCGAGCAGCGGGTGCGCTGGTGTGCGGTCGGGGTCGTCGACATCACCAGCTTCAAGTGGTACAACGACACGCTCGGTCATGCGCTGGGGGATCGCATCATCGAGCGGGTCGCCAAGATTCTCTCGGACCAGATCCGCTCACAGGACTTTCTCGCTCTCGAGCGCTCACACGAAGCGCGCGATCTGCACGCCCGCTTCGGCGGCGACGAGTTCTGCTTCCTGATTCCCGACCTGCCGGGATGTTCCGAGGCCTCGGTCATCGCCGGCCGCTTCAAGGCCTCGGTCGAGGGTTACGACTGGCGTCAGGAGGACGAGCGGCTGGCGCAAAAGCCCGTGGGGGTGGATGTCGGGGTCGTCTGCCTGCGGCTCGGACCGGTGTCAGAGCGGCGCGGCGTCGCCCGCAAGCTGGCGGCGGAGCTGATTCATCGCGCCGACACGCTGATGTACGACGCCAAGGGCCAGCGCTCGGCGCACGTGCACTCGACCTCGGTGCGGGTCGACGGGGGGACGCTCGTCGAGGCCTCCGCCGGCAAGCAAGAGACGTCTGGCGAACCGGCGTGAGGTTTGCGGCCCGGCTTTCGCGGGTGCTAGACTAAGCGTTTCCATGCGGTGTGATCTTCTGCACCGGTGCGATCCTCCCGACCGTGCGGTGGGTGTAGCTCAGCGGTAGAGCGCCGGACTGTGGCTCCGGAAGTCGCGGGTTCGAACCCCGTCATCCACCCCAA
>Ga0207701_10007526_pt1 | contig 10816 bp, 9 predicted proteins | sample KBSSwiSSwithPhiX_FD_184294 | JGI IMG/M metagenome (GOLD analysis project Ga0207701, IMG submission 184294) | Switchgrass rhizosphere bulk soil microbial communities from Kellogg Biological Station, Michigan, USA, with PhiX - S5 (SPAdes) (version 2) | ecosystem: Environmental > Terrestrial > Soil...
TTGTGGACCAACGCCTGCTGCAGCCATCCGCTGCCGGGCGAAAGCACCGCCGACGCCGCCCGCCGGCGCCTCGCGCAGGAGATGGGCTTCTCCTGTCCGATCGATCCGCTGTTCGTATTCCAGTACAACACGCCCGTTCCCGGCGGCCTGATCGAGAACGAGCTCGTACACGTGTTCGGCGGCCGCCATGACGGGCCGATCAAGCCCGATCCGGCCGAGGTCAGCGAGTGGAAGTGGATTTCCTACTCAGACCTCATCGCCGACATGCGCATACATCCGGAAGCCTATACCATTTGGTTCCGACAATACGTCGACGCGCATGGGGACATGCTGAAAAATTGGACCGGCGCCAGCTGAGCAGCGCAATCATGACCACGCAGGTTCTGATTTTCGATGTACGGGGGCCGCAATATCGCGCGCTGCTGGCGAAGCGTTTTCCGGCCGTCCAATTTCATATTGGACACCACGTCGAGGATGTCGAAGACATCATTGCCGGCGTCAACGTAATCTTCGGGCTCGGTCATCACATTCCGCCCGCGATGATCGCCAAGACGAAGAACCTGAAATGGGTGCAGGCGCTGACCACAGGCACCGAGACGCTGACGGCGCCCGGCGTGTTGCCTTCGGACGTGATTCTGACCTCGACCCGCGGCATCCACGGCCCGCAGATGAGCGAGCTTGCTTTCCTCAACATGATTGCGCTGGCGCGGAACTTCAAAAAGAACCTGCTCAACCAATCCGCCGCCAAATGGGAGCAATGGGGTCAGCCGATCCTCGAAGGCAAGACCATCGTCATCGTCGGCCTGGGTCTGCTGGCCGAGCATCTCGCCGAGCGTTGCAAGCTGTTCGGCATGACCGTGATCGGCGTCAGCAACGGCCGCGCCGGGGCGCCGCATTTCGACGAGGTCCATTCGCGCAGCGAGCTTCAGAAACTGGCCGCACGTGCCGACTTCCTGATGCTGCTGGTGCCCTACTCCGAGGAAACGCACCACCTCATCGACCGCGGCGTCATCGCCGCCATGAAGCCCACGGCATTCCTGATCAATCTGGCGCGCGGCGGCGTACTCGACGAGGCAGCCCTGATCGAGCATCTACAGGCCGGCAAGATCGCCGGCGCCGGCATCGACGTCTTCTCGACGATGCCGCTGCCGCCGGACAACCCGCTGTGGCGGATGCCGAACGTCATCATCACGCCGAACATCGGCGGACGCAGCGACAATTTCATCGAGCAGACAATGACCGTGCTGGAGCCGAACCTGCAGGCCTTCGTCGACGGACGCCTGAACGATATGCGGAACGTCATCCCGCATTAGATTTTTTGCATTATCGCATTTCCTGCGGCGAACCGGTTCCCACCTCGCCGGGAAATGCTCTAGTCGATCACGATATTCGCCGCCTTCACCACCGGACCCCAGATGTCCGTGCTCTCCTGGATCATCTGGCGCATCCGCTCCGGTGTGGTGCCAAGCGGGGTGGCCTCGAGCCTGAGGATGCGCGCCTGCATGTCGGGCTGCTTGAAGCTTTTCCCGATCGCATCGGAGATCTTCTGGGTGATCTCCTTCGGCGTGCCGGGCGGCGCCGACACTGCCATCCACGTGATGGAGGTGACGCCCGGCATCGTCTCCTCCATGGTCGCGACGTTAGGATATTCTTTCAGCCGATGATGATCGGCGACCGCGATCATCTTGATCTTGCCGGCGTCGATGTTGCCTTTGTTGGCGAGCAGATAGTCCGGAACCATATCGATCGTGCCGGCGAGCAGGTCGTTGATCGCCGGCGCGCTGCCGCGATAGAAGACTGGCGTCATCTTGTAGCCGCCCTTGAGCTCCATCAAGGCACCGAGCAGGTGACCGGTATTGGCGACCCCCTGGTTGCCGTAACTGACTTTGCCGCCTTTGGCGTAGGCATTGAACTCCGCGAGGCTATTCACCGGCAGGTTGGCGCGCGTCAAGATGACCAACGGATAGGTCGCGAGCACGCTGATCGGCTCAAGCGGACGCGGGTCGAAGCTCGACTTCGAGAACACCAGATGCGTGATGCTGTAGCTGAGCTGCGTGCTGCACAGGAGCGTGTAGCCGTCGGGCGTGGCGCGCAGCACTTGCTCGATGCCAACGCGGCCGCCGGCGCCGCCGGGCCGGTTCTCGATCACCACCTGCTGGCCGAGCTCTGCGCTCGCTTTCTCACCGGCGTAGCGGCAAAGCAGATCGGCGGTTCCTCCGGCCGGAAAAGGTACGACCAGGGTGATGTTCTTCGACGGAAACGCGGCCTGCCCCTGCGCGGCGCCGCAGGCCAAAGCGCCCAGTGCCATAGCGAGGACCGTGCCGACGGCTGGACGGTGCAACATGGATCGTCTCCCTGGCAAAGCTTCAATGATGTTTGCGCCCAGCATAGAGCTTCCCCGTCCCTTTGCCAGCGCGGTGGTCTGCGACACAGCGGTGCGATTTTGTGCCGCGCTCACTTCACGCCGAACAGTGCCTGCGCGTTTTTATAGCTGATCTTCTCCCGATCGGCGGGCTTGAGATCGAGCGATTCCAGCACTGCGATGGTCGAGCGGATGTAGCCCGGCCCCTTCTCCTTGTCGAACGGGCAGTCGGACGCGAACACCACATGATCGACGCCGAAGAAATCGATGCCGCAGATCATCGGGCCGCGCACGCCCTCGATCGCGGTGTCGCCGTAGAAATCCTTGAAGTAGTCGAACGGCCGCTTCTTCAGGCTCTTGCGCAGCGCCTCGTAGTCCTCGTCGGACGTTCGCGCGCCCATCTGGTCGAAGCTGTGGCCGATGCGGCCTTCGAGATAGGGAATGACGCCGCCGAGATGGTGCGACACGATCTTCAGGTTCGGATAGGTGTCCATGATTTTGGAAAAGATGAAGCGCGACAGCGCGACACCGGTCTCGAACGGCCAGCCCAGCACCGAACAGATCTCGTATTTCGATTTGGCCTCGCCCTGATAGTCGATCATTTCGCGGCTGCGCGCCGGATGCAGCAGGATCGGCTTGCCGGACTTCTCGATCGTCTCGTAGAGTGGCCAGAACTCTTTGCCGTCAATCGGCTTGCCATTGACGTTGGTGCCGAGCTGCACCGCGTGGGCGCCATTCTTCAGCGCGCGCTCGGCCTCCTTCGCCGCGGCCTCCGGCGCGTTCATCGGCACCACCGCCGAATAGCCGACGAAGCGATCGGGATGCTTGGCGCACACCTCGGCCAGGCCATCGTTGGCGATCTTGGCCATCTCCGGCGACTTGTCCGGCCCCCACAGCCGGTCGACCATCGGCAGGCCGAGCGACAGGATCTGGGTGTAGTCGGGAAACTGATCGACCACTTTGAGCCGCAACTCAAGATCGTAAAGCGCCGGGATACCCCGCACGCGCTTGCCGATGTCCTTCTGTCCCGCCGGCGACTCGACCAGCGCGTCGAAATAGCGCTTCGGGCTGAAATGATTGAAGGCGTCGATATAGCGCATGAAGAACTCCGTCGATAAGCTCGGCTGAAATCAGGGGTGGGTGCTGTGATCTACAAGGATTTGCGCGGCTTCATCAAGCAGGTCGATGAGCTTGGCGTGCTGCGGCGCGTGCATGGTGCCGATCCGAAATTCGAGCTCGGCGGCATCACCGAGGTCGCAGCCGGCACGCCGGAGTGCCCGGCGCTGCTGTTCGACCGCATCAAGGGCCATGCGCCAGGCTTCCGCGTCTTCACCAACGCGACCACCACGCCGCAGCGTGCGGCGCTGGCGCTGGGCATCGACCCGTCGCTGAAACCGCTCGACGCGCTCAAGGCCTGGATGCGGAAGCGGCAGATGCTTACGCCGCACCAGCCGGTCGAGATGGCGAAAGCGCCGTTCATGGAGAATTCCATGCGCGGGCGCAATGTCGATCTGGGCAAGTTGCCGGCGCCCCACTGGCACCGCAAGGACGGCGGTCCGTTTATCGGCTCGGGCTCGATCGTCATCATGCGCGACCCGGACGGCGGCTGGATCAACGCCTCGATCTATCGCGTGCAGGTGCACGGCAAAAACAAAGTGACCATCCAGTTCGACCACCCGGGTCGCCATGGTGCGATCATCGCCAAGAAATACTGGGACAAGGGCCGATCGTGCCCGGTCGCCGTGGTGAACGGCGAAGACCCCGCGCTCTTCATCGCCGGCTTCGAATATCTGCCGGACGGCCAATCGGAATATGACTTCGCCGGCAGCATCAAAGGCGCGCCGCTGGAGGTGTTTTCAGGCCCCGTCACCGGCCTGCCGTTGCCCGCCTACGCCGAGAGCATCCTCGAAGGCGAACTGCTGCCGCCGAGCAAGGCCACATTGCCGGAGGGCCCGTTCGGCGAGTTCACCGGATACTACGCCGCCGAGGCGCGGCCTTGTCCGGTCATGCAGGTTTCCGCGATCCATCATCGCGACGACCCGATCCTGCTCGGCTCGCCGCCGATGAAGCCGCCGCGCTTTCATTTCGGACTGCCATTCCGTGCCGCGTCGATCTGGAGCAACCTGGAAACGGTCGGCGTCACCGACGTGGTCGGCGTCTGGCAACATGTCGCGCAGCTCATGACCGTGGTGGCGCTCAAGCAACGCTACGCCGGCCACGCCAAGCGCGCCGGCCTGATCGCCGCCGCCAACAGCTACATGGGGCGTCTGGTCGTGGTGGTGGACGACGACGTCGACCCTTCCAACCTCGCCGACGTGATGTGGGCGGTCACCACGCGCTGCGAACCGGCAGAACAGATTGACATCGTGCGCAACGCCTGGAGCTCGGCGCTCGATCCTCGCATCCCCGACGAGGCCAAACGCTCGGGCATCACCTCGCACTCCAAGGCGATCATCGAGGCGGTGCGCCCGTTCGGCTGGAAGGACCAGTACCCGCCAACCTCGGCGCTCACCGCCGAGGAAGCCCGCGAGATCGAGGTGACGTGGGGCGCGACCATCGCCGGGGGCAAGGCGCCAGCCGCGAAACCGAAGTCCGCCCACAAACGCCGTTAGCCGCGCTCTACTTCGCCGACGTCTTCCCGGCCGCCTTGCCTTGCGAGAAATACACATCGACCTTCATCCCGGCGGCAAGCGGGCCGGGCTGGGTGAGCTTCACCACCACCTCTACGGCGTCGACATCGCTCCGGTTGCCGGGCCCGCGCGAGCCCAATCGCGATGCCTCGACCAAGGGCGCGATCGACGTCACCGTGCCGGCGAACTCCTTACCCGGAAACGCCGCGGCGCGGACCAATGCCGCCTGGCCGGGCTTGATTTCAGCGACGTCGCGCTCGTCCAATTCGGCACGCACGTTCAACGTCGAAAGATTGGCCACCAGCGCCAGCGGCTGCAAAGCCGATGGCGCGGCAAGCTCGCCCGGGTTGATGTTGATCTGCAGCACGGTCCCATCGATCGGCGCGCGGATCCTGAGCTTTTCCAGATTGACGCGGGCGAGCGCCAGATCTCCGCGTGCGGAAACGACCTGCGCTTCGTTCGGTGTGAGCAACGGCGCGTCGATGGCGCGCAGCGCAGCCTGGCGCTTGGCCAGTTCATCCTGGGCGCGCACCAGCGCCGCGCGAGCATTGGTCAGCGTGTCCGTCGGCGCGCCGGTCGCACGCCATTGCGTCGCGGCGCGATCCACCGCCGCCTGGGCGTCGAACACCGCGGTCTCTGCGTCGGCGGTCGCGTCCTCGGCGCGGCGGCGGTCCAGCGCCTTTCCTGTGACCACCTGCTCGTCGCGCAAGCGCCTGCGCATGCCGGCCTGCGCTTCCGCCGCCGCATAACGCGCCTGGATTTCGTCGTCATTGAGCAGGATCAGCGGCTCCCCGGCGAACACAGTGTCATTCACCTTGACCAGAACCTTGCTGACGATGCCGATCGCGGGCGCCGCAACCTTGATGATGCCGGACGGCGGCTCAACGCGGCCCGGCGCCACGGCGAGCCAAGGCTTGTCGCTCTGCTGCGCGGAAGCGGCCGTTGTTGCCCGCGGGTCGCCATGCAACCCCCGGGTCATCAATGCGGCGGCCGCGGCCAGAGTGAAAAGGCCTAGGATGGCGGCAACCGCCGTGTTGCGCTTCGACATGCTCATGCGCTCCAAGAGTACACTTAAGACCTACGCTGCGCCCCACCGGATTCTTCACGGACGATCAGGCCATCTTCAATGTGGATGATCCGGTCGGCAAACGGCACCAGGCGCGGATCGTGGGTGACCACCAGCACGCCGCGACCCGGATCCTTGGCGATCGTCGCGAGAATTCCCATGATGGCCTTGCCATTTTCGGTGTCCAGCGCCGCGGTCGGCTCGTCGGCGAGGATTACAGACGGATCGCCGACCACGGCGCGGGCAATCGCCACCCGCTGCTGTTCGCCACCACTGAGCTGCCGTGGATAATTCCGTGTCTTGCTGGACAGGCCGACCCGATCCAGCGCCGCGCGCGATTTATCCGCTGCATCCTTGCCGGTCTCGCCACGGACGTCGAGCGCCAGCCTCACGTTGTCGGTGGCTGAGAGCGTCGGAAACAGGTGATAGGACTGGAACACGAAGCCGATGTTCTCCCGGCGCAGCTTGGCCAACTCCTCGGGGTCTTTGCCGGCGATCGAGTCGCCCCGGACCCGAACGATTCCCTCGGTCGGCGTCAGCATGCAGCCGAGGATGGAAAGCAGCGTGGTCTTGCCGCTGCCGGACGGCCCCATCAGCAGCGTCAATTGTCCGCCTTTGAGCGCCAGATCGACGCCTTTCAGCGCGCGGATCTGCCCGGCCCCGTGGCCGAGGTCCTTGGCGACGCCGGTTGCTTCCATCACCAGACCGCTCATCGCGTGAACACCATGGCGGGATCGATGCGGGTCACTTTCATGATGGCCGCAATCGCCGAGACCACGCACATCACCACGGTCAGCAGGAACAGTGCCATGGTGAGACCAGGTGTGATGACGATCGGCAGCGCACCACTCGCCGTCAGGCGCACGACCAGGAGGCCGATCAGATAGGCCAGGCCGAAGCCGATCACGGCGCTGAGCAGCGCCTGGCAGATGATCACCTTGTAGATGTATTTGCGGGATGAGCCGATCGCGCGGAGCGTAGCGAACTCGTTCAAATGATCCTTGGTGCTGGAATAAAGCGTCTGCGCGACGATCACCGTGCCGACGATCACGCCGAGCAGCGCGCCGGCGAACAAAGCCGCGCCTGCGCCGGTGCCGAACAGCCAGAACTGGCGGCTGCGCTCGCGGAATTCGGCGGGCGTCAGCACCTCGACATCGGCAAGGCTTGCCAGCAGGTTGCGACGGACCTGCTCGATGTCCGCGCCCTTCCCGACCCGCACCAGGAAATAGGTCGCCTTGTTGGAGGGCACGCCGGTGTGCGCCCGCGCCCGGTCGACGTCCATGAACACGTAGGGCGTCGTCGTAAACGAGCGGATGCCATCGGTGACCGCGGCAACCCGCACGCTCTGCTGGCGGATCTCGGCCTGCGCGCCCACGCCCGAAATGCCAAGCCGGTCGAAGTAGGTGCGATCGACGGCGACGGCGTTCGGAGTGGATAGCGATTCGACACGGCCCTCGATCAGATTCCACGGCTCAAGCCCGCCCGCGCGCAAATCCGAGCCAACCACGAAGACAGGCGTCGATGATCCGCTCGGCGACCGCCAATCGGCAAAGCCGATCACCACCGGGATCGCCTCGGTCGCGCCCGGGATCGAAAGCGCGCGGCTGCGCTGACGCGTATCCAGGAGCGAGGGATCCTCGAAACACTTGGTGCCTTTCGGCATGATCCAAAGGTCAGCCGACGCATGATCGATCATGGTCGTGACCATCTGCCCAAAGCCGAGATAGAGACCCATCTGCACGGTCACCAGCACGATGGAAAACACGATGCCGATCACCGTCGCGATCAAACGCAGGCGGTCATGAAACAGGTTGCGGAATGCGAGCGTGAATACTAGGGGCATGCCTGCGAAGCCGATCTTCGAATCATCCAGCGCGCATTTGACCCGGGAAGGTCATCCAGGCAAATCGTCCTGCTTGGCGAGCTTGGCCGGCGCAGATTCGCTGAAATTCGGACCCAGCCATCGCCTGGCCTGGGCCAGATGATTGGCCCAGGACAAATTGCTGAATGCCACGGCGGCCGCCCACGCCAACGCCAGGGTTCCGCCGAACACGATTGCGGCCTTGCCGATCGCGAACAAGCCGACGGGCAACAGCGCGTATTGCAGCCAGACGACAAAGACGTAGTGCAGGAGATACATGCTGTAGGCATTGACCGAAAGGCTGTCGAGAATTCGCGTCCGTTCGGGGGCGAAACGAAGGCACAGCGCCATCAGCACGAAGCAGCCTGACGCGCAGGCCACGACGAAACCGAGCGCCGCGGCGATCTGCATGAGGAACGGCGCCTGGGCGCCATCCACCATCTGCGACGTCGGCAACGCCCACAGCACAAAACCGGCGATCGAAGCGGCGAGCCAGCCGGCCCAGTGCCGTACCAGCGAGCCATCGATGGCAAGCAGCCCGCGGTCGAGGCCATAGGCGCCAACCGCGCAACCGGCAAAGAAATAAACCGGATAGTGCAGCGCTCGGCTGACTTGAAATGAAAATGGCCCGTAGCTTGTCCATTCCCACGGCGAATAAGCCAACGCCAGCGGGACGTAAGCCAACGCCGAGACTGAAACCAGTGCGCCAAAGAACTGAATCGGATGCGCACGCGCCGAGGCCGCCAAGCGCCCCAGACTTTCGGTCCATCCGGGCGCTAAGCGGCGCAGCCCAGCGGCCAGCACGTTCAGCGCCAAAAGCTGCCACAGAAACCATTGCGGGCCGCACGGCCAGAACGGCAGTGCCGTCAAATGTTGCCAATAGGCGCTCACGCTGGGATCGGCGGTGGTCGCGCTATAGGTCGGGTAGTATGTCACCGGCATCAGAAAAATGACCACCAGGGCCAGTGGCAATCCGATCCTGAAAAAGCGATCGGAGAAAAACGTCATGCTGCCCTTGCGCGCCAGGCTCGACGGTACAAATACGCCCGAAAGAAAGAACATCAGCGACATCAGGCTGACATCCTGCCAGGCGCAGAACAGGTCGAAGCCGAAGAACCGCTGGCTATCGACGATGGGGATGGCCTGCCAGCGATAGGGCGCTTCATCGAAGCGATAAGCCGCCGCCGGCAGCGATGCGAGGTAGGCCAGGACGGAATGGAACGCCAGCACAATGATGATCACAACAGCGCGCAGGTTGCTCAGGGCGATGCTGGATCGGGACATTGGCGTACGAACCCTATGCCGATCGGCCTCGCGGCCGGGCATTCCCTATTGATTGCAACCGGCACCGATCGGAACCGGATCGCCGCTCAAACGCTACCTTATAATACCGCCGCAAGGAATGCGTTCCTGCGGCTGTGCAGCACGATTGACGGGCGCGACTAAGCCCATTCTTTAATCCCCAATCCGCAATAAGGATCGCTCCGTTTCGCGAAACGGCCATATTATGGGCCGAGTGAGTTGATCTGGATCAGATGGATTGAGTGGATCGGAAGGATTTCCAGCCGTGACAGCGAAACTGATGACACTGGTCTTGTCGGCATTTGTCGCATTGGCGACCTCAATAGTTCACGCCCGTGCGGCCGAGCCGTCCGTGGCCGGCCTCTGGGAAAAGCGGGGCGACAACGGCAAGCCGGGAGTGTGGTTCCTGTTCATCGAGCAACCGGGCGGCATCTACGAGGGCGCCGTGGCCAAGGCGTTTCCACGACCCGGGGATCCGCCCAACCAGACTTGCAGCCGCTGCACCGACGATCGGAAGAACAAGCCAGTGCTGGGCATGACGATTATTCGCGATATGAAACGCCATGGCCTGGAATATGAGGATGGCAATATTCTCGACCCGCGGGACGGCACCGTGTATCGCGCCATGATGAATGTCAGCCGCGACGGCCAGGTTCTGACCGTGCGCGGCTATCTCGGCATTCCGCTGCTCGGCATGGACGAAACCTGGTATCGGCTGCCGGACTCCGCGCTGGCATCGCTCGACCCGACGGTCGTCGCGAGATATCTGCCGGAGAGTGCGCGCGGCAGCTCGGCCTCGACCGCGCCGCAAACTTTGCAGCCGAAGCCCAGGCCGAAGCCCCCCGCGCCTGCACACTAGGGCGCGGGCCCGTCGCGCGAAAATTTATTTCCGTTTCGGTTTCCTAAAAAATCGGGTCAGAAGACGCCGGCGTCCCGGCCTGGGCACCAGCTTGATGTCGCTCACCAGCTTTGCTCCGCCCTTCCGGCGCTCGAGAACAATCTTGCGGTTATGAAATGCTTCGAGTTCGGGCCGGTGACCGACGCTTACCAGCGCCGTCTCGTCGGGCTGCTTGCTGAGTAAAGCCATCAGCTTATCCTGACTCTCCGGATCGAGAGCCGCGGTGGCCTCGTCCAGCACGATGATGTCGGGGTTATGCAGAAAAATTCGCGCGAACGCCAAGCGCTGTTTCTCGCCACCCGAAAGCGTCTGGTCCCACGGCGCTTCTTCCTCGAGGCGATCGACCAAGTGAGCCAGCCCCACTCGCTTGAAGGCGTCGGCGATCTCCTTGACGTCGCGGCTTTCGGCGGCATCGGGATATGTCGCGGCCCGGCGTAACGTACCGATCGGAATGTAGGGCCGCTGCGGCAGCAACATCAGCTTGGCGCCCTTCTTCACCTCGATCAGGCCGCCGCCCCACGGCCACAGCCCGGAGATGGCGCGGACGAGTGTGCTCTTGCCGGTGCCGGATTCTCCGGCGATCAGCACGCGCTCGCCCGGCATGATCTTGATGTCGGTGTCGTCGAGCACGGCTGTGCCGTCGTCAAGCGTGACCGACAGGTCCTTGAGATGAAGCGCGGCCTGGTCGCCGTCGTTG
>Ga0207701_10007528_pt1 | contig 10815 bp, 9 predicted proteins | sample KBSSwiSSwithPhiX_FD_184294 | JGI IMG/M metagenome (GOLD analysis project Ga0207701, IMG submission 184294) | Switchgrass rhizosphere bulk soil microbial communities from Kellogg Biological Station, Michigan, USA, with PhiX - S5 (SPAdes) (version 2) | ecosystem: Environmental > Terrestrial > Soil...
GCATCGCGGTGATGAACGAGGGCCGCATCGAGCAGCTCGGCGAGCCGCTCGAGCTGTACGACCGGCCGGACAACCTGTTCGTGGCGCAGTTCATCGGCTCGCCGGCGATGAACGTGTTCGAAGGCGTCTACAGCAACGGCATGGTGCAGGCGCTGGGCGCATACTGGCCCTGCGAGGTCAAGGCGCAGGAAGGCCAGCGCGTCGCCTATGGCATCCGCCCCGAGCACCTCACGCTGAAAGAAGGCGGAATCACCGCGCAGATCGAGGTGGTCGAGCCGATGGGCGCCGAGACCGAGACCCTGGTGAAGGTCGGCGGCCAGAACCTGACGATGATGACCCACGGCCGCTCCAAGGTCGGGCCCGGCGAGCGCGTGTTCCTCGCACCGCAACCCGCGCAAGTCCATCTGTTCGACGCCGCGAGCGGCCGTAGAATCGGATAACCATGGCTGAGCAGAAGGACTGGGCGTTTCCGAACGAGATGCGGCCGAAGCCCGAGGACTGGCGCTTCGACCTCGATCACGCGCTCGACGCGGTGGTGCTGGTGCGCTCCGAGATCCCGGAGGACGCGTTCACCGCGCCTATCCTCGGCACCGAGCGCGCCGGCAACGGCGTGGTGATCTCGGAGAACGGCATGGTGCTCACCATCGGCTACCTGATCACCGAGGCGAGCGTGATCTGGCTCGCCACCAACAAGGGCACGGTGGTCGGCGGCTACCCGATGGCCTACGACCAGGCCACCGGCTTCGGACTGATACAGCCGCTCGGCAAATTAGGCGTGAAGCCGATCGAGCGCGGCAGCGCGTCTTCGATTCGCGTGGGTGAGAACGTGGTGGTCGCCGGCCATGGCGGCCGAGCGCACGCGCTCAAGGCCACGGTGTTCGCCAAGCGCGAATTCGCCGGCTACTGGGAGTACGTGCTGGACGAAGCCCTGTTCACCGCGCCCGCGCACCCGCAATGGGGCGGCTCCGCGCTCATCGGCGCCGACGGCAAGCTCGCCGGCATCGGCTCGCTGCTGGTGCAGGAGAAAATCGACGCCGGCACCATCCAGGGGAACATGATCGTGCCGATCGACCTGCTCGCGCCGATCCTCGACGACATGACCAAGACCGGCCGCGCCAACCGCGCCCCGCATCCGTGGCTCGGCCTTTACGCCACCGAGGCGGGCGAGCGCCTGGTGGTCGCGGGATTGGCGCCCGACGGCCCCGCCGAGCGCGCCGGCGTGCGTATCGGCGACGCCGTGCTCGCGGTGGGGGGCGAGAAGCCGAAGAGCCTGGCCAACCTCTGGCGCAAGGTCTGGGCGCACGGCGCGCCAGGCGCGGCAGTCGCGCTCAAGCTCGCGCGCAGCGGCAAGACGATGGAAGTGAGCCTGACGTCCGCCGACCGCGCGGACTTCCTTAAGAAGCCGCACCTGCACTAATTCGGGGTCAGGGTCGTATCTCGTCTACGTAGTTCGGGGTCAGGGTCGTAACTCGTCAACCTGATTCTGCAGATCGTCGTTGATGGACCATGGCCAGGTCATTGCGCCGCGTCCTGCCCGGCGTTGCCGTGCATGTCATCCAACGCGGGGTGAACCGCGTAGCGTGTTTTCGCGCCGAAGGCGACTACCTGGTGTACCTGTCGAGTCTTCGGCAGCTTTCCGTCAAGCATGGGTGCGCGTTGCACGCGTACTGCCTGATGACGAACCATGTGCACCTGCTGCTGACGCCAAATAAAGTCAGCTCATGCACCGAGCTCATGCGAGATCTCGGTCGGCGGTACGTGCCGTACTTCAACTGGCGGCACGAGCGCACAGGCACGCTTTGGGAAGGCAGGTTCCGTGCGTGCCTCGTCGAATCAGCTCGCTATGCTCTTGCTTGTTATCGCTATATCGAGCTGAACCCCGTGCGCGCGGAAATGGTGAACGACCCCGCTGAATACCCATGGTCTAGCTACGCCGCAAACAGCGGTGCGCGCTCCGATCCATCTCTATGCCCGCACCCGGAACTACTGGCGCTGTCGCCAGACGCCGAAAAGCGGCGGGCCGCCTACCGTGCAATGTTCAACGAGGGCATGGATCGGCCCTTGCTGGAGGCCATCCGCGACGCCACCAACGGTGGCTATCCATTGGCCACCGACAACTTCAAGAACACGGTGCTTGCACCCTTAGGCTGGAGGACAGAACCAGGCAGGCCAGGTCCGCGTCCGAATTCGCACCCTGACCCCGAATTACGTAAGCGAGTTACGACCCTGACCCCGAATTAGTGTTTCTGCAGGAAGTCCAGCACGGCCCGGGTGAAGGCCTCGGGCTGCTCCCAGAACGCCGAGTGTCCGCATTCCGGGATGACCAGCGACTCGCAATTGGGAAAGCGCTCGGCGAACATGCGCAGCACTGACGGCGGGGTGTACAGGTCCGCGTCGCCAGTGATGAGGAGCGTGGGCGCCTCGATGGTCTCCAGCGCGGCCCAGGTGATGCGGTTCTTGCTCGGCTGCGAGGCGACGTGCTGCGCGAGCTCGCTCCAGCGCCTGGTTCCTTCGGGATTCGCGGCGCGGTAGGACGGCCCCAGCTCGCGCACCTCGACCGGCAGCGCATTGAATTCCGGCGACGGACGCAGGCGACGCGACATGGCGACGTAATCCTCGTCCTGCACGCCGACGATGCTGTTCGCGATCACCAGGCTGCGCACGCGCTGCGGATAGCTCAACGCGTAGTCGACCGCGATGATGCCGCCGGCGGCGGTGCCGACGAGGTGGAAGCGCTCGAGACCGAGGTGCTGCGCGAGCGCCTCGAGATCGTCCACCGGGGCGCCATTCGGCGGCCGGTCGTAGCAGATGAAGCGGTAGCCGACGTTGGTGAACGCCATCACCTGGTTTTCCCACATGCGCGCCGAGCCGGAGCCGGCGTGCAGGAACACCACGGGATGGCTGGCGAAGCTGGTGCCTTCGCCGGCCGTGTCCTGGATCTTGATGCCCGTGCCCGGAAGCTCCGCCACGCTAGCGCTCGAGCTTGGCTTCCCGCAGGTAGCGCCGCACGCCGGGATGCAGCAGCTCCGGGCGCGGCGCGGCGGCGACGGTGTTGACCATCGTGGTCTCGCGCGCCTGCTCGAGGCGCGCGGCGAACGGCGCCTCGGCGCGATGCACCGCGCGCGCCACCAGGAATGCGGTGTCGTCCTTGAGCTTGTCGGTGGCGAGCACGTAGCTCCAGGAGCCCACCGACGGCAGCGGCGCGTCCTGGCCGGGATAGCTTTTCGCCGGCAGCGTCACGGCCTGCAGCGCCGGGTTCTTCGCCAGGATCTGCCTGATCTCTTCCGAAGAAGGGCCGATGAAGCGGCCGCCTTGCTTGGCAAGCGCGGCAAACGCCGGCCAGCCCACGCCTGCACCCCACAGCCCGTCGGCGCGGCCATCCATCAGCATCGGCGGGCCGTCGGCAGCCTTCTCGAGAAAGATGGGGTTAACAGGAATTGAAAGACTCTCCAAAACCGTTCGACCGAGCGCCGTTACGCCCGAAGCCTGCGTCCCCATGACCACGGTCTTGCCGCGCAGGTCGGAGAGCGAGCGGTACGGGCTGTCGCCGCGCACCATGAGCATGCCGGGCGAGGAATACATCGCCGCCACGATGCGCAGCTTCGTGTCCGGCCTGGCGAGCGCGGCGCTGGCGATCTCGCCTGCGACCAGCGCGAGGTCGACCTTGCCTTCCTCGAGCAGCGGCACGTTCTCGGTCGAGCCCTTGGTATTGCGCGGCTCGACGCGCACGCGCGGCTCCTGCGCATTCACCATGTCGGCGAACGCCGCGCCATAGAGTGGAAAACCGCCGCCGGGCGTGGCGGTGCCCAGGATCAGGACGACGATGGCTTCGTTCATTGTGGCTCGATCCCCGCTTGTTTCACGATGCGCTTGTAGACCTCGATCTCTTCGCGTACGAACCTTGCGAATTCTTCCGGCTTCATCGGCGAGGGCTGCATGCCGAGCCGGGCGAACTGCTCGCGCACCTGCGGCTCCTGCACGATGGCGTTGATCGACAGGTTCAGCTTCTGCACCACCGCGGCGGGCGTGCCGGCCGGCGCCCACAGGCCGAACCACAGCGTCACTTCGTAATCCTGCAAGCCCTGCTCTGCCAATGTCGGCACCTGCGGCAGCACCTGCGCGCGCGTGCGCGTGGACACACCGAGCGCGTTGAGCTTGCCGTCCTTCACCAGGCTCAGCGCGACGTTCACCGGCGCCATGTAGAACGCCGAGCGGCCGCCGAGCACGTCCTGCAGCGCTTCCGGCGAGCCCTTGAAGGGCACGTGGATCATGCGCACGCCGGCGAGCCCGGTCAGATATTCGGCCGCGAGGTGGGTCGAGGTGCCGAGCCCGGCGGAGGAGTACGCGATCTCTCCCGGCTTCGCTTTCGCCGCCTCCAGCAGGGCGCTCAGCGAGCGATAGGGACCGCTGCCGGCGCTCACCATGACGTACGGCGTCTTGCCGAGGATCGCGACGTCGGTCAGGTCCTTCAGCGGGTCGTAGGGCAGGTTGCGGTAGATCGCCGGGTTGGCGGAGTGCGACGACGACTGCACCAGCAGCGTATGGCCGTCGGGCTCGGACTTGACCACCGCGGAAGTGCCGATCTGCCCGCCGGCGCCGGGGCGGTTGTCGACGATCACCGGCTGCTTCCAGTGCTCGCTCATGCGCTGCGCGACGATGCGCGCAGCGATGTCGGCGCCGGCGCCGGTGGTGAGCGGGACGATCAGCCGGATCGTCTTGACCGGATATTCCTGCGCCTGCGCGCCGGCCAGGCCCAGCGCCGCGACGGCGGCAACCAAAACGCGCTTCATCTAGCCCAGTGTGGGCATGTGGAAGCCGGGCGCTGACGTGTCCTCACGCCGCGAAGTCGGCGTGTCCTGCCTCGGCCAGCGCGTGGTGATGGCCTTGGTGCGCGTATAGAACTTGACCGCCTCGGTGCCGTGCACGTGCAGGTCGCCGAACAGCGAGCTCTTCCAGCCGCCGAACGAGTAGAACGCGACCGGCACCGGGATCGGCACGTTGATGCCGACCATGCCGACCTGGATCTCGGCGGCGAAGCGCCGCGCGGCGCCGCCCGACTCGGTGAAGATCGCGGTGCCGTTGGCGTAGGGATTCTTGTTGATCAGTTCGATCGCTTGCTCGATCGTGTCGGCCCTCAGAACGACGAGTACCGGCCCGAAGATCTCGTTCTTGTAGATCTCCATCTGCGGCGTGACGTGGTCGAAGAGCGAGGTGCCGAGGAAGAAGCCGTCCTTCGGCACGCTCTGCTCGCGCGCATCCACCACCAGCTTCGCGCCCTCTTTCACGCCCTGCTCGATGTAGCTCGCGACCTTGTCGCGGTGCTGGCAGGTGACGAGCGGACCCATCTCGACGTCCTTCTCGGTCCCCGCGCCGACCTTGATCGCTTTTGCCTTCTGCTCGAGCAGGCGAACCAGGGGATCGCCGGCGGCACCCACTGCCACCACCGCGGAGATCGCCATGCAGCGCTCGCCCGCCGAGCCGTAGGCCGCGCCGATCAGCGCGTCGGCGGCGAACTCCAGGTCGGCGTCGGGCAGCACCACCGCGTGGTTCTTCGCGCCGCCGAGCGCCTGCACGCGCTTGCCGTGGCGCGCGCAGGTCTCGTAGATGTACTTGGCGATCGGCGTCGAGCCGACGAACGACACCGCCTGGATTCCCGGGTGGCCGAGGATGGCGTCGACCGCCTCCTTGTCCCCGTGCAGCACGTTCAGCACGCCGTCGGGAAGCCCGGCTTCCTGGAAAAGCTCGGCCATGCGCAACGAAGCGGAGGGCACTTTTTCCGAAGGCTTCAGGATGAAGCTGTTGCCGCAGGCGATCGCCATCGGGAACATCCACAGCGGCACCATCACCGGGAAATTGAACGGCGTGATGCCGGCACACACGCCGACGGGCTGCCGCACGGTATGCGTGTCCACCTGCGTGCCGGCGTTCTCGGCGTACTCGCCCTTCAGGAGATGCGGGATGCCGCAGGCGAACTCGACCACTTCGATCCCGCGCTGCACGGAGCCGATCGCGTCGGGAAGCGTCTTGCCGTGCTCTTCGGTAACGATCGCAGCCAGGGCTTTCTGGTTTTTCTTCAGAAGGCCCAGAAATTCCTGCATGACACGCGCTCGGCGCAGCGGCGGCGTATCGCGCCAGGCCGGCAGCGCGGCGGCCGCCGCCTTGACCGCCGAATCCACCGTGGAGGCATCGGCGAATACCACGCGCTTGGTGACCTGCCCGGTGGCCGGGTTGAAGACGTCGCCGTAGCGCCTGGCGGTGGAGACCGGCTTGCCATTGATCCACACCGGGACGGTGCCGAGCTTCAGTTCGGCGGGCTTGTTCATGCCGCATTCCTTTCCTTGATCTTCAGTCCGCAGGTTTCGAACGCGGCGCGCGTGGCCGCCTTCTCCTCGCCGGTCAGCTCGAGGAGCGGCGCTCGCACCGCGCCGCCCGCCTGGCCGAGGAGCTCCTGCCAGTATTTCTGGTGCGCGGCCGCCTTGCCCGGCGGCCGCGTGCTTTTCAGCGCCTGTCTCACCGGGTCGAGGCTGTCGCGGATCTTCCTCGCCTCCGCGACTTCGCCGCGGAAAGCGAGTTGCGTGTACTCATGCATGCGCCGGTCGAGCGCGGTCTGCAGCAGGTACGGCGGCGTCGAGCAGAGATACACCCGCCAGCCGAGCTCGGCGACGTTGTCGAGCCATTCGTCCTCGTTCGAGGTGCTGACGATCAGGCGCTCGCCCGCCAGGCGCGAAAGCCGCACGTAGGTCTCGCGCGGCACGCTGTACTTGATCGCGACCACGTTCGGCAGCTCGGCGATGCGCAGGCACACCTCGGGCTCGAGCAGGTAGCCGCAGTCGGGCGGCTGGTTCCAGAGCACCACGCCGATCTCGACCGCCTCGGCGATGCGCCGATAGTAGTTGTAGAGCGTGTCGGGGGTATGCGCGCCGAAATAGAGAAGCGGCGTATGGACGACGATGTAATCCGCGCCGATCGCCTGGGCGTGACGGGCGAGCTCGAGCACCGTGTCGAGGCTCTGGTCCGAGCAGGACACCATGACGCCGCCCGACTTCTCGGCGACGGCGGACTCCGCGGTGCGCTTCCGCTCCTCGGTCGTCATGGCGTAGAACTCGCCCTGCTTGCCGTTGACGAAGAGCCCCGCGATGCCCAGCTCGCGGTACCAGTGGCGCAGATTGCGGCGCCAGCCTATGTAGTCGAGCCGCAGTTCCGGAGTGAACGGCGTGAGCGCCGCCGCCCAGATGCCGCGCAGGTGCTCGCGAGCATAGGCCTTCGCGTCCTTGCGGCGGTATTTCATGGCGTCAGTCTAAACCCTCACAATACGCCGTGGCCGTTCCCCTCATTCCGGCGCGACTGCGTTTCACGCCGCAGGGCGTGCCGTATTCGGAGGCGTTCGACGACATTTACCATAGCGTCGCCGGCGCTGTCGGGCAGGCGCGCCACGTGTTCCTGGAAGGTAACCATCTGACCGAGCGCTGGGCCGGGCGCGAGCGCTTCGTGATCATGGAAACGGGCTTCGGCGCGGGAATCAACTTTCTCGCCACCTGGCAGGCGTGGCGGCGCCACCCGCGGCGGCCGCGGCGGCTGCATTTCGTATCGATCGAGAAGCATCCGTTCGCGGCTGCGGACGCAAAGTCGATCTTCGCCAGCCTGCCGGAAATCCGCGCCGAGGCCGCGGAGCTGGAAGCGAGATGGCCGACTCTCGTGCCCGGCGCGCAGCGCATCGAGCTCGACGGCGGGAGCGTCGTCCTCACGCTATTCTTCGCCGATGTCGGCGTGGCGCGCGACCTGCGCCTCGCGGCCGACGCGTTCTATCTCGACGGCTTCGCGCCGGCAAAGAACCCGGACATGTGGACCCCCGCGCTCATGCGCTCGCTCGCGCGCCTCGCCGCTCCCGGCGCCACCGCGGCGACCTGGAGCGTCGCCGCATCCGTGCGCCATGCGCTCGAGGAAACCGGCTTCGCGGTCGAGAAGCGTTCCGGGTTCGGCGACAAGAAGGAAATGCTCGTCGCCCGCTATGGCAAGCCTGGACGAACCCTTCCCAGCCCGGGAGAAAGGAAGGCCGTCGTTGTGGGCGCGGGCCTTGCGGGTGCGGCGGTTTGCGAGCGCCTGTGTGCGCGCGGGTGGAGCGTCACGCTGCTCGAGCGCCACGCCGGGCCGGCAAGGGAGGCGTCCGGAAACCACGCCGGCGCGTTTCATCCGCTGGTCTCGCCCGACGACAGCGTCTTCGCGCGCGTGACGCGCGCAGCGTTTCTCGCCTCGCTTCAACGATGGCCTTCGCTGGAAGCGCGCTGGGACGCCTGCGGAGTGCTCCAGCTCGCGCGCGACGAAAAGGAGACGCTCTCCCAGCGCCGCTCGGTGGCAGCGCTCGCGCTACCGCCCGACTACGCGCAACTCGTGTCGCGCGACGAAGCGGCCGGGCACGCCGGCGTGCCGGTGGCCGCGGGCGGACTGTGGTTTCCGCGCGGGGGATGGGTCCAGCCCGCCTCGCTTGCCGAGGCGCAGCTCTTCGCGTGCGGCGAGCGCCTCGAGCGCCGGTTCAATACCGAGGTGAAGGACTTGTCCAAATTCAAGGCAGACGCAGTCATCCTCGCGAACGCAGCGCAGGCAACAGCGCTGCATCCGCTGCCGCACCTGAGGTTGCGCCGGGTGCGCGGACAGGTCACGTACGTACCGGCCGCGAGCGTCGATGCACCGCGCGCGGTGGTCCTGCGCGGCGGCATGGTGCTTCCCGCGCTCGACGAGCTCTGCGTGGTCGGCGCCACCTACGACCTCGAAGACGAGGATCCGGCGCCGCGGGTGGAAAGCCACGCGAGCAACCTCGAACGCGCGGCCGGCATCCTTCCCGGGTTCACGTTCGATCCGAAGTTGGTGCACGGCCGCGTCGCGTTCCGGGCGGTGACGGCCGATCGGCTTCCCGTAGTTGGAAATCTTTCTGGAAACACCTACGGGGCGTTCGCGTACGGCTCGCGGGGACTGCTCTGGTCGACGCTTGCGGCGGAGCTCGTCGCCTCGCAGCTCGAGGGCGAGCCCTTGCCCATGGAGGGGACGCTATGCGATGCGCTGAGCCCGGAGCGATTCGCCAGGCGCGCGGCGCGGCGCGCGGTCGAGAACCTGCCTGCGGGTCCCCGATCCCTTTGAAAGCCCGTTGAAGGCCGCGGGCCGGCCCCCGACCGCAACGCGGAGCGAAGATTAGCCGCCGCGCGGCGCCGCACCCATAGGGGAGTTCCTGTCGTAGCCCTAGGGGGAAACCTGAAGAAGATTTTTCAAGGCAGTTTTCAATTGGCGCGCAGGATCGAGCGGTTCGCGTCGCGCACCTCGCGCAGGCCGCACAGCGCCATGGTCACGTCGAGCTCGCGCTGGATGATCTCCAGCGCGCGAGTCACGCCCGCCTCGCCCATCGCGCCCAGTCCGTAGGCGAAGGCGCGCCCGATCAGCGTCGCGCGCGCGCCGAGCGCGAGCGCCTTGAGCACGTCCTGGCCGCCGCGGATGCCGCCATCGAACCAGACTTCGATGCCCTCGGCGACGGCGTCGACCACCTCCGGCAGCGCCCGGATCGACGACAGCGTGCCGTCGAGCTGGCGTCCGCCGTGGTTCGACACGACGAGCGCGTCGGCGCCGCTCTGCGCCGCGATCTTCGCGTCCTCGGCGTCGAGGACGCCCTTCAGGACGAGCTTTCCGCCCCAGAGCTTTTTCACCCACTCGACGTCCTTCCACGACAGTGTCGGATCGAACTGGCCGGCGATCCATTGCGACAGGGTGGTGAGGCTGTTCGCATCCGGGATGCGGCCCTCCAGATTGCCGAAGGACTTGCGCTTCCCGCGCAGCACGTTGAGGGCCCAGGCGGGTTTCATCATGATGTCCAACGCGGTGCCGAGCGTCAGCGTGGGGGGAACTGCAAGGCCATTCTTGAGGTCTCGGTGGCGCTGGCCCTGGATCTGCAAGTCGAGCGTGAGCACCAGCGCCGAGCAGCCGGCGGCCTTGGCGCGCTCGATGAGCGAGGCGGCGAAGCCGCGGTCGCGCATCACGTAGAGCTGGAACCAGAACGGCTTCTCCACCCCGCCCGCGACATCCTCGATCGAGCAGATCGACATCGTCGAGAGCGTGAACGGCACGCCGAAGCGCTGCGCGGCGCGCGCCGCGAGGATCTCGCCGTCGGCCCAGTTGAGGCCGGTGAGTCCCACCGGAGCGAGCCCGACCGGCATCGACACCTCCTCGCCGAGCATCGTGCCGCGCGTGCTTCGCTTGTCGACGTCGATGCCGACGCGCTGACGCAGCGTGAGAAGCTCCAGGTCGGCGCGGTTCGCACGCAGCGTGGACTCGGTGTAGGAGCCGCGGTCGACGTAGTCGAAGATCGCGCGCGCGACCCGTTTCCTCGAGAGCTGGCGCAGGTCCTCGATGCAGGTCACCACAGGCATGGCGCCGCATTCTACAATGGGGCTTGTCGATGAAAGAGGAACAGAAAAATCCGATCCAGGTAGTCGAACGCATGATGCGCCTGCTCGACGTGCTGGAGAAGCATCCCGAGCCGCTCGGCCTGAAGCAGATCTCGCAGTACACCGGCCTGCACCCGTCGACTGCGCACCGCATTCTCTCGGCGATGTCGGCCGACCGCCTCGTCGACCGCGTCGAGCCGGGAAGCTACCGCCTCGGCATGCGCCTTCTCGAGCTCGGGAATCTCGTGAAGTCGCGCATCAGCGTGCGCGAGCTCGCGCTACCGCTCATGCGCGAGCTGCATGCCCACACCGGCGAGACCGCCAACCTCTCGGTGCGACACGACGACGAGATCGTCTACGTCGAGCGCAGCTCGTCGGGGCGCGCGGC
>Ga0207701_10007530_pt1 | contig 10815 bp, 4 predicted proteins | sample KBSSwiSSwithPhiX_FD_184294 | JGI IMG/M metagenome (GOLD analysis project Ga0207701, IMG submission 184294) | Switchgrass rhizosphere bulk soil microbial communities from Kellogg Biological Station, Michigan, USA, with PhiX - S5 (SPAdes) (version 2) | ecosystem: Environmental > Terrestrial > Soil...
CCTTTGATATCCCGTCCAATGCCACGCAAGCCCAGGTCGTCACGTATGCCTGGCAGCAGTTCGTCGCGCTGAACTGGCCGGCCGCATCCGGACAACGCGGCATGCCCGATACGACGAAGACGATTGGCCAGCCCGGGAACGTGGTCTGGCACACGTGGAAAACGCCGGACGAAATCTTTTATCCGGCTGGCCAGACGCCACCGCCGTGGAATCAGTACGGCGGTCAGCTCCCGCCGCAGTGCGCGTCGGCTGGCGTGAGCAGCACCAGTTTCGTACTTCAGCGCACTTCGAAAGTCCCAGCCGGCCTCGACAACGCCGCGATCCAACTCGCCAAGGAAGCTGTCGGTGGGACGCTCACCGATCAGCACGGCAACCTCGCGCGTTTTGAAGTGCGGCTCAATCAGACGATCTTCAACGACATCATCAGTCGACAGCTCTACTCCGTAGAGGGGCAGGCGAAGGCGACAGTCGTCAGCTTTCAACCTGGCGTCATGGAGGTGAAGGCGGCGTGGCGGCAACTCACGTCTGCCGATCCGCCAGCGGTGCAGAGCCGCTACTACACGGAATCGGCCTGGATCTACACGCCCCCGTTCGGCAACGACCCCGCCACCTGCGTCCAGGGAGTCGTCGGCTTGGTCGGCCTGCACATCACGCAGAAGACGCCGTTGATGCCGCAATGGAGTTGGGCCACGTTCGAACAGATCGACAACGTGCCGCCGGCCGCACCCGGATACACGAACGCGCTCTCCTTCAACAACCCGGCGTGCCCAGTGCTGTCGTGCCCACCGAATCAGAGCACAGAGAAGAATGGCGTCCCGACGGGCGTTCCGACGCAGGTCACGCGCATGATCCCGATCGGGGTGGCGGCAGCCGCGGCCAATCCATCATGGCAGCAGGCCTTGACCCAGGCGGTTCAGGGCTCGCCGTTCCAGTACTACCAATTGATCGACGTGCAGTGGCCACAGAATCCCACGCAGTTCCCGGTCGGGAATGCGACGCCAGGTCTGCTCGCCAATACGACGATGGAGACGTACGTCAGGGAAAGCAGTTGTATCAACTGTCACTTCACGGCGCGGACTTATTCGAACGCGCTCTCGTCCGACTACACGTTCATGCTGGCCGAAGCCCAGCCCTCGACGCGGCGGACACCACGATGAGCATTCTTGCCTTTCCGCGCATCAATTTCAGCGGCGAGCTGAGCACCAATCCCTGCACCTGCAACAACGACGACGTCGAGCCGGCGTTCGTGCAGCGAGACTCGGACACTTTTGGCGCGAACGTGTCGGGACTCGACGACCGTCAGATCTTCGACTACGCGCGACAAGCGGTGAGTATGTCGTATGACCCTGGGGGGACGAAGCGAACCTACATCCGATCCGGATGGAACCTGTACGGCGACTACACGACGACCTTCAACAACACGAAGGTCACGTCGATCGTTGCCACGCCAGGCTACCCGGTGACGTCGCCGCTCGTGGACCCCCTCATCGGCGTGCCGGTCTCGCTGCTCGGCAGCGTCTCATCGGATCCGGCGCGTCGCGGCGACGCGATGCTCTGCGATCTCGATCCGACCGGCCTGGTGACGACGCAGCTGTGGATCGGCGGCCTCGAGTTCGGTCCTGCCACGTACGCCAACAAGGCCGGCGAGACCTCGTCGTTTCAGCCGCAATTCAACGCCGACACGCGCGGATTTCAGAACTGGCTGAACTTCATGAGCACCGTCAGCCAAAACCCATACGGAGGCGAGCAGAACTTCGTCGGCATCGGCACGGTCATGCAGTTCGCCATCCCCAACTCGGGCCTGCCGACGAGCCTCGAATTTCCGTCGCCCGGCCTGGAGTTGTTGCTGATGGCGGCGCGAGGCGCAGCGGGGATCGTCGTCCGCTTTCGCCTGTTCGAGATCGAGCCGCAGATTATCGCCGACAACCTGAAGACGGTCTTCGCGCAAGGACAGGCCCAGGCGAACCCGGCGGTCGGGTATCTGATCGGCACGATCGGCGTCTGGGAGACTGGCGAACCGCAGAGCGAAACCGCCGGACGGAAACTGATCGCTCCATCCCCGCGCCCGGTGATGCTGTACACCGATCCGCAGGGAAACAACCAGGCGAGCGTCCCGCAGGCGCCCCTGCCGTGGCAGGGGCCGCCGTCGCTGGTCGGTAATGCTGTCGCGCTCGTTCAGCCGACGGTGATCTCGCTCGACCTCGTGAACTCGTTTCCGAAATATGATTTCCGCAATCCGAACGGCCCACAGCAGCCGGACTCGCAGGGCTTCAACGCGCCGACGACCAAGGCCAACCTGGGCGAGGTCGAGCTCGCGGTGATTCCTGCGACTGGCGGTGATCCCATCACGATCGCGCCGATCGACTACGGTCTCGGGACGTATGCGAACTACGCGGACTTCGGCGGCATTGTCGATCTGCCGTACCCGCCGCAAATGGCGCCAACGATCGCGACGGGTACGCTGGTGGTGCGAGGCAGCGCTGGCAGCCTCAACAGCGGAGTCCCGCTGCTCGAAGAATCGCCGATTCGTGTCGTCACCGACGACCGCGCCGTCTACTGGCTGCCGAACTCGACCAACAGCGTCGGACTCAAGGTCTACGACCGGGGCGGGCCGACCACCGCAGACACCACGGTCTATCTGTACGAGTACTTCAACGTCATTCAACCGCAGGGGACTGTGCCCGACACCGTCAGGCCGAATCAGACCGTCCAGCAGGACACGCGCAGACTGCTCCAGATCCCATCGCAGGTCACCATTCCCGCCGGACAAGGGTTCAGCGACTGGTTCCCGGTGCAGTTGACCGCAATCGGCAGCGGCGCGACGATCGTCGCGTTTCAAACGGATCCAGCGCAATTCGGCCAGGGGAACCCGAACAACATCACCGGCGTACCGTGCTGGTCGTTTGCGACCTACACCTCCGTGCGGATCTTCACGGACGATGACTTTTCGCACCTGTATCAGAATCCTCCGCTGAAATGGCACGACGTCTACGAGAACGTGCTCCGCTTCTACTATCTGGTCTACGCGGCGATGTCGACCTTCATTCCGCTGAATGAGGAAGATGCGATCGTGTCGCACGGGGCATTGATTCAGCAGCGGCTGAACACGCCGGATCAGCCAGGGTTCTGGAACACTTACAACATGCCCGTGACGCGGACGATGTCGCCGGCGAAGATCAAGCTCCTCCTCGCGTTCATCGCACAAGAGATGCAAGCGGCGGCGAAAACGCCGTAACCGGCGACGATGATCGGTCAGACCCTCCGCTCCTATCGTGTGCTGGACAAGCTCGGCGAAGGCGGGATGGGAGAAGTGTACCGAGCGACGGATACGGCGCTCGAGCGCGAGGTGGCGATCAAGGTTCTGCCCGAGGAGGTCGCCACTGATGCGGATCGTGTGGCACGCTTCGCCCGTGAAGCGCGCCTGCTCGCCTCGCTGAACCATCCCTCGATTGCCCACCTGTGGGGACTCGAGACCGTCACGCGGCCGAACGGCAGCGATGTCTACTTCATCGTCATGGAATTGGCGGAGGGCGAGGATCTCGCCCTCCGCCTGACGAGAGGACCGGTGCCGATCGACGAGGCGATCGCGATCGCGCGGCAGATCGCCGACGCGCTGGAAGAGGCGCACGACAAAGGGATCGTCCACCGCGACCTCAAGCCCGGAAACATCAAGGTCACGCCCGACGGGAAGGTCAAAGTCCTCGACTTCGGCCTCGCCAAGGTATGGAACCAGGATCGTGAGTCGACCGCCTCCTCTTCACAGGCGATGACCGTTGCGCACACCGGCACGGCCGCCGGGATCGTCGTCGGCACGCCGGCCTATATGTCACCCGAACAGGCGCGCGGCAAGTCCGTCGATCGTCGCACCGACATCTGGGCATTCGGCGTCGTGCTCTTCGAGATGCTCGTGGGCAGGCGTCTCTTCGATGGCGAGACGATGACCGACGTGCTCGCGGCGGTCCTGCACCAACCAATACGTTTTGACGCGCTGCCGTCTGGGACGCCTGCCAACGTCACGCAACTCCTGGCGCGCTGCCTCGAGCGCGACCCGCACCAACGTCTCCGCGACATCGGTGAAGCGCGAATCGCGCTGGCGCGACCGGCCGAGGCGGCGGATACGGCCACTGCCAGCCAGCTGCAGCGTGTGCTGCGGTTCGAGCACCGTCGCCGGAAGCAGGAGCGATGGCGCTGGGTTGCGCTCCTTCTCGTCGCCACCGCAGCATTCGCGGCCTTCGCGTGGCTACAGCGCCGCACCTCGACGGGGACACGAAGCGCCGCCGCCCATTTCCTCCTCGAGACGCCGGCGGACATGTCATTCCCCGATCTCGATGCGCCGGCGGTATCACCTGATGGCCGCTACCTGGTCTTCACCGGTCGATCGTCCTCAGGCACCGCGCTCTGGTTACGTCCCCTGGATTCGCCGGACACGCGCATGATGCCGGGAACGGAAGGTGCCGGAAGTCCCTTCTGGTCGCCGGATGGCGCGTCCATGGCGTTCGTCGCCGGCGGTGAGATCAGGAGGCTCGCGCTCGCTGATCGAACGGTCCAGCGCATCTGTCTGCTGCCGCGCGATCGGTTCACGGGCGGGACATGGAATGAGGCCGGGACGATCGTGTTCTCCACTGGCGGGCCGAGTGCGACGCTCTACCAGGTCGCAGCCACTGGCGGAGAGGCGACGGAGCTGACGACGCTCGATCGATCGAAGGCAGAGGCCGCCCACTGGTGGCCGCAGTTTCTCCCCGGTGGCCGCGATTTGCTGTTTCAGATTGGGAGCGGCCAGGAGGCGAGCGCCGGACTGTTCACGATGCGGCTCGATTCGCCCGGGACCAAACGACGGGTGCTTCCAGACGGCGTGCGGGCGCAGTACGCCGCGGGTTACTTGTTCGGTGTGCAGCATGGTGCCCTCGGCGCGCGACCGTTTGACGCGAAAGCGCTCGTCGTCACCGGCCCGGTCGTCCCCGTCGCGTCGTCGGTCGCGACCTTTGCGAACGACTCGAACTGGGGCTGGTTCTCGGCGTCCGCGAGCGGCAGTCTCATGTGGGTGTCTGCGCCAGACACCACGGTCCATCTCGAGTGGGTGCAACGCAATGGCAAACGCCTCGGCCCGATCGGAGAGCCTGGCAAGTACAGCCAGATCGCGCTCTCGCCCGATGACAAACGCCTGGCCGTCGAGCTCCCGGATGCGACGGGGCGCTTCGACATCTGGATCATCGATGTGCTTCGCGGGGTGGCGAGCCGGCTGACGAGCGATCCGACCAACGAGCGCGATCCGGTGTGGTCACCTGGCAGTGACGCGCTCGTCTACTCGTCGGACGCGACTGGCGATCAAAACCTGTTGCGCAAGAGCCTGTTGGATTCGCGACCGCCCACGCCACTGCCAGCGGGCAGCGGCGCGACGCCTTCGGAGCCGGACGTCGCCGAGAGCTGGTCGCGGAATGGCAACACGCTCTTCTTCGTGACGTTGGGTCAGGAACGGACGGTCTGGACGTTGAACATGAGCGGTAACGGCCGCGCCGAGGCATTGATCAAAGGACGGTTCCTGGTGGACGAGCCCCACGTGTCGCCCGACGGCCGCTCGTTCGCCTACGTGTCGACGGAATCCGGCCGCGCCGAGATCTACGTGTCGCCCGTGCGCCAGAGCGGCGAGCGGGTCCGCGTCTCCACCAATGGCGGCGGACAACCGCGCTGGCGTGGCGACGGTCGAGAGCTCTTCTATCTAACGCTTGACGGCGGATTGATGTCGGCGAGCGTTGCGCACGGCGATGCGCTCACCGTCGGGACTCCCACCTTGCTGATCTCGCCTGACAGCCTGCGCGCCGTCATCCAGGGGCCTGACTACGACGACTACGACGTCGCGTCCGACGGTCAACGCTTCCTGATCAAGACGGCCCCCGCCCACGTCGAGCGCCAGCGGGTCCATGTCGTGGTCAATTGGCCGTCGCTGCTCAAATGACACCCGCACACCGCGTATTCATCGCGCGCGCGCACCCGACGCGCGAACCAATGACGTAGCGCCCCAGCGACGGAACGCGTCATCGGCCCGCGCGGCGGCGCGCTCGGCATCCGCGGGCCGGCCCGCCGCCACCAGCGCCCGGCTCTCGAGCATCGCGGCGAGCCCCTCGATGTGCACGTATCGGTACTGACGCGCGGTCTCACCCGCGCGCGCGTGGATCGCTGCCGCGTCCACCGCGCGACCTGACATCCGCTTCAGCTCCCCTTCCAGTACCTGAAGCTTGTGGAGAAAATTGTCCGGACATTCGCCGGCCCATCTTCGGAACTGGCGAACGGCACGCGCCACCAGGCGAGGCGAGCGCCGCAGCTCGGCATGCGCGAGCGCCTGATAGAAATAGTGATCGGCGATGTGCAGCATGCCCGGCGAGTCCTTGCGGTAGGCCGCCGCCTGCGACGCCACGTCGATCGCCGCGTCGTAGAGGCCGTGCATGTACAGCACCTGCGTCTTGACGATGAAATACATGTGAGCGAAGTGACGCGACCCATAGGTCGCGAGATCCTGAACGAACGCCGCCTCGTCGAAGCCGTCGCCGTCGAGCGTGCCGGCGGTGGCCGTCTCGCCCCTCAGGTTTCGAATCGCCTGGCGGATCGCCATCACGACACCGATCGGTTCACGCAGGCGATGCTGCCGCAGCACATCAAGCACCGGTTCCGACTCGTCCCACACCTGCGGCAGCGGCACGCCGCGCATGAAATGACTCATCGTCGTTCCGGCGCAGGCACACCCGGTGTGAAACAGATCGCCGGTCTGCAGGCCGGCGTCATAGGCGATCTTCCAGAGCGCTTCGGCTTCCACGACTGGTCGCAGCCACGACGTAGCGAAGTAGCCAACGACGAAGTGCACCTCGGCGCGCTGCTGCTCGTTGCGATGACGTTCGACCAGCGACAACGCCAGGCGTCCGAACTCGTAGCCGAAGCGGTGGTTGCCCAGCACGCCGCCGCGGAAGATCGAGCCAAACACCAGGTAGCCGATGGCACAGTCGCGGGTGTTGCCGTGACGCAGGCAGAGATTGACGATCTTGGTCGCCACCGCCACGCACAGCTCCGGCTTGATCTGATAGGCCGCCTTGGCCACGGCATTCATCAGACGGATGGCGGCCTCGAGCTTTTGATCGGTGGCGAGCGGCAGCGCCAGGAGATCCGCGGCGCTTTTCCCGCGCAGCCGAATGCCTGATTCAACGAAGTCGAGGAGGAACAGCGGCGGGACGAACTTCGCGGGGAGCCGGATGCCAAACGGTTCGACGGCGGTTCGCGCGGTCGCGTAGGCGTCGGCGAAGCGTGCCGTGTCCGTGTAGAAGTGGATCATGCGCTCCTGGATCCGCGCCCGTTCCTGCGGGTTGGCCGCGAGCGACGCCGCGCGTCTGAAGAGCGCCTCGGCACGCTCGAAGGCGAGCACCTCGACCGCCTCTGCGGCCGCCTGTGCATAGCAGCCGCTGGCACGCGCCGGTTCGTCGGCCCCTTCGAAGTGCGCTGCCAGCGTTTCGGCGTCAGCATGCCCCGCTTGCTCGAGCGTCAACGCCAGCGCTGCATGATACCGTCGGCGATCGCCAGGTGCGAGATGGGCGACGATGCTTTCTCGAATGCGATCGTGAAAGGTCTCGATCTGATCGTGCAGCGTGCGTCCAGTCGTGCGCACGAGCCGCTCGGCACGGAGTCCCGCGACCACATCGGGCGGCAGCGCCGGAAGGAGCGCCGCGGTCTGGGCGTCCCGTACCTGCACAGGACGTCCAGCGATGGCGATCACTTCGAGCAGACGCCGGCGGACCTCGGGCAATCGCCTCACTCGGTCCCAAAGAACGTCGTCGAGATCCGGACGGCTGCGCACGGCTGCCCCGCTCTGCAGGTGCGCGACGAGCTCGCCAACGAAGAACGGCCTCCCGCCAGACTCGCGTATTACCCACTCGACGGCGTCCTGACGTCTAGCCGGCTCAGAGAACGCGCCCAGAAGTCCCTCCGCCAGGGCGCGCGTATCCTCGGGCGCCAGCACGTCCACGTCGATCCGTCGCTCGATGTGATCGTGCGCCCCGAACTCCGCCGGTTGCAGGGCGCGCAGGCACGGACTGGAATTGAGGTACTCGCTCCGGTACGACAGCAACATGAGCAGCGGAGGCGCGCCCGGCCCTTTCACGAGGTCGGCGATGAGCGCGGCGCTGTCGAGATCGCCCCACTGCAAGTCGTCGATGCACAACAGCAGCGGCCTGGCGCGGCTCAATTCCCCGAACAGCGCGCGAAGTGAGGCAAAGGCGTAGGTGCGGACGCTGCGAAGGTCGCTGCCGACGGGACTCGAAGCGCGGCTGGCGGCCAGGGCGGGCACGCCAGCAACGACGGGAAAGACCCGCGTGAGCTCCGCCACGTGCGGCACTGCCATCGCTCGCACGTCGTCGCGATCGAGCGTGGACAGGTATTGCGCGAGCGAGTCGATCAGGCTGTCGAGCGCCTTGTACGGCACCGACTCCTGCTCGTAGCAACGCCCACGCAGCACGACGGCCTCGGTATCTGCCAGACGGCCGAGGAACTTCGAGAGCAGCGTGCTCTTGCCTGCGCCCGACGCACCAGACAGATGGCACACGACCGTGTGTCCCGCGCGCATCTCACGGTAGCACTCCTCGAGGGCGCGGAGATGGGTCGCGCGCCCGACGAACAAGTCGGGCAGGACATCGGTGGCAACAGGCTCGGTGGCGCTGCCGAGGATCGATAGGATGTCCGCGCCGATGGGTCGTTGCCCGGGATCGAGCCGCAACAACGTTCGCGCGAGCGTATCGAGGTCGGACGGAATGTCAGCGACGATCTGCGATGGAGCGGGCCCGTCGGCCTGCTGTTTGCGTTCGAGCACTTCGGCCGCGGGCGCTTCGAACGGCAGGCTGCCGGTGAGCACCTGGTAGAGCATGACGCCCACCGCGTACCAGTCGCTCGCGGGCGTCAGCGGCGCGCGTGCCGCCTGTTCGGGTGACATGAACGCGATCGTCCCCATCAGCGCGTTCTCGGTTGTGCGGTAGACGCCCCGCGGTCCCGGGGACTGCGCCTGGGGATCGGGCTTGTCCGGTGCGGCCTCGACGAGGTTGGCGACGAGTCCGAAGTCGAGAATGACAACGCGCCCCGTCGACGTCACGAGGACGTTGCTCGGCTTCAGGTCACGGTGCAGCTTCCCTGCCGCGTGCAAGACGCCGACGCCGGTGGCCAGCTGCCGAAAGACGTCACGGACGCGACTGAAATCGAGCGCGACCGCTGGCCGTTGATCGCCTTCTCGCGTCGTCGCTGGTACCCGCGCCGCCGCCAACGATCCCTCGAGGAAATCCTGTGACGTGTCATGCGTGTCTGGCCCGCCGATCGTCGGCGCGCTGCTCGACGTCTCACCGCCCCCATCGTCTGCCTGGCCGCGCAGGTAGGTGAGCAGATCGACCGCGCCTTCCACGAACTCCATCGTGAAGAACCACCGGTCTCCTTCCCCGACGAGCTCGTACAGCGGCACCAGGTGCGGGTGAAGAATTCCGCTGAGGCTCCTGAATTCCTGCTTGAACCGGTAGAGGGTGGCGCCGTCGAATTCGCGCAGGGTCTTGAGCGCGACTCGCTCCTGGCGTTCCCGATCGAACGCTTCATAGACGACGCCCATGCCTCCGGCTCCGATGCGCTGCACGACGGCGAATCGCTCGGTGCCGTGAAACGGCGGTTCGGCGGGTGCCATGGGAGGGATGCCATTGTCCACGATTTTGGCGTTCAGGGGAGAAGGGATCAGCAGGCGATCGAGCGCCTCTGCCGGGAGAGTGGCGCGCTCGCCCTGCCGTCGGGGTGCGCCGAGCGTCCGGGTGCTTTTGAGCAGTGACAAAACACCGCATGAAACGGGCTGGGAACAGGGCAACGGGGCTGCGCCTCAACTTCTGATCAACGCAAAATGCCGGCGGCCTGAGCCGGTTTGCTAAACGGCACTCCCAGTGGTGGTTACCTAGAGGTCATCACGCGGCCGCGGTGCATGGGGCCAGACGACAGCGTATGAGGTTAGACTGGTCTGCACGGTGACAGCCGCGCGCATGAGCGACGGAAAGTACAACGTCTACGCTGAAAAATGCCCGACGCGACAGGCGTTGGACAGAATCGCGGACAAGTGGACCGCGTTGATCGTCGGCCTTCTGGGCCAGCGGACGCACCGTTTCGGAGAACTGCGTCGCGGGATCGAGGGCATCTCGCACAAGGTGCTCAGTCAGAACCTGCGGAGTCTCGAGCGCGACGGTCTCGTCCTGCGCAAGCCGCTTCCCTCCCTCCCTCCCTCCGACCGTTGAGTATTCCCTCACGGCCTTGGGCGAAACGCTCGTGGAACCGCTCGGTGCCATCCGCGACTGGGCTGAGCGTCACATCGAGCAGGTGGAGGCGTCGCGAGACGCATATGTCCGTGGTCCCTCTACTGGGTCGTCCTCGAAGACGCCGCCCTCCTCGCCTGAATCGGTGACCTCGCGCCGCCGCCTTCCCGAAACCAGACGGTCGTCTCCTCGAAGCTGACCCGCAGGACTGAGGCCGGGGACTCTTGACGCTGCGCCCCGGCAGCTCCCTCGGGTAGTTACCTTCAGGTGCGTTCTTGCCCGCGCACGGCAGGCCCCGTATCGTGTTCTCACATCACGTTGCGATTCGCTCGACTGCAAGGAAACACCTGAACGACGCATCGCTGGTTCGCAGTCGAGCAGTTCAGTTGCAGCTGTTGATTGGAGAGTGTCTGTGCACAATCGAGTTCTCGTGACCGGGGCAACAGGGGTTCTCGGCAAGGCCATCGTCAAGGCGGCAGTCGCCGACGGATTTCCCGTGAGGCAGGGTATT
>Ga0207701_10007531_pt1 | contig 10814 bp, 7 predicted proteins | sample KBSSwiSSwithPhiX_FD_184294 | JGI IMG/M metagenome (GOLD analysis project Ga0207701, IMG submission 184294) | Switchgrass rhizosphere bulk soil microbial communities from Kellogg Biological Station, Michigan, USA, with PhiX - S5 (SPAdes) (version 2) | ecosystem: Environmental > Terrestrial > Soil...
TTCGTTCCACTGGTGCTCGAGCCACAGCAACGTAGGCGCCGCCGCGCACGCATGAATGCTCGCCACGTGCGCAATCGGCCCCGTGGGGTTGTGAGGTGCCACGTCCACGCCGTGCGTCGCACACACCTGCGCGATGTCGAGCATCCCGCGAAAGCCGCCGCAGTACTTGATGTCGGGCATCAGCACGTCGTAGAGGCGCGCCGCACACATCGCCTGCGCGGCGTCGGCGCCGCCGATGGTCTCGCCGCCCGCCGTCCGCATGCCGCGATCGTGCGCGACCGTCGTGAGCCGCGCGATCGCGCCGAAGGCGCTCGAGTGCTCCGTCGTCATGCATTCGACCCAATACGGCCTTGCCGCTTCGAGGTCACGCAGCAGCAACTCCGCTCGCGCGACGTCGAAGCGCCAGTGGCAATCCACCATCACGTGCACGGCGGGTCCGACCGCGTCGCGCACCGCATAGACGCGGTCGATGCCGGCGCGCGTGCGCTCGTCGATCGGCGTCGTCGCCGCATCCTGCGAGATCACCCCGTCGAACGGCGCGAGCTTCACCGCGCGATACCCTGCCGCAACCGCACCGCGGGCGGCGTCCGCGAAGCCCTGCGGCGAGCGCTCGCGCACGCCGCGGTTGATGTTCGCGTACGCGGGAACCGATGCACGCTTGCGACCGAGCATCGCCGAGACCGGCACCCGGCGTGCTTGCGCACGCATGTCGGTGAGCGCCTGCTCCACCGCGCTGCGCACTGCACAAGTGACGAGCCCGCCAGGGATGTGCGGCACATGGCGAACCAGCGTCTCGACGTCGTCGAGCGAAGTTCCCGCGGCCTCGCGCGCCAGCATCTGCGCTTGCGCGACGAGCATCGGTTCCCACCCGTTGAGCGAGCACTCGCCCCATCCGGTGACGCCGTCGCGTGTCGTCAGCGCGACGAAGCTCCAGTTCGTCCTCGGCGAGAGGTTGACGACGACGGGAACGAGCGAATCGACGACCATTCAGTCGACTTTGATGCCGACCTTTTGTGCGAGCGGCTTCCACTTCGCGATGTCGCGATCGATCACCGCCCTGAATTCGTCCGGCGTGCTGCCGACCGGCTCCGCGCCCATCGCAACGAGCTTCTCGCCCATCTCGGGCGACTTCACGATCTTCGCGATCTCGGCCGAGAGGCGATTCACGATCTCGGGAGGCGTTCCCGCAGGCGCAAGCACGCCGAACCACGCGACCGTCTCGAAGCCGGGCAGCCCCGCTTCCGAGATGGTGGGCAGCTCCGGCATCAGCGTTGAGCGCGACTTCGTCGTGACGGCGAGCGCCTTGAGCTTGCCTGCCTTGATGAGCGGCACCGTCGGCGGCATGTTGCCGATGAACGCGACGACCTGGCCCGAGACCACGTCCGTCAGCGCCGGAGAGCTTCCCTTGTAGGGAACGTGCTGGATGTCGATGCCCGACACCGACTTGAAGAGCTCCATCGACATGTGCGCGCTGCTGCCGTTGCCACCGGATGCATACGAAAGCTTGCCCGGGTTCGCCTTCGCATACGCGATGAATTCGGAGACGGAGTTCGCGGGCACCGACGGGTTGATCACCATGACATTGGGCGCAACCGCGACCTGGCTGACCGGCGCGAAGTCCTTCTGGATGTCGTACGGAAGCTTCGAGTACACGGCGGCGTTGATGCCGTGCGATCCCGCGTTGCCCATGATGAGCGTGTAGCCGTCGGGCAGCGCCTTCGCGACGTAGTCGGACCCGACCACGCCGCCCGCGCCGGGCCGATTCTCGACGACCACCTGCTGGCCGAGCGCCGGCGAGAGCTTGTCTGCGACGAGTCGCGCGATCACGTCCGGTGCGTCACCGGGCGTGCTGGGCGCGACGAGCTTGATGGGCTTGGCGGGATACGGCTGCCCCCAGGCAAGAGACGAAGAGAGGACGGCTGCAATCGTCCATGCAATCAACCGGGCCATCAATCGACCTTCGCACCGGACTTCTTCACCACGTCGCCCCACTTGACGACTTCCGTCTTGACGAATGCGCCGAACTGCTCCGCCGTGTCGCCGACCGGCTCCGCGCCGAGGTCGATGATCTTCTTCTGCACGTCGGGCATGTTGATGATCTTCACGATCTCCGTGTTGAGCCGCGCAACGATCGCAGGCGGAACGCCCGCCGGCGCGAACACGCCCTGCCACGACCCGACCTCGTAACCGGGAAGTCCGGACTCCGCGAGCGTCGGGACCTCCGGCGCCACCGGCGATCGCTTGGCCGTGGTCACTGCAAGCGCGCGCAGCTTGCCCGCCTTGGCGAGGGGCCACGCGGTGGTGATGTTGTCGAACGTCATGCTGACGGACCCGCCCATCACGTCGGTCAGCGCAGGAGGACTGCCCTTGTACGGAATGTGCTGCATCTCGACGCCGGCCATGCCCTTGAAGAGCTCGCCGGACAGGTGCTGCGACGTGCCGTTGCCGGCGGATGCGAAGTTCCACTTGCCGGGGTTCGCCTTCATGAGCTTGATGAGCTCGGCCACGTCCTTGGCCTTGACGTCGTTGTTCACGACCAGCATGTTCGGCACGCGTGCGATGAGCGTGATCGCGACGAAGTCCTTCACGGGATCGTACGGCAGGTCCTTGTAGAGGCTCGCGTTGATCGCGTGCGTGCTGATCGTGCCGCCCATGATCGTGTAGCCATCGGGCGCGGCTTTCGCGACCTCGGCCGCCCCGAGACCACCGCCTGCGCCCGGCTTGTTCTCGACGACGACCGGCTGGCCCAGCGCGACGCTCAGCTTCTCCGCGATGGTGCGGCCCATGATGTCCGTGCTGCCGCCGGCCGCGAAGGGCACGACGTAGCGAATCGGCTTCGACGGCCACGCTTGCGTCTGCGCGTGCGCCTGGAGCGAAAGCGTCGCGATCGCGACCGCCGTCGCAAACCGTGCGAGCGAGTGCATCGTTTGGTTCTCCTCCGGTGATTGTTTTCTTGTCGGACGGCTTCCGATTATACGAACGCCCCCGCAGGCGTATAGTAACTTTTGGGCTTCGGCCACGACCGGGCCGCGTCATGGAGATCTCGATGAAGCTCGCCCCAGCCACCCGTATCGCCGCCGCCGCGCTCGCGATGGCCGTCGCGATATCGGCGGCCGTGGCGCAGCCGCAGTCGCGCACGCCGCGGGCGGCAAAGCCTCCTGCGGGAGCCGTCGAAGGCGTAGACGCCGACAGCGTGTTCGCCGCCGTGGTCAAGGTGACGGCGCACGCGATTCCGGGCGCACGCAGCTCGGCCACCCTCGGCAGCGATCGCGAAGGCACCGGCATCGTCATCGGCGACAACGGGCTCATCCTCACCATCGGCTACCTGATCGTCGAGGCGGACGACGTGAGCGTCGTCGACGCCAAGGGCCGCTCGCTCGCCGCGCGCGTCGTCGGCTACGACCACGCCACCGGGTTCGGGCTCGTGCGCACGATCGCGCCGCTCGACGCGAAGCCCGTCGCGCTCGGCGAATCAGCCAAGGTGACGCCGCGCGATCCGGTGATGATCGCTTCGTCGGGCGACGACACGATCTCGTTCGCGTACGTCGTCAGCAAGCGCGCGTTCTCGGGCAACTGGGAGTACGCGCTCGACGAGGCGCTGTACACGAGCCCGCCGATGATGAGCTGGAGCGGCGCGGGGCTCTTCGACCGCAACGGCAAGCTGCTCGGCGTCGGCTCGCTCATCGTGCGCGAGGCCAACGACGACGAGCCGAAGATTCCCGGCAACATGTTCGTCCCGATCGACCTCCTGAAGCCGATCCTCGCCGATCTCGTCGCGTCGGGCCGGCGCAAGGGTGCGACGCGTCCCTGGCTCGGCATCGCTGCCGACGAGGTGTCGGGGCGGCTCGTGGTGGCGCGCGTATCGCCGGACGGTCCCGCCGATCGCGCGGGCATCGCGCCCGGCGACATCATCCTCGCCGTCGGCAGCGAGACGGTGCGCACGCAGGCCGAGTTCTATCGCAAGGTGTGGTCGCGCGGCGGCGCGGGCGAGAACATCCCGCTCAGGGTCCTGCAAGGCGTGGACGTGAAAGAAGTACCGGTCGCGTCGATCGACCGCACCGACTACTTCAAGCGGCCCACGACGTACTGACCATCGCGACGCGGCCGCTGCATGGGTCGCGTTATAGTACCGGCCGCGTGCGCGCCCCTTCGGGCGCGTCTGCCGGAACGATGAGCGATGAACCCCGGATTGCCGTTGCGTACGACTGGCTCCAGGCTTGGCGTGGCGGCGAGACGGTGCTGGCCGCGATCCTGCGGCTGTATCCGCGCGCGGATCTGTTCGCGGTCGTCGATTTCCTCCCCGACGAGCTTCGAAGCCGCATCGGCGGCAAGCGCGCCCGCACCACGTTCGTGCAGAAGCTTCCCGGCGCTCGCCGCTACTTCCGCTGGATGCTGCCGCTGTTTCCGCGTGCCATCGAATCGCTCGACGTCTCGCGCTACGACATCGTGATCTCGATCTCGCACGCAGTGGCCAAGGGCGTGCGCACCCGCAACGACCAGCTCCACATCTGTTACTGCAACACGCCGATGCGCTATGCATGGGACCTGCGCGATCACTACCTCCCGAGCGACGGCCTCGGCGCGGGCTGGAAGGGAAGGCTCGCGCACCGGATGCTCGACCGCCTGCGCGAATGGGACCGGCGCACGAGCGATCGCGTGACGCACTTCATCGCCAACTCGGCCTTCGTGCGCGAGCGCATCGCGCGCTGCTACGGCCGCGACGCCGACGTGATCCATCCGCCGGTCGACACTGCGTTCTTCACGCTCCCTCCGGCGGGCACGCCGCGCGGCGGCTACTACTTCGCGGCATCGCATTGGGTTCCCTACAAGCGGCTCGAGGTCGTCGTCAAAGCGTTCGCGCTACTCGCCGATCGCCAACTCGTCGTTGCCGGCGGCGGCCCCGAAGCGGGCGTCGCGCGCGACGGAGTGCCATCCAACGTGCGCTACGAAGGCGAGGTGACGCGCGAGCGCATGCGCGATCTCATGCGGGGCGCCGACGCGTTCGTGTTCGCGGCCGAGGAGGATTTCGGCATCGTTCCCGTCGAGGCGCAGGCATGCGGGACGCCGGTGATCGCATTTGGACGTGGCGGCGCCCGCGAGACCGTGCGTCCCGTCGACGGACCCCGGCCTACGGGCGTGTTCTTCGACGAGCAGACGCCGGAATCGCTCGCCGACGCCGTGCGCCGGTTCGAGGCCGCCCGGTTCGACGCGGCAGATTGCCGTGCGCAGGCCGAGCGTTTCGACGGGCAGGCGTTCGATACGGCGATCGCCGCGTACGTGGCCGAGCGGTGGTCGGCGTTCCGCCGATCCTTGTCGTAAGCCGATGGCGCGCAGCGTACTCAAGACGCACGCGGGCGTGTTCGTGACGCTGTTCCGCGTGTGCGACCCGGTGTCGACGGCGATCGTCGGCATCGTCGCCTACCGGGCCTACCTCGGCTCCTTCACGCTGCCCGATCACTATCTTTTCTTCGTCGCCGCCGGCGCGCTCGCGGTCGCAGCGGTATTCCCGATGTTCAGCCTGTACGAGCCTCATCGGGGTGCTTCGATGGCGGAGGAACTGCGGCGCCTGACCGTCGCCTGGCTCCTCATCACGGCGCTCGTGGGACTGGCGATATTTGCAACCAAGATGGGCGACACTTATTCGCGCGTGTGGGTTGGCGCCTGGCTGCTCGGCGGTTACGTTGCGACGGCCGCGTTCCGCGTCGCGGTGCGGTCGCTGCTGCGGTCGCTTCGGGTGCGGGGCCTCAACCAGCGGCACGTCGCGATCGTCGGCGCGGGAACGCTGGGGCGCACGGTGGCGACGCGTCTGCGCCAGTCGCCGTGGGCCGGATTCTCGATCTTCCGCTTCTACGACGACGATCGCACGCTCGTGGGCACCGCAGTCGCCGATCGTCCCGTGATGACGATCGACCTCGACCTCCTGCCCGACGTCGCCGCCGGGCACGTCGACCAGGTGTGGCTCGCGCTGCCGCTGCGTGCCGAAGCGCGCATCCGCCAGCTCCTCACCATGCTGCGCGATCACGCCGTCGAGGTGCGCTTCGTGCCCGACATCTACAGCTTCCATCTCCTCAACCACTCGGTGACGGAAGTGGCGGGCCTTCCGGTCATCTCGCTGACCGAGACCCCGATGTCGGGGATCAACCGCGTCATCAAGGCGATCGAGGACTACGCCCTCGCGGCGGTCCTCTTCGCGCTCGTTTCGCCGCTGATGCTCGCCATTGCGATCGGCATCAGGCTCTCGTCGAAAGGTCCGGTGCTCTATCGCCAGCAGCGCGTGACGTGGAACGGCGAAGTGTTCGAGATGCTCAAGTTCCGCACCATGCCGGTGACCGCGGAGGAATCGACCGGGCCGGTGTGGGCGCGGCGCGGCGAGGCGCGGGCGACGCCGTTCGGCGCGTTCCTCCGGCGCACGAGCCTCGACGAGCTGCCGCAGCTCCTGAACGTGCTGCGCGGCGAGATGTCGCTCGTCGGTCCCCGACCGGAACGGCCGCAGTTCGTCGAGCAGTTCCGCTCGCAGATCCCCGGGTACATGCAGAAGCATCTCGTCAAGGCGGGCATCACCGGCTGGGCGCAAGTCAACGACCTTCGAGGCGATAGCGACCTCGGCCAGCGCATACAATACGACCTGTTCTACATCGACAACTGGTCGTTGTGGTTCGACCTGCGCATCCTCTTCCTCACGCTTTGGCACATCCTGACGAGCCGCAACGCGGGCTGACCACCGCGGCGCCCCGCGACGCCGTGATGATGCTCGCGCTATTCGCGATCGCGTTCGCGGTGCTCGTTGCCGCGTACGTCGTCGCGACCGTGCCCGGGTCCTGGTTTCCGCGGACCGAAACCAAGACCCTGTCATTGCGCGACATCTCGATCTCGCGAGGAAGCGGCCAGCCAGTGCGCGAGCCGCACCAGGGCGATGCGCTCGCGGTCATGGCGACCGACGACGCGGGGCTCGCGGTCGTCTCCGCGGTCACCGACATTCGTTCGGCGGACTACCCGATCGTGGCGTGGCAAGGCTACGCATTCGCCGACGATGCCGAGGTGAACATGCTCTGGCGCACCGATTACGCGCCCGGCAAGGTCAACTCGCGCAAGCTCGTCGTTTCCGGCGGCCGCATCGTACCGGCGACCATGAGCAAGGACCCGAACTGGATGGGCCGCGTCACGGGTGTCGCGCTCGCGATTCGCGGTCCGTTCGCCGAGCCGCCCCGGATCGCCGGCCTGTCGCTGCGTCCCGGCGGCGTCGTCGATGCGTTCCGTGAGATCGTCGGCGGATGGTTGTCGTTCGAGCGCTGGTCCGGCACGTCGATCAACACGCGAACCGGGGGCGCCGACGTGCAGGAGCTCCCGCTGTCTGCCCTGCTCGTGCTGTCGCTGCTGCTCGCGGCACTGGCCTGGTATGCATGGGCACGGTCTCGCGCACGCGCGGCGGCGTGGCCGATGGCAGTCGCGGCGGCGTTCGTGGCCGCGTGGATGGTGCTGGACGTGCAGTGGATCGCGAACCTCACGCGACAGGTCGCGGAAACGCGCGAGCAGTTCGGCGGCAGGGACTGGCACGCACGGCATGAGGCTGCGGACGACGGCGAAGTGTTCAAGTTCATCGAGCGCGTCCGCGGCAAGCTTCCCGCAACACCGGCGCGCGTCTTCATGCTCGCGGACGCGGCCCCGCTGCGCGGACGTGGCGCGTATTACCTCTATCCGCACAACGTGTTGTTCGATCCCTTCGGCAACGCCCTGCCGCCCGCATCTGCGCTGCGCCCGGGCGACTTCATCATCGTCTATCATCGCCGCGGCGTGCAATACAACCGTGAAGCGCGCCGGCTGCGCTTCGAGGGCGGCGAATCGGTCGAGGCGGAGATGATCATGGTCGAGCCCGGCGCGGCGGTCTTCAAGGTCGGTTGATGGATGCTCTGGCGCTCGCAATCGCGGCCGCGGTAGCGTGGCTGCCGGGAGTGGCCGCACTCGCCCTGTTGCGGCGGCCGGGACCGCTCCTCGGAGGCGAGGGGGCATGGATCGCCGGCGCCGGTTATCTCGTCGGCGCGTTCGCGCTGACGCTTTGGATGCGCGCGCTGTCGCGGTTCAACGTGCCTTTCGGCATCGCAACCGTCGCGCTTCCGCTGGTCGCGGTCGCGCTCGTCGCCTTCGCGCTCGCGTGGCGGCGCGACCGATATCATCCGCGCACGTGGCCCGCGCGGCTCGCGCATGCGATCCTCGCCCGCGACCTCGCGAAGTGGGAGCGTGTCGTGTGGCTCGCGATCGTCGCGTGGCTTGCGATACGCTTCGGCCTGCTTGCAATCGAGGTCGCGGCGCGGCCGTTGTACCCGTGGGACGCGTGGACGCAGTGGGCCACGAAGGCGCGCGTGTGGTACGAGCTTGGCCACATCGCGCCATTCGCCCGGGTGACCGAGTGGTACGCGGCCGGCGGAGCCGTGTACTTCGACGCTTCCCCGGAATACCCGCCGACGATGCCGCTGCTGCAGGTCTGGACCTGCGTCGCGCTCGGGCGATGGGACGACGTGCTCATGAACGCGCCGTGGTGGCAGATCGCCGTCGCGCTCGCGTTCGTGGTTTACGGAGGGCTGCGGCTGCTCGACGCGAGCGCGCCCGTCGCGATCGTCGGCGCGTTCCTCGCGTCGTCGCTTCCGCTCGCCAACGTGCACGTCGCGCTCGCAGGTTACGCCGACCTGCCGCTCGCCGCTTGTTTCACCGCCGCCGCGCTCGCCTTGATGCGCTGGACGCGCGAGCGCGGGATTCGCAACGCCGCCGTGGCGGTCGTGCTCGCGGTCGCGTGCACCCAGATCAAGAATCCCGGCTGGTTCTGGGCGGCGACGCTCGTGCCCGCCGCGGTCGTCGTGCTCCTGCCGCGCCACGGCGTGCGGGTGTCGATGATCGCCTTCGCGGCCGTCGCGTTCATGATCGCCGCGGTCGCCCGCATGAAGCTCTCGCTCTTCAATTACCGCCTCGACCTCGACTTCGATCCGCCGTGGCGCGATCTCTTCCAGAGCTACTTCCTGCTCGGCAACTGGAACCTGCTGTGGTTCGGCGTCGTGGCCGTAACGGCATTTGCTTACAGGGATCTCCTCTCGCGCCGTCTCGTCCCGATGACGATGACGGTGATCGGCGGCATCCTGTTCCTGTTCTTCGTCTTCGCCTTCACCAACGCGAGCGCATTCATCGCCGACCAGACGACGGTGAATCGCGCGACGCTTCATCTGGCGCCGCTGATGGTCTGCTACATGACGCTCGCCTTCGAGGCGTTCGCCCGCCGCACGCAGGCTCCCGACCCGCAAGTGTCCGTGCCCGCCTGACGGCACGCGGCGATCCTTTCAATTTCAACTACAAGAACAATGCCGCTTTTCGCAGTCACGATATTCGCCAGCGCATTCCTGCTCTTTCTTGTCCAGCCCATCGTTGCGAAGCAGGTCCTGCCATGGTTCGGCGGGTCGGCCGCGGTCTGGGCGACATGCCTCGTCTTCTTCCAGACCACGCTGCTGCTCGGATACGCGTACGCCGACATCGTGATCCGCAAGCTCGCGCCGCGCGCGCAGATGCGGCTGCACGTGGCGCTCCTGGCCGTGAGCGTCGTGTCGCTGCCGATCGTGCCAGGCACGTTCTGGAAGCCGACCGGCGCCGAGCAGCCGATCTTCCTCATCCTCGGCATGCTCGCATTCACGATCGGGCTCCCCTATTTCCTGCTGTCGACGACGAGCCCGCTCCTGCAGGCGTGGTTCGCGCGCCGCTTCCCCGGACGCAATCCGTACCGCCTGTTCGCGCTGTCGAACCTCGCGTCGCTGCTCGCGCTGCTCGGCTATCCGTTCCTCCTCGAGCCCTGGGTCGCGACGCGCATGCAGGCGTACGGCTGGTCGGCGGGGTATGTGCTGTTCGTCCTCCTGGCGGCGGTCGCCGCGTGGGCGAGCCGCGGTCACGCAACGGCGGCGTCGACGCCCGCACCGGTGGCTTCGGAAGACGCCATGCCGCCGACGGCCGCGCGCCAGGTGTTGTGGTGCACGCTCGCCGCAACGGGGTCGGTGATGCTGCTCGCAGTCAGCAACCACATCACGCAGAACGTCGCGTCGGTTCCGCTGCTGTGGGTCGTGCCTCTTTCGATCTATCTCGTGACGTTCATCCTCTGCTTCGACGGCAAAGGCTGGTACCGGCGCGACCTCTTCCTCGCCGTGCTCTCCGCAGCGCTCGGCGTGATGGCGTGGTCGATCGCGGACCCGACCGTCACGCACGACCTCACCATCCAGCTCGCGGTGTTCGCCGCAGGCCTGTTCATCGCTTGCATGTTCTGCCACGGCGAGCTCGTGCGTCTCAAGCCCACGCCGGCGTTCCTCACGCGCTTCTACCTCATGGTGTCGCTCGGCGGCGCGATCGGCGCGGCCCTCGTCGGCATCCTCGCGCCCCAGGTGCTCCCCGCGGACTTCGAGCTCAACGGCGTGCTCGTGGTCGGCGCGCTGCTGCTCCTGTGGCAGGTGCGTCGCGAGCCGAAGGTCTACCCCGTGCTCGCGACGCTCGCGCTGGCATCGACGATCGGGTGCGCGGTGTGGAGCGTAATGAACTTCTACGAGACGACGATCGTCGCGAAGCGCAACTTCTACGGCGTGCTGCGCGTGCAGGAGACGGGCGACGAAGTCAACGGCATGCGGCGCCAGCTGATCCACGGCAACATCATGCACGGCAAGCAGTACATGCGCGAAGACCTTAAGCGTGAAGCAACGAGCTACTACTCCGCGAACTCGGGCGTCGGCCGCGTCATCGAGCTCATGCATCCGCGCAAGGATCCGATCAAGGTCGGCGTGATCGGCCTCGGCACG
>Ga0207701_10007532_pt1 | contig 10814 bp, 7 predicted proteins | sample KBSSwiSSwithPhiX_FD_184294 | JGI IMG/M metagenome (GOLD analysis project Ga0207701, IMG submission 184294) | Switchgrass rhizosphere bulk soil microbial communities from Kellogg Biological Station, Michigan, USA, with PhiX - S5 (SPAdes) (version 2) | ecosystem: Environmental > Terrestrial > Soil...
CCGATCCTCGCGTGCCGCTTCTGCTCGATCTGCGAGCGCACTTCCTGCTGGTCGATGAGGGCTTTTCGCTCGTTCATGAGCTTCAGATAGCTGTCGTACCGCGTGGCATCCACGGTGCCGTCGGCCACGGCGGCCTTCACGGCGCAGCCTGGCTCACGGTCGTGCTGGCAATCCCGAAACCGGCAGACGCCGGCGAGCGCGTCGATCTCCGGGAACGCCATGTCGAGGCGGTCGCCTTCTTCCCAGAGCTGCAACTCGCGCATGCCCGGCGTGTCGATGACCAGCCCGCCGCCTTCGAGGACGATAAGCTGGCGATGCACGGTCGTGTGGCGGCCGCGGCCGTCGATCTCGCGGACTTCACCGGTTCTGAGGTCGGTATTGCCCGTGAGCGCGTTGATGATCGTGGACTTCCCCACACCCGACGATCCGAGCAATGCGACCGTCTGGCCTTGGCCGAGGTAGGCGCGCAGCGCGCTGACGTCAGTCTCTTCTCCCTTCGCCGTCACCGCGTGGATCGGAACTTCCGGCGCCATTTCAGCGACCAGCGCGAGGTCCGCCTCGAGCGACTCGGTGAGGTCGGCCTTGTTGAGGACGATGACGGGCTGGGCGCCGGAGGCGCGGGCCATGACGAGGTAGCGCTCGATGCGGCGCGGATTGAAGTCCTGATCGAGGCCGGAAACGAGAAAAATCGTGTCGATGTTGGCCGCGACGATCTGCTCTTCGGTTGGATCACCGGCGGCGCGTCTCGAGAACCTGCTCACGCGAGGCAGCACCGCCTTGATCCGGGCATCGCCGGCATGCGAGGGAGGTTCGACGGCGACCCAGTCGCCGACCGCCGGGAAATCCGTTCGGGTCGAAGCCTGGTGCCGCAGGCGCCCGACCACGCGCGCGAGCCACTCGTCCGTGCCGGTCAGCACACGGTAGATGTGCGTGTGCTCGAGGCTGACCCGCGCAGGCACGAGCCCCGCCCCGCGATGCGGCTCGAACAGCGCCTCGAGCCGCGGCGTCCACCCGAGCGCCTCGAGGGGGACAGTCACGGTTGTGACCTGAAAAAAAGGGGACAGTCCCCCTCCGGCGCCCGGCAAGGGGGACTGTCCCCTTTTATTGGGGTCACAAAGGGGACTGTCCCCCTTGTCAGCTGCCGGCGTTTACCTCGGCACCCGCCAGCGAGGCGCTTCGTTCGAGGGCACCGGTCTTGTCGAGGCAGCGCAGCACTTCCGCCACGCTCCAGGCCTGCGCAACACATCCTCGCGCAGTATACGGAGCTTCGGCGTCGAAGATCTCGCTGATCGACCCGACGCAGGCTTCCGACAGGTGCTTCTCGAAGCCGTTCAGGAACTGGCGTGCGCCCTGGCGGTCCTGCGGATAGGCCTTCAACCAGGCGTCCACGAACGGGCCAATCAACCACGCCCAGACCGTACCCTGGTGATAGGCCGCATCGCGCGACCGGAGATCGCCGTAGTACTTCGGCTTGTAATCGCGATGTCCAGGGGCAAGCGACCGCAGACCGACCGGCGTGACCAGCCGATCGCGAACGACCTTGAGCACGGGCTCCCATCGCTCGCGGTCCAGGATCGGGTGGTCGAGGGAAATCGCCAGCACCTGGTTGGGCCGGCAGGAGGGATCGTCGCCGGCTTCGCCATCGACCACGTCGTACAGATACCCGCCGTCGAACCAGAATCGCCGGTTGAACGACTCGCGTGCCCGTTGCGCGTGACCGCCGGGATCGAGGCCGGCGGGCACGCCGCCAAGAGTCTCTCCCCACCCTTCGAGGAGCCGGAGGGCGTTGTACCAAAGCGCGTTGATCTCGACTGCCTTGCCCCGGCGCGGTGTCACGACCCAGTCGTCGACCTTGGCATCCATCCACGTCAGCTGATAGCCCTGCTCACCCTGCCGGAGGAGACCGTCGGCCCGATCGACGCCGATGCCGAACTTCGTTCCCCGCAGATGATGCGCGACCACATCGGCGAGCTTCGGCACCAGCTGGAGTACGGTCTCCGCGTCGCCGGTCACCTCGAGATACCGCTGCACAGCATGAAAGAACCACAGCGTGGCGTCGGCGGTGTGATACAGCCCTTCGCGCGCGCCGTCCGGGAACATGTTCGGGATCAGGCCGTCGCGGATGTAGTGGCCGAAGGTGCGCAGAATGTAGGCCGCCTCGCGGAACCGTCGCGTGGTGAGCGTCAGCCCCTCGAGGCTGATCATGGTGTCGCGGCCCCAGTCGGTGAACCAGTGATACCCGGCAATGACGGTGCGGATTTCTTCGCCGGCTGCGCGCGCCCGTGCCGCCTCCTCAGCGCGGCCGGCCGGCGTGATGATGAATTGATCGGCGGCCAGCACCAGCTCGGAGCCGAGCGGATCCCCGGCGGCGGACCCCGCGATCGCAACGAGCCGCCGCCGGCGCTCGCGCTCAGCGTCCGCGGCATCGGTCGGCGGCAGCGCCTGGATCCGTTCCCACGATTCGGTGGACGCAACCAGCGTGACGTCGCTGCCGGGCCGCAGATCGCCACGGAAATATCCCGGGCTGTAGAGCGAGCCGATGGACGCGTACCCGCGGCTTCGCTCCATTTCGTAAGGAATCTCCCCCGCCCCCTTCTCGTCGAGCGTCAGCGCTGCCCGCTCGCCGTACGCGAGGAGGCGCAGCGCCGGCAGATCGGCGCCCCCGGTCACCTCATATCGCCCTTCGCAGAACGTGAGCGTGTATGACCGCGCGAGCAAGGTATCGACGGGAGCTTCGTATCCGCGGAACTGGATCGACGGCCTGAGCGCCAGCCGCACCGGCTCTGTTCCTTCGAGCAGCCGGTAAGTCACGTGAACCGTGTTCTGCTGATAGGGCATCAGCACCCGTTTCTCGATGACCGCTCCCGGCAGTTCGTAGCGCCACACCGGCAGCCCGAACTCCAGCCTGAACTCCGCCAGGTGCTCCGCCCGATCCGCGATGTTCGGCGCGGCCACCTCCCCTTCGTCCCCGAGCCAGACCACGTGGTGATCCGGCAATCTCACGCGCTCGAGCAGGTGGTTCAACATCACCATTCGACCGAGCGGCGCTGGCAGTGAGGCGATGAGGAGCCCCTGGTACCGGCGAGTCACCACTCCGGCGATCGTTCCCGAGGCGTACCCTCCCAGCCCATTCGTCACGAGCCACTCGCGGCGCGTCGGCGGCTCGTCCCCTTGTGGGTGATCCTGCGGGCGGGGAATGATGCGGCTGAGTTCAGGCGTCCTCATGATCTGGTCCAGCCTCGTGGATGCCGCCCGGTTGCGATCGCAGCAGGACCGCTGCGGCGCCAGGAACATGGAGGTGTGAGTGCGGCCGGATCGGCGGCGTACCACTGCCCCCGTACCGCGGCGCCTCGCTGCTCCAGAGCACGTCCCATCGGCAGCCCCATGGCGGGGCCAGCAGCGGCTCCGGAACCGGGCTGAGATCGATGTCGCATCCCAGGTTCACGACGAGCAGGCGATCGCCGTCTTCATCACCGATGTAGCGGAGCATGAACGCCCCGTGTCCAATCACGGCACCGTCGGGCCGTCGATCGGCAGCGCGCAGAATCACCGGATCGCTCCGGCGCAGGTGAATCAGGTCGCGATGCAGCGCGTACCACTGCGAATGACGCTCGCGTTCGCCGTGATCGAGCTTGCACCTGAGGAACGTCTTCATGTCGACCGGCGACGCCAATGCCGCCAGCACGTCCGGATCCGTCACGCTGGGAAACTGTGACAGGAATTCCCGCCGCCCGCTCGAGACGGGCGCCCTCAGCTCCGCCTTGTGGTCAGCAAAGTACAGAAACGGCGCCGTCGCGGCGAACTCCTGCCCCTGGAACAGCATCGGCGTCGCCGGGCCGAGCAGCGTGAGGGCGGTCAAGGCCCGCAGGCACGCCGGAGCCGCAACCTGGTGCAGCCGCCGGCCGAACGGCGTGTTCGCGACTTGATCGTGGTTCTCGAGGTAAGCCACGAACGCCTTCGGCGGGAGATCGAGTGCTGGCGTTCCGCGACGCTTGCGCTGCCATGCGTACCACTGCCCCTGATAGAGGTACCCGTATCTCGCCGCTGAAACGAACTCCTGCGGCGAACCGTTGTAATCAAGGTAGTACGCCTCGCGCCGGCCCGTCAGCGCCACGAGCGCCGTGTGATGGTAGTCATCGTTCCAGAGCGCATCCCCGCCATGGCCGGCGCGGGAAGGATCGCGCACGAACGCGGTGTCCTGCGGCTCGTTCTCCGCGACCACGTAAATCGAGCGCGATCCGGCTGCCCGGCGTGCGGTGCGAATCATCTCGGCGACAACGTGCTCGCTCGAAGCGTCGCGGACGTCCTGCGTCGCGTCGAGGCGCAGGCCATCGAAATGAAATTCGTCGATCCAGTACCCGGCGTTCTCGACGAAGAAGGCGCGCGCGGGAGCCGAGGTCTCGAAGTTTATTGCCTGGCCCCAGTCGTTCGTGTAGCGGTCCGTGAAGTAGTCGGCCGAGAACTCCGCCAGATAGTTTCCATCCGGCCCCACGTGGTTGTAGACCACGTCGAGGATCACGGCGAGTTTCAGCCCATGGGCCCGATCCACGAACGCGCGCAGATCGTCGGGTGTCCCATAGAGATGCGTTGGCGCATACAAGTTGACGCCGTCATAGCCCCACCCGTGTCGTCCGGCAAAATCCGCAACCGGCATCATCTCGATGATCGTGATCCCGAGATCCGCGAGGCTCTCGAGGTGCGCGCCTGCCGCACTCCAGGTGCCTTCGGAGGTGAAGGTGCCGACGTGCATCTCGTACACGACCTGCCCTTCCGGCCTGACCCCCGCCCATCCTGCATCTGTCCAGGCGAACGCCGCTGGATCGACAATCTGCGAAGGGCCGTGCGGACCCTCGGGCTGATAGCGTGAAGCCGGGTCTGGGCGCCGGAGACGACCGTCCAGCTCGAACCAGTACCGATCACCAACCGCGGCCCCTTCGAGCTCGCCCCCGAAATGCCCATCGGGCTCCGCCCCGAGCCGCCAACGTCGTCCGCCAGCGTCGATGACGACGTCGACGGAGGAACACGCCGGGGCCCACACGCGAGCGTGTGGAGCCCGTCCCTGCTGGACCTCGACCCCGACTGTGCGGCGCCGCAAGGCGGTCTTCAATGCCGTGTGCATGTCACCACTCAGTTGCTCCGGGCCACGCGGCGCCGCTCGCGGCCGGTCAACCTGGCTATTTCAGCGGTCAGCGTGGCAGGTTCGACCGGCTTCGGCAGATCGCACTGGAAGGCTTCCAGCATTCTGCGGACCCGTTCGTCCGTGCGCGCGAACACGGTCAGTGCTGCGGCCGGAATCCGGCCGCCGCGCTCGGTATCGAGAGATGGCACTTTGCTGATCAGTGCATAAGAGTCGTGTTCGGGGGTCGCAGAGTCGCTGACGAGCACGTCGGGGCCCCACGCTTCGAGCGACTCGAGCGCGTCGGCGACATTGGCGGCCGCCCGTACCTGGGCTCCTCGCTGCTGCAACACCGTTCTGAGCAAGTCACGACCGTCGGCGTTCTCGTCGAGCACCAGTACGCGCAGGCCCTCGAGAGGCGGCGACGACCGATGCGCGGCGCTCGGCGGCGCCGGCTCCACTCCGGCGACCCGATGCCGCGGAAAGCGCGCCGTGAACTCTGCCCCGGCGCTGTTTTCGTTGTTCCGCGCGCGGATGTCCCCCCCGTGCAGCTCCACGAGATCCCGGACGAGCGACAGGCCGACGCCAAGCCCGCCGGCGGTCCGCGTCGGTGATCCGTCTTCCTGGGTGAATCGTTCGAAGATGCGCGGCAGGAATCCCGGGTCGATCCCCGGGCCACTGTCCGCCACCTTCAAAACGACGTCGGTCTTCGATTGTTCGACAGTCAATCCGACACCACCGCCACCGGGCGTGAACTTCACGGCGTTGGCGAGGAGGTGCCACACGATCTGCCGCAGGCGCGTCGGATCGCCGAGGACGGGGACGTCGGCGTCGGGGATGCTCGAGGTGACCACCACGCCCTTGGCGCGCGCCGCCGGGGCGGTCGAGACCAGCGCCTGCCGGGCGACGTCACCGAGTGAGACCGGACGGCTGTCGAGCCGCAGCTGACCGGTCAGGACCCGGGACACATCGAGAAGATCGCTCGTCAACTGCGCCTGCAGACGGACGTTGCGCTCCACCGACTCGAAGCCGCGCCGCGAGGTCGGCACATCCAGCTTGCCGGTCCTGAGCAGGTGCAGCCACCCGAGCACGGAGTTCAGCGGTGTGCGGAGCTCGTGCGAGATCGTCGCGAGGAATTCGTCCTTCATCCGGCCGGCGGCCTCGCTCTCGCGCCGGGCTTCCCGGGCGACATTCGCCTCGTGCTCCGCAGCGCGGCGGGCGCGGCGGAGCTCGGAGACCAGCGCCGTCAGCAGCATGCCCTGGATGACGAAGATTGCGAGATGGGCCTGTGTGGCGCGCACGTTCTCCAGTGACGACGGTCCTTCCCATGCCCCGACGACGGCACCGGCGACCGTGGCGGCGAGGGCTGGCCCCGTCCCCGCGAACCAGGCACTGGCCATGACCGCCGTACCCAACAGGAGGAAGTGGCTACCGTCGTCGATCAGCGGCCCGAAGAAATAGTCGATGACGAAGACGGCGCCCACTGAGGCAAGCGCCACCGCAAACCGCAATGGGGCCGGCTGCGCCGGAAACGGGTAGGCATCTGCAGTCGCCATCGTGAACAGTTCAGCTCCCCAGTCCCGGGTGCACCTCGTGCGCAGAAGGGAACCCGTGCTCCATCGAACTCCGTCACGTGGGTCTACCTCGCAACCCACATGCCACGGGGCGAGGCGTCAGGTGCGGTGAGGATCCTCGGGGGGCGCCGGCTGAGGTGCCGGGGGAACCGGCTCTGTCGTGGTGATTACGGAGGTCGGGGTCGCCGGGGGGCGATCCGGCGCGGCCGCCGCTTCGGCGAGCGCGGCGCGTTCGTCCGGACGCGGGGCCGGATCCTGAGGCCCGAGCACTTCGTCGATGAGGCCGTATTCCTTGGCCTTCGCGGCGTCGAGGTAGAAGTCGGTTCGCTTGGTGTCCTTGATGATCTGGCGGAGCGGCTTGCCGGATCGTTCGGCGAGGATCCGGTAGATCTGACTCTGCATCTGCTTCAGGCGATCGAGATGCTGAGCCGCCGCCGTGGTCGACTGCCAGCCTGCCCACTTGGCAGGCTCGTGAATCATGATCCAGGAATGCGGGAAGGCGAGACGGCGTCCCGGGCTCGCGGCCTGGAGCACCACCGATCCCATCGAGTAGGCCATGCCCTGCACGACCACCGTGATCTGTATGCCCTGTGTGACGAGGTAGCGGACCGTATCGTGGATGGCGAGGCCGTCGGTGACATTCCCGCCGGCGGTGTTCATGTAGATCATGATGGGCTTCCGGCTGTCGTTGGCCAGCTCGCGCAGCCGTTCGATGACCGCCCGCGCGCTGTCCTTGTCGATGTCGCCCACGAGATAGATGTCGCGAAGCCGGTCCGACTGCTCTTTGCGGACGATCTCCTTGACCGCATCGACGAGCTCGTTCAACAGCCGATCGCTGATGTCACTCATGTTGGTCCCAAGAAGAGCAGATGATGGCGCCGCGCGTCAACGTCACGCTCTCGGCCGCTTTGCCGTTACGGATCCTTTCGGACGCCTGGCGACCGGGATGACGTACTTCTCGGCACTTTGGGTTTCCGAGTAGCTGACGACCTTCACGTCGACGAGGCCGGCGCGTTTGGCCGCCGCCATCGATGCCGATTCGGCGATCGGCGCCCCGCGTCCCTTGGTCCGCACCAGCCAGATCGCTCCCGCCGGCTGGATCCGCGCGCCAAGTCCGGCAAGCCGCTCGAGGTCCGCCGCCGCGTTCGCGCCAAAGAACAGGATGTCGAGGCCACTCGCACGCGTGCTGCGCTCGACCGTCGCCCCGCGGGCTTCGATGTCCTCTATGAGCGCCGGGTCGTCGATGCCGACCAGGCCCACGCGCATCCCGGCTTTGACTCCGAGCTTCTCCAGCCGCGAAGGCGGATGCGTGATGCGCCTGGCCCACTTCTGTGCCGCGCCGCCCAGCTCGAGCACGATGACCCGCCCGCCCGCGGTGAAGTGCAGCCTGCCATCCTTCACCTTCACATCGTCGATGATCGCCAGCGGGATCGCGAGCCGTGCGTCGCCCCGGAACGTGAGTGCCTTCTCTTCGAGCCTGGCGGTCCCGGCGAACGTGCGGCCCTCGGTGGTCAGCGTGCAAGTGGAGTCGTAGCCCATGAACTTCAGCTCCCAGCTGACCAGCTCTCATTTGAAATTGTTCTAAACCGGACAGCTCCGTTTTCCGTCCAATGGTCCGTTATCGTAGCCGACTGGACACAATGCTCCAGAATTGGGTGTCCGTTCTTGGGACGACGCGGTTCCGCAAGCGGGCAAGCGAACGTCCACATCGGCGGTTGAATCGTCTATAAAATCTAGAATAATAGAGAGTTACGCATCGAAATGAATCTGGCACAGCTTCGGCTTATCTGTACTGAACGGGAGTCTGTCCCACCCGAGTCAGCACAGAGGCAGCTCAATGGTTGATATTGCTCGTCCGCCCAGCGTCATCCGAAAGAAAAAGATTCGCCGAGCCATCTACGGGGCAATCGCCCTGCTCGCCGTCGGCGCCATCACCGTCGGCGTGTCCCGGCTCAAGCCCGCGGCTCCGAGCGTCGACCGCGCGACCGTGTGGGTCGATACCGTCAAGCGCGGCCAGATGCTGCGCCAGGTTCGCGGGTCCGGCACGCTGGTTCCGGAAGACATCCGCTGGATTTCGGCGACGACGGCAGGACGGGTCGAGCGCATCCTGCTCCGGGCCGGCGCCATTGTCGAGCCGAATACGGTGATTCTCGAACTGAGCAGCCCGAGTGTCGAACAGGCGAACCGCGAAGCGCAGCTCGCCTATCAATCGGCGCTCGCCGCCTACGAAAACCGCAGAGCGGACCTCGACAGCGCGTTACTCACGCAGGAATCCAACCTCGCGACGATCGAATCGAACTACAAGCAGGCGGAGCTCGATCTGAACTCGAATCTGGAATTGCAGAAGTCCGGCCTCGTCGCGGAACTTGTGGTCAAGCAGAAGCAGGGCGCCGTCGCCGACCTCAAGAACCGACTCGCGGTCGAGACCAAGCGCCTCGAAATCACCAAGGCGGGGATCAAGTCGCAGCTGGCCCCGCAGGAAGCCGACATCGCGCAGCGGAAGGCCGCCGCCGATCTGCAGGCGCGGAACCTTGGCGACCTCAAGGTCAAGGCGGGCATGCACGGCGTGCTGCAGTGTGTGTGCTCCAATCCCACGACCCAGGTCGAGCGTGGCGCGCAGGTCAACCCCGGGAGCAACCTCGCGCGCGTCGCCGACCCCAGCGTTCTGAAGGCGGAACTGCGGATCGCGGAAACCCAGACCAAGGACATCCGCATCGGCCAGTACGCCGAAGTGGATACCCGCAACGGCCGCGTCAAGGGCAAGGTCTCGCGGATCGACCCGGCCTCGTCCAATGGCACCGTGGGCGTCGACATCACGCTCGAAGGCGCGCTGCCCGCCGGCGCCCGTCCCGACCTGAGCGTGGACGGCGAGGTGCGGCTCGAAGAACTGAACAACATCATCTACGTCGGCCGGCCGGCCTTCGGGCAGGAGAACAGCTCGGTGAGCCTGTTCAAGGTGGGGGCGAACGGCGAGGCGGTCCGGACCACGGTGAAGCTCGGACGCAGCTCGGTGAACACGATCGAAATCGTCGAAGGCCTGAATCCGGGCGACCAGGTCATCCTGTCGGATATGTCGACCTACGACGAGTACCAGCGGGTGCGGTTGTCGAATTGAACGTGACGGTCAGCTTTCAGCTGTCAGCAATCAGAGTCTCGTGGACGGATAGGCCGTCCACCCGGTAGTCGCCGCAAGAATGGCTTTGGGCTGCGATAAGGCCGCCCGCGAGGAGAAAACATGTCGAATAGCGGTCAGACCCTCATCCACCTCGACGGCGTGACGAAGGTCTTCTTCACCGACGAAGTCGAGACGCACGCGCTCGCGGGGATCCACCTCGAGATCAAGAGCGGCGAGTACATCGCGATTGCCGGTCCGTCGGGCTGCGGAAAGTCGACCCTGTTGTCGATCCTCGGCCTGCTCGACTCACCGACCGAGGGCAAGTACGTCCTGAACGGCAAATCGGTGGCTGATCTCCCGCTCTCGGAGCGGGCGCGCGTGCGCAATCGCGAGATCGGCTTCATCTTCCAGAGCTTCAATCTGATTGGCGATCTCAACGTCTACGAGAACGTCGAGCTGCCGCTCACCTACCGGGGGATGAAGTCGGCCGAGCGCAAGGAGCGCGTGATGGCGGCGCTCGAAAAGGTCGGGATGGCGCATCGCGCGAAGCACCTGCCCAGCCAGCTCTCGGGCGGTCAGCAGCAGCGTGTCGCCGTGGCGCGCGCCGTGGCCGGCTCCCCCTCGATCCTGCTGGCCGACGAGCCGACAGGAAACCTGGACTCGAAGAACGGCGAAGCGGTGATGGAGCTCCTGCGCGAGCTGCATCGGGAAGGCGCGACGATCTGCATGGTCACGCACGACCCGCGCTACGCCCGTCACGCCGATCGCTCGATTCACCTGTTCGACGGCCGCGTGGTCGAGGAAGACGGCAGCAAGCGCGCCGAGAAAGAGCTCGAAGAGAGCGGCTTCAAGATCGAGCACTAAACGCTCGGGGTTCGGGGCTCGGCGGAGCCGGTGGTAACCAGAGGCAACTAGCCGACTGGATTTGCCCCCGGGTGCGTCTGAGTGCCACCAGCCGCCCGAGCCCCGAGCCCCGAGCCCCGAGTCCCGTTATGCTGCAGGACTTGCG
>Ga0207701_10007533_pt1 | contig 10812 bp, 9 predicted proteins | sample KBSSwiSSwithPhiX_FD_184294 | JGI IMG/M metagenome (GOLD analysis project Ga0207701, IMG submission 184294) | Switchgrass rhizosphere bulk soil microbial communities from Kellogg Biological Station, Michigan, USA, with PhiX - S5 (SPAdes) (version 2) | ecosystem: Environmental > Terrestrial > Soil...
GTTCTGGTGATCGAGGTAGTAGGCGTGTTCCCAGACGTCGATCGTGAGCAGCGGGGTCGCGCCCTTGGTGAGCGGATTTTCCGCATTGCCCGTGCTGACGACTTTCAGCTTGCCGTGGTCCTGCACGAGCCACGCCCAGCCGCTGCCGAACTGCTTGGTCGCCGCCTGCGCGAGCTCCTTCTTGCAGGCGTCCACGGTGATGAACGACGTCTCGATCCACTGCTTCAATGCCGCAGGGGGTTCGCCGCCTCCTTTGGGCCGCAGGCTCTTCCAGTAGAAGTCGTGGTTCCACGCCTGGGCTGCATTGTTGAATATCTCGACCTTGTCGGCCTTGCCGGCGGTCGCGGCGATGAGTTTTTCGAGCGACAGGGCGGCAAGCTCGGTGCCGGCGACGAGCTTGTTCACGTTGTCGACGTACGTTTGATGGTGCTTGCCATGGTGGAATCCAATCGTCTTCGCGGACACGACAGGCTCGAGCGCGTTTTCCGGATAGGGAAGCGGGGGGAGGACGTGCACCGCGCCTTTTTCGAGGGTGGCATTGACGCTCATCTGAAATCCTTTCGGGTGGGTGGGATCGGACGACATGTCGTCGGCCGGAGTTGAAAGAGGCCCCTCATCGGGGCGTGACTTGTCCGCGGATTTCGCCGAGCGGATTCGCGGCCGTATGAACGTTGATGTAAAGGTTGCCGGCCATGAAGTTCGCGAGTTGCTCTTCGCTCAACCGGGCATCCCGAGGCGCGACGAATGCGTCGCCGCTCCTGGTGAGCGCGATGATCGCCGGTCCGTTGCTGCCGCGGGCGCCTTCATGGATGTGTGCTTCAGTCCCCAGAATCGCTGTCGTGGACACGGTCGCGGTCACCGACCGGTCGCGAGCGACCACGACGGTTCCCGTGCCGGTGCCCTCGCTTCTGATCGGCGGCACCTCTTCGTCGCCCGTCAGCCTCACCGGCGCCTCCGCGATTGCCGCGACCGTCGAGTACATGCCCAGCAGAAAAACGGCGATGATCGCCGCGCCACAGAGCGGTAACCAGGCGTGCTTCGAACTGAGCTCGAGCCGCGATGGGTCGCTCGCGCTGGGCGTGGATCCGGTCATCGTCTGTTGAAAAACGCGACGTCGCGGGAAGGGGGCTCTCACCCGGGCTTGCGCGGTGCATCCTTCGCGGGTTCCCGCCGCGACGCGGTCCCGCGGCGAGGGGTCGCCTCAGGCGGGGGCGGATAGTCCTCCTTCGCCCGGCGCTTGCCTTCCTGTTCGGCGGCGAGCATCTCGCGCGCTTCCGCATCGTTCGTCGGTGCCGCTGCGCGGGCAGCCGCCTCCACCTTTCCGGACTCGACGAATTGGCGTTCGGCCCGGTTGAACTCGCGTGCCGCCGTATAGTTGCCCTCGCCCTGGAGGTCGTCCTTGCCCGCGCTCTGCGCCGCTCCAGCGTCCGTCGACGGATGCTTGTGCGCATGCTTTTGCCGTTTCATGAGGTTCCTCCAGACTGCGGTTGAAAAATATCCAGTGGACTAGGCAAATTGTGCGCGGTGGCCGGCGCTGCGATCTGTGCGCTGGCGCACAGCGCCCATGGAGTGGGCGGCGAGCTCGAAAGTCGATGCTGCAAGGCATCCGGGAAGGTATCGGCGCCCGACACGACTGCCTCGCTTGGAGGCCGCCGTGCGGGCGCCGACCGGGCCGAAAGGCGCGGGCCGCGGTTACTTGCCGTCGCGATCGGAGTCGCCGGGAATCGCGCGCTCGACGGCATCGCTCACGCGATCCCAGGAGTCGCGCGTCGCGTGCTTCGCGTTCTCCCACGAGAGCTTCGAAGAGCCCTTGGCGCGATGCCAGTCGCGCGAGAGGTCCGACTCGACTTCGTCGAACGTGCGGCCGCTGTACTGGCCGTAGCTGTCGACGCCGTAGCGGTACGCCGGGCCATAGTCGTCGTAGCTCGCGCCGCGGGCCACGTACGGCCGTGTCGAATAGCTGTCGCGCCAGTACGCGTCTTCCGCCGCCGGGTCGATCATCTCGGCGATGCCCCTGCCTGCGAGACCGCCGACCACGGCGCCTGCCACTGCGCCGACCACCGTTCCAACCGGACCTACCGACGATCCGGCGAGCGCGCCAGCTGCAGCCGCGCCCGCAACGCCGCCGGCAGCCGCGCCGACGCCGGTTCCAACCGGATGCGATCCTAGCGGCTTCGTGGTCACGTCGCGGTCGAGAGTTGTCTTGTGAGTCATCATCATCTCCAAATGTTGGGTAGCTTAGGGTCCAGGAATCGTCCGTGAGGACGGCTCGCATCGATCGCAACGATGCCTGTTGCATTTCCGGCATCGCTCTCGACACGACACGATCGGCGCCATGGTCCGCGACTCGCGCCTCGCAGTCTGTACGTTCGCGCACCGCAATATCCGCCAATGCCGCTTGCCGGAAAAACCACGCGATATGCGCGGCACCGCACAGAAGCCGGCTGGCGACAGAGGCAACATCGGTGCAAGTCGCGACGCGGGCGATCGACTGCGCGTTCACGTTCACGATGCCTCACCTCAAAGGAGCTCCCATGGAATCCACCGGATACGGCAACACCCTCAACAGCAGCGGCCTTTCGAATTCCACCGACAATGCCCTCAACAAGGCCGCGTCCTCTGCGCATTCCGCGGTCGACTCCGTCGCGAATGCGGCGGACGATGCGGCACGCAAGGTGAAGCCCAAGATCGAGAAAGTCGCAGCCCTGGCCCACCAGGCAGTCGACAAGGCCGCGGACGCCGCGGGCGAGAAGGCCGAATGGCTGGCCGAGCGTGGGACGAACTTGAGCGCCTCCCAGAAGAAGCTCGTCGCCGATACGTGCAGCTACGTCTCCGAAAACCCGCTGAAATCGGTCGGCATCGCCGTGCTCGCCGGGTTCCTGCTGAGCCGCATCCTGCTCTAGCGCGAGCTTCGAAGTGGACAGCTACCGGCAACCGGGAGAATCGCCCGGCACGACGCCGTCCGAGGACGGCGCGCGGACGACCGCGCAAACGGCGTCGGAGGGAGCCACGCTTCGTGCCGCAACGTCGCCTCCCCCGGCGGGCGTGCTGGAAGAACTCTCCAACGCCCTGACCTCGGCTCGCGCCACTGCGTCGAATTTTCTCGAGCTCGTCTCGCTCGAGGCGCAGCGGGCCGGCATGTCGCTCGTTTGGATGGTGGCATGGGCGGTCGTCGCCGGCATATGTCTCGTGGCGACCTGGCTCGGCCTGATGGCGGCGCTCGCGATCTGGGTGACCTCGCTGGGGCTTTCCTCGATCGCGGCAGTCCTGCTCGTCGCCTTGCTGAACGCGGCGATTGCCGGCGCGCTCATCTTCGCGAGTATTGCAATGAGTCGCGGCCTCCTCTTTCCAGCGACGCGTCGGCAGCTGTCGGGCCACCGCGCGGTGAAGGCGTCCACGCCATGAAACACGCCCCAACGCTTGCAGCCATCGATGCGGCCGAGCTCAAATTGGAAGAATCGAGGCGCGAGACGCTTCAAGCGCTCCGCCGCGCGCGGCTCGCGTTCCGCGAGTCCGCCTCCCGACCGTCGACGATTGCCGCAGCAGCGGGTGTGGCGAGCGTTGCCGGCATTGCCGGCTTTCTCTTGGCCCGCCGACCTCGTCGGCAGCAACGCAAACGAATGGCGTATGCCGCGACCGCGGGGGCAGGAGTCGTTGTCGCTTCGTCGCTCGCCGCGCTCGCTCGCCTGCTTCTTTCCCGCTACGGGATACGAGGGCTCACGCTGGTGGTGCGCCAAGCGAGAAAGTCGTGGGCGAAGCGCAAGGCGCGCGGCTACACGCAGGTTCCCGCGCGCGCCACGGCGGCGTAGCTCCAGGCCCGGCGACTACTTCTTCCGCATGTAGAAGACGAACGTCTTGTTCTCCTCGTTCGAGGAGAGAAGCGCGTTGCCGGTCTGCTTCGAGAAGGCCTGCATGTCCTTGACCGAACCGGGATCGGTCGCGACGATCTTCAGCACCTGGCCGGACTGGAGACCATTGAGCGATTTCTTCGTCTTGAGAATGGGCAGCGGACAGGACAGCCCGCGCGTATCGAGTTCCTGATCGAATTCCACTTCGCCATCTCCCTCGCTATTGTTAAGCCGACGCTTCGACATTATCGCCTGTTGCGCGTTGGATCGGCGCAGGCCGTGGGTGGCTTAGGTCTACGGGCGCCTGGGTCATGAAGCCCGGAGGCCTAAGCCGCCTGCGGCCCAGCGCGGCCCAAGGGCGGGTTCAATCGAACGTGCGCCGGAAGTAGAGTCCGACTGCGCCCACTGTCCCCGCTTCCGCCCGCAGCGTGATGCTGCGCGTGAGCTCGTATTCGAGACGCAACGCATTGGTCGCGATGGTGAGCCCCTGCTCGTAGACGAGCGACAAGCGCTCCGTCAAGCGCTTGCCGACGGCGATGACCTGGTTCTCGACACCCGGCGTCCCGGGCGCGCCGGTCTGCGGCACGCTCTTGAACGAAATGTCGTCGAGGCCGATCTGCTGCGCGATCGACGCGGAAACAGGCTTGCCGCGAGAACCCAGGAGCGCGGAGGAGGCGGCCTGCAACGCCGCGAGATCCGCACCGGACGAGGAGGCGTTGGGAGCCGTCCCGAGCACGAGCCACGACAGCTTTTCGCTGTCCGGAACCGGCGGATTCGACGTGAGCTGAATCACCGGAACCTTCACCGTACCCGTGACCGCGACGCCCGCCTCGACGGCTTGGTGTCGCCGTAGCGCAACGATATCGAGGCCAGGATTGTCGAGCGGCCCGTCGAATACGAGTTGCCCCCGATCGATGTCGAGTCGCTGGCCGAAAGCGAAATAGGTGCCGCGCACGGTGCGGATCGACCCCTTGCCGAGGAGTCCGCTCGGCCCGGTCGTCACCCGAACGGAGCCTGCGAGACGCGTCTCGATCCCTTCTCCGGAGAACGTGAGGCGGTCGCCCAGATCGAACGACAGGTCGACGACGAGCGGAAGGTCGTCGAAGCGCAGTCCGCGTGACTCAGGGCGCTTCCAGCCCTTGACGACGACGTCGTCGCCGAGCGTCGCATCGGGTGTGGCGAGGTAGACGATCGTGCCCTCGTCGGCCGCGAGCTTGCCGGAGAGCGTGATCTTGCCGCCCTGCGCAACGGCGGTCCCTTCGCCACCGACGACGAGATGCAGGTTCGGCCGGTTGAACGCGCGGAATTTCTCCGCCTTCCACGCAAGTCGCGCCACGGGCTTGTCGCCGCCAAGCGCGAGTCCCGTGATCTCGCCCGATGCGCGGAACACGCCGTCACCGGCGCCGAGCGTGATCTCGTCGACGGACACGCGTCCTTCCGCCGCGCGCACCGCGAGGCGGCCGTTCGTGTAGTGAACGCCATACTGCGGCGCATCGATGCGCAGTCCCTCGCCCAGAACGGCGCCGGAAAGATTTGCCTCCTTCACCGTGCCGCGCGCCGCGAAATCGAGGTGCGCGCGGCCCGAAACCACCGCCGCGCTGCCGATCCACGGCTGCAGGATCTGCAGCGTGGGAATGTCGCCGCTCGCCGAGAAATCGAGCGGCGCCTCCGGCGCGAAATGCAAGGGCCGTGAGTTGGGGCTCTTGCCGATGGCAAGCTTCGCATCGGCGCGATCGCCGCGCGTCGTGCGAAACGATGCCGTCGCGTCGAGCGCGTCGTCGTCGAAACGCGCGCGGCCTTCGAGCGTCGTGATACCCACGGCGATCGTCGAATCGGCCCCGGTGCCGCGCGTGACGACGATGTCGCCGCCTTGTCGGCGCACGGCGAGCGTGCCATTGAGGCGCGGCGTGGCGGTGAGCGCCCATTCGCCCGAGAGAGTCAATGTGGACGTGAACGGCTGCGCCGTGCGGGCAAGTCTTGCCATCGTCGCGAGCGGCACGGCGGTGAAATTGCCGGACGTCGCAATCCGATCCTCGCCCCAGCTGAATTCGGCCAGGCGAAAATTGCCGTCGGCGATGGCAAGCTCCGTCGCGCCGATCCGAACGTGCGAGCGCGCGAGCTCCATGCTTGCCGGCGCCCCGAGGCGCAGCGACCATGCACCGCGGTTTTCGAGCGTGTCGAGCGTCCCTTTCCATTCCAATGCGTCGATACCGGCGGACGTGCGCGTCATGTCGAATCCGCCGTGGGCCGAGGCGGTGGCATCGTAGTCGGCACCCTTCAGTGCCAATTTCGCCGCGTGCTCCGCCAGGGTGCCGGTGACGCTCGCGCGCAACGTGCCGGCATCTCCGGAAGGCGTGGCGATCTGTGTCGCGGTGAGCTCTGCTTCGATCTTTCGCGTCGCGAGGTCGCGTTCGAAGTCGCCGGTCGTTCCGGCTGCAACGTGCGCACGGAGCTCGGCGATTCCCGCCGCGACGCCGCCGGGGAGCTTCAACTGCTCGCCCTTCGCCTCGACATCGAAGCCGGCCTTCGGCGGCAGGCCCGCGAAATCCGCCTTGAGATGCAGCACGCCTGCAAGCGAGCGCATCGGCGCGGGAAGAAGCGGCGCGAGTTGGGCGAGGTCCGGCGAGTCGAGCACTACCGTGACTCGATCGCCGGTCGTGCCGGTGGCGCCTGCCGCCGTGATCTTGGACCGACCGGCGGAGAGATCGATCGCGACATCACGCATCGAGTCGCGCATGAACGTGCCCCGCGCCGTGCCTGCCACCGCGACACCCGAAAGGCGGCTCCCTTGCGCAAGCGTCAAATCCGCGCGCACGCGCCATTGCGGCGAAAGCGTGCCTGTGGCCATGATCCGGCCATCGAGCGTGCCGCTCGGAAATGCGCCGTAGGCTGCCGGATCGAATCGCGTTCCGGTCGCCTCGATCTCGAAGGGGCGTTCGCCGGCGAGACCCATTCGGCCGCGGCCGGCGAGCTCGCTCCTTCCGGAACGCGCGCGAAAGCTGTCGACGACGACTGCGTCATTGGCGAGAACGGCGGAGAAATCGAGCGCGATCCCGCCGCGCATCGTGCGATCGGCGACCTCGCCGCGGAACTTCTGCTGCTGCCGATCGAGATCGGCGGCGACCTTCCCTGAGAGGCGGGTGGCGATGAGCGGCGCGTAGATCCTCCGCAAGTCGATGTCCCGAAGCTCGAGCGTCCACGAGCCGGCGGAGCCCCCGGTGCCGACGGGAATCTGCGCTTGTCCGGAAACCGTGCCGCCGCCTTCCAGAGTGGCGGCGATCGAATCCAGCGCGAGAACATCGTCGCGCCACACGAAGCGGCTCGAAAGCGCGGACAGCGGGACGCGTCCGGCATCGAGCGTGCCGATCGCGTCATTGGTGGCCTCGATCGTTCCGGCGATCGCGCCGGTCGTGGGACTCGCGCGCACGACGATCGCGAGCGCCGTTGCCGGCAGCGCGGAATTCCACGCCGCGAGGTCGACGCCACGCGCGTCGAACGTCACTTCGCGCAACGCCGTTGCGGCAAGCGGCGCGACCGATGCATGGGCGGTGAAGGGAGCGGTTCCGGCCTTGCCTGTGGCGTCGAGCGTCAGCGTGTCGAGCGAGCCTCCGAGCACGACGTCGGCCTCGGAACCGGAGAGTGCCGCGTCGCCTCTGGCGTGGAGGCGTCCACTGATCGCAAACGGCGCGCCGGCGTCGAGCGATGCGTTGCCGGTGATCGCGCCGATCGGCGCGACGAGCGTGAGATCGGACACGCGATGCCCGGCCGCGCCGCCCGAATAGCCGAATGCGATGCCGCGCATCGTGCCGCGACTCGTGCCGACTCTCCAATCGAGCTCGCCCACGCCAACGCGGTCGATGCGCACCTCCATCGGCAGGGCCATGCTCGCCGGTCGCGGAACGTCATCCGTGGCGGCTTTCGTTTCGAGCGTCAGGCGCGCGGCACCGAGTCCGCGCACCACGATGCCGCGGGAAAACAGCGCAAGGGGATTCCAGGCGAGGGCGACGTCGTCGGCTGTCGCGCGGGTGTCGCGTCCGCGCCACTCGACGCGTCGGATGCGCACCGTGTCCAGCAGTGAACCCGTGGCGCCTTCGATCTCGAGCGCGCCGCCGCTCCGCGCGACGACTTCGCGGACGACGAAGTCGATGCCGGATTGAGTCCCGAGGAAGAGAAGTGCGGCAACGACGATCCCGACGAGGAGGAGGACGGCGGCCAGGAGGGACCCCGGCAGTCTCCTGCGCCGTGCCGGAACCGGGTCGGTGTCGCGGGGTGTCGCGTTCGGATCGGCCATGAGGCGTGGTCAGAACGTGAGCCCGACGGAGAATTGAATGCGCACCTTTTGCACGTCCTGGCCATAGGCGATGTCGAGGCGGAACGGGCCGAGCGGCGTGCGCACGCGCCCGCCGATGCCGTAGCCGAGCGCCAAGTGCGGGTTCGACAGCGAGTCGACGGCATTGCCCGCGTCGATGAATGCCGCGACTCCCCAGAACGCGTTGATCCAGTGGATGAGATCGACGTTCGCCACGCCGTAGTAGCGTCCCGGGACGATGGCATCGCCTTCGCGCACGCCGAGGCTTTCGAAATCGTAGCCGCGCACGGTCGTGCTGCCGCCGGTGCGAAACAGGAGCTTCGACGGAATGCCGTTGCGGCTGCCGGCGAGCACGGCGCCCCCTTCGGCGCGGAAGTTCAAGTCGTTGTCCTTGTCGAGCGGAAGCCACCACGCGTAGCGCGCGCGGAGGCGGCCGAAGCTCCGCGTCGAAACACCGGGAATGCCGCCGCCCGCGAAAAGGCTCAGCGTGTAGCCCTTCGTCGGCGCGATGAGGTCGTCGACGCGGCGCCAGTGCCACTCGTATTCCGCGTAGAGCGCCTTCGCCGTTTCCTTGGGGAGCCCTTCGGGCTGCTGCGAGTCGAGGTAGTACGTCGCCGAGATCGCGCGCTCGTTGCGTTCCTCGATCGAGTGCCAGCGCGTGCCGATCACCGCCGTTCGCGTGACGAGACTTTCGATGTCGGTGCGCTCGGCTCCGCCGCCGTACGTGGCGATCCAGCCAGACTCGTTGGGCGGAAGCTGGAACTTGAGCGAGCCCGACTGGATCCTGGTTTCGAGGCGCGCCTCGGCGAGAAACTGCATTCCGTGGCCGTCGAAGTTCACGTCGCGATAACTGGCGCTTGCCCGGAACTGGACGTCCGTCGAGTATCCGATGCCGCCCTCGAAGCGCTTCGGCCGCGCTTCGATCACCGCGATGTTCACCGTCGCATTTTCCGGGTGCGAGGTTTCCGGATCGATCTTCGCCTGCACGCTCGCGAAGTATCCGGATGCGTTCAGGCGCCGGACGTATTGGTTGAGCACGACATCGCTGTACGGCGTTCCGGGCACGATCGTGCTGTAGTTGCGCACGAGCGACGGCGGGTACTTGGAAAGTCCCGTGATCTCGAACTGCCCGAACCCGAAGGCCGGACCGCTCGCGAGCTCGACGGTGAGATCCGCGCTCGCGTGCTCGGGATCGATCAGGGCCTCACTCTTCGCAAGGCGCGCCGCCGCGTAGGGGCTGCCGGTGAGCGTATTGATCGCACGCTCCTTGGCGAGCGTCCACGCTTCCTGCTTGAATTGCGCGCCTTCGGGAAGGCCCCATTCCTTCGTGATGCGCGCGATCGTCTCGGTGCCGAGCGGCGAATCGACGGAAGCCGGGCCGGTTACCGTAATCCGCACCGACGCGATGCGCGTGGGCACTCCGGGATCCACGACGAGCGTCACCGCGACCGGAGTCGTCTTGCGATCGATCTTGACGTCGATCGCCGCCGAGAAAAATCCCTCCGCGGCGGCAAAGCCGCGCGTCTCCTCGATGGCTTCGCGAGCGAGGCGCGCGAGGAGATCGTCCGTCATCTCCGAATAGCCCTGCCAGCGCGCGAGGCCGACTTCGCGCAGCAGCGTTTCCTTGAGCGGCGACGGCGCCTCCACCGTTACCGTGTAGGTCAGCGATGGCGTCGATGATGCGGCGCCTTCGGGCGCCGGCGCGACGGCGGCGGTTTCCGCGGCGTCGACCGCGAGTGGACTAAGGACGGCGATCGGGAGCGCCAGCCGCCACAGGACAACCACTATCGATGAGACGGCAGGGCGCACGGTCGTGATTATCGTCGATCGGCGTTTCGATCAGGCTCGATGCGTCTTCGCGCGGAACGGCCGGCTGTTCGCTATCACTCAACCATTGCGCAGCATTGGGGCGCGGTGGGAGCTCGGGACGCGTCGTCGCGGGCAACTCGGGAAACTCGCGTCGGGGCGCATCCAGATTCCAGTTCACGCCAGGCGGATCGCCGAATCCCCACAATCCGACACCTATGCGCGTAACGCCGGTCGCGTCGTAACGGATCGAGCAGCCCACGCACGATGCGACGCACGCGAAGGTCGCGAACAATGTTCGCGCACGCGAGAAGAGGCTGGGGCACCCGAGTTCCATTGCGGGCGGCGACTCAAGATGGACCGGCAATGTGCATCTCTTTGCTTGTTCTCGCCTTCAATAGGTCGCACGCGTGGCGATTCTAACCGAAGGTCCCCGGCGCACGGCGCATTGCTATTCCAATGGCATAAAAGCCCAGGTTCGCGGAAATGATCCGGGCCTCGCCGCCTCAGGCGTGGCCAGAGCGCCGATCGATTGCTCACGCGGACCGATCCGGCGGTGGCGCGCTCCGCCCATTTTCCCCACTTTTCCTTGGGTCTCGTCTTAGTCATAGAACGATCGTACGGTAAAAGGGACTGGCGCAGCACGATTCTTGGGAACTCACTTTGAATATCACCTGTAAGTATCTGTTTAATATTAATTGGAGATAATTGGTACACTTTCGCGGCCAAGTGATTGTTCGGAAACCCAAATCAGTTGACCGCGACGATTTTGTAAGTTTATAGTGCCACTGGGTGGTAAAAAGTGGGTGCAAGTGGGGCTTTGCCGGTGAGTCGGCCGGAATGGAAGGT
>Ga0207701_10007536_pt1 | contig 10810 bp, 7 predicted proteins | sample KBSSwiSSwithPhiX_FD_184294 | JGI IMG/M metagenome (GOLD analysis project Ga0207701, IMG submission 184294) | Switchgrass rhizosphere bulk soil microbial communities from Kellogg Biological Station, Michigan, USA, with PhiX - S5 (SPAdes) (version 2) | ecosystem: Environmental > Terrestrial > Soil...
CTATTTTGCGAGTTTTCCAGGCGCCGTTTATTGCAGCAATATTTGCACTTATCATTTTGGAACAGGTGTTCTCCAAGAATTCGTTTTTCAAGATGAGAAACAATCGGATTTTCTCCGTATGTGGCCAATTTACATACGGCCTTTATTGCCTTCATGTTTTTGCGATGGCTATCGGTCATTGGATCGTCACGAGATTCGGTCTTAATACAGAATTTTGGCAAGTTATATTTATCGAAACTACGTTTAATTTAATATTGGCTTTGCTTATTGCATATCTCAGCTATAGGTTCTACGAGGCTCCGTTTTTGAGACTTAAGGCTTTATTTTCATTTCAAAACAGGGATATTCGCGCTTGAATAACATATGAAGGGAGTGATACTTGCGGGCGGGTTGGGCACAAGGCTGCATCCGCTAACGAAAATAACCAACAAGCATCTTCTGCCGGTTTACGACCGGCCGATGATCTTTTACCCGATCCAAACGCTGATCAACGCGGGGATCGACGACATAATGATCGTTACCGGCGGTAACTCGGCGGGCGATTTTCTAAAGCTATTAGGAAACGGCAAGGATTTCGGGCTGAAACACCTAAACTATACTTATCAGGAAGGCGAGGGCGGCATCGCCGATGCGCTTCGCCTCGTCGAACATTTTGCCGACAAACAGCCGATCTGCGTGGTTTTGGGTGACAATCTGATCGAGGGAAACATCCGCGACGCCGCGGATGAATACATTAGGCAGGGAAATGGCGCCAAGATCTTGCTCAAAACGGTACCTGATCCGGAACGGTTCGGCGTGCCGGTTTTGGAGGGCGAGACGGTCTTAAAGATCGAAGAAAAGCCTAAAGAACCAAAATCGGATTTCGCCGTTATCGGCATCTATTTTTATGATTCGACGGTATTTGACGTTATCAGGACGCTTAAGCCGTCTGGCCGCGGGGAGTTGGAGATCACGGACGTCAACAATCATTATATCGATAGAGGTGAAATGACTTGGGGCGAACTCGAGGGATGGTGGACCGACGCCGGGACTTTCGAGAGCCTGCTTCGGGCTTCGAATATGGTCGCAGAAACGGGAGCAAACAGATTATGAAAACTGCCGCTGATTCAATTTTTATCTCCGGCGAGATCGAGGGCGTCGTGATCTACCCGCTAAAAAAGTTTTTTGACGACCGCGGATGGCTTGCCGAATTGTTCCGGCACGATGAAATTGCGCCGGAGTTTTACCCTGAGATGGCTTATATCTCGTTCACGAAGCCCGGCGTCCAGCGGGGGCCGCATGAACACGTCGATCAGGCTGACCTCTTCTGTTTTATCGGCCCCTCGACTTTCAATATGCGGGTTTGGGACAATCGTGAGACTTCGCCAACATTTCGATACGCGATGTCTTTCGACGCAGGTGTCGACGACCCAAGGGCCATTATTGTTCCAAAAGGCGTGGTTCACGGATATAAGAACATAGGCACAAGTGACGGGATGGTAATAAACTGTCCTAACAGGCTGTATATGGGCCAAAATAAGTCTGAGCCCATTGATGAAATCAGGCACGAAGACGAACCGGACACAATATTTTCAATGAATTGAATTTATGAGAATACTGCGGATCATCGCTCGTTTGAACGTCGGCGGCCCTGCCAGGCACGTCGTACTGCAAACGCGCGATATCCAGGACGACGATCATCAGTCGTGGCTGATTGCCGGCAGCGTTCCGGAGGGCGAGGAGGGAATGAACTACCTTGCCGAAGAAAGCGGCGTGTATCCGATCTATATTCCTGAGATGAGCCGGGAGCTTTCGCCGAAGGATATTGTTTCATTGATAAAGATCTATCGCGAGATAAAACGGATAAAGCCCGACATATTGCATACTCATACGGCGAAAGCGGGCGCCGTCGGCCGCGTCGCCGGGTTTATGTATCGGTGGTTTACGCTGGGGACGCTTCGAGGTCGGCCGAGAAAACTGAAGATCGTACATACCTTTCACGGCCATGTTTTCCATAGTTATTATGGGAAGCTAAAAACCGCGATCTTCATTGCTATCGAGCGAGTATTGGCGCGGTTTGCAACTGACAAGATAATCGTCATATCGGAACAGCAATTCAAAGAGATCCACGAAACCTTTCGAATCGGTCGAACGGAGCAATTCGAGGTTATACCTCTAGGGATCGATCTTGAGCCATTTGAGAACGGCCCGACCTCCGAGAGATCATTGCGCTCCGAGGTCGGCGCGAACGAAGGGGATTTTCTGGTAGGTTTTGTGGGACGGCTGACCGAGATAAAGAATATTTCAATGTTGCTCGAGGCTGCCGGGAAGATCGATTCGAATGACCGATCGGGCAAAACGAGGTTCAGATTCCTGATCGTTGGCGAAGGCCATTTACGGTCGTCGCTCGAAGAGAAGGCGAAAGACATGGGGCTGCGCGACCGCGTTTCGTTTTTAGGAAATCGAACAGACACTGAGAATATTTATCCGAGCCTGGATGCCGTGGCGTTGACCTCGCTAAATGAGGGGACACCGCTTTCACTGATCGAGGCAATGGCCAGCGGAAAGGCCGTGATCTCGACCGCGGTCGGCGGCGTTGTTGACCTGCTCGGTTCAAAACGAAAAGAGGACAATGGTTTCGCGATCTGCGAGCGAGGGATCGGCACCGAATCAAATTCCGTCGACGGATTTGTAAATGGGCTTTTGCATTTGGAAAGGAATGACGAATTGCGGCGCGAGATCGGATTCCGGGCGCGTGATTATGCTCTGGCGAATTTTTCAAAAGACCGGCTCGTAAACGACACAAAGCAACTTTATGAGCAGCTCGTCGGCTCGTAGGATTTATCCAGCGTCGAAACTTCGCTGATGGACCAACTGAAAATCAACGCATTGTTTTACGGCATTGTTGCCGTCCTCGTATCGGCGCTATTTACGTTCGGCGTGCGTTATTTGGCGCGCCGGTTCGGGTTTGTCGCGAAACCGAAATCAGATCGCTGGCACAAGCGGCCGACCGCCATGTACGGCGGCATCGCGATATTCCTGGCCACGACCGCGATCTATATTTTCCTTGTGCCTAAGACGTTCGAATCGAACGTTGTGATCGCCGGAAGCACCTTCTTATTCCTAGTCGGTTTGATCGACGATTATTTGAACATAAAACCGTATCAAAAACTGATCGGCCAACTGTTCGGAGCTGCGATAATCATAGGTTTCGGACTTAAGCTTCCGCTGACCGGATTCGAGTTGATAGATATCGGCATCACCGTTTTCTGGCTGGTTGGCATTACGAATGCGGTCAATCTTTTGGACAACATGGACGGCCTCGCCGCAGGAATTGCCGCTATCGCTTCGGCGGCATTGGCTGCCGGTTTAGCGTCCAGCGGCCAGTATACCGAGCTGGTGCTTGTCTCGGTTTTCATAGGAGCGTTGATCGGTTTCCTGATTTTCAATTTCAATCCGGCTTCGATCTTCATGGGTGATTGCGGATCGATGTTCATCGGGTTCCTGCTCGCAAGCTCCGTAATGATCGGGCAGGTCGGAGGCCGTTCGAGAAGCATTCTTACTGTACTTGCGGTTCCAGTTCTGATCCTTTTTGTCCCGATCTTCGACACCACCTTCGTAACGGTTTTGCGCAAGCTTTGGGGACGAAAGGCGTCCGAGGGCGGCCGTGACCACACTTCGCACCGTCTGGTGGCGTTAGGGCTTTCGGAACGGTCGGCAGTGTCGATGATCTATCTTTTCGCGGCGGTCGCGGGTGTGCTGGCGATACTGGTAGCCAGGCTCGAGGCGGCCCAGAGCTTTGCGCTGATCTCGCTGTTTACCATCCTGCTCTCGCTGATCGGCGTTTTTCTTTCAAAGGTGAGAGTTTACGATGAACGCCAGGAAGAACTTGCGTCGCAAAACAACGCTGTATTTGCCTTCCTGATCGACATCTCGTATAAGCGGCGGGTCTTCGAGGTCCTGCTCGACGTGTTTCTCATTACGCTGTCATATTACGGAGCCTATGCGCTTGCTGTCGGTTTAGACTCGAGTGCAAACTGGGACCTTTTCCGCACGACGCTGCCGCTGCTGATCGTATTAAAGCTTTTTGGATTTCTAGCGTCGGGCGTTTATCGCGGGATCTGGCGGTATACAAGTGTTTCAGACCTCATTACGTTCACAAAAGGAGTAATTTCCGGTTCGATATTGAGCATCGTCGCGATCTTACTGTTATATCGCTTTCAAAACTTCTCGCGAGCAGTCTTCATCCTCGATGGGTTTATCTTGTTGTTTGCCCTTGTCAGCAGCCGACTCGCATTCAGGGTATTACGCGAGATGCTGCCGATGCCGTTTTCGACCGAAGGCCATCGGGTGCTGATCTATGGCGCAGGTGACGGTGGCGAAATGGTGCTTCGTGAACTTAGGAATAACTCCGAATTGAAGTATCAACCGGTCGCATTTGTTGACGATGATCCGTTGAAAAAGGGCAAGATCATTAATGGATTACCGGTTTTCGATGCGAACGGCCTTCTTGCAGATCTTTGCAGAGAAAAGGAGATTCGCGAGATATTGGTTTCCACTAGAAAAATATCGAAGGAAAAACTTGGCGGCCTGCGTGAGCTCTGCCGCGAGTCAAACATTTCTCTAAAACGCGCGCAGATCAAGATCGAATCACTGGACTTCGATTGACCCTTGCCACGAATAATCTTGAAAGCGATCAGATTCAAATCATTACCGGTTCGCCTTGTCTCCGTTTTGTTCGCGGTTGTCGTCATGTATTTTTGCGTAAAGGTCTTCTTATGGTGCTTCGCTTCGTCAGCATCGATAAACGCGTCAGTTAAGGAAGTTGGAGATCTACTTGTCTCGATCTCGCCGGCGGATCCACAAACCCATTTTGCTAGGGCCGCGGTTTATGAAAAAACTTTCGAAACTGACGATCTTGAGACAGCGCTTCGCGAGTACGAAACTGCTGCTGCGCTTGCCCCTAATAATTATCTGCTCTGGCTTTCGCTGGGCTCAACATACGGGCGGGTAGGCGATAACGCGCGCGCAGAGGCAGCCTTTCGCCGCGCCAAGGAACTGGCCCCGAATTATTCGCAGGTCAATTGGGCTCTCGGAAATTTCTTACTTCGCGAGGGCAACGATGAGGAAGGTTACGCCGAGCTAAGAAAGGCAGTTTCGGACGACGCCAAATACGCCGCTTCGGCGGCGTCAACCGCATTGCAGTTCAGCGACGGCGATTTCGACCTCGCACACTCGCGTCTTGCGGGCATACAGTCGTTTGAGGTCGCGTTTTCGGTTCTCCTGGCCGATCAGAAGGAACTGAACAAGGCCTTGGAGATCTGGAACAATATCGAGCCGCAGCCAAAAGACGATAAGTACCTCGAAGCTTACAACCGTCTTCGTAGTATGTTGATCGATCAGAAACGCTTTACAGATGCGGTCGCTTTGAAGGGAACGCAGCCCGAACCGGGTTCCGAAGAAGCCGCGATCGGAAAGATCTCAAATCCGGGGTTTGAGGGGAAAATTTTCGCGGAAAATCCGAATATTTTCGATTGGAGAGTTTTTAAGGGCACCTACCCTCAGGTCGCGGTTACGGACGCTCAGAAACATTCCGGCAGTTACAGCCTGATCGTCGTGCTTAGCGGCAGCGAATTTCGGGACTTTCGAGGGGTATCACAGACTGTGGCGATTCGACCGGGTGCTTCATATCAATTGAAAATAAATTATCGAAGCGACGTAAATTCGAAAGCGCAGTTTTTCTGGGAAGTTGCTTCTGCGAAAGATGGAAAGCGTATTTCGATCTCTGCACCGCTCGAGCCATCGCTAGGTTGGGCGATATCAACGATAGATTTTCAGGTGCCCGCAGATATTGACGGCGTCGATATCCGGTTTCTGCGTGGCGACTGCATAGGCACAGCATGTTCCGCATCAGGCAGCTTTTGGTTCGATGATCTTGAATTAGTTCAAAAGTAAGTCTCCAACTGCGATGTCATTTTTCTACGAAGCACACTATTCAGAGCCGTCGCGGTACGCTACCGCAATATTCCTGATACTTTGCGCGATGCCGATCCTGACGACGCTACTTTTCGGAGGCGTCGACGCGATCTCGCTTGGGATCCTATCGCTGCTTGTTGGGATCATTGTGTGTCTCTGGATGGCCGAATCGTTGCGGAGCGGTGCATTTCGATTTAGCAACCATCCGCTGCTGCTGCCTCTGCTAGTACTCATTGCACTTGGATCGATCCAGCTGCTGCCTTTTGGCGACGCGGGTGTTTCGCCTGGCATTCTGGGTACCGAAGCGACACGGGCACTCAGCCTCGACGCTTTTGCGACCCGATTCTTTATTATTAATCTTTGTGTTTGCTCCGTCTTTTTCGCTGCTGCATTTACGTTTATCGACTCAAAAAAAAGAGCTCGCCGGGTAACGTACGTGGTCGCGATCTTCGGTTCGGTCATTGCATTTTTTGGAGTGCTGCAGCGGCTCGCTGATCCCGAAGGTATTTATGGAATGCGCCCGACGCCGCAAGCGATCTCGTTCGGCCCGTTCGTAAATCAACACCATTTTGCGGCGATGATGGAATTGACCGCCGGGCTCGTTCTTGGTTTGCTGCTCGGAACCGGGCTGAAGCGAGACCGCAAAGCTTTTTTGCTGATCGCGGCGATCTTGATGAGCATTGCGCTTTTTTTCACGGGCTCACGAGGCGGCGTGATCAGTTTCGCTGGCGTCATCGCCTTCGTGACTGCCGCGACGTATTTCCTGCCCGCTAAAAAGAATACCGGGCGGCGCGGCCAGGAAACTGACCCAAAGATACACCGGCTCGTTTTTCTTACAGCGGCCGTGGTCCTCTCGCTTTTGGTCATCGGATTAGTGTTTTATCTCGGTGCCGGAGACTCGCTTTTGCGCGGATTTGGTTTTCAAGAGCAAAATGTCGATGTCTCAAGCGGCCGTATCCATATTTGGAAGACTGGCATCGACATATTTTTGGCTAACCCTTTGATCGGGACGGGGCTCGACACTTTTGGCACCGCGTTTTCACGTTTTGACACAAATAGCGGTGCGTTTCGAATCGAGCAGGCGCATAACGACTATCTGCAAATGCTAACGGACGGAGGCATTATCGGATTTGGGTGCGTGGCAGTATTTATTTGGCTGCTGTTCAGTAATGGAATAAGAGCGGTCGCCAGAAGTACCGATCCATTGGTTAGGAGCATGAGGATCGGTGCACTTGCAGGATGCTTAGGTATCGCTATCCACAGCTTTTTCGATTTTCCGCTGCGAACGCCATCAAACGCGTTGTTCTTCCTGCTGCTTGCTGTGCTTGCTACAAACGGCGCGATCGACGAGGAGCATGGACCATTGACGCACTAACGTACCTTGACTTGCACTTCTTTTTTTCCACAAGGCAATGAAAAAGTAACCTGGTAAACACCTGTCGCCGAGCTAACTGACTTTATCAGGAACAACGCGCGTCCGGAGATGCCGGCAATCTCCGGTTCTGCCGTAACTTCAATATCTTTCGGACTGCTTGAGGCGAATTTGATATCTTTAACCTCGCCGCTATCCGCGCTCACCAGCAGGCCGACGCTGCCGCTGCCCGCGGCGACCGAGATCGTATCCTGGCTGACGCTGATCGTGCAAGGCTGAGGCGCATCGTGAGTTACTTCTTTTCCCTCTACCACGCGCTGCCGGCCGCTTGAATCCAAAGGTGCATCTTCCGGTGCCTTCAATGGGGTTTCTTTATTCGTTCCTTCTTTTGCAGCCGGCTTACTGTTTTTTATTTCTATAACTACAGGTTCAAAGAGCGGCTTTGGCGTTGGCGAAACGCCGGGCGATTTCGTATCATCGGCACTCTTAACCACCTCGACAGGAACCGACCTCCTTTTAATCTCTGAATTTTTTTCGGTAGGGATCTGTGAGTCTTCAGTAGGAACCTTTGCCTGAGGTTTTACTTCGGGCGCCTTTTCTTCAACCTTCTTTTGTACTTCCTCAAGCTGCGGGACCGGCTTCACTTCGTCGCTCTTTACAGCGTCCGATTTTTGCGACTCGACAGTATGATCCGGCGAGGGCGTTTCCTTCGGAACGACTTTTTCTTCGGTAGTCACAGGCACCGATTCAGGAGTCTTTTCAGCGATGGGAACGTCCTTCTTTTCGACAGCCGTGTCACTTTTCTTCTCGACTGTCTGCACATTTGGAACTTCGGGCGAAGGCTCTGCTTTCACTTCCGGCGCGGCGATGGCAGCAGGTATCTTAATCTCGGGCGATTTAATGGATTTGGGCAACTTATCTTCCGGGGAAGCCGAAGCGATGATATCAGGAGGTTTCGTCTCGACTTTCGCGGGACTGGCTCCAAGCAGCGCTTCCAGGCCATCCGAGGTTTTATTCACCCGTTTGTAGACCGTTTCGATCTCCGCGTATTTCGCTGCGTCCGGATCGCCGCTTGCATAGCTTTTTACGTAAGCATCAAGAGCGTCGGCGTCTTTCCCTTCGGCCTCGAGTGCCCGGCCAAGTCGCCAGTAACTAGTACGCCACCACGCGCTTTTTTCCGGCAGCACATTTATTGCACGTCGAAGACGGGTTGCCGCTTCCGCACTGCTTCCCTGCTGCAAAAGCGACCAGCCGGCGATCTCTTCGATCCGTCCACGAGCGACCGACGATAAAGTTTGTTTGGACACGTCGGGAACAACGATGTATCTATCAGCAGCGAAGGCGGCTGCTCGTTTCGTGTATAGTTCGCTTGCCATCATCGCTCCTGCCGGCGAAGGAACATTCAAGCCGTCGTCCACGCTTCCGACTGCGGAACGCGATAACTCAAGCGCTTTTGCGGGCGCAACTTTTTTTTCCAGAAGCTCGTTAGCCGCGTAGATCTGCCGATAAAAGCGCATCTTGTCGCCGCCGCCGGCAAACGCATCAGTCAGTTCCGAAGCTCGAATCGGATCGGGCGATGCACTTGAAAGCGCGGAACGTAATTCAAGAAGAGCCTTAAGCCTCGCCGCCGCATCAACATCGTCAGCCGCCGCGGGCTGCAGGATGCTCGCTCGACGCTCATAAGCAACAAGGTCCGTTATGTTCTTTTCGGAGCGTTCGACTCGGCGCCCGAGCTTGGTTGATACATTTCCGTCCTTGACCGAGAAACTCTTTTCCAGCTCTTCTGCAGCTTCGCGATAAAATCCCGCCGCGAATCGGAGCACCGCAAGCTCGTAGTCGAGTGACGGAAAATTCCCATAGCTGCGTGCTCTTAAAAGCGCCTGCTCAGCATCTGCATACCGTCCTTCGATCAAATACGCGCGGCCAAGCGCGATGTGCGACCATACGTATCGCGGCTCGGCGGCAATGGCTTTGCCCGCGAGATCGATCGCTTTTGTACTCTCGCCCTTGGCGGCGTACCAGTACGCGGATCCGGCAAGCAGCGCAAAATTTCCGGGATTGGACTCGATGGCTTTTGCAAGCTCGGTCTCCGCATCACTGCGCTTGCCAGAGTCAAAAAGCGCCAAGATCTTGCCGTCGCGCGACCGCAGGTCAGAGCCGTCTTTTTCCATGAGCATCGAGTAAATCGCCACGGCCTCGTCCGGTTTTCCCAAAGCACGTTTCATTTCGGCAAGACTTTGGCGCGCGGCGACGGATCCCGGATCGAGTTCCGCGGCTTTTTCGAACGCCGCTGACGCGCCTTCGAGGTCGAAATTCAATCGGTTCGCCATGCCGAGCGTAAGATAGGCGTCTCGTGATTTTTCGTCGAGTTTCAGTGCGGCCTCGGCAAGTCGCCGTGCTTCATCGGCATTCTCTGTAGAAAGATAGAAATTCGCCAATGCGAGAAATTCAGCGGCTGTCGTCGAATGCTTTTCCACCGCGGACGCGATCTCTATAGCGGCGGCATGTTCGCCACGAAGCGCCAACGTCATCGGCACTCGGGCAATGATCTCAGTGAACAATTTTTCCGGATAGGGAATTGGCGCTTCATTGATCGCCAAACGCGTAAGCTTTAGCCCATTTTCACGATCGCCCGCTTGGAGCTTTGCATCTCCCACGGCTGCGCGCGCGGCGGTTAACGACTCTGCTGCTCGAGGCCGAAGTTCAGACCGAGGAAAGTCCTTGAGAAATTTTGATAACGCGGTGATCTTTTGTTCCGGATCACTGATCGCCAAGACTGCGTCAAGCTCGGCTTTGTCGTCACGTTTTGGTGTAGGCTTTTTTGCAGAAGATGTCGCTGCGGGCTTTGGAACCGATGTTTTCTTAGCCGCGTTTGTTCCGGAGGCCGAGGTTTGGCTGTTTGGAGCGGTCTTCCTTCCGGTAGCAGCAGCAGACGCCGTCTTTTTTGCAGGCGTCGGTGATTTCGTTACCGCAGTTGTTTTTTTGGTTTCGGTCTTCTTCGTTTGCGCATTCTGTGCGGCACCCATAAAAGCAAAGCCAGCAAGAGCGATCAAAAGCAGGAAATTCTTCATAGAACGAATCGCAAATTACCGTAAACGAGGGGCGCGTAGCAATGCCTGATATTTGAAAATGATATCACGAAATTGCGTTTCCCTTCGGCTGGACCTATTCTCGTCCTGTGACGAACGAACTCGACGAGATCTGGTCCGCAAAGCTATCGAATGTCATCGAAAACGCGAGGACATCAGGCCGTGACGACATTGCGGACTATCTCACTCTGAAGGCCGCGAATGATTCGATCCGGGCGGCTGGGACCGAGAGGCTATTTCAGTCGTTCATTGATATCGCGCTAAATGCCGAAAATGTCGAAATGAACATCAAGGTCGATCGCGAATCGCCCCACACGTTTGTTCACCGCAATGCAACTATGAAGGGCGCGCTGCTTCGGCTTACCCGAGGTGTGAGATGTTTGACCGTCGAAGC
>Ga0207701_10007538_pt1 | contig 10809 bp, 9 predicted proteins | sample KBSSwiSSwithPhiX_FD_184294 | JGI IMG/M metagenome (GOLD analysis project Ga0207701, IMG submission 184294) | Switchgrass rhizosphere bulk soil microbial communities from Kellogg Biological Station, Michigan, USA, with PhiX - S5 (SPAdes) (version 2) | ecosystem: Environmental > Terrestrial > Soil...
CATTCTATCGGGATCGTCCGCCGCCGGCCGGCACGCTCGCAAACTACACGCAAGTCCAGGGGAAGGATCTTTCCTACAACAACATAGCCGACGCCGATGCCGCGTGGGAGTGCGTGAAGACGTTCGATCAGCCCGCGTGTGTGATCGTGAAGCATGCCAATCCGTGCGGCGTGGCAGTCGATGCGTCGCTCGTCGGTGCATATCGCAAGGCATTCGCGACCGACCCGACGTCGGCGTTCGGTGGCATCATCGCCTTCAATCGCGCGGTCGATCTGGACGCGGCAAAGGCGGTCTGCGAACAGTTCGTGGAAGTCGTAATTGCGCCGCACATCGAACCTCATGCGCGGACCGCTTTCGCGGCGAAGCAGAACATACGCGTGCTGGAGATCGGCTCCGGCACTGCAACGAACGTGCTCGACGTGAAGCGCGTAGGTGGTGGATTGCTGGTGCAGAATGCGGACGGGCTGAACGTGCCGGCGAGCGCATTCAAGCTCGTGACGCAGCGCACGCCGACGGAGACGGAACTTGCGGACCTGCTGTTTGCCTGGCGTGTTGCCAAATTCGTTAAATCGAACGCGATCGTGTTCTGTTCGGGGGGACGCACGCTCGGCGTCGGTGCCGGCCAGATGAGCCGTGTCGACTCCGCGCGCATCGCCGCGATCAAGGCACAGAACGCCGGCCTCCAACTGAACGGGTCCGTCGTTGCATCTGACGCATTCTTCCCGTTTCGCGACGGCGTCGACGTGGTCGCGCAGGCGGGGGCGAAGGCCATCGTGCAGCCGGGCGGCAGTGTGCGTGACGCCGAGGTGATCGCCGCGGCAGATGAACACGGTATTACTATGGTCTTCACCGGCGTTCGGCACTTTCGCCACTGACATGAGACGCGACACGCACACAGAGGAGGTGCTAATGACCATGAGTTTGTGGCTACCGCCTCCCATCTCCCGCCTCTCCGACGAATGAAAATCCTCGTCATCGGTTCCGGTGGTCGCGAGCACGCGCTTGCGTGGAAACTCGCCCAATCACCGCGCGTGTTCAAAGTCTTCGTCGCGCCAGGTAACGCGGGGACGTTGAGGGAAGAGGGTGTAGCGAACGTACCGAACGGCTCGATTTCGGCATTGATCGAGTTCGTCCGCAGAGAGGGCGTGGCTCTGACCGTGGTCGGCCCGGAGGCCCCGCTTGCAGCAGGAATGGTCGATGCCTTTCAGGCCGCCGGTCTTCGCATCTTCGGCCCCACGCAGAAGGCGGCGCGGCTCGAGAGCTCGAAAGATTTCGCCAAGAGCTTCATGCTGCGCCATCGCATTCCGACGGCGGCTTATGCGACCTTCGGCGATGCGGCGGCGGCTCATGCGTATGTCGAGCGTCAGAGTGCGCCAATCGTCGTCAAGGCCGACGGGCTGGCCGCGGGCAAAGGCGTCGTGGTCGCGACCGATCTCGCGCAGGCGCACGCCGCGGTCGACATGATGCTCATTGACAACCGCATCGGTCTCGCCGGTGCGCGCGTGGTGATCGAAGAGTATCTCGAAGGCGAAGAGGCGAGCTTCATCGTTCTCGCGGACGGCTCGAATGCACTGCCGCTCGCGAGCAGCCAGGATCACAAGCGCCTCCTCGACGGTGACGCGGGCCCTAACACCGGGGGCATGGGGGCTTACTCGCCGGCACCGATCATCTCGCCTGCGATGCATGGCCGCGTCATGCGTGAGGTGATCGATCCGGCGATCCAGGGCATGCGCAGCGAGGGCTCGCCCTACACCGGCTTCCTTTACGCGGGCCTCATGATCGGCCGTGACAACCGGGTGCGCGTCCTCGAGTTCAATTGCCGTCTGGGCGATCCGGAAACGCAGCCGATCCTGCTTCGCTTGAAAAGCGACCTGCTGCCACTCATCGAACACGCGCTCGCGGGCACGCTCGACGACGCCGAAGCGGAGTGGGATCCGCGCGTCGCGCTGGGCGTCGTGCTCGCTTCGGCGGGCTATCCCGAGGCACCGCGAACCGGCGATGTCATCGATGGCCTGCCCCCTGCCGGTGATGATTACCGCGTATTTCACGCCGGCACACGTCTGGACGGGGAGCGCGTGAGCGTGAGCGGAGGACGCGTCCTCTGCGTGACCGCGCTCGGCCACAATGTTCGAACCGCACAGAAGCGCGCATACGAAATCGTAAGCCGCATCCGGTTCGACGGCATGCAGTATCGCCGCGACATCGGCTATCGTGCCCTCGGGCGAAAGCCACAGGTGCGCACCGCCGGCGCGCCACCTGCAGCGACGAAGTAGCGGATCCGTTCAATCGTCGTGGATCTTCCAGCCGTACAGGCGTACCTCACGGGTTTGCAGGACACCATTGTGGCGCATCTGTCCGCGCTCGATGGGCAGACGTTCAGGCGCGATGCATGGCAGCGTCCTCAGGGCGGCGGCGGAATCAGCTGCATACTGGAAGAAGGCGCGCTCTTCGAGCGGGCCGGGGTCGGCTACTCGCACGTCTACGGCAACGATCTGCCGCCCTCGGCTTCAGCGGCGCGGCCGGAGCTTGCCGGCCGCTCTTTTCAGGCGATGGGCGTGTCGCTCGTCCTGCATCCGCGCAATCCGCACGTGCCGACGGTGCACATGAACGTGCGCTGCTTCGCAGCCGAGAAGAGCGGCGCCGCGCCAGTATGGTGGTTCGGCGGCGGCATGGACCTGACACCGTATTACGGGCACACCGAAGACGCGGTGCATTTCCATCGTACCTGCCGCGACGCCATCGCGCCGTTCGGGATCGAACGTTATGCGCATTACAAGCGCTGGTGCGATGAGTACTTCTTCCTGCGCCATCGCAACGAGCCGCGCGGCGTCGGTGGAATCTTTTACGACGACGTCAGCGCACCCGACTTCGACACGTGCTTCGCGCTGACACGCAGCGTCGGCACGCACTTTCTCCTCGGGTACGAGCCCATCGTCGAGCGCCGGCGCAAGGACGCATACGGGGAACGGGAGCGCGCGTTTCAGGCGTATCGTCGCGGGCGCTATGTCGAGTTCAATCTCGTCTACGATCGCGGCACGCTGTTCGGACTGCAATCGGGCGGACGCACCGAGTCGATCCTCATGTCGCTGCCGCCGTCCGTCACCTGGCGCTATGACTGGAAACCCGAACCGGGAAGTGCGGAGGCGCGGCTTTACTCCGACTTCCTCGTCGCCAAAGACTGGCTGATCTGAACCGGCACGCGTCCGATCAGTAGCGTCATGTCGAGGAGCGTCAGCGACGCGACGCCCGACCACTCCGCTCGCCGTGGAGGCAGACAGGAAGCCTGACGATCACTCGCCGAGGTACGCGCGCTTCACTTCCGGATTCACGAGCAGTGCTTGCGACGGCGCGGACAAGCGGATCGAGCCGCTTTCCATGACGTAGCCACGGTCGCACATCTCGAGCGCCAGTTTCGCGTTCTGTTCGACCAGCAGCAGCGTCACGCCTTCTGCGGCGACGGCGCGGATCGTTTCGAAAATCCGCTGCACCATGAGCGGCGCAAGCCCCATGCTCGGCTCGTCGAGCAGCAGGAGCTTCGGCCGGCTCATGAGCGCGCGTGCGATCGCGAGCATTTGCTGTTCTCCACCCGATAGCGTGCCGGCCAGTTGTTTGCGCCGTTCCGCGAGACGGGGAAACAAGCCGTACGATCGTTCGAAATCCCGTGCCACACCTGCATCGCGCCGCACGTATGCACCCATCGCCAGGTTTTCTTCCACGGTGAGCCGGCCGAACACGCCGCGGCCTTCGGGCACCAGCGCGATGCCGAGCGGCACGAGCTCGCACGCACGTGTTCCGGTGATGTCGCGGCCCGCGTAGCGCACGCTGCCCGCCGCGGGTCTGAGCAAGCCGGCGATGGCCTTCAGCGTCGTCGTCTTGCCGGCGCCGTTCGCGCCGATGAGCGTGACCAGCTCGCGCTCCGCGACTTGGAGATCGAGCCCCTTCACGGCGCGAATCCCGCCATAGCGCACTTCGAGTCCCTTCACCTCAAGCAAGCGTGCCCCCGAGATAGGCCTCGATGACGGCCGCGTCGCGCTGCACCTCGGCCGGTCCGCCTTCTGCGATCTTACGCCCGTAATCCAGCACCGCAACGCGGTCGCACAGGCCCATGACCAGCTTCACATCGTGCTCGATCAGGAGCAACGTCGTTCCATCCCGCCGGATGCGCTCGACCAGCTTGGTGAGATCGGTGCGTTCGGTGGCGTTCATGCCGGCCGCGGGTTCGTCGAGCGCAAGCAGGTGCGGCTCCGTCGCGAGCGCCCGCGCGATTTCGAGCCGGCGCTGATCTCCGTAAGAGAGATTGCGCGCAAGCTCGTTGGCGTGACGCTCGATTCCGCAGTAGTCGAGCAAGGCATGAGCACGCTCCGCGATCGCGGTCTCTTCGGCGCGCGTGCGAGCGCCTCGCAACACGGCGCCGATTACGCCGGCACGGGTGCGGAGATGACGCCCGACCATGACGTTTTCGAGCGCGGTCATGTTCGCGAACAGGCGAATGTTCTGAAACGTCCGCGCGATTCCCCGCTCCGCAATCGTGTGCGGCTTGAGTCCGCCGATCCTGGAACCGTCGAGTATGACGTCACCGCCATCGGGTCCATACACACCGGTGATCACGTTGAAGAGCGTCGTCTTGCCCGCGCCGTTTGGGCCGATCAGGCCGAATATTTGTCCGGCTGTAATCGAAAGCGTCACCTCGGACAGCGCCGAGAGGCCGCCGAAGCGTTTCGACACGCCCTCGACCGACAGCAACGCGCTAGCGCCGGACATCGGCTCCCTCGCTGCCCGCCGGCTCGCGTGCGCTCGCGAGCTCGCGGCGCCGAACGGACGAGGGCCACAGGCCCGCCGGCCTGAACAGCATCATCAGCACGAGCGCGAGCCCGAACAGCAGCATGCGCAAGTCCGATGGGTCCACGTAAACCGTGCCGAACCACGTCTGCTGGAGCGGCCCCGCATGCCGCAAGGCCTCGGGCAACGCCGTCAGCAGGATGGCGCCGAGCGCGACACCGCCGACATTTCCCATGCCGCCCAGCACCACCATGCACAGGATCATGATCGAATCGAGCAGCGTGAAGCTTTCAGGGCTGATGAAACCCTGGAAGGACGCGAACAGGCCGCCGGCAACACCGCCGAAGGTCGCACCCATCGCGAAGGCGAGCAGCTTCACGTTGCGCGTGTTGATGCCCATCGCCGCGGCGGCCAGCTCGTCCTCGCGAATCGCCACCCACGCCCGGCCGATGCGGGAATCCTCGAGCCGGCGTGAGATAAAGATCGAGATGAGGGCGCACGCAAGGAACACGAAGTAGTAACTGTGGACCGGCGCGATGCTGAAGCCGCCCATCGTATGTACCTTGGCAAGGCTGGCGCCGCCGATGTGCAGCGGGTCGATGAGCGTGATCCCCTGCGGGCCGTTGGTGACGTTATACGGACGATTCAGGTTGTTGAGGAAGATGCGGATGATTTCTCCGAATCCGAGCGTGACGATCGCGAGATAGTCGCCGCGCAGCCGCAGCGTGGGCGCACCCAGCAGGACGCCAAAGACGGCAGCGATCAATGCCCCGAGCGGCAGCAGCGCAATGAACGGCCAGTGAAGATCGAATTGGGGCGAGGCGAGCAGCGCATAGGCGTACGCACCGACCGCGAAGAACGCGACGTAGCCGAGGTCGAGCAGGCCCGCATACCCCACGACGATATTGAGTCCGAGCGCGAGCATGGTAAAGAGCAACGCGACATCGAGAATCCGCACCCAGGTGCGGCCCAGCGTGACGTCGATCAGGAATGGGGCGGCGAGAAGCAACGCGGTCAGCGCCAGATAGACCGGGATCCGCGCGATCGCGTTCGGCCGCATCATGCGCGATCGCTGATTTGCTGTCCCATGAGCCCCGACGGCCTCAGCACGAGCACGCCGATCAGCACGAGAAAGGCGAAGATGTCGCGGTAATTGCTGCCGAGCACGCCGCCGGTCCAGTCGCCGATGTAGCCCGAGACGATGCTTTCAATAAGACCGAGGAGGAGCCCTCCAAGCATCGCCCCGGCGATGTTTCCGATACCGCCCAGGACGGCCGCCGTGAACGCCTTCAACCCCAGCATGAAACCCATGAAGTAGTGCCCGAGGCCATAGTAGAGGACGACCATCACGCCAGCCAATGCGCCGATCGCAGAGCCGAGCGCGAATGTGAACGCGATGATGCGATTCGTGTTCACGCCCATGAGGCCGGCGATATCGACGTTCTGTTCCGTTGCACGCATGGCGCGGCCCGTGCGGCTCGATTTGATGAACCAGAGCAGCGCCGCCATGACCGTACAGGCAAGCAGGAAGATGTACGCCTGCACGTCCGTAAGCTGCGCACCCGCGAATTGCAGAGGGGTGGGCGAGACGAGCTCGGGCATAGAGATGTACTGCTTGCCCCACACGAGCGCGGCCGTGTACTGAATAAGGATCGACACGCCGATCGCGGTGATGAGCGGTGCAAGACGGGGTGCGCGACGCAGCGGCCGGTAGGCGAGCCGTTCGACCGTCAATCCGATCGCCATGCATACCACCGTCGCCGCGGCTATCGCGATCAGGATGACGGCGAGCGGGTGCAAGCCGCTTCCGGAGAGCAGCGAAGTAACGGTGAGCGCGACCAGCGCGCCGACCATCACGATGTCGCCATGCGCGAAATTGATGAGTCCGAGAATCCCGTAGACCATCGTGTAGCCCAGTGCCACGAGCGCATAGATGCTGCCGAGCACGAGCCCGTTGATGATCTGCTGGATGAAGATGTCCATAAGCCAAGGTTCCCTACTCGCAAAAACGGCACCGCTAAGGGTGCCGTTTAGTGGGAACTGCTGTCGAGTCCGGGTCCGACGCGATCACTTCTTGTCGGGCGCCGGAGAGCTTTCTGCCGCCGCGGTGGCGGGGGCAGGTGCCGCACCCGGCGTGATCGTTTCGAGGGGCTCCCATTTGCCGCCCTTCACGACATAGATCGTGAGCGGACCGTTGACGAGATCGCCTTTATCGTCGAAGGCGATCGGGCCGATCACGCCCTGGTAATTCGTCTTTTTCAGTTCGGGCAGGAATTTGGCGGGATCGGTCGAACCCGCGCGCTTCATGGCGTCTATGAACACCATCACCGCGTCGTATCCCATCGGCGCGAAAAGCTCGACGTCGGCATTGAAGCGCGCCTTGAACTTCTTGAGGAAGGTCTCACCGCCCGGCATTTTCTCTTTCGCCAGGCCCGGTACCGACGCCATCGCACCCTCGGCGGCAGGACCCGCAAGCTTGATGAAGTTGGGCGTTTGCATGCCGTCGCCGCCGATGAACTTCGCCTTGATACCGAGCTCGGACATCTGCTTTGCCATCGGGCCCGCCTGCGGATCGATGCCGCCGAACATGATCAGATCCGGGTTGCGGCCCTTGATCTTGGTGAGGATCGCCTTGAAGTCCGTGTCCTTGTCGGTCGTATGCTCGCGCGCGACGATCTCGGCACCGCCGGCCTTCGCCGTTTTTTCGAACGCATCGGCGAGCCCCTGGCCGTATGCCGTGCTGTCGTCGATTACGGCGATCGTTTTTGCTTTCAGGTTGCCGAGCGAGAAGCGCGCGATCGTCGGCCCCTGCTGATCGTCGTGCGTGACGACCCGGAAGGTGGTCTGGAAGCCCTGCTGCGTGTATTTCGGATTGGTCGAACCGGGCGAGATCTGCGGGATGCCTGCGTCCGAATAGATCTTCGAGGCCGGAATGGACGCACCGGAATTGAAATGGCCGACTACTGCGACGACCTTGGAATCGACGAGCTTCTGCGCAACCGTCGTGGCCTTGGTCGGATTCGCTTCGTCGTCTTCGGCGAGCAGCTCGAAACGCACCTTCTTGCCGCCGATTTCGACGCCGGCTGCATTCGCGTCTTCGACAGCAAGCTGCACGCCGTTGCGGATATCGATGCCGATGTGGGCTTGCGGGCCGGTGAGCGGTGATGCGCTCCCGATGCGAACGACGGCCTGGTCCTGTGGTGCGTTGGCGGCTTCGGTCTTCGGTGTGGTGCCCTGCTCCTTCTTGCCGCACGCGCTCAAAGCGGCCACGAACGTTACGGCCGTGATCATCGCCAGGATAGGTCTGCGCTTCATGCCGGGCTCCTCCTCTTTTCGAACCGAGACTATTTCTGCGACAGAATCCACTTCACGATCACGTGGATGTCCTCGTCCTTCACATGCGCATTCGGTGGCATCGGTGTTTCACCCCACACGCCCTTGCCGCCCGCCTTCACTTTCTTGAAGAGGGCCTCTTCGGCGCCCTTGTCGCTGCGATACTTGGCGGCGACTTCCTTGTACGAGGGACCAATCACCTTCTTGTCGATCGCGTGGCAGGTCATGCAGCCGTTTGCCTGCGCAAGCTGTTCCTGCGCCTGGGCAACGGCGGAAAATGCGAGCGCCGCGAGCGCGAGTGATATGGCAGTGTGAAGCTTCATGATCAGTGTGTCCTCCGTTGAGAGCCAGCGCATTCTACCCCAGAAGCTTTGGCCGCCCGAGGCAGTGGCCCGCTGGGTTACGGGATGGCAGTCGTATTGGTCAAGAGAGTACGGTCGAGCTCGGACAGGTCCGCAATCGGCGCCAGGCATTGCGTGCCTTCACACACCCATGCAGCGGGCTCGTTCGTCGACGTGCTCTTGTCGAGGACGGCGGGCAATCCGGGCAGGCCCGAGGCGATCGCGAGCGTCATCGTGTCGGGGCGATATCGTGCCCCCAGCGCGGCTTGCCACGCACCGATGGCATCACGCGGGCCGCGCACTATAACAAGGCGCGGCGGATGGAGCGCTTCTTCGAGCGCGGTGAGCAGGCTCGTGTGACTGCTCGGGTTGGTTCGCATGGCTTCGTAGTACAGGTCGAGCGTGCGTTCGGCGGCGGACAGATAGCGGCTCTCGCCAACGAGGTGACCCAGGCGCTGCAGCGCGAATGCCGCCACCCCATTACCGGATGGTGTAGCCCCGTCGTGACCGCTCTTCGGTTTATGGATGAGCGTCTCGTGATCATGGCTCACGAAAAAGAAGCCGCCGTCCTGCGCGTCCTCGAATGAATGCAGGAGCCGCTCTGCAAGCGCCTGTGCGAACTCGAGGTCCACCGTGCGAAACTCCGTCTGCATCAGCTCCAACAGTGCGTCGAGCAGGAACGCGTGATCGTCGAGGTACGCATTGAGATGCGCCCGCCCGTCCTTGTAAGTGGCGAGGAGACCCCCGTCGCGCCATAGCGTCGAGCGAATGAAGTCGATCGCGCGCTGAGCGGATACGAGCCAGTCGTCGCGGCGGAACACGCGTGCGGCGCGCGCCATGCCTTTCGCCATGAGCGCGTTCCAGCTCGTCAGGATCTTTTCGTCGCGACCGGGTCTCACCCGTGCCTCGCGTGCCTCACGCAGTCGAGTGCGTGCAGACTCGATGAGATCTCTGCACGCCTCGCTGGAGGTGCCCATCTCCGCGGCTACGGCGGAGAGCGGCCGAGCGCTACGAAGATGCCAGTCTTGGTCTTCGAAGTTCGGCTCACCGTCGAGGCCGAAGTAAAGGGATGCCGCGGTGTACTCGTCACGCGGCAGGAGCGCTTCGATCTCCGTTCGCGTCCAGACGTAGAACTTACCCTCTTCCCCTTCGGAATCGGCATCGAGCGAAGAGTAATAGCCGCCTTCGGGTGATTGCATCTCGCGCTCCACCCACTCTGCGGTTTCGCGAGCGACCTTTTCGTAAAGCGGATTCCGCGTCACGAGCCAGGCGTCCGTATAGAGCGCCAGCAGCGGCCCGTTGTCGTAAAGCATCTTCTCGAAGTGCGGAATGGTCCAGAAGCGATCGACGCTGTAGCGGCAGAATCCGCCGCCGAGCTGGTCGTAGATGCCGCCCTCGGCCATGCGGGTCAACGTAAGCTCGACGATCGCCTGCGAGATCGCGCCGCTTTCGAGCGCGAAACGGCGCAGGCAGAACGCGAGCTCGAATGGATGCGGAAATTTGGGTGCGTCGCCGATGCCGCCGTGCACGTCGTCGAAGACCTGAGCGAGCTCCCGTACCGCGCGATCGACCGGCGCGCGCTCGAGCGTCTGCTTCGCCTTGCCTGTCGGGATCGAGCGCTTCAACGCGTCGATGAGGGCCGCATTCTGCTGCGCGATCTCGGTGCGCTTTTCGCGGTAGGCCTCCGCAATGCGCGGCAGCAGGTCTCTGAAGCCAGGCATGCCGTAGCGCGACTCCTTCGGGAAGTAGGTGCCGGCGAAAAAAGGTGCGCCTTCCGGCGTGAGAAACATCGTGAGAGGCCAGCCGCCGGCCCGCTGCGTCAGCAGATGGTGCGCGGTCTGGTAGATCTGGTCGAGATCCGGGCGCTCCTCGCGGTCCACCTTGACGTTCACGAAGTGCCGGTTCATCTCGGCCGCGACGTCCGGATCTTCGAATGACTCGTGCGCCATGACGTGGCACCAGTGGCAGGCGGAATAGCCGATGGAGAGCAAAATCGGACGATCCTGTTCCCGGGCGCGCTTCAGCGCATCGTCGCCCCACGGATACCAGTCGACCGGATTGTCCGCATGCTGCTGCAGATAGGGGGAAGTTTCGTTGGCCAGTCGGTTGGGCATGGAGTGATCCCGTGCAAAGGCTGGACCCGTGCCAGCGGATGCGGCGTTCCATCGTTGCGAACCGCGCTGCGGACCAGCTTGCCCGGGCGGATCATCTACGGCAGCTGACCGATTTTTCCCTACAGATCCCGCAGCGCGTTGCGCGTTCTTTCCAGCGCGCGCATCACATCCTCGTGCCTCACGGGCTCGTCCAGCTTCCCCGCGAGCCGGCAACGAGCGCTGTCATGTCAGTCGGTAACCGC
>Ga0207701_10007539_pt1 | contig 10808 bp, 9 predicted proteins | sample KBSSwiSSwithPhiX_FD_184294 | JGI IMG/M metagenome (GOLD analysis project Ga0207701, IMG submission 184294) | Switchgrass rhizosphere bulk soil microbial communities from Kellogg Biological Station, Michigan, USA, with PhiX - S5 (SPAdes) (version 2) | ecosystem: Environmental > Terrestrial > Soil...
GGCTTATCACCGCGTTCACCTGCTCTTTCCAGGACGAAGTTGGTAAACGAAGTTTGTGGTATTTCGACATCAGGATAAGGGCTTTTAATTATCATAGGGGTCCGATTGGAAAAGGGCGCTAGTAAGGACTATTTTTCATTGGTCATTGGACATTTTTCATTTGCACGTAGGCTTTCGTGTTAATGAAACCGGATCTCAGTGCGATGGAGTCAGTACCACAACGCGGTAACGTGTGGCTCGGTCAATTGGCAAATGAAAAATGTCAAATGCTATATGACCAATAGTTCGTCCAATGACAAATCATAAATCTCCCGCCTGTTACCATAAAGCATGCTTCATTCCCTGAAAAGTGTTTATATTTCCCAGCCTATCGACATCGTGAACCGCTGACCTTCGAGGATATTGATGACTGAACTTCAGAAACCGGCCCTCAACATCATTTGCCTGGCCACCTATTTCAAGGGGGCTGACTTCATGCGCGAGTGTAAGGCACACGGCTGCAACGTTGTGCTAATCACGAAGGAAAAAATGTTGAAGGAAGACTGGCCCCGCGAAAGTCTCGAAGATCTGATCGCGGTTCCAAACGATGCAGGACCCCCATTATTTATTGATCTACTCGCATTCATCTCTCGAAAGATGAAAGTCGATCGCGTTGTTGCGTTGGAAGAGTTTGATGTAGTAACCGCCGCACTCATGCGCGAGCATCTGTGCATGCCGGGCTTGAGTAGTTCTGAAGCGAAGGTATTCAGAGACAAATTGTCGATGGCAGTGCGAAGTCAAAAAGGAGGAATCAATGTGCCGGAATTCGTGCCGTTGATAAACCCGGACGACATTCGTTCATTTATGGAAACAGTTCCCGGTCCCTGGGTGATTAAGCCACGTTCAGATGTCTCTGCAATAGGAATTCGAAAGGTTGCGGAGACTGACGAAGTTTGGCGAGCGATCGATGAGATGAACGAGCGCGAGAATCTTCGCGAGCGAGCTTCGTACTACGTGCTGGCGCGGTTTATACCCGGGGAGGTGTTTCACGTTGATTCTGTGGTAAATGGCGGCAAGGTTGTGTTCTCAGGGGTGAACCAGTACGGACGTCCGCCGATGCAGGTAGCCCACCAGGGAGGTGCATACATTTCACGTACACTGCTGCGCGGTTCAACCGATGAGAAAACTTTGACGGCCATTAACAAGAAACTAGTAAAAGCGCTCGGTCTTCGGCAGGGTGCAACGCATGCTGAGTTCATCAAGAGTAACGTCGATGGAAAGTTTTACTTTCTGGAGATCGCGGCGCGAGTTGGGGGAGCGTACATTGCCGAGGTTCTTGAGGCAGCTTCCGGGGTAAATCTTTGGCGCGAATGGGCCAGGATCGAAATTGCGAATGGAACTTCAGCCAGACCCATCAAGACTTTGCGAAAAGAATACGCGGGAATAATTCTATCGCTTGCGAAGCAGGAGAGTCCTGACACCACTTCTTATGATGATGAAGAAATCGTATATCGTGTGAAGAAGAGCCATCACGCAGGAATTATTGTCAGGTCAACAAGACCGGAACGCGTCGATGAGTTGTTGAATAATTACGCGGGTAGATTTGTTGAAGACTTTGTGGCCGTGGTTCCACCACCCGAGAGGCCCGAGTAGCGATGCTTCTTCTCGAGGTGTTTTCATCACAGGTCGTCTATCGACTGACCCTGGCCGTTCTTGTTGCTCTTGTCCTGCTAACACTAACGAGTCAGTTTGGTCAGTTTCTTTATCTCGAACTCACAACGCACTTCCGACTGCAATATGTGCTTGCATCGCTCGTCTGTGCTGTTGCCCTCACGGCGTTTCAGTCGTGGAAGTTCCTGCCCATCGCGCTTTTGTGTGCTGCTCTGAATGCCGCGTATTTATTGCCGTATCTTTCGGCCGGGCCGACCCCGGATTCAGGTGGGCCACATCTCCGAGTCCTCCACGCGAACGTACTTAAAGACAACACTGACTACCAGACTGTTTTGGATTTTGTCGATCAAAGCAATGCCGATTTTGTCGTGCTTCAGGAAGTCAACGACAGTTGGGGCGAGCAGATAGAAAGGCTTGTAGTGAAGTATCCATATTTTGTGATTGAGCCTCGTGCGCAGGGGGCTGGAATGGCGATGTTCAGTCGCTACCCGTTTGACGATGTTCAGCCACTCAAACTTGATGACTCAACTCATCTCGCAATACTCGCCAAAGTTAGTCTAAATGGACGGCAGCTAACTGTCCTCGCAATGCATCCGACCACGCCGATCAGTCCTACGAAATTCAAGAATCGCAACAGGCAATTCCGAGAGGCTGCTGTCCTCCTGAAATCTCTTGAGGGACCAAAGGTTCTGATCGGCGATCTCAACACCTCGATGTGGTCACCTTATTTTGCAGGTCTTCTCGACGATTCCGGATTGCGGGATGCTCGGATGGGTTTCGGATTGAAGACTAGTTGGCCAATGCCGTTGTTCGTCATTTCTCAGGTTACCGATTGACCATTGTTTGGTCAGTAAAGACATTCACGTCGAACGATTCGAGATTGGTTCCCGAACCGGCTCCGATCATCTTCCGATAATCATCGATCTCACCCTTCAGTAGAATCAACGGTGCAGTAGCCCGATTGTCAAGGAGGGCACGATTGTAGACGCGAGCCCTCCTTTACAGTCGGGCTACTGCCCCGGCACCGACGGCCCCGGCTACTGTTTATGGAGCGGCCAGATGTCGACGGCGATTTCCTCGGCGTAGTGAAGCAGCGGGGGATCGGTGGGTTCAGGAAGGTTTAGCGCATCGATCATTGTTGACGTATGCGAATCAAGAGTTGCAGTTTGCAGTGGCCACGATTGGTGATGAATCTGCGAACGATAGAGTTCGCTTTTGTGTTCACTGAACAAGCAGTAGCGCTCAGTCAGGAAAAATTCGAGGGAGCCAGGTTCAGAGGTGGGAAGGGAAGTGCCTATGTGCCAGGTTGCCCGGAAGTTTGCTTTGGGTTTATCGGTGCGGTCGAGCGAATAGTCGACCTTTGAATCCGCTTGCTCAAGAGTCAGTTCGGCGTTGTAGTAGGGCAAGTAATAAAACGTACGAGCTCCGAAGACGGCGGCGGCGTTATTACAGTCGAGTGAAAAGAACCAGACACCCGGTGTTCCGTTTAGGTGAACGTAAGTGCGCACGTTGAGTTCGTGCATCGCATTGAGACCTGGCATTGCTGGAACGTACGGCGGAAACGCACGAATGTCCCACATGGTAAACGGAACGATTGCAATCCACGCCGAACCATTGAACATATCGATCTCAAGGCCGGCTGGAATAAGCGGCCGCAAAAGGTTCGCGTCGATCGGCCAATGCATAAACAGAAGTTTGCCCCACTTCTGATGCATGATTGGCTGTCCGGCAGGGCGAGATCTAATTGAGAGGCGATCGATTGGCATGAATCCCGGTGAACTGAGACTAAGGGGCCGTTGAAGAATTATTGGTCATTTGTCATTGGATATTTTTCATTTTCCATTTACTCAGCGACTGCCAGGGAAGTCGAAGTCAACGTATTGGCACCCTTTAGTGACGCCCTCATTTGAACGGACGCGCTCTTCTGGGACCGCAGGCGTCCTCGCCTGCCCGGTAGCCACTGGATAGCCTTAGCTTAAACGTTTGCAGGCGAGGACGCCTGCGGTCCCAGAAGAGCGCGTCCGTTCAAATGAGGGCGTCACTAAAGTGAACCGGTGATGATTAGAAAAGCTTCTCGATCGAGCAGACAAAGCATCACGTCACTATTCGATAGTTAGCGGCTCAGCAACAAATGACAAATGAAAAATGTCAAATGGAAAATGACCAATAATTCTTACTACCCGACACCACTACTGCAGATACTTATCCAACCAATCAAGCACCGTGTGGTACCACAAATTAGAATTCTGCGGCTTCAGTACCCAGTGACCTTCATCCGGAAAGCTCAGCAACTTCGAATCAATTCCTTTTCGCTGCACCGCTGTGTACAACTGTAGCCCCTCACCAATCGGCACCCGATAGTCCAGATCACTGTGAATGATCAGAATTGGAGTGTTGAAGTTGTTGACAAAGTTGTGTGGTGACCAGCGGCTGTACATCGCCGGATTACTCCATGGAGTGCCCTTGAATTCCCATTCAGGAAACCAAAGTTCTTCAGTAGCGCCATACATGCTCGTCAGGTTGTAGACTCCGTCGTGTGACACAAGGACTTTGAAATGGAAGCGTGGATCGTTGTTGTGACCTTCAATCCAATTGATCATGTAGCCGCCATAGCTTGCACCCGCTGCACCGATGCGATTGCGATCGATGTACGGACTGCGCCTAAGCACATCGGCAACACCATTCATGATGTCAACGTAGGCTTTGCCGCCCCAGTCGCCACTAATCTCGTTTATAAACTGCTGTCCGTAACTGGTTGAACCACGCGGGTTCGGCGTAAACACTACGTATCCTGCATTAGCGAAAACTTGTGGGTTCCATCGATAACCCCAGTTGTCATACCAGGCGCTCTGTGGACCGCCATGAATAAGAACAACGAGTGGATACTTTTTGCTGGCGTCGAAGTTGTTTGGTTTGACGATGAAACCATGAACCTTCCTGCCGAGAGCGCCAGTCCACTCGATATTCTCAGCAGCTTTCAGATTTGCCTGGTTCATTAACTGAATGTTTGCTGAAGTCAACGCGGTCACACCACTGCCGTCGAGATTTGCAGTATAGATCTCGGCGGGCGAGGCATTCGAACTACCAACGAAAACCAGCTTCTTGCCGTTTGAAGTGATTCCAAGGTTACTGGCGAAAACATCTGGAACGATTTTCTGCGCTTCTGCACCGCCGAGAGGTACACGGAAGATTGGCGACTTCCCTCGATCGCCAGCGGTGAAGTACGCATAGTTACCGTCAGGTGAAAGTGCGACTTCTTCAACTTGCTGATCAAATCGCTTTGTGATTTCCGTGCTGACACCGGTTGCTCGGTTGTAAGACATCAAACGCCAGCGGTCTGCTTCGAAACCTGGTGTTGCTTGTGAGCGATAGATGATCGCACGACCATCACGAGTGTATTTTGGGCTGGCATCGTAGCCATGATTGTTGGCGGTGATGTTCTTTGGTTGACCGCCCGCAAGTGGCATCACATAGATGTCGCTGTTCGTTGAGGTAGCCTCGACTTTATCCGGATTCCGCAGGTAGGCAATTTCCTGGGAATCTGGTGAGAAGGCGTAGTCGACACCAGATGACGCGGCGTAGGGTGGTGAATCGAAATCACCAGGTGTCAGATCTCGAGCAGCGCCACCTTTACTAGGAACGACGAATACGTGCGTGCGCTTCACGTCGCGCCATTCATCCCAATGTTTGAAGAGCAGACGACTGGTGATGTGTGCCTTGACCTTGTTGGCTTCGGCTTCTTCGTCCTTCTTCTTATTGCAATCGTCGTTGGAGCAATCCGGATGGACTTCTGATGAGAACGCGATCCACTTCCCATCTGGCGACCAAACAGGTGCCGCCGCTCCCGTCGATATTTTTGTTACCTGGTCTTTGTTGTCGCCATCGCTCTCCATCGTCCAGACCTGACTACCTGTGACAAAAGCGATCTTCTTGCCGTCCGGTGACCAGCGAGGCGCTGATGACGAACTAGGTCCGTTAGTGAGTTGCTTAGGGCTGCCGCCTTCGAGTGAAACGACGTAGATCTGGGTGACGACACGGTTGGCGTCGTAGTTAACGTCGCCGATTGTGAAGGCCACTCTATTTCCGTCGGGTGAAATCTGCGGGTCGCCGACGCGTCGTACTTTCATCAAATCTTCAATCGTATACGTGCGCTTTTGAGCCGTTGCGCTGGGAGCCAAACAGAGCAGAAGAAGAGAAACAAGAAGAACAAATCGCTTCATAGAAAATTCCTCGAATAGTGGATTTGAAACTAGTTGGGAAAGCTTGGTCATTATTACATCAACGCCCACGGATAGCGAAACAGGAGGCAGGAGCAGGGGCAGGAGGCACGAGGCAGGCGCAGGTCGATGCGCGTTTCTGTTCTGCCGACTGCTCCTGCCTCCTGACTACTGCCTCCTGTATACTGCCGCCGTTTACACACCCTTCCCTATGGTCCGTCAAATCATAGTTGCGCTGGTTAGACTCGCGCTTAGAATCTATTTCAAGAACATCGAGGTCACTGGCCTCGAGCATGTTCCGCTCGACACTCCTGTCATATTTGTTCTCAACCATCCGAACGCGCTTGTGGATCCGGTCTTCTTATTGTGTCTTGCGCCTCGTCGCGTTTCATTTCTGGCCAAAGCGCCGCTTTTCAGAATGCCCGTGATTGGCTACCTGGTACGTGAGCTGGACTCGTTACCGGTCTATCGACGTCAAGATGAAGGCGAAGACACCTCAAAAAACCAGGAGACGTTCATCGCAGCTCGCAAACTGTTGGCGCGAGGCGGGACCATCGGCATTTGTCCCGAAGGCGTTTCACACGACGAGCCACGCCTAAAGCCGATCAAGACAGGTGCAGCGAGAATCTCGCTGGCAGCGGTTTCTACGGGCGAGGTATCTAATTTACAGATCGTTCCGGCAGGACTCTATTACACATCCAAGACTAGTTTTCGCAGTTCCGCTCTGTTGTATTTTGGTGAACCGATCAAAGTTGAACCGGTTGAACTTGAACCCGATGGCAGTCCACCACGAGATGAGGTCCGCGAACTATCGAGCCGAATTGAAAGCGCTCTCCGCGAAGTCATACTTCATGCTGAACAGAATGAAGCGCTGCAAACAATCTCACGAGCCGAACGCATCTTTTCGTCGGAGACCACGCCAACTAGCAACGACACCCTGACGGACGAACTGCAGTTACAGCAGCTTTTCATCAAGGCGTATTCAGTTTTGCAGCAGAGCCAGCCTGAACGACTGCGCCGGCTAGAAGTCAGGATCATTCGTTTCGATGAGGAGTTGCGACAGGCTGGAGTTGATCCGGAAGAACTGGCTCCGCCTTCGTCAACGCTCGGTGTCTTTTGGGGAATACTAAAGCGTGCGATCGTGTTTCTGTTGATGCTGGGGCCTGCAATTCTCGGAACAGTTGTGCACTTCCCAGCCTACAGGCTCGGCGGATATCTCTCGACAAAGCTGTCGCAGAATTATGAGGACGTTATCTCGACGATCAAGATCATCTCTGCGATGTTGCTTTTTCCCCTGACATGGATCGTAGTCGCGATGGTCGTCTACTTTGCGCTTGGTTGGGTTGCCGCGCTGGTTGCCTTGCTCGTGATTCCGTTGTGCGGGTACGTCGCTGTTTTGTTTTTCGAAGAACTAGACAAGTCCCTGGGTGGATTGCGCGTATTGATGTTTTTCCTGATGAGACGGAGGTTTTTTGTGCGGTTACTCGCCGAGCGGAAGGCAATCAGAAATGAGATGCTTTCACTAGGTAGAGATGGGGCTATTAACAGAACTTAGATATGGCAAAGCAGGGGGAATGTTGGGCGAGTTTCGGATTGCTATTTCTTGCGCGCTTTGCTGGCCTTCTTAGTTTTGGTTGTCTTGGTGGTTGATTTCTTCTTCTTACTCCCTCCTCCTGATTTAACGCTTCTTCCTTTACGTCCTTCACTACGTAACCTTCCGGCGTCCATTAATTGTTCATACGCACCTCGGACAACGTTACGGGCCACCTTCAAAGTATTGGCGAGCTCGCGTTCACTCGGAAGAAGAGTACCAACAGCAAGCAAGCCAGCCTCAATCTGTGTGTTTATTTGCTCCCGAATCTGCCTGGTCATCGAATCCGGACTTTTTCGATTGACACGAACATTTAGTTTCACGTCTTTGCTCCTCGCATAAAGATAAGAACCAGGGGGCGAGTCAAAACTTGGTAGGGAGACCACTGCGATTCTATCACCGGGAATTCGAGTGTCAAACACCTTGGTGCCGGAATATGAAAAGGTTAGACCACCGTGAACTTGTCGTGATAGAGCGACTACTTGGGTGGTTGCGATATTAGGCCATGTCTGCGCAGGATGTTGATGGTCTGATCCAAGGGGAGCGCTTCGACTGTATGGCCCTTACCGGTTGTAGTTGTTGCTTTGAAGAGCGAGTTGTAGATGGCTTCTTCGGTCGATTCCACTACCGCGAGGAATAGCGGCGACATTGCGTCGTTGGGCAACGACTTAATCGCACGTGGCTGGTTTCTTTCCGCTTGGCTCAGTGTTTTGATGCGAACGTCAGGAGAAGTTGAAAAAGCGATTGCGTAGTCACCGCTTCCATTACTTCCTGCTGCACCGGTGCGAGCTAAACCCAACATTGCACGACTTGCCAGTCGTTTGAGATTTCGGGCATCTATCGGAGCGTCGGTCGCAATGACGATCATTACTGACCCGTCAGCATCGTTTTCCTTGTTTGATCTCGACTTTGACCCTTGTGATCCAGGTTTTGTGAGTTCGTCCTTTAGATAATAGCGGTTTAGTTCCACGCCAACGGGTGCTCCGTTTATCGTTAACACACCGCCGAAGTTTGTTTGAACAAGAACGCCTACGCTGAAACCACCCAAATCAGGGGGCAGCTTTCGTGACGAAGTTCCAATCCCACCTTTGAAGCCAAAGGCCACAGTGCCGGTGCCAGCCCCGACCGAACCTTCTTCTACAATCCCGGCTTTCGCGTTCTTTATCGCAGAGAGAACGTCGTCGCGAGTGACATTCCGGCCCCGAATGTCGTTTAGATAACCGTCGTTTGTCTCGCCGACCAACGGATTAATCGACTGAACATCCTCGTTACCTGGAAGCGCCAGCATGTAGTCGAGCAGCGCGTCGGCGACGCGGGGAACGTTGAGGGTGGAAGTAAGAAGTATAGGAGTTTCGATTTCGCCGAGTTCGTCTACTTGAGTTGAGCCCGCGAGTTTTCCAAATCCATTGCCAACGAAAACTGCGCCCGGAACCTTTTCGCGAAAGATGTTTCCATTGTGGGGCAGTACTGCGGTTACGCCGGTGCGGATGTTGTCGCCTCGATTGAGGGTTGTGTGCCCAACCAAAACGCCGGCAACATCAGTGATGGCGTTTAGTTCGCCGGTTGGAAGAATGCCGATTTTGATTCCAAGTTCGCGAGCGCGTTGCCGTGTCGACGGCGGAGTTGACTGGTTTTGACTACTGGCCATTTGAAGTTTTGGTTGAGAAGCAAAACAGATCGCTAGCACTGGAAATATTCCGATCAAAACCTTCAGACTAAGACTGGGTTTCATCATCGGTACCCTTTAGTGACGCCTTCCATTTCCACAACATTGCTCTTCTGGGACCGCAGGCGTCCTCGCCTGCACACGTTGCCACGAGCGAAACTTGGTTGTGACGAAATGCAGGCGAGGACGCCTGCGGTCCCAGAAGAGGGCGCCCAAACAATTTAGGGCGTCACTAAAGGGAATCGAATATTTTTATTGAATCCTGCCCCAGGCGCTGGTCTTCCAATTGTCGATTGCATCTTTCGGAAGGATCCACGGTGGTAACGGCATCAGCAACTGGTCCGACAGAGCAAACACGTACGGTTCGTACATTTCCCGAAGCTCTCGCAGTCGTTTCTCAGCATCGGCGCTTTGCAACTCCATTCCTCTTTCGCCCAGAATCTCCTGCATTCTATTGAATTCATTTTCGTTCAGTCGATCAATACACAATTCCTTTCGGCTTGGTTTTCTTTTGAGGACTTGAGCAATATCGACTACGGCATGCCGGGTCATCGCAAAGGTCATTCGAGCCTGCCATGCTGGACCGTCCTTCAAACCAACCATCACCAGTGCGCACGTATCGAGCACAGTAGTTAACGCTCGCAACCATGATTGATTGTCATGTTGCGAGCGAAAGTAGCAGAGCACCGGATAAGACAGGTGACTCTCGAGTAATTCGGCAGACCAACGTTCCCACTCTCCGAGCAATGTTTTTAGATTTTCAAAGTTCTCGTCCGGGTGGTGACGCCGCAGTAGTTCAACAGCGCTTGAAGGTGAACCGGCGCGAGCATCCAGCAACGAGATACTGGCCTCTCGTTTTGAAAAAGACTGGTAGAGGACGGGCAGGTAACTGATGACGACTGCGAGGAGTCCAAAGCCATTTGCTGTTTCAATGACCGAAACTAATCGACCAAATGGCAGAACCGGAGCGACGTCTCCATATCCGAGGGTGAAGAACGTAACGCCGCTCAAGTACAGGTAAGTCCAAAAAGTTATTTGCTCGCCGGCGATTATCAGGCGTGAATGGCTACCCCAGAAAATGAGCGTGTAGCCGAGGATTAGCACGGTGGCCCAGATACCGAGAAGCACAAACAGCGATAACGGGCCGAAGAGGCTCAGTGCCTTTTCCCTTTGTCGGTCATTCCGGATGCGCTTAGCAATGAGGTAACAAGGCACCCAGGCGGAACGATAAAACAAGCTTGTTAGTCGTACGCGTCGTGTGACCCGACGTGGAAGAATGATGGTCTCGAAAGTATCCCAAAGGATAGTTGCGATGAGTGTGATACCAAGAAGTAGTCCAATGATCCGCATCGGTAGTAGTTTCTTAGTCGGAGCTGGCGCAATTTAGATACTGACCATACACCACCGAAGCTTCGCTTCGACGTGGTTCTTAAATTCGGTGACGGCGATGGTAACGTTGAAAATCAGAATTTGCACAGCGAAACAAAAATTCGACTTGACAGAATCGCGAGTTGCCGTGAGAGTAGCGCCCGAGAAATCCATCTATTTGGTAATCGAAATCAAGACTCCTGCCATTTTTCCCGTGCCAGTTTATTTTTGGTTTGAGAAGCTAAATTGAACAGCACAGATCAACCATGAGACTTTCACTGCTCGATTGGTCAGTCATCGCCGCGTATTTTCTTTT
>Ga0207701_10007540_pt1 | contig 10808 bp, 10 predicted proteins | sample KBSSwiSSwithPhiX_FD_184294 | JGI IMG/M metagenome (GOLD analysis project Ga0207701, IMG submission 184294) | Switchgrass rhizosphere bulk soil microbial communities from Kellogg Biological Station, Michigan, USA, with PhiX - S5 (SPAdes) (version 2) | ecosystem: Environmental > Terrestrial >...
GAACTCCTCGCGGATCTGCTCGTTGGTCCAGCCGAGGGCCTTGAGCAGCACGGTGACGTTCTGCTTGCGCTTGCGGTCGAGGCGGACGCCGACCATGTCGCGCTTGTCGATCTCGAACTCGAGCCAGGCACCGCGGGACGGGATCACCTTGGCGGTGAAGATGTCCTTGTCGGAGGTCTTGTCGGCGGTCTTCTCGAAGTAGACGCCCGGCGACCGGACGAGCTGTGAGACGACGACGCGCTCGGTGCCGTTGATGATGAAGGTGCCCTTGCGGGTCATCAGGGGGAAGTCACCCATGAAGACCGTCTGGCCCTTGATCTCACCGGTCTCGCCGTTGGTGAACTCGGCGGAGACGTAGAGCGGCGCGGAGTAGGTGAAGTCCTTCTCCTTGCACTCCTCCTCGGTGTACTTCGGGTCGTAGAAGACCGGGTTCTCGAAGGAGAGGGACATGGTCTCTGAGAAGTCCTCGATCGGGGAGATCTCCTCGAAGATCTCCTGCAGACCGGTCTTCGTGGAGACGTCCTCGCCGGCGGCCTGGCGCTCGGCCACGCGCGCCTGCCAGCGCTCGTTGCCGACCAGCCAGTCGAAGCTGTCGGTCTGGAGCGCAAGAAGCTGCGGAACCGCGAGGGGTTCGGAGATCTTGGCGAAGGAGATACGGCGAGGTGCAGAAGTTGCGGGCGTGCTGGTGGAGCGCGAGGCGGCCAAGAGGGATCCTTCCGAGGCTCACGTCGGGTGAGGGGCGCCGACACCCACCACAAACCGGCCACCGGGCAGGCAGGAAGTATTTGAGGGAGGGCGCAATCCACGATAGTAGCCCACGAGCACGCACAAAGACAACAGCGGTTCCATCCAGACGCGGACGGTACGACACTGTCGTTGCCGTAGAGCATGAGGCGTCAGGCCCGCGCGGTCAAGCACCCCGGCGCTGTTCATTCGTCAGTAGCTGTTGATGTCGTCCACCACCCAGCTGTTGCCGGACTTCACCATGGACACGGTCAGCCGGTTCAGCGAGAACTTCGGGGCGCCGCCGTCCTTGGTGGTCGCCTGGTCGATGAACACGATCACCTTCGCCACGTCGGACTCGGAGTCGACGACCCCGACGCTGCGCACGGTGGCCTTGACCACGGCTGAGGTCTGCTTGGCCGGACCCGGCCGCCCGTCGGTCGAGGCGATCAGCTTGTCGAAGGTGGCGGTGTACTCCTTCTGGTACTGGGGACTCAGGTAGCGCACCGCCCGTGACCTGTCGGCCGGGAGCTGGCGGTAGTCGTAGGAGAGCACGAAGGGCAGCGCCCGCTCGGCGGCGGCCGAGGCCTCCTGCCCGGCGTCGACCTGCTCGTCGTGCCGGTTGTTCTGGAACCAGAAGTAGCCGCCGACCGCGATCACCAGGACCGTCACCAGGGCGACCGCGACCGTGACCCAGGGCGAGGCCAGCAGCCCCTTCCAGCGGGGCACCCCGGGCATCGGCTCGGTGGTGGTCGCCGCGGATGCCGTGGGCACCGTCCCCGGCTCACTGTGCGGCTCCGCCTCCACGGCGGGCTCGGACGCGGCCAGGTCGGCGTCGTACGCCGACCGCGCCTGCGCGTCGAGCAGCACCTCGGCCGCCTCGTTGTACTTCTTGAACTGGCTGGTGCCCGGCTCCGCGCGGTCGGTGGCCTCGCGCCAGGCCACCCGGACCTGCTCCGGGGTTGCGTCGCGCTCGACACCGAGAAGGTCGTACCAGGTCACGGACGCCATCACGAACCGTCCTCGAACTTGTCGATCTTCCAGGCGCCGTCGACCTTGTCCAGCTGCACGGACCAGCGCAGGTACTGCTTCTGGTCGCCGAAGCTGCTCTTGACCGTGCGGTCGTGGATCACCAGCACGGTCGCGGAGTCCTGGTCGATGTCCTCGACGCCGGCGGCGTGCAGCTCACCGGTGCCGACGGCCTTGCCCTGCTGGTAGACCTTCTCGAAGGCCGGGAACGACTGCTTGAACTCGCCCTTGGCGCGCGTGGTCAGCATCGCGTTGACGCGGGACTCGTAGTCGTCGAGGCGGTCGCCCTTGAAGGTGTCCATCCGCAGGGCGAACTGCTGCGCGGTGTTCATCGCGTTGCTGCGGTCGTCGTCGGCCGTCTGGAGCCGCTGGTGCTCACGGAACTCGCGGACCGCGAACACGGCGGCCACGACCAGCACCACGAGCAGCAAGGCGGTCACGATCATCACGACGCGGAGGCTGGATCGCCTCGGAGCACTTGACTGGTGATGATCGAGATCGGATTCGATCCCGTCATCGGGCGTGGGGCTCAACGCCTACTCCCCTTCCGCCACGGGCTGGAGCAGCAACGACTTCCATGAGTCCCGGCCGAAGCTGGCGAAGGCGCCACCGGTGTAGCTGACGCTCGCCGCGGGGTCCTCGTCGGTCCAGGTGACCTTGCCCGAGGTCTCATCGTACGTGGCGACCACCGGTGCGCGGTACGACGCCGGGGCACGGTTGGGCGCGTGCTGGGCGCCGCGGGCGTTCGACTTCGAGCCAGGCTCCGAGCAGTGGGCCTTCTCGTTCATCGGGATGTCCTTCCGGTTCTGGGGCGATCGCACCTTGGTGCTCTCGTAGCCCTTCTTGCAGGTCGGCGGGTCGTTCTGCAGGACCAGGCCGAACTCGGCGTCGTACTTGCCGTCCGGGCCCTTGCCCACCGTGCTGAAGCCGCCCTCCACGACATACGGGTAGAGCACGAGCAGCTGCCGGATCCCGTCGAGGTGCTTGACCGTGATCTCGCCGGTCGTGACCAGGTTGCGGATCAGGGAGCCCAGCTCGACCTCGTTGTCCTCGAGGAACGTGCGGAGCTGGGTGGCGGTGGCGCCGCCGTTGTCGATGAGCCTGCGGAGCGCGTCGTCGTTGCCGGCGAGGGTGCCGCTGAAGAGCGCGAGGTCCCGGGAGAAGCTGCGGATCGCGGACTCCTTGTCCACCTGCGTACGGAGGACGACATCGGAGTCGCGGATCAGGGCCGTCGTGGTGTCGAAGTTCGCGTTGGCGGTCTCGATGAACGCGTTGGAGGTGTCGATGATCTGCCCGAGGTCGCGCCCGCTGTCCTTGAACGCCGCGCCCGTCTCGGCCACCACCGTGCGGAGGTCGTCCTGCGGCACCGAGTTGACCACATTGTCCAGGTTCGTGAGCAGCTCGGTGGTCGAGACCGGGATCTCGGTGTTGTCCTGCGCGATCTCCGAGCCGTCCACGAGGTACGGCTTGTCGTTGGTCTGGGGCTGCAGCTCGACGTACTGCTCGCCGACGGCGGACTTGTTGCCGACCAGAGCCCTGCTCTCGCGCGGGATCGTGTCGTTCCCCTTGTCGATGGCCAGGACCACATCGACGCCCTCGCGGGTCAGGTGCATCGCGGAGACCTGGCCGACCCTGACGCCGCGGTAGGTGACCTCGGCGCCGGTGAAGATGCCGCCGGAGTCGACGAAGTGCGCGTCGACGTGGTAGCTGGTGTCGAAGAACAGCCGGTCGAGCCTGGCGTAGCGGGCGCCCACGTAGGAGACGCCGAGCAGCGTGATCAGCACGAACACCATGAGCTGGCGCTTGGTCCTGGTGGTGATCATCGGTCCTGCACCCCCTGCAGCAGGAGCGCAGCGAGCGTCGAGTTGTAGCCGATCTCGGCGGCGGCGCCGGCGGGTCCGTTGAGCACGTCGACGGTGCTCGGGTCGACCGCCCGGTCGAACGCGGTGCCGGCGCGCGGAAGCTTGGGCAGTCCGCCCGGCACGCTGGGCAGGGTCACGCCCGGGATCGACGGCAGCTTGGTGATGTTGGGCAGCGGAACACCCGGGATGCCGTCCTTGAGGATCTGGGCGAGTGCCCTGGCAACCTTGGCCTGGATGTTGCCGGGGTTCTTGCAGTCGATGTTCGCCATCACCCGCTTGACGATCCGCTTCTTGATCGCCGCCTTCTGCTTCTTGGTGAACGGCGGCGTCGGCAGGCCCTTGGCCACGCGGTCGGCGGCTGTGGAGACCTGCTTCCTGACGGCGATGCAGGCGTTCACGACCGGTGACGGCAGGGTGAGCGTGGGCAGCGGGGGCTGGGTGGGCTGGGTGGGCAGGCTCGGGAGGACAGGCGGGGACGTCACGTTGATGTCGAGCCTGGCGTTGAGGTTGGTGTAGTCACCCATGTGCAGGTTGCGTGCGACCTGCGGGTCCTTACCGACCGCGGCATCGACGAACGGGTACGTCAGGAATACCTGGAGCGAGTTCGGCAGGCTGGAGCCCGCGTCGGCGAGCTTGTCGAGCACCGGCGCCAGGGAGCGGAGGCTGTTGATCGTCGAGGTCTTGGAGGCCTTGATCACGCGGACGCCGACCCCGCTGAGGCGGTCGAGCGCCTTGAGCATCTTGACCAGGTCGGCGCGCTGCGAGTCGATCGACTTCAGCGCGGCGGGCAGGTTGTCGAGTGCCGACTTGATCGAACCGTCCTGCTCCTTGAGCTGGATCGCCAGCCGGTTGAGGGACTCGATCGAGCGGACAATGCCTGCCTTGTTGGCATCGAGCTGGCCCATGAAGACGTGCACCCGGGTCAGGACCGAGCGCACCTCGTCCTCACGGCCCCCCAACGCGTTGTTGAGCTCCTCGGAGATGATCTTGAGCTGGCCGACACCGCCGCCGTTGAGCAGCAGCGACAGGGCACCGAGTACCTCTTCGACCTCGGGGTTGCGGCTGCTCCGGCCGAGCGGGATCACGTCACCGTCGCTGAGCTTGCCCGAGGCCGGCTCGTCGACCGGCTCGCCGAGGGAGACAAACTTCTCGCCGAGCAGGCTGGTCTGCCGGATCTCGGCGCGGGCGTTGTCCGGCAGGTCGATGGTGCGGGGCAGCAGCAACGTGACGTCGGCGTGGTAGCCCTTGAGCCTCACGCTCGTCACCCGGCCGACCGTGACGTCGTCGACCTTGACCGTGGACTGGGGCACGAGGTCGAGCACGTCGCGAAACTCCACGTGGACGGTGATCGGGTTCTCGCCGACCTTCGCGCCACCGGGGAGCGGCACCTCGTAGACGGAGCCACAGCCACTGAGCGCGACAATTCCGGCCATCACCAGGGCGACGAGCCCGGCAAGGTGGCGCGATTCGATGCGCGGTGCGGAGCTGCTCATCGAGTCACCTCCACGAGCCCGCCGAGGCTCCGGTCGACGTACTGCACGGCGCGGGTGCCGGCCGGCTTCCGGAAGGTGCCCGACCGCGGCAGCTTGAGGGCGTCGGTCACCTTCTTGCAGTTCTCGGTGGCGTTGGCGGCACCGCCGAGGAAGCTGCAGACGAGGGCGGCAGGGTTGCTCTGGAGCTGGTTGACGGCCTCACCGATGTTGTCGCGGGTGTCGAGTGTGCCCGTGTGCGGGTTGTAGGCGAGGGACAGGTTGTTCAAGGCGGTTGGGGCGTCCCTGAGCGTCTCGTCCAGGGCGGCGCGCTGCTTCACGATCACCTTGGCGAACTTGTTCAGGCCGCGGATGTTCTTGCTGAGCAGCGCCTTGTTGTCCTTGACGAAGCCGTGCACCTTCACCATCGCCGTGCCCAGGTTGCGCAGCGCGGCCGCGAGGTCCTCGCGCTCACCGGCGAGCAGGTCGGCGGCCGCGGAGAGCGAGCTGTTGAACTGGCGGACGGTGGTGTCGTTGTCCGCCAGGGTCTTCACGAACACTTCCAGCTCGCGGGCGGCGCCGAAAAGCTCGTCCTTGTTGTCGGCCAGGGTCTTGGTGAACTTGCCCAGGTTCTGCAGGGTCTCGTTGAACTTCACGCCCTGGCCACCGAAGTTGCGCGCCGTCGAGTCGAGCAGCCGGGTCAGGGCACCGACACCCTTGCCGTCGGTCTTGTTCACGCCCTGCGGACCGAGCGCGACCGAGAGGTTGTTGAGGCTGCCGTAGATCTGGTCGAGCTCGAGCGGGGTCGCGGTGCGGTCCGTGCCCAGGTGCGCGTCGTCGGCAAGCACGCCACCGCCCTTGTAGACCGGCGTGATCTGGATGAAACGGTCACCGACGATCGACGGCGAGATCAGCACGGCCTCGGCGTCGGACGGGAGCTTGTACTTCCCGTCGTACGACATCTTGACGATGACGTGGGTGCCAGACGGCGTCACCGTGTCGACGGTGCCGACCTTGATCCCGAGGATCTTCACGTCGGAGCCCTCGTACAGCGAGACCGCGCGCGGGAACTCCGCGACCAGCGTCTTGGAGTCCTTGCCCGGCAGGAGGAGCAGCACGAGACCGACGATCAGGGCGAGTGCCAGCACGATGCCGAGCATGCGGGCGAGTCCGGACTTGACCACGGTCAGTTCCCCCCTGCGGAGGCGGTGCCGACCGGCGGCAGGTTCTGGATCCAGGTGTCGAACCAGGGACCGGTGCCCAGGGTGTTGGCGAAGACCCGGTAGAAGGGCGCCATCAGCCGGATGCTCTGGTCGATGTTGGCCTGGTTCTTGTTGAGGAGGTCGACGACCGACTCGAGGTTGGACAGGGCGGGCTTGAGGTCGTCGCGCGAGTCGTCGACCAGGCCCGTGAGCTGCACCGAGAGCCGGCTGGTCGAGGTGAGCAGGCGGTGCACGGACTCCCGCCGGGCGACCAGGGCCTTGAACAGCACGTCGCTGTCGTCCATCAGCTTGACGATGTCGTCGTCCCGGTCGGCGAGGATGCCGGAGACGGTGTGGGCGTTGCGCAGAAGCGAGTTGAGCTGCTCGTCGCGCCTGGCCACGTTGGCCGAGAGCACCGAGAGTCCCTGGAGGGTGCCCTGGAACTCCTCCGGCGTGTTCCTGGTGGCGGCGGCGATGGTGTTGAAGGACTTGCGCAGCCGGTCGATGTCGATCCGGTCGGTGCGCGAGGCCAGCCCGGAGAACGCCTTCACCACGTCGTATGGCGACTTGGTGCGGCTGGTGGGGATCGTGGAGCCCTCCGCGAGCTGACCGGAGCCATCGGGCTCGAGGGAGAGGAACATCTGTCCGAGCAGGGTCTTGACCTTGATCTGGGCCCCGGTCTGCGTGCCGAACTCGGTGCCCGAGTCGATCAGGAACTCGACCTTCACGTGGTCGCCGTCGAGGTCGACGGCCTTGACCTTGCCGACCCGGACGCCGGCCACCCGTACCTCGTCGTTGGGCTTGATCCCACCCGCCTCGCTGAAGCTGGCGTAGTAGGTGTCGCCGCCGCCGATGAGCGGCAGGTGGTCGGCCTTGAACGCGGCAAGGACCAGCATGGCCATCACGGCGAGGGAGATCGCCCCGATGGTCACGGGGTTGCGCTCACGGAAGGGCACGCTCACTTCAGCTCACACCGCCCCTCGTCGTTGGCGGTCTTGTAGTCGACGTCGACCGAGTTGCCGGCGGGGAGCACGATGCGGCCCTTGAACGTGCAGAGGTAGAAGTTGAAGAACGAGCCGTAGATCGCCGTGCGGCCGATCTTGCTGAGCTTGATCGGCAGGATCTGCAGCGCGCGGTCGATCTCGCCGCGGCCGTCGTCGAGGTTCTTGGTGACCCGGCGAAGGTGATGGACGTCCTTGGCGAACGACGGGCGGACGCCCGTGGTCAGGTCGGCGGTCTGCTCGGCCAGGTTGGAGATGCTGTCCAGCGAGCCCAGGATCGCGCTGCGGTCGTCCTTCAGACCACCCACGAACCGCTTGAGCTCGATGATCAGCGACGTGAGCTGCTGGTCGCGCGAGGCCACCGTGCCGAGCACGTCGTTGAGGTTGTCGATCAGCTGGCCGATCACCTTGTCGCGACTGGCCAGCGTCTGGGTGATCGAGGCGGTGTTGCCGAGCAGGCCCTCGATGTTGTCGCCCTCGCCCTGGAAGATCTGGACGATCTCGAAGGAGAGCTTGTTGATGTCCGCGGGCGTGAGCGCGGCGAACAGCGGCTTGAAGCCGTTGAACAGGACGGTCAGGTCGAGCGCCGGGAACGTGCGGTCGGTCGGGATCGTCGCGTCCTCGGCGAGCATCGAGGTGTCGCCCACGCCCTGGGTGAGCGAGATGTAGCGCTGGCCGACCAGGTTGCGGTAGCGGATGGTCGCCGTCGACGACTTGGTCACCGTGGCCCGCTTGGCGACAGAGAACGTGACCAGCGCGTGCGTGCGGTTGGTGATCTCGACGTTCTTGACGCTGCCGACCTTGACCCCGGCGATGCGGATGTCGTCACCCTTGACCACGCCGGTCGCGTCGGTGAACTCCGCCTTGTAGGTGCGGGTGGACTGGAACGTGATGTTGCCGATCAGCACCACCAGCATGCCGGTCGCCAGCGTGGTGACCATCATGAAGATCATCAGCTTGACGGCGTCGCCGCGGGTCTTCTTGTCGAGGAAGCTCATCGCACGCTCACCTCAGACCCGCGTGCCAGCGGACCGAACATCAACGTCGAGAGGTCTCCCACCTGGTCTGCGGAGACCCCGAGCGCCGGCGCCGTCAGCGACACCATGAGCGCCTTGTCCGGGGGGGTGCCCGTGACCGCCGCGCGGTCGAACGACGGTGCGACCCGCTTGAGGTTGTTGCCGCCCTCGACCCCGTCGGCGAAGTCGGGCATCGAGGGCTTCGGGTGCTTCGGGCTGTACGGCGGGGTGGGCAGCGTTCCGCAGTAGGGGCCGCGGGCGTCGGCGTACCTCGGGGAGTCGGCCGGCGTGTAGCCCCGCGGCTGCTTCGGGATCGTGTGCAGGTTGATGTGGAAGACGAAGCCACGGAACGTGTCGGCAAGGCGCGGCGCCTGGCGCACGATGCCGTCGAGCAGGCACGGGAACTCCGGCGAGTAGCGGGCGAGCAGCGCCAGCTGCTGCTCCGACACCTGGCCGAGGCGGACCAGGTTGTCGCCGTTCTCGTCGAGGAACGCGTTGGCGGTGTCGGAGAACGAGCTCACGTCGTTGAGGAACGCGTTGAGCGTCTCCTCCTTCTCCAGGAGCGTGTTTCCGGTCGTCACCGAGTTGCGGAGCGTGGCCGCGATGTCGGGGAACACGTCGGCGTAGGTGTCGGACACCGTGCCGAGCCGCTTGAGGTCCGCGATGAGCTTCGGCATCTGGGGGTTCATCCGCTGCAGGTAGCCGTCGAGGACCTCGAGGTTGTTGCCGATCGCGTCGCCGCGCCCCTCGAGGGCGGTGGCCAGCGCGTTGAGGGTGTAGTTGATCTCGGCCGGCTGAACGGCGCGCAGCAGCGGGTAGAGGTCGTTGAGGATCTTCTCGACCTCGACCGGGAGCTGCGTCTTCTGGATGGTGTCGCCGCTCTTCAGCGCGGTGGAGGAGGGCTCTGCCGGGATCACGAGATTGACGTACTTCTCACCGAACAGCGTCTTCGGCAGGATCGAGGCGGTCACGTTGTCGGGGATGGCCCCGAGCTTGTCCGGCTGGAGGCCGAGCGTGAGGACCGCGCCGTCGTGGCTCGACTCGGCCTCCGTGACCTGGCCGATGATCTCACCGCGCACCTTCACGTCGGCGCGGGCCGGAAGGTTGAGCCCGGCGGTATCGGTGTTGAGAGTGACCTCGGAGAAGGTGGTGAACTTCTGCGTGAAGATCGCGTTGACCAGCCAGACGCCGAGCACCATCACGGCCACGAACGTGATCCCGAGGCTGCGGTGCTTGATCAGCTCCCTCATCAGCCGGCCAGCCTGACCGTCGTGTTGGCGCCCCAGATGGCCATGCTCAGGAACAGGTCGATCACGTTGATCGCCACGATCGACGTACGCACGGCACGCCCGACCGCCACCCCGACACCGGCGGGCCCACCGGTGGCGGTGTAGCCGTGGTAGCAGTGGATCATGACCACCACGACGGCGAACACCAGGACCTTGCCGAACGACCACAACACGTCGCCCGGTGGCAGGAACTGGTTGAAGTAGTGGTCGTAGGTGCCGGGACTCTGGCCGAAGAACTGGGTGACCACGAGTCGGGTGGCGAAGTACGACGAGAGCAGCCCGACGACGTACAGCGGCACGATCGCGATCAGGCCGGCGATGATCCGGGTGGTGACCAGGAACGGGAGCGACGGGATCGCCATCACCTCGAGGGCGTCGACCTCCTCGGAGATGCGCATCGCGCCCAGCTGGGCCGTGAAGCCGCAGCCGACCGTGGCCGCCAGCGCGATGCCGGCGACCAGCGGGGAGATCTCGCGGGTGTTGAAGTAGGCGGAGACGAAGCCGGAGAAGGCGGCGGTGCCGATCTGGTTCAGCGACGCGTAGCCCTGGAGCCCGACCTCGGTGCCGGTGAAGAACGCCATCGCGGTGATCACGCCAACGGTGCCGCCGATGACGGCAAGCGCGCCGCTGCCGAGCGTCACCTCGGCGAGCAGCCGCATGATCTCCTTCTTGTAGCGACGGATCGCCCGCGGAGTCCAGGCGAGCGCTCGCACGAAGAACGCCAGCTCCTCACCGAGGCTGTCGATCGTCTTCAGCGGGCGCTGGTAGAGCGACTTGACGTTGGCCATCCCGCTCACCCCGTCTTCGGTGGAACGAGCTGGAAGTAGATGGCCGACATCACGAAGTTGACGACGAACAGCAGCATGAACGTGATCACCACGGACTCGTTCACCGCGTCGCCGACACCCTTCGGGCCGCCGCCGGCGTTCATGCCCTTGTAGCAGGCGACGATGGCGGCGATCAGCCCGAAGACGAGCGCCTTGGCCATGCCTTGCCAGAGGTCGGGAAGCTGCGCGAGCGCTGTGAAGGAGGCGAGGTACGCCCCTGGAGTGCCGTCCTGCAGCACGACGTTGAAGAAGTAGCCGCCGACCACACCGACCACGCTGACCAGGCCGTTGAGGAAGAACGCGACCAGCATGCAGGCCAGGACGCGGGGTACGACGAGTCGCTGGATCGGGTCGATCCCGAGCACCATCATCGCGTCGAGCTCCTCGCGG
>Ga0207701_10007541_pt1 | contig 10807 bp, 7 predicted proteins | sample KBSSwiSSwithPhiX_FD_184294 | JGI IMG/M metagenome (GOLD analysis project Ga0207701, IMG submission 184294) | Switchgrass rhizosphere bulk soil microbial communities from Kellogg Biological Station, Michigan, USA, with PhiX - S5 (SPAdes) (version 2) | ecosystem: Environmental > Terrestrial > Soil...
GGAGCCGCATGCACCAGCCGATGATGGCGATGACCACGAACACGACCACGACGACGAACACGCTGAACGCCGCCGCCGGCCCCAGCGAGAGCTCGGTCATGTTCTCCAGGATCTTCACGGTGATGAGCGTCCAGCCGATCGAGACGAGAAAGATCGTCGCGCTGATGGCCGTCATCGAGCGGATGAATACGATGCCGAGCCCCGCGAAGAATGCAGGCGCGATGAGCGGCAGCGTCACGCGGCGGAAGGTCGTGCCAGTGCGTGCGCCCAGGCCCTGCGAGGCTTCCTCGAGACTCTTGTCGATCTGCGAAAGCAGCGCGATGGTGGCGCGGATGCCCGTCGGCCCGTAGCGAAAGACGTAGCAGGCCACGATGATGAGAGCGGTTCCCGTCAGCACGAGCGGCTTGTCGTTGAACGCGATCAGGTAGGCGATGCCTACGATGGTACCCGGCAGCGCGTAGTTGATCATCGACACGAGCTCGAGCGTGCGCCTTCCGACGAATTCCTTGCGCGCGACGAGGTAGCCCATGAGGATGCCGTACAAGCCCCCGAGCGGCATCGCGAATGCCGCGATGATCAGCGTGTCGTGGATCGCCTTCCACCCGCCCGTGAAGATCGCCTTGTAATGCACGAGCGTGAACGTGTGGTTGGCGCCGAGCGCCATGACGAGCGACGCATAGAGCAGCAGCGCGTAGAAGTACACGACGACCAGGGTGATGGTTGCGCACGCTGCCAGAAGCGCGACGCGCACGGCAGGTGACACGCTGTCGAACGGCGTCTGACCGGCGCCCTTGCCGGTAACCGTGACGTAGAACCGGCGCGACACCCAGTAGCGCTGGAGCACGAACACGATCAACGCCGGCAGCAGCAGCGCGAGCGACAGCGCCGCGCCGCCGCGCAGGTCGAAGAGGCCGGTGATCTGCAAGTACGCCTGCGTGGGCAGCACCGGGAACTGGTTGCCCGCGAGAATCAACGGCGTCGCGAAATCTGCCAGCGACGCCGCGAACAGGAGCAGGAATGCGTTGGCGAGGCCGGGCACGGTCAGCGGCACCGTCACCGTGCGGAACACGCGCCAGCGCGAAGCGCCGAGCGACAGCGCCATGCCTTCCACGTTGGAGTCGATGGCGGCGAGCAGCGGCCGCAACGTGAGGTACGCGATCGGGAAGTACGTGAAGACCTCGGAGAAGAGCGTGCTCGTGAGGCCGTACACCGTCACGCCCTTGAGGCCGAGCAGCTCGTACGTGATGAGGCCGCGCGGCCCGAACGAGAAGATCATCGCGATGGCGGTCGTGAACGGCGGCGAGACGAGCGGAAGGAGCACGGCCGCATCGACCGCCGTCAGCAGCCATCGCGGAAGCCGCGCCCGCGCTGCAGTGAATGCGAAAAGGAACCCGAGCAGCGTGCCGCCGATGCCGACGAGGGTTGCAAGCAGCAGGCTGTTCCAGAAGGCGCGGAGTTGGTTCTTGTCGGTCAGGACCTTGTCGAGCCCCGCGAGACTGAAGGTGCCGCTGTCGAAGACCACGCGCGCGAGCAGCATCGCGAGCGGGTAGACGACGAACAGGCCGACCAGCAGCCAGAGGACGAGAGCCGTCGCGGCGACCGTCCTGTCGCGGTGCAGGGCGTGCGCGGCCAAGCGCTACTCGGGCAACACTTCCGCGACCCAGCGGTCGACCACCTTCTTGCGATTGGCGCCCGCGTACGCGGCATCGATGGGGAAGATGTTGGTGCCCTTGAGCACGGCCGCGAGGCTGGGCTCGAGCGCTACGTCCGGATGCGCGGGCACGAAATTGATCTTGTACTTGGCGAAGTGGTTCTGCATCGCGGGCGAGGTCGCCCAGTCGATGAGCTTCTTGGCGGCCTCCGGATTCTTCGCGCCCTTGATGAGCGCGATGCCTTCCGCAGCGGTGCCGATGCCTTCCTTCGGAAAGCTGATCGAAACCTCGTAGCCCTTCGCCTTGGTGTCGAGCGCGTCGACGATGAAGAAGATGCCGCCGCCTGCCTGGCCGAGCCCGACGGGCAACGTGCCGCCGCCGCCGCTCTTGGTGTAGAGCTGAACGTTCGGCCGCAGCTTCTTCATGTAGGCGAATGCCTTGTTCTCGTCGCGGCCGTTCACCTCGAGGATCGAGAAGATGCGCGTCACCGCGGTTCCGGACGTGCGCGCGTCGGCCATCTGCAGCATGTTCTTGTACGCGGGATTCAGAAGATCGTCCCACGACGCGGGCGCCTTGAGGTTGTGCTCCTTGAGGAACTTGTCGTTGGTCATGAACACGAGCGGATCGTCTGCGATGGCGACCCACATGCCGTCGGCCTGCTTCATGCGCGCCGGGAGCTTGGCGAAAGAAGGCGGCTTGTACGGCTCGAACACACCTTCGTTGATGCCCGCGGCGAACGTCTCCACCGGTCCGCCGAAGAGCACGTCGACGCGCGGGTTGCTCTTCTCGGCGATTACGCGCGCGAGCGCCTCGCCCGAGCTGAAGCGCACGAAGTTGATCTTGATGCCGGTCGCCTTCTCGAATTCCTCGAACATCGGGCGCGCCCAGTTCTCCGGCCAGATCGAGTACACGTTGAGCGTCTGTGCAAACGCGGGCAGCGCCGCGCAGGCGAGCGCGAGCGCGCACAGAAGACGAGCGAATCGCATGGTTGTTCCTCCTTGGTGAAACAGGGATCTACCCCTTGTTATCCTGATTCTAAAGGGGGCACTTCCCCACGTACCCCTCCGATATCGTCGTCTCGTGATGCGGGGGCGCGACACCCTGGCCGTCGAACACGATCGGAATCTGGCCGGGCGTGCCGTACTTGCTGTCCGCCCGCCGCTTGTCGTTGATGAGACGGAAGATGTTCCACTCGTCGTGCGCCCCGCGGCTCACGTTCGAGGACGCGCGCAGCGCGTAGTACTTGCGGAAGGCTTCCTTGGTGAGCCCGCCCTGAACGGACTTCGCGAAATCCGGGTCCGAAGCCACGCGCTTGTCGAAGAACGCGTCGAGCTTCGCCATGTCGTTGCTGCCGTCGAAGCCGAAGTAGCGCGCGAAGTCCTGCGGCCCCGCGAAATACGCGGCATCGAAGTCGCCCATGCCGTCGGCGCCCTCGAGCAACGCTGTCCACATGACCATGTACTCGGTGCCGGTCGCGCTGCGCGCCAGCTCGGCATCGGGCGCGCCCGGATTCAGCACGAAAACGTAGTTGGCTCCCAGCCGCTTCTCGATCGCTTCCTTGGTGGCCTGCGCCACCTCGCTGTTGACCTTGAAGTTGCCGCCGCCTGCCGACGTCAGCGGGACCGAGAGATAAATCACCGCCTTGCCCGCCTTGCGCTGCTCGGCGATGAGCTGGCGAAACTTCTCGATCTTGCCGCTGATGGCCGCCTTGTGCTCGTCGTTGATGCAGTAGCACAGGCCGACCTTCGCGCAATCGGTGACCTTGGCCGCGAGCGCCGGGACCGGGAGCGCAAGGGCGGCGAGCAGCAGCAAGGGCGAGGCACGCGACATGGCGTTCTCCGGACGATGAGGGGACGGCGAGACGGTACGTCCGCGCCGTGGCCGCGTCAATCGCCGCGCTTGACGGGGCGCGCGCCCCGGGCGCTCAATACGCCTGACGACGCCCCCGGGAGAACCACGATGCCGATCCGTTCCTTGCGCACCATCGTTGCCAAGCAGGCGCCCGTGACGGCGCCCATGACGGTCACGGTGCTCGACGCGGCGCGCGTAATGAAGCAGCACAACATCGGTGCGCTCCTGGTCGTCGACGGCACGCGCCTGGTCGGCATCTTCACCGAGCGCGACGCGCTGTTTCGCGTCCTCGCGGAAGGCCGCAATCCGCAGACCACGCGCCTGGGCGACGTGATGACGTCGCAGCCGCAGACGATCCATCCCGACGAGCCGTTCCTGCAGGCGCTGCGCATCATGCACAAGGGACGCTTCCGCCATCTTCCGGTCGTGGAGTTCGACCGGCCGCTCGGCATGGTGTCGGTGCGCGACGCGCTCGACGACGACCTCGTCGCGCTCAAGACGTCGCTCGAGCAGCAGGAAGACTCGCTGTATTGATCCGGGCGCTCTCATAGTCAACCTTCGGGAGATGCCGTGAAACGTGCGTTCTCTCTCGTCCTTGCCTTCCTCCTCGCTGTTGCCGCCGGCCCCGTGCGCGGCGACGTCGTCACGGACTGGAACCTGACCGCGATCGATGTGATGAAAGCCGCGCGCTTCGGGGGGAATCCGGCAGCGCGCACTCTGGCCATGGTCCACGTAGCGATGTCCGACGCCGTGAACACGGTCCAGAACCGCTACACGCGTTACCTCACGACGGTGCCGATGGCCGCAGACGCATCGGCCGAGGCCGCCGCCGCCACGGCCGCACGGCAGATCCTGCTCGCGCAGTTCGCCGCGCAGAAGAACATCATCGAGGACGCGTACGCCAGGTCGATGAAGGCAGTGCCGGACGGCCCGGCGAAGGCCAGGGGCGTCACGGCCGGTGAGCAGGTGGCGGCCGCCGTGATTGCCGATCGCGCGAGCGACGGCACCACCGTGCCGGATGACTACCGTCCCGTGACCACACCGGGCGTCTGGATCCCGACCACGCCGCCGCTGTTCGCGCAGTACGCGCGCGCGAAACCGTGGGTGATGAACCGGCCCGATCAATTCCGGCCGGGGCCGCCGCCGGCGCTGAACAGCGCACTCTACGCGCGGGACTACAACGAAACCAAGAACCTCGGCGGTGCTCGCAGCACCGCCCGCACGGCGGCGCAGACGGATGCGGTCAAGTTCTGGACGCAGGCGAATCTTCCCAACGGCTGGCACACCGCCGCGCGCGAGCTCACGCTTGCGAGGAATCTGCCGCTCGCCGACAGCGCGCGGTTCTTTGCGCTTCTCAACATGGCGATCGCCAACACGTTCATCAACGACTGGGACGCGAAGTTCACCTACAACTACTGGCGGCCGGTGACCGCGATCCGCAACGGCGACGTCGACGGCAACGATGCCACCGAGCGCGACGCCGGATGGACGTCGCTCAACGACACGCCGATGCACCCCGAGTATCCGTCGCAGGCCGCGATCATCTCCGGTGCCGCTATCGTCATCATGGAGTCGGTGTTCGGGCCGAAGCCCGCGATGCGGTTCACGATCGTGGATTTCGCGGATCCCAACGTCAAGCGTGAAGTCGCCTCGATCAACGAGATGGACCTCGAGCACCGCAACGTGCGCGTGTGGGGCGGCATCCATTTCCGCAATTCGCTCGACGTGGGCTACGACATGGGCAGCAAGGGCGCGGCATATCTCATCGAAAACTCGATCAAGCCCGTGCGCTAGCGACACCCGCAGTAGAATGCGGCGATGAAATACAACAAGTTGCCGGGCACCGGGCTCACGGTGTCCGAAGCGTGCCTCGGCACGATGACCTGGGGCGAGCAGAACACGCAAGGCCAAGCGCACGAGCAGCTCGACTACGCGGTCGCGCACGGTATCAACTTCATCGACACCGCGGAGATGTATCCCGTGCCGCCCAACGGGCGCACGCAGGGACATACCGAGACCATCCTCGGCCACTGGCTCGCCAGGCAGCAGCGCGACAAGCTGATCGTCGCGACCAAGGTCGCGGGACCCGGGCGGCGCGACTGGATCCGCAGCGGCCGCACGGACCTCACGCGCGACGTGGTCGAGGAGGCGTGCGGCACGAGCCTCGCGCGGCTTCGCACCGACTACATCGATCTCTTCCAGATCCACTGGCCGCAGCGCAACGTTCCTCAGTTCGGCGCCGTCGAATTCGATCCCGCGAAGGAGCGCGCCGGTCCTTCGATTCGCGAGCAGGTCGAAGGGATGGCGGCCCTCATCAAGGCGGGCAAGATCCGCTACTACGGCTTGTCCAACGAGACGACGTGGGGCGTGTGCGAGTTCCATCGCATCGCGGCCGAGCTCGGTGTGCCGGGCCCGGTGACGACGCAGAACGCGTACAACCTCATTTCGCGCAACGCGGACAACGACCTCGCCGAAGCGCTGTACCGGCAGCGCATGTCGCTCCTTGCGTACAGCCCGCTCGCGATGGGAGCGCTCACCGGCAAGTATATGAACGGCGCGAGGCCCGAGGGTGCGCGCTTTACGCTGTTCTCCGACACGGGAGTGCGATTCCGTACGCCGATCGCCTTCGAAGCGGTCGAAGCGTATGCGAAGCTCGCGAAGCGCCGTGGCCTCACGCTAGCGCAGCTTGCGATCGGCTACGTGCGCAGCCGCTGGTTCGTGGGCTCGACGATCATCGGTGCCACCACGATGACGCAGCTTGCCGAGGATATCGACGCATTCATCGATCTCGACGCGACGACGCTCGCCGAAATCGCGGCGGTCCAGGTGCATTACCCGAATCCCTCGCATTGATCACCGTCGACGACCTGCGGCGCGTTCCGCTCTTCCACGACCTGCCGGACGACGAGGCGACCGCAGTCGCCTCGCGCCTCGCCGACATCCACTTGCGAGCCGGGGACTGGCTCATCCACGAAGGCGAGCAGCCGTCGTTCTTCCTCCTTCTGGAAGGCTCGCTCGAGCTCTCCAAGATGGTGCACGGCATCGAGCGGCGGCTCGACGAATACGGTCCGGGCGTCTACTTCGGCGAGGTTCCGCTGCTGCTCGGTTCGCCGGCCATCGCGAGCCTCCGCGCGACGGAGCCAACGCGGGTTGCGCAACTCGAATCCGGGGACTTCCGCGCGATGTTCGCCGAGTGCAACGTGTTCGCGAGCGAGCTCATCAACACGATGACGAAGCGCGTGCAGCGCTTGCAGCAGCTCGCGCAGACGTCGACGCCACCGAAGCCTGTCGTGATCAAGGGGCATCGCTTCGACATCGCGTGCCACCACATCCGCGACTTCCTGCGGCGCAACCACGTCGTCTACGAGTGGGACGACCTCGCGCATTCGGCGCCGCGCGAGGACGAGCGCTATCCGCTCCTCACGCTCGCCGACGGGCGCCGCCTCGAAACACCCACGTTGCGGGAGCTTGCCGAGGCACTCGGGTTGCCGACGCGGCCGGCCAAGTCGTCATACGACGTCGTGATCGTCGGCGCGGGACCTTCCGGACTCGCGGCGGCGGTCTATGGCGCTTCCGAAGGCCTGTCGACGCTGCTCGTGGAGCGCGAAGCACCCGGCGGACAGGCCGGCACGTCGTCGCGCATCGAGAACTACCTGGGCTTTCCGACGGGCTTGTCCGGCGATGACCTGGCAACGCGCGCTCTGTCGCAGGCGCAGCGCTTTGGCGCCGAGCTCCTCGTCGCGCGCTGTGTCGATACGCTCGAGCTGTCCGACGACGGCGGCGAGCACACCGTCGTGCTCGACGGCGCCGAACGCGTGCGTACGCGCACGGTGATCCTGGCCAACGGCGTGAGCTGGCGCGAGCTCGACGTGCCCGGGGCGGAAAAGCTCGTCGGCCGCGGTATTTACTACGGCGCGGCGCAGACGGAAGCGCGAGGCTGCCAAGGGCAGCGCGTTTTCCTGATCGGCGGCGGCAATTCGGCAGGGCAGGCCGCGATGTTCTTCTCGGGGTACGCGGCCGAGGTCAAGCTCCTGGTTCGCGGTCCCTCGCTTGCCGACAGCATGTCGCGTTACCTCATCGAGCAGCTCGCCACCAAGAGCAACATCGAGGTGTGCACGCATTGCCGCATCGTGCAGGTAGGCGGCGAGCACCGCCTGGAAGAGGTCACCATCGAGAATCGCGCGACCGGCGCTCGGACAAAGTCGCCTGCGTCGGCCGTGTTCGCGTTCATCGGCGCGGATGCGCGGGCCGAGTGGCTGCCGCCATCCGTTATTCGCGACGAGAAGGGCTTCGTGTGCACGGGCCGCGACGTCATGGATCTCGTTGCGCGACGCGAGGGCAGCTGGCCGCTTGCGCGCGATCCGTTCCTGCTCGAGACGAGCGTCCCCGGCGTGTTCGCGGCGGGCGACGTGCGCCACGGGTCGGTGAAGCGCGTCGCGTCGGGCGTCGGGGAGGGTAGCATGGCGATTGCGTTCATCCATCAATACTTGGCCAATTGACCATGCGCTACGCCAACGATCCCGACGGCCGCCGCCTGCCGATCAAGCTCGATGCGACCACGAACGGCGAGTTCGCGCCCATACCGCTCGACGCGATCCACGACCGTGCGCGCGCTCTGGCCATGGAACGCGCGGTGGGCAACGCGAAGCGCACCGCCCGCACGCGCCGCGACTTCCTCGTGTCCGCGTGCGGAGCCGCGACGACGTTGCTCGCGTTCAACGACGCATTCGGAGTGCGCGGTGGGTATTACGACATTCCACGCGAAGCGGCGCTCGACGCCATGATCGCGCGCAGCTCCCTCGACAAGAACGAGTTCGTGTTCGACGTGCAGGGCCACTTCGTGAACCCCACGGGTGCGTGGACCAAGTCCCTGCCGCCGGGCGCGCAACCGCTGCGCTTCGCCACCAACCGGGCGAATTGCAGCACGCGCAACGCCGCGGGTCTCGAGTCGCTCGGCTGCATCGGCCGAGATGCCTTCCTGAAGGACGTGTTCCTCGACTCCGACACGGACGTCATCGTGCTGTCGTTCGTGCCGTCGACGCGCGAGGGCGAGCCGCTCACGATCGAGGAGGCTGCCGCCACGGCGGCGATCGTGGAAGGGATGAAAGGCACGCATCGCATGCTGCTGCACGGGCGCGTGAACCCGAACCAGGCGGGCGACCTCGAGAGCATGGACGTGCTCGCGCAGAAGCACAAGGTCGCGGCGTTCAAGACGTACACGCAGTGGGGCCCCGACGGCAAGGGCTTCTTCCTCGACGACGACGTCGGTGTCGCCTTCATCGAGAAGGCGCGCAGGCTCGGCGTGCGCAACATCGCCGTGCACAAGGGGCTGCCGTTCGGGCAGCAGTCGTACGAGCACTCGACGTGCGTCGACATCGGTCGCGTCGCCAAGCGCTTTCCCGACGTGAACTTCCTGATCTATCACTCGGGTTTCGTCGCCGGCAAGCCGGAAGGAGCGTACGACGAGTCGCGCACCGACGGCATCGACGCGCTCGTCACCAGCTTGCTGAAGAACGACGTGAAGCCCGGCAGCAACGTCTACGCCGAGCTTGGATCGACGTGGCGATTCCTGATGCGCGACCCCGAGGCGTCGGCGCACGCGATCGGCAAGCTCGTGAAATACGCCGGCGAGGGTAACGTGCTTTGGGGCACGGATTCAATCTGGTACGGCTCGCCGCAGGACCAGATCCAGGCGTTCCGTACTTTCCAGATCTCCGAAGCGCTCGCCGACAAGCACGGGTACACGCGCATGACGCCGCAGTTGCGCGCCAGGATCTTCGGGCGCAATGCGCTTGGAGTGTATGCACTCCCCGATGCGGTGGTGCGCGATCACCTGCGCGCCGACAACGTGACGCGCGAGCGGGAGAACTATCGCAACGCGCCGGACCCGACGTTCGTCACGCGGGGTCCGAAAACGCGCAGGGAGTTCCTGAACCTGCTGGCGTGGTCGTAGGTGGTTACGCGGACTTCGGCACTCGCTTTGCGCCGAGCGACGCAAGCACTTCGCCCGCGGCGCGCATGCCGCTTTCCACGCCGCCGTTGAGATAGCCCTGCGATTCGACGGACGTGTGCTCGCCGGCAAAGTACACGTGCCCGCGCGGCTCCGCCTCCACACCGTAGAACGAGGTGTACTGGCCGGGCTTGATCAGCGCGTAGGAGCCCAGCGACCACGGGTTGCGGTCCCAGGCGTTGCGGACGACGCGGCCGTTGAACGCGCGCTCGCACGCCGGCGCATAGCGCGCGAGCTCGGCGAGCGAGCCTGCGGCCTGCGTATCGATGCCGGAGAGGCCCGCGGCGACGGCGGCGCTTCCCCCGGAAAAGAAATTGAGGATGCCGGCCGTGCCGCCTTGCGCGCGCGTGACTTCCCACGTCGTCTGGAACGAGCCGCGCAGGCGGTATTCGCCGTTGCCGGATCCCGCCAGCCAGAAACGATCCGCGAACTGGAGCTGCAGCTTCGTGTTGCGCCCCATGCCGAGCTCGTTGATCGAGCGCATCTTGCGCGAACCGAATTCCGCGTTGCGCAAGTCGACGGCGCGCAACAGCGTGAAGGGAAGGGCGAGGATCACGCGATCCGCGATGTCTTCGCGCTCGGCGCCGTCGCGCAGAATCACCACGCGATAGCGTCCGTCGCCGCGCCGCGACAGCGCCACGAGACGCGAGCGCGTTTCGATGTCGCCGACTTTCTCGGCGAGCTTCGTCACGATCTGGTCGTTGCCGCCGCGGACGTGGTAGCGCTGGTCCGACTCCTCGTACGGCGAGAAGCGGTCGGCGGGTGAACCGGCGAGGAGCGCCACGACGGTGATGGCGCTGATCTCGTCGGGGTCGCCGCCCAGCTCTTCGCCGTAGGCATTGACGAGCAGCTGTCCGAGTCGCGATGCGCGCCCCCCGGGCACGCGCGCGTCGATCCACTCGGCGGCCGACATGCGGTCGAGCTTGCGCTGCGCAGGCGTGTGCTTGTCGTAGGTCGGCAGGTCGTCGCCGAGGATCTTCGCGTCCTCGGCAAGACGCGGGCGTACGGCGGCAAAGTCGCGGTCGACGTCCGCGGTCGTATACGCCGCGCCGTCGAAGTAGAACATGGGCTCGCTGCCGTTGGCTTCGGCGGCGATGAGATCGTCGAGCGGCAACCCGAACTCGGCGCACATCGCGCGAATCTCCTCGTGCGACGTGTCGAGGAGCTCGCCGCCACGCTCGGAGATTTGCCCGTCGGCGAAGCTTTCCCGATCGGTCCAGCAGCGGCCTCCGATCCGGGACGATCCCTCGTACAGCGTCGCCCGCACGCCCGCCTTCGCGAGGTAGTAGGCGGT
>Ga0207701_10007542_pt1 | contig 10807 bp, 10 predicted proteins | sample KBSSwiSSwithPhiX_FD_184294 | JGI IMG/M metagenome (GOLD analysis project Ga0207701, IMG submission 184294) | Switchgrass rhizosphere bulk soil microbial communities from Kellogg Biological Station, Michigan, USA, with PhiX - S5 (SPAdes) (version 2) | ecosystem: Environmental > Terrestrial >...
ATGAATTCACCAATAAAATAAAAGACAAGGATGACCTCGAGTATAAATTAAAAACAAAAGATGATTATCACCCGTTGGATGGGGGCCTTGCATTTGGTTTGGGTTACCGTCTAATGAAAGGAAATGGAATGAATATCGGCGTCCAGTATTATCTCGGATTGATTGATGTTGTAATTGACGATGCATCCCCGGATCAGTTCAACAGATCATTTTATCTTACCGTCGGAATACCAATTGGTAAGGGGAAGAAACCTCCATCAACGAAGCAAGTCAACCAACAATGAATTGAAAACGATTCTACTTTTGGTGCTAATGATGAGCGTGGCTGCAATAACAATCGCACAAAATTCGTCAGACTCAATGCTACAAAAAGAAGGCAGGGCCGCAGCTGACGATCCTTCCCAATTCCTTACAAGGGTTGAACTTTATAACGAATTGCAGCACTACAAGAAAAATAATCTCTATCTGAATCAAACTATTTTACGTACCGTGGTTAAAGTAGGTAAACGGTTTACTACCCGTATTGATATTCCTTTAATTTACAACTCACTTTCTACCCCTGCAGGGTATAATCAGTTTGGTATTGGTGACATTTCATTTCGTTTACTGGGTTATAAACTAATGGAAAACCCAAAATCAGCATTAACTGCTTCTATAGAAATCAGTTTAAATACTGCCGAATCTCCATTGCTGGGCACGGGTAAGAACATAATTCTTCCAGTGATATCTTACAGCAGACTGATCCCGGAAAATAAACTTCTTTTAGCCCTGGTTCTCCAACAGGCAAATTCAATCGGTGGCGATGAAGAAAGATCAAAAATCAGTTTTACAAAAATTCAGGCCATTGTCCTCAAAATATGGAAACCAAAAATGTGGACAGTCCTCGCACCTGAATGGTATATCGATTATGTAAATGGCGGTTTGTCGATGAACCTGAAGGGTCGGTTTACTACGGCGCCAACACGCCGGATAAATATTTGGGCAACTGCCGGAGCAGGCATTTTTGGCGACTTTGCGGGCCGTTATCAATGGATGGGAGATATAGGTGCCCGTTATTTTTTGCTTAGAAAAAATACGAACTGATAAAAGGAATACGCAATTTTAAAATGAAGTGATAGCTATTTCATTAAAACAACAAGGACCGCATCAGCGGTCCTTATCATTCATTGTAAAAGATAAATAATTAATTTATTTAAATCAATTTTACATTTACAGCATTCAGCCCTTTCTTTCCGTTCTGCTCGTCGAATTCCACTTTGTCGTTCTCTTTGATCTCATCGATCAGGCCACTTACGTGTACGAATACTTCCTTACTGGAATCATCGTGTTTAATGAAACCGAAACCTTTTTCAGAATTGAAAAACTTAACCGTTCCATGCATTTTGTTGTCCATCATTAATTGTATTATTATAAAAAAATTGAGTAGCAAATGTACGGCTATTATAGTCGATAATACTAATTAACTGGTTGTGGGGTAGTGTGCTGTATACCAACGTCTTCGGATATGTGCTTATGGATATGGATGAGTATCTGGAGCATCGGGAGCTCTTTTTGACCTGCTTTGAACTGACATCCTTCGTCCATCCTTCGTCTTTTCTCCGTCTTTCCTCCAACATGAGTTCGATTTAGGCCGAACCCATACTGAAAGATAGTTGATGGATAGACTTAAATTCGTCGAAAACAGCCCCCTCTCCCCTTCTACTTAAACATCTCCTTCCCACTCGAAATATCGCTGGCCAACGACGCAAAATATCCCTGCCATCCCGGATCCTTGCTCTCCTTTTTACCTTTCTCCGCAAACTTTATCGCTTCGCTCTTCTTATTCAGAAAGTAATTCCCCATGATCATGCCCAGCAGCGAGTAATTGTCAGTTGGAAATTTATCGTAACTGATTTTAAATATTTTCATCGCCTCTTCATGCTTCTTTTGTTTGTTAAGGCCATCTCCATACACCACCAACTGCAATGAAGTAGCCATGGGAATAGCTATTTTCATCAGGGAATCCGCTTCCCTTTTCCTGTCGAATTTTTCGAGAAGGCCGGCATAAGTTGAAAGTGTTAAAAAATTGGATTCACCAAAATACGTGTGAATAGAGCGATCCGCCCATGATAATCCCTCTTCAAGGTTGATGTTGTTAACGAGGCAATAATTAGCCGCCATCTGCATGTTCTGCCAATAACGATAAAATATTCCCGAATTAAATTCCTTCCTGTATGCCGCAATCAGCGCTTGTTTCAGATCTACTGACACCCTGAATGGTACTCTTACTTTTTCCCATTGCAGGGTGATGTCTGCCGTGCTATCTGTTTGATTTTCGAATTCATATTTTAGCCTTTCCACGCTTTCGTTTGTTTTTATAACGGGAACCTCTACCCGAAGCGCATCATATGCTGAATCATAATAAAAGCTGCCCCATGCGGTGTTGAACTTTGAAAAAACAACAGTTGCTTTTTCAGGACCCATTGCGATAAAAAATCCATATTTACCCGCAGGAATGGGTTTGCCTTCAACAAAGGCATCGGTAGAAAATTCGATCGTAGTGTTTTCGTTTGCACCGGCACGCCATGGAGCGGCTTTGCTGGTGCCATAGTGAAGATCTGCAAAACCGTAGTGAACCAGGTTGCCCCATATTTTTCCTTCGCGACCTTTAACTCCAGGTCTGGAATATTCAATACTTACTTTAGTGATGCCGATTTCTTCAGAAACAGAAGCTTTTTTATTGCCATCCGGGGGAAAGGTAATCTGGGCTTTTGCGCCAATTGTAGCGGCTAAGAGTATAAAGAATAGTAATTTTCTCATGTTGATTTACTTTATTGATTAAAATGGAAGCTAAAAAGGTACCGGATCATTAATAGACTGATAGTCAGAACAGGAGGAAGGGCTACCTAATACAATAGTGTGCGTTTTTAATACAAAAGTGTGCGGGCAAATATTATATTTATTTGAAATTCATCCTCAATTTTAAAATAAAACCTGTATCCTAAATTAGGCGGTATTATATTTGAGCCAAATCAAACCATAATATACTACATGAAATTATTTGTTGCAGGACTACCGTTTGACGTAGACGACCGGGAATTACACGAAATATTCAGTGACCAGGGAACGGTTGCATCTGCCAAAGTCATTACCGATCGGGATACCGGAAAAAGCCGTGGATTCGGTTTCGTTGAATTTGCAGATGAAGCGCAGGCCCAGGCTGCTATCAAAGCATTCGACGGCGCCTCTTTATCCGGCAAAACTCTCACAGTGAAAGTTGCAGAAGACAAACCACGCACTGGTGGCGGTGGCGGCGGTGGATCAAGAAGTGGTGGAGGTGGATCACGAGGCGGTGGATTTAAACCACGGGATAATAACAGGAGCAGGTATTAACATTATATAGCCCAGCCATATTGGCCGGGCTTATTTTTTTCCACTCCTTGCGTGAATTTTTCTTTGCTCCTTTGCGCGTGAAAATGTTTTGCGCTTATTGTAATTCTTCAAAACGGAAGATCACTTTTTTATTCCCCAGTGGTTGAATCGTTTTCATAAAACTTCGAGGGCCTCCGGCACATGCTCACTGGGCAAATGTTGCAGCTTCGGTGCAGCATGACGATTTTTTTTCGGCAAGTTCAGCCATAATTGCAACAACCTCATTTTCGTTTCCGTGTGAATCGTCTCAGTATGAATCACGCCGCTGCCTGCAGTCATCAACTGTAGGTCCCCCGCCTTCATCTGGTGCTCCCCTTCTCCTATCACGCCTTCTATCAACAGGGATACTGTTTCAAACCCGGCATGCGGGTGAGGTCCACCTGCGGGCGAACTGTCTTTTTTATCCAGCACATCATCCATCATCAAAATGAATGGGTCGCTATCTCTGTAATCCACCTGAATCACCGCTCTTGCCGTGTGCCTGGCCCCCATGAACCCCGGCTGTGCGGCCGGTGATTGTACTGTTATTATTTTTCTTTGTATCATGGTATGCAAAGTTAGAAATGATAGTTTTACGAAAAAAATAACCATGAAAATCAGGATGCAGTCCAATAGTATCCGTTACAGGCTTAAAGAACCTGAAGTACATGAGTTTAAAAACGCGGGGATCATAACAGAGTCCATACAATTGGGATCAAATTCCGATTCCTTTCTTCGTTTCATACTGCGTAAAAGCGATAATGACCAGATTTCAGTTCAATTCGAAAATAATACCACTGTCATACAGATACCAAAGGATATTGCCAACGAATGGACAGGCACTGGTTCAGTAGGCTTTGATGCCGCTATTGAACTGGAAAATGGAAGAACATTGAAAGTACTGGTAGAAAAAGATTTTGAATGCCTGGAAGCCAATAAGGAAGAAAATATTGGTGCCTACCCGAACCCGATGAAAAATTGCTAACCTGATTTTTTTAAGGTGATAATAACCAGTTTCGAAGTAGGTGTGTTACTCTTTTCCGCAACGCTGTCAATCGGCACAAGTACATTTGTTTCGGGAAAATAGGTAGCAGTGCAACCACGGGGAACAGGATAGGAAACAATAATAAAATTCCTGGCTACTCTTTCAACGCCACCGTGATGATTATACAGATCTACTGACTCACCTTCTTTGCAATGGAGCCGTTCGATGTCTGACGCATTCATCAAAATCACCCGTCTTTCGTTATATATGCCACGGTACCGGTCATTCAATCCATAAATAGTTGTATTGAACTGATCATGACTTCTGATGGTCATCATCATCATTTCGTTTTCCTTGAGTTCATTCCGTTCTGCCATCGCTATATTAAAATTTGCTTTCGCTGAAGTCGTGGCAAATTCACCCTCACGGTTGCAATTAGGAAGATAGAATCCACCGGGTATGCGTATACGCTCATTATAATTTTCAAAACCCGGGATGGTTTTTTCAATGTCGTTGCGAATCAGATCATAGTTATCCATATAGGATTGCCACCTGGTGTTTGACCTGTTTCCCAATGTGGCCATGGCCATTTTGCAAACGATTGCCGGTTCGCTGAGCAATGTATCAGACACCGCCTTCAAAACGCCTATTGATCGATGAATCAGTCCCATCGAATTTTCGCATGAAACAAACTGTTGTCCACTCTGCTGAAAGTCTTTGTCGGAACGTGCGAGGCATGGCAGTATGATCGCTTCATCACCATGAATTAAATGACTGCGGTTTAATTTCGTAGAGACGTGAACGGTAAGGTTGCATCGTTGAATGGCGTGCGCAGTAAATTGTGTGTCGGGCGTGGCAGATAAAAAATTGCCACCCATGGCTATGAACACTTTTATTTTTCCATCATGCATAGCCTTTATTGTTTCAACCACATCGAATCCCCGTTTAACAGGTGGCTGAAAACCGAAATTGTTTTTTATCGACTGAAGAAATGCTGCTGATGGTGTTTCATAAATACCCATGGTCCTGTCACCCTGAACATTACTATGCCCACGAACGGGGCATGTGCCGGCACCTGGTTTACCGATGCTTCCCTTAAGCAATAACAGGTTAACGATCTCTTTGATGGTATTAACAGCATTTTTATGCTGTGTGAGGCCCATAGCCCAGCAGGCAATGATCTTATTTTTATTTTTTAGCGCCTGCACAGCCAGTTTCAATTGCGCCGGATCTGCACCACAAGCGTCAATCAGTTCTGAAAGATTTAGTGAATGCAGATGGTTGATAAATTCTTCATAACCGTTCGTGCTCTGATCGATAAATGTTTTATCGAAAACAGTACCCGGAACTTTTTCCTCTTCCTGCAGCAATAAACATTCTATTGCCTGCAACAGCGCCATGTCTCCATTGATCTTAACCTGCAGGAAGATATCCGTTAACTGTGTACCAATACCAAGAATTCCTTTAAGTTGCTGCGGATTATTGAAACCCATGAGCCCGGTTTCGGGAAGCGGATTTACTGCGATGATTGTCGCGCCGTTTGCTTTTGCTCTCTGTAAAGCAGTTAACATGCGCGGATGGTTTGTGCCGGGATTCTGGCCCAGGATAATGATCACCTCAGCCTTATATAAATCTTCCAGCTTAACTGATCCTTTCCCGATACCCAATGATTCTGTAAGCGCAACACCACTGCTTTCATGGCACATATTGCTGCAATCAGGAAGATTATTCGTTCCAAATTCACGTACAAAAAGCTGGTAAAGGAAAGCAGCCTCATTGCTTGTTCTTCCCGAAGTATAAAAAGCTGCTTCATCAGGTGTTTGCAGTCCGTTAAGTGCTTTTGCAATTTTTGTAAATGCATCTTCCCACGATAAAGGCTGATAGTGCGTGGCACCCGCAGGCAGATACATTGGCTGCGCGATCCTCCCCTGCTTACCTATTTCATGATCGGTAAGCTGAGATAACTGCTCGACAGAATACTGGTTGAAAAAAGAGACATCCAATCTTTTTGTAGTGGCTTCTTCGGCAACTGCACGGGCGCCATTCTCACAGTACTCTCCCAAACCGGATCTGTCATCATCGGGATCCGGCCATGCGCAACTTGGACAATCAAATCCATCCTTCTTATTCAATTTCGTTAATGCCTTCATACCCCTCATGAGCCCAGCTTCACCAACGATATGTTTCAAAGTAGAAATTACCGCGGGCATACCTGCGGCAACTTTTTTTATGCTGCCTTTCCTGAAGCCCGTATGCTTTTCCGGATTTTCAGCGCCAGGTACCGATGGGGAATCTTCGTTCATAGTGTTTCTTGCTGATCAAAGTTACTTGATCCGCTCAATTCCGGTGTAAACGTTGTATTTATTACCGCGAAGGAAACCGATCAGGGTGATGCCGGAAGATTCAGCGAGTTCAACTGCCAGTGAAGAAGGTGCTCCCACAGCTGCAATCATTTTTATTCCTGCCATATAGGCTTTCTGCACAAGTTCAAAGCTTATGCGTCCGCTTAGAAAAAGTAGGTAATCATTCAAAGGAAGCTTTCCTTCATTAAAAAAATATCCGATGAGTTTGTCAAGCGCATTATGCCTGCCAACATCTTCAGCGAGACTTACCAGGTCGCCTCTTGAAGTGAAGAGAGCGGAAGCATGAAGGCCACCAGTGCTTTCAAATAACACCTGCGCTTTTTCCAATTTTTCAGGGAGTGAGTAAATGGTTGATCTCTCCACTTCAAGTTTGTTTTGGAGATCATTGAAGACCGAAACAGCCCTGATAGATTCAATACTCGCTTTGCCGCAAACACCACAACTTGAAGTTGCATAAAAATTTCTCTGGATTGAAAGCATGTCAGGTTGCACATGGTCATTAACAATAACGAGCACCGTATTATTCCCATCGGCTGATGGTATGATCATTTTTATTTGTGCCCTGTCTCTAAGTATTCCTTCCGTAAACAGGAATCCCGTGGCGAGTGCAGCATCGTTACCAGGCGTGCGCATGGTGATCGAAATAGTTTTCTGAAGGTCGACACCATTTTCCTTAAACTGCAAGCGAACTTCCAGTGGTTCTTCCATCACCAGCATATCCTCCTGGTAAAATTGCTCTCCGGATATAACTTTCGTTGTGTTCACTTTTTGCACTGAAGCGATGTTAAACTGATATGTTACCTGTAAAGCCTGTTCGGGGGTGTCTATACTTTTAATCACGTCAGTATTCGAGGGGATGAATTTTGCCGCGCCATGATCCCGTAAAAAATGCTGCAATGAAATTGATGCTTCAGCGTGTGCATCTAAAAATAATTGTGTGGCAGCAGCAGAATAGTAAGCAATCAAGGGTTCATACAATTCTGTATCCGGATTAAAGAATGATGCCGCAAAAGTTTCTTCATTGATACCTAAGGTGAATTTTTCCAGTTCCTGTTTATTCAAAAAAGGGTAATCGCAACCCACCATTAAAAAATTCTTTCCCGGAAAATTATTTGTTGCAGTTAACAATGCTGCTGCAGGCCCCAGATCCGCATATCGTTCATCATCGGTTAATATATTGCACCCTGCATTTATTTGTGGCGCCTGGATACCTGAACAGGAAATAAATGTCTTTCCACAGCAATTGTCAAGCATGCGGTAGACAACCAATGACTGGGGCAAACCGTAATAATTAATAAAAGCTTTATCTCGTCCCATACGGCTGCTTTTACCACCGCAAGCAGCCAATCCGTATGTATTATCACGATTCATACCCGACAAAATGATTTTTATGTAAATTACTGTAAACGCTTTTCTCATTTCGAATATGATTCTTCTTGATATTCTGAGGTGAGATCCCTCGCTTCGCTCGGGATGACAGTAAAAGTGTGTATGTCATAATCCATTTTGGTTTTACTTTTGCTCCTCAAACTTTTAATTTCAGCATGCGCGCAGATTCACCAGCAGTGGCTTCCCCAAAAATTGTTACCGTATACCCTGTACTGATGGCTATCAGTGTATCTCATTTATTAAACGATACGATCCAATCACTTATCCCTTCTCTCTATCCAATAGTAAAAACGAGTTACCACCTCAACTTTACCCAGATCGGCCTCATCACCCTTACGTTCAATATCGCGGCCTCCCTGCTACAGCCGCTGGTTGGCGCTTATACCGACCGCAACCCGCAACCGTTCTCCCTCACTGCTGGCATGTCGGTTACTTTAATCGGATTGATCGTTCTGGGATGGGCACCTCATTACTGGGTGCTGCTGCTCGCTGTGGCGCTGGTGGGTGTTGGTTCCGCTATATTTCACCCGGAAGCATCCAAAGTCGCCTATATGGCTGCAGGGGCCAAGCGTGGCCTCGCGCAATCCATTTTCCAGGTGGGGGGTAATGCAGGCAGCGCATTAGGGCCGTTACTTGCTGCCATCATTGTGGTGCCTCACGGGCAGGCACATGTGCTATGGTTTTCGTTACTCGCTCTGCTGGCTATGATTGTGTTGTTCAGGGTAGGTAATTGGTATACCGATCACCTGCGTGATGTGAGTGCCCGAAAAAAAATATCAGTCACACCCGTGCACTCCGTTTCACGGCGTGGTGTTGTCATAGCAATCATTATTCTCCTCGTGCTTATATTTTCAAAATATTTTTACCTGGCCTCCATGGTAAGCTATTATACTTTTTACCTCATTCATAAATTCAACTTATCCGTACAATCTGCCCAGATACACTTGTTCATTTTCCTCGCGGCAGTAGCGGCCGGCACGCTTGCCGGCGGTTCATTGGGAGATAAGTTCGGAAGAAAGTATGTGATCTGGTTATCGATCCTCGGCGCAGCGCCTTTCACTATAATGCTGCCTTATATGTCGCTTACATTTGTAACGTTCCTTAGCATTATCATTGGATTTATCCTCGCTTCAGCATTTTCCGCCATACTTGTTTATGCGCAGGAGCTGATACCGGGAAAGATCGGAACGATATCCGGATTATTTTTTGGATTCGCATTCGGAATGGGTGGTGTAGGCTCTGCATTGTTGGGCGTTCTGGCCGACCATACGAGCCTTGAGTATATGTTTATTGTTTGTTCATTCCTTCCTTTGCTGGGATTACTTACCGCATTCCTTCCTAACCTGCCGGGCAGCAGAAAAATTACCTGAAGTTTTTCAGCAATTATTCTGTTGGGATCAATTGAGGGTTGTATGCTATTTCCCATAAATGACCATCCGGATCCTGAAAGTAACCGGCATAACCACCCCAAAAAGTTTTCTGTGCCTGCTTAACTATTTTCGCTCCTGCTGCATCAGCCAGTTTCATTATTTCATCCACTTCATCTTTGTCCTTTACATTATAACCAATTGAAAGTTCTGTTGCACACGGAGACGTTACCGCAATTCCCGAATCCCAGGAAATATCACGGCGTGGCCAAAGAGCCAGTTTTAAATTTTGTTGCAGGTCGAAAAAAGCAACAGCGCCGTGTTCAAACTCTTTCCCTACAATTCCTTTGCTTGGGAAACCCAGACCGTCATGATAAAACCTATACGATATCTCGAGGTCATCCACTCCCAATGTAAGCAAGGTTATGCGTGGTGTCATCTTAATGTTTTATGAAAAGTAACTAATTCATGATGATCCGAATGCAAACAGGAAGCATTAACTTACTGTAACTTCTTATTGCCGTTACAATGATAAAATTTTTTATTATTATCTGCATAAGTCTTGTTGTATTCAATACCTGTTACGCACAAAATGAGAGGGTCTATTTACAACTAGATAAGTATTCCTGCAGGAACGGCGATACCATCTGGTTCAAAGGGTATATTTTCAATGGCCCATTTCTCAGTGCACTCTCTACCAATATATATGTTGAATTATTTAATGACCGGGGCGAGAGCATCGTAGCTCATATTTTCCCGATTATGCAGGGTCTAAGTACAGGACAACTGATCATTCCGGATTCACTCATTAGCAATAATTATTTTGTCAGGGCATTTACGAGGTACCAACTGAATTTTGATTCCACCCATTTATTCACCGTTCCCATTACTGTGCATAATTCAGAACAACCTAAATTTATTACGGGAAAAAAATTGATAACAATTTCCGGCACACGAACTTCAAGAATAATAAATGATATTTATTGGGCAACAACCGTTGATAAAGATCTGATATCATCCCTGGTGCAAACTACCAACAACTCCCGGAAACGAAATTTATCCCTGACAAAAAACATGAATGCAGATTCAAGTTACAGGGCAAACTTTGTATTGAATGATTCCATACATCCCAAACGGGCACAATTTCCCAGAGACAATACCAAAGTTTTCGAAACACTGGACTTATATGAAGATAACCATTTGATCGGCCGGCAGTTTTTAACCGGTAAAACAAATGACACAACAATAACCATCACAGCGGATTCGATTAATACCAAACCTTATGCTTCTAATTCCTGGCAAATCAAATTTCC
>Ga0207701_10007543_pt1 | contig 10806 bp, 8 predicted proteins | sample KBSSwiSSwithPhiX_FD_184294 | JGI IMG/M metagenome (GOLD analysis project Ga0207701, IMG submission 184294) | Switchgrass rhizosphere bulk soil microbial communities from Kellogg Biological Station, Michigan, USA, with PhiX - S5 (SPAdes) (version 2) | ecosystem: Environmental > Terrestrial > Soil...
CGCCGGTGCAACAGCGGGATGAGAACCTGTCCTCCGAGACACGCGCCTTCCAGCACGTAAAGACTGCCGGCAAGTTCCTCGAAGGACGAGAGCTCGGGTCGGTCTCGACAAAGCGGAAGCGCCGCGAGCTCCGGCGGAGACCGTCCGAGCGCCACGAGATCGCGCTCGATGAGCTCGGCGCGAGCGCGCAACGAAAACCCAAGCGGCGCATTCGCGGCCGCGAGCCGCGACACATCGATCTCGACGGGCACGTAGAAGCCGTAGAACGTCTCGAGCACGCAGCGATAACCGTGTATGCCGAGGCTGGGATCGAGCAGCCCGAGCTGCGTCTCAAGGTGCTGATGCACTGCCGTCGTTTCGCGCTTCAAGCGTCGTCGCAATGAAGTCTCATCAATCGAGCTTTCAGTGCGACGCATGTAGTGACAGTAGCGCAAAAGGCATGCTTGCGTAATCGGCCGGCGCGAGCTGCCGCCCGAACCTGATCCTTGTGGCCCGCGGATTCCGCTCTTACCCATGAGACCCACATTTCTCATGGAGAACTGCCGTGATCCGGAATCCATCGATCTGCTTGCTGGCTTTTGCCGGCGCTGCGCTGTCCGCGGGCTCTGCGTCCGCCGGATCCATCCCCTTCAAATCGGAAACCTTTCCGCTCGAGCGGAACCTGGCGTTCGAGCTGGACGCACCCGGTGCGGTGCGCGCCAATGTGGAGGTCTTTGGCAGGGATCTCGGCGAAGGGACCAAATTCGAACTTGCGACCGACGAGCACGGCCTCATCACGGGCGGCATTTACGTGCCGCCAGGCGAGGGGCGCCAGGTGACGGTCATCGCCTTCGACGCGAAGGGTTCGGCCATCTACAAGGGCGAGACTCTCATCGACATCAGCAAGGAGCTGACGCCGGAATTCGATGTGCCACTTACTGGCGGGGAGCTGAAAGATCCGCCTCAGGCGCGCTTCGGCAGCCAGCTGCTGACGGCCGGCATCGTGGGTGCCGGAGACCTCATCAAGGTGCAGCTCACCCTCAAAGATCCGCTAGGCAACAACGTGCCGTATTCACCCGATGATCTCTTCTGGGAGCTGCCGGATGGATTTCCGGAGATCAAGTATTCCTGCTTCGGCGACGCGGCCTGCATTCTCGAATGGAAACCGACGCTCGAGCAGCAGGCTATCTACTTCTGTCTCCAGATCAGGCCGCGCGCCTGCGTCAGCTCCATGCACGACTTCACCGGTCCCTACAGGTTTGTCGCGACGGGCCGCGCCCACACCTGTGCGATCACCAAGGACGATGACATCTTTTGCTGGGGCAACAACTGGACAGGGCAGCTCGGCGCACCGACCACGCGGACCTGTCAGTTGAGCGACTGCAGCCTGGTGCCCATCGCCATTCAGTGTCCCTCGGGCGAGGTGTGCAAGTTCCGCGCGCTGGCCGCAGGTGGCGACCACACTTGCGCGGTCGACACGGCCGGCAAAGCCTGGTGCTGGGGCGAGGACGGGACCTACGCGACCGGCGAGTCTTCGCTCGGCAAGCTGCCGAAATTCGCCTTGCGTCAGGTGCCGGCCTGGACGCCACTGGGAGCAAGGGCTGACTTCGTCGCGATCGACACGAACATTGGACACACCTGTGCACTCACCGCCGCGCAGGATGTCTTCTGCTGGGGCGGCAACTACAAGGGCGAACTGGGCTGGCCTAGCAGCATCAACCAAGGCACCCCGCTGGCGACCATGGTCCAGAGCGGCAACAAGTACAAATCCGTCGTCACGGGAGACCTGCACAGCTGTGCGATCCAGGTGAACGGACTGCTCGACTGCTGGGGCGACAACGGCGCCTTCCAGCTCACGGGCAATACGAACCCCGCCCTGTTCATCACCGTGAATTCGAAGATCCCGCTGCTGACCGGCAAGGCGGTCACGCGTGTCGCGGCGGGCCAGACCTCGACCTGCGCGGAGAATTCGGACAACAACACCGTCTGCTGGGGCAAGCCCTCGCGCAACGTTTCCAACACCGCGCGCAGCCCAGGCTTCGTGGCGCTGGCAGCGTCGTCGGCGACCAGCCTCGCGACCGAGGTCGATGACTGTGGGCTCGGATACCAGAATTGCGCGCAGACCTGTCTCACCGACGGCTCGGGCGATCTGCTGTGTCGCAACTGGGTCGCTTCGGCGGTCCCCGGCCCGCTCGGGAAGATGAAAAAGCCATGGACGGACTTCGGTATCGACTACACGCAAACCGACGTCGGACCCACACACGCCTGCGCTGTGACCTCGAATTTCGACATCTGGTGCTGGGGCATGAATGACTTCGGCCAGTTCGGGACTGGCGTATTTTCGAGCACCGACACTTTCGAGCCGAAAGTCAGGACCAATCACTGAAGAAGGAGCCGCTCCGGCGGCTGCAGAAGGTCAAGGCGCAATACGATCCGCGCAATCTGTTCAGACTCAACAACAACGTGCAGCCTGCAGCCTGAGCGCCGTGCGTCGGCGCGTGTGCACGCGGGCGGGGAAACTGCATCCTCTTCGCCAGAGCAGATCGACACCATGAACCAGATTCGCTACATGGAACGGTTGCACTAACTTCCCGGTTTCAGCAACGTTGGCGCTATGATGGGTCGCGATGTCCGATGCCACAACCATTCTAATCGTCGATGATGAGCCAGCGCTTCGCGATATGACCTCGGAGTACCTGGCGCAGCATGGGTTCAATACCTTGCTTGCAGCCAATGGCGTCGAGGCACGCAAACTCCTGAGCGAGCACGTTGTACAACTCGCATTGCTCGACCTGCGGATGCCTGGCGAAGACGGCCTGAGCCTTGCGCGCCACCTGCGCGAACATCACGCGATTGCGATCATCATGCTGACAGCTGCTGACACACTGGTGGATCGCGTCGCGGGCCTCGAAGTAGGTGCTGACGACTATCTGTGCAAGCCGTTTCATCCACGCGAACTCCTGGCACGCGTGCGTAGCGTACTGCGCAGATCATCTAGCGTAGCCCGCACCGATGCGAGCAAAGCCCATGTGAAAGTCGGGACATGCACACTAGATCTTGAAGCGCATCGCCTGCTTGCAGGTGATGGCAGTGAGGTGCCTATTACGACGATGGAATTCGATTTGCTACAGACGTTTGCTCGCCATCCTAACCGTGCGCTGTCGCGAGACCAGATTCTCAGCATGACGCAGAACCGCGACCACGGGCCTTTCGATCGCAGCATCGACATTCGTATCGCCCGCCTGCGCCGCAAGATTGAACGAAATCCAGCAAAGCCACAGGCAATCAAAACGCTGCGCGGCGCGGGTTATATGTTCGTGCCGCACGAAGATTAGGTCAGCGGTATGCATCCAACGCTGCGGTACTCTAGTCTCACGAGCCGCACGCTGGTACCGATTGCCGTCGGGGTAACGCTCATCGTTGCTCTTGCGAGTGCGGTGAGCTACTACCTGATGTACCGGGACATCCAACAACGCGCGAGCGATCAGCTCAAACTCCATGTCGTAGAACGAAGCCGCACCGAACAGCAGGTCTTCCTGTTCGCCCGAGATTCGCAAGCAGCCATTCGGCGCGCGGTGCTGAATGGCTACGATGGCTACATGGTCGAATCCATTGCGACCCGATTCGATCAGCTCTTCATGCGCTATCCCGACGGGGCAATTCGCAGCCGCGCCGATACAATTCAAGGCCAGGACGCGGTCACCGGCTGGATTCACAAGGACACGGCGGTGAACGACGAGCTACGCCGGCGCATGCTGCTGTTCCACGATATTCTGCAGCAGTTCAAAACCACCTCGTTGCTGCGCTTCGCGGATATCTATTTTACCTCTCCGGAGCAAATCAACATCGGCACCGATCCGCCCGGTGTAGCTCTGTGGGCTATGACTGTCGCTGCGGATTTCGATCAGAACGCCGAAGACTGGGTGAACTTCGCCGATAAGAAAAAAAACCCACATCGCGAGACGCGCTGGAGTGCGGTGTTTCTCGACCCAGTGTGGAAGAAGCTGCTGGTCACAATCGCGACGCCGATCGACCGTCACGGTCGTCACATCGGCACGATTCACAACGATTTGCTGCTCGAAACGCTGCTGGACAATTTGCTGCGTCCGGGAATGCCGGGTACCAAGCACAGCGTCTTTCAATCCGACGGCCGCATCATTGCGCACACCGACAAAGTTGCGCAGCTTCGCGCGCAGCAAGGCGAGTATTTCATTCAGAGTTCGCAGGATGCGGCGCTTACTGCACTGCTGGCGGTCGCCCGAAGCGCCACGAGTTGGCCCGCATCGGGGTACGATCGTAGCGCCGACCAGTATTACGCAATTAGTCGTCTCGAAGGTCCCAACTGGTATTTTGCATCCACCATCGAAGGCGACTACATGCGGGCGCAAGCCTTTAGTGCGGCCCAATGGGTGTTATGGAGCGGTTTGTCATCCCTTGCATTACTGCTTCTCGTTCTTGCACTCATCTTGCAACGCCGCATCGCGAAGCCGCTGGGAGAGCTGACCACAGCAGCGGAACGCGTGGCTGTCGGAGAGCCACAGGGGGCGCTTACAGCACATCGGCGAGATGAACTCGGACGGCTCGCCGGCGTCTTCAACGGCATGATGCGCAAGATCGACGAACGCGACACTGCTTTGCGTGCCGAAAAACATGAACTCGAGGCAACCCTGCTGGACGCACGCAGAGCACACGAGGAAATCCGACGCCAGAGAGAGACCCTGCAGCAGCGGGAGAAACTTGCCGCAATGGGATCGTTGCTCGCCGGAGTTGCGCACGAGATCAACAATCCGCTTTCAGTAGTGGTCGGACGTACGGCCATGCTGGAGGAGACCGCGGAACCACAGACGCGAGCGGCTGTTCGGAAGATTCGCGAAGCCGCGGAGCGGTGCGCGCGCATCGTGAAAACCTTTCTTGCAATGGCGCGTCAGCACGCGCCCGAGCGCACTCAAGTTCAGGTGAACGCAGTGATTGAAGCGGCACTCGATGTGCTCGACTACAGCTTACAGGCCAGCGGTGTGCAGGTCGTTCAAAATCTTGCCGCGGACCTCCCTGAGTTGTTTGCCGATTCCGATCAGCTGCACCAGGTGTTCATGAACCTGATTGTCAACGCTCAACAAGCAATGGCGGACCACGATGGCGAACGGATTCTCACGATCATTACGCGTCACGACAAAATCAATTCGGCTATTCAAGCGGCGGTTGCAGATTCCGGCCCGGGCATCCCTGGCGAGATTCGCTGCAGAATTTTCGAGCCCTATTTCACGACAAAGCCGATTGGTGCCGGCACCGGCGTCGGGCTCGCAGTGAGTCTCGGAATTATCGAGGCACATGGCGGCAGCATCGTTGCGCAGAGTGCCGAGCATGGAGGCGCCGCGTTCCTCATCAACCTACCTATTGGCGCTGCACCGCCGACGGCGAGCCCGTCTGTGCCGATCGCTGGCCGGACTTCACAGGCGGGCCCTCTAGCCGGCTGAGTCCGGAAGCCAGCAGGACACTTTCAAAGCCGGAGGCGCGTTGCTCGGGTACCTGCTCCACGCGTAGCGTGACGCCGCTCGATCTGAAGTAAAGACGCTCAAACAACCGGCCCATATCGTGCTCATCGATTCCAGCTGAGGGAAAACACTTCTCGCCAACTCTGTAGCCGCTGCATCGGCGGAGTGCCGCGACGACGAGTAGTCCTCCCGGGGCTAGCAAATAAGTGATGTTGCGCATCAATCTAGACCACTCGAGCTTGTCTGCTGTTGCGCTGTCCGCACAGTAACAGGACAGCACGCAATCGTAGCGACGCTCGTAGCCAGGGCCGAGCGGCTGCGGGCGATGTGCATCTCCGAGTAGTCGCTGCGTTATACGGCTGCGCGTCAGCTCTTCTCGCGCGTGCACGTCGCTTTCCGTCGGCAGCAAGTTTCCCTCATAGATCAATACGCGCCTCGTGAACTCAGCCCAGTCGTGCGCACCGCACTCTCGCTCCTGCCATTTGCGAACCGCTTCAAGATTGGACGGCAGCAGATCGGCGACATGGATTTCCGAGGCATAGGGACTCAACGGCAGTACGTGATGCAGTGTCGGGCCAATGCCGAACTCGAGCGCGAGGCAGTTACGCGGCAACTTTCTGAACTGCTCCACTAGAAAGCGCAACGTGCAAAGTTCTTCAGGTTCGATGCGTGAGTAGTAGTCGGCCAAGTACGCCTCAGCACTCCAATCGGCAAATGAGGACACTGGCGCGCTCATGGCTCCTCCTTAGCGTGCCGTGCGGAACATGAGCCAGCCGATGCCGAGGAGCACCACCACGGCGGCCGCCTGGTCGAACGAAGCCCATCGGAGGTACTGACCACTGAGCAGTGCGATGCCAATGATGGTCGCTGCGAACCAGAACAGTGTCTGTACCTCGACCGCGACGATGCCGTGAGTAGTGAGTGACCGTAGCGCCAGCCAGTACATCGCCACGCCGAACTGAAAACCGAGGAGGGACTTCAGCGCTTCCGGCCAGATGAAGCGACCTTCATGCCAAACGCGGCCCGCGTGAATGAAGCCGAGTGCGTCGCCGAGGCCCGACAACAGTGTGAACGCGGCTACCAGCAAGATTGCGTGCATGATGCGAGATCATGAGCACCGCCGTGTATCCACAGGATGTCCCAGAGACGGACTTTTGTTTCAGCTGTTTCAGCTGTTTCAGCGGGAGAAGCACACCGTTTTCATCCACTCTCTGAATCCGCTCGCCACAAAAACCCCCGCCGGTTTCCCGAAGGGCATCTTCTATCTAGTTGACGTTGAGCGTCGAACCGCACAACTTCGGTCACCACGCCCGCGACTTCGTTGCCCGGCGTGAACGGCGGTTCGGTCTTGCTCTGGTACTTGCCCGCGATCATCAGCGCGTCCGGGAAGCCGAAGCCGACGGCGTGAACGCGCAGACGGACGCAGCCCGGTTTCAGCGGTGGCGGTGGGACATCGCGGACGCCGAATCGCGGCGGCGGACCGAAGCTGTCGAGGACGAGTGCGCGCTGCCGGCCATGGTAACGGTCGGTTCGCGCGCATGAAGCGCATTATCAGGTCGGTTCCGCAGTGCGAAACCGCCAGTCTCGTCGCGCGCTCACGGGGGTGCGGCCAGCACACCCTTCCCGTTCAACTAGTTAGCAGGAATCAGCTTCTACAATTCTTGACAGACAGGGAGGCCAGCGCCGTGCCACCCTTGCCGTCGTCGGTATGAGGGAGCAGTCATGCGTCGCACGCTGAAGGTCCTGGTTCTGCTGATCGGGGTATCGCTGTCAGGCTGCGGCGGCTCCGATGATTCCCCTCCGCTCGAGAAGCAGCGCCCGCCCGAGTACGAACTGCTCTCAAACAAAGCGCGCGTCACGGCCCCGGTAGTCAGCAGCGACGACGCAGCCACTTTCGCGAACGACAACCTCGATTTCTCGCTGGACCTGTATCTCGCGCTCCGGCCTCGCAACTCGGGCAACTTCGTCTTCTCGCAGACCAGCATCTCGACCGCTCTCGCGATGTTGTACGCGGGCGCCAGCTCGAGCACCGCCGCGCAGATGTCCGACACGCTGCACTTCACGCTGCCCGCCGCGCGACTGCACGCGGCGTTCAACACGCTGGATCTGGCACTCACAACACCGCCGCCCGGGGCCAGTCCCGCCGCATTCCGCGTCCAGGTCGCCAACTCGATCTGGCTGCAGGACGGCTTCACCGTGCTGCCTGCCTACCTGGATACGCTGGCCGAGAATTACGGCTCCGGGCTTTTCGTGGAGGATTTCAGCACTACGCCGGAGCCTGCGCGTGATGCCATCAACCAGTGGGTGGCGGATCGCACCGAGGGCCAGATTCCGTCGCTGTTTCCGCAGGGATCGATCGACACGCTCACGCGGCTGGTGCTGGCCAACGCGGTTTTCTTTCACGGCGATTGGAAGGTGCCCTTCATGAAGGACAGCCCTAGCCGGGTCTTCCACGCGCTCACGGGCGATGTTTCCGTTCCGACCATGCACGGCAGCTCCAACGCATGGATCTGGAACGGAACCGGCTGGAATGCGGCCGCCATCGACTACGTCGGCGACGCGGCCGCGATGATCATCGTGGTTCCGGATGCCGGGACTTTCGCCGCATTCGAGGCCGGCCTCACCGTCGAATCGCTGAGCGCCATTCTGGCGGGCGCGCCGCCCAGTGGCGGTGCCGACCTGTACATGCCGCGATTCAAGTTCTCCACCGACGTGGGTCTGAATGACATCTTGTCGGCCCTGGGCATGCCGGAAGCCTTCGGTGATCAGGCCGATTTCTCCGGCATCGACGGCGCGCGCGATCTGCGCGTCCAGGCCATCGTCCACAAGGCGATCATTGCGGTTGACGAGAAGGGGACGACGGCTTCGGCCGCCACCGGCGTTTCAGTCGGCATCGTTTCGGCGCCACCGACGTTGGTGGTTGACCGCCCGTTCCTGTTCTTCGTCCGCCACAAATCGACCGGCGCGATCCTGTTCCAGGGCCGGGTCGTGGACCCGTCCCGCTAGTTAGTGGCTCCAACTAGCGCACCTGAGCGTCTCGCGAGACACCCATTCGGTCTGTCCGGCCGACCACTATCTGCAAGGGACCGAACGCTGATTCCGGCTGGTCCGTGTAGGTCTGGTTCGTGTAGGTCGTATCGAAGAAGCAGGCGCGGTCGTCCGGCTCCGAATAAAACGACTTGTTGAGGTCGAAGTCCGCTGGCGCCCGACAGATCGCGTGGACGAACAATCGCATGTCCCGGATGCCGGCGCCGCGCGCCTGGTATTGAAAGCGGTATTCGGACCAGGAGCGCAGCTTGATGCCCTGCTGGCGCGCGCTGGCTTCCATCGCGTTGCGAATTTTTTCGTCCATGATCATCGCGAAGCCAGGGTGGGTCTGCCACTCGCCGCCCGCGACTTCGATCCAGCGCGCGTCACGTTCCTTTACGTGGGGTCTGGATTCGTACTGCCGCCATTCGCATCCCGACGCCACCGCGCTTGGGTACATCGCGACCTTGATGACCTCGTTGAATTTCATCGACACCATCGGGATTGCTTCGAAGCCCGGCCTCGAGACGCACAGCGACCACGTGTAGCTAGTACCGCCATCGGGCAGCATGACCTGCATCGCCCAGGCGTGTTGTTTGCCGAATTCGACCCTGCCTTCGTGATCGGTCGAGAATTTCTCGAACGTGTTCTGCCCCCCGACGCCGTGCCATTCCATGGTCGCCAGCGTGACCGTCGCGCCCTCGAGCGGCGCGCCGAATTCATCCGTTACGATGATCTCGGCCCCGGGGCGCGACGTGAGGATAGAGGGAAAGCAGCCGCTGAGAGTAACTACGGCGACTATTGTGGCAATCCCTGGAAGTAGATTGGCAAGTTGCACAGCGATCCGTGCGTGGAATTCGGATGCGACAGTCTACTCCAGAAAAACTGTTAGGCTGCCGGACGCAGACAGACTGACGAAGATCCCGCTCGTGAAAAAATATCTGAAAATCCTGGCTGTGCTCGTGTCCGTCGCCATCCTCTGGCTTTGCTGCAGCTTCATTCTCTTCCTTCAAGATGAAGACCTTCGCTGCGACACGGCCACAGTTACCGGGAACATAACTCCAGAGACATTCGTCAAGCTACGGGGTTGCCTGGCCCGCTCTTTTGCTCCGAAGAAGACGTTCGTGATCACAGCCTCCGGCGGTGGTGACAACGCGGCGGCACTGGCACTCGGAATTCTCATTCACAAACACAACTGGGATGTCGAGGTCGTCGACTATTGCGCATCTGCTTGCGCCAACTACATTTTCCCGGCCGGAAAGACGAAGTACCTGAATCGGCACTCGATGCTCCTGTTTCACGGCGGGTTTTATCAGGAGAATCTGTTGGAGATGGCGAAAATGTTCAAGCCGGATCCGTCGATGAGCGGTGCGCCGGCCGCATCGGTGATCCTTGGTCAAATAAACAAGGAAAATACGCTTTCCATTACTCCCAAATCGATCTCGTACAAAGAATTAAACGAGTTCTTGTCCATACCCGATGTTTCGACCCCAGTCGAAATAATACTCGCGTTGAGAAAGGCGTCAGATCAGCTCTACCAGGAGTTGGGCATCAACCCCTTGTTATCCACTTATGGGCAACTCGGTGCCTATGAGCCGATATACAAGTCATACAAGTATGTCGGGTTCGTCTATCGCCTGGATTCGCTGCGCAGGTTGGGCATACGCAATATCGAGCTGAAGGACGGCGAATGGCACCCGGAACGCCATCCTGTTTACCCGGATGTTTATGAGGTGACGTTTCCGTAGCTAGTTGCGCCAGCCAAAGAAAAGCCCCCGCCGGTATCCCGACGGGGGTCTTCGTTCTACTAGTTAGGCAAGAAGGATCTTGCGCGTCTCCCCTTCTGGGTCATCCGCCATCCGGCACTCGTTGTCCCAGATCATCGTCCGATTGGTCTTCGGATCGGTGGGCTCCCACTTGAGCTTGGGCAGACTTGGATTGCCCGTTGCCGCAAATGTGGCCCACGAAGACGCCATCTTCTTCGCCAGCGCCTGTGCTTCGGGCGTGTTGCCAGTGCCTTGTTCGCAGCGCTTCGTGTTGTCGAAGCAGAATTGAAGTTCGGCGGTATGCCATGCACCCGGCACGCCATCGAATATCGGTGTCTGCCACGTGAAGTAATACGTATACGCCGGCGCGGCGTTGAGCGCGGTCTTCAGCCCCGCCATCTTCACCACGTTGTTGCGAATAGATAGGCCGTTGAGGCCCGGAGCGCCGCTGCACATGTACGACAGCGTTCGAATCTGCTTCTGCGGATAGGCCTTCTTGAGTCCGGCAACGATTGCGCTGGCCTTCTCTTCTCCATAAGCCT